>LAZR01000098.1_pt1 | contig 117249 bp, 99 predicted proteins | sample 329461 | NCBI WGS metagenome assembly LAZR01 (sample SAMN03002196, study PRJNA259156) | marine sediment metagenome | biome: sea floor; feature: Hydrothermal impacted sediments; material: marine sediment; isolation source: Loki non-amplified sample from Loki's castle hydrothermal vent sediment ... | reverse complement strand
GGTCATATCAGGGTCCTGTTTCATTTGGGATAACTTGACTGAAACAGTAAGAAACAGATTTTAGAGGCCCCTGCAACCAATTCCGAGCAATTCTGTCGGAAAACCGCCGGCCTGTTCTGGCCGACGGTTGCATGGTCAGCTTTCGCTGCCGACTTTGTCTTGAGTTTTAGTATCGAAATCACTGGCATCGTGACGCTCATGCAATTGCATCGACAGGTCATCGCCAAAAGCGCGGTTGACCATACGGCCACGTGTCACGGCAGGGCGGGCATCAATCGCCTCAGCCCAACGCATCACGTTTTTGTAGGAGGTCACGTCAAGGAACTCCGCCGCGGAATAGAGCCGCCCGAGGACCAGCTGGCCGTACCAGCTCCAGATCGCCATGTCGGCGATCGAGTAGTCGGCGCCGCCGAGATATTCATTGTCCTTCAGGCGTCGGTTCATGACCCCGTAGAGCCGGTTCACCTCATTCGTATAACGGTCGATGCCATAGGCGATCTGCTCCGGCGCGTAATTGCGGAAGTGATGGGCTTGGCCCGCCATCGGGCCGAGGCCGCCGATCTGCCAGAACAGCCATTCCTCGACGGCGACCCGCGCCCGCTCCTCGGTCGGATAGAATTGGCCGAACTTGCGCCCGAGATATTGCAGGATTGCGCCTGACTCGAACACTGAGATCGGCGCGCCGCCCGGCCCTTCCGGATCGACGATCGCCGGCATCCGGTTGTTCGGGGAAATCGCCAAGAAGTCCGGCTTGAACTGGTCGCCCGCGCCGATATTGACGTATTCGATATCGTAAGGAACGCCGAGTTCCTCCAGCATGATGGAGATTTTCCAGCCGTTCGGCGTCGGCCAGTAATACAGCTTGATCGGATCGGTCTGCGTCGGCATCGCAAAAATTCCTGTCATCCCGGGTTGGCGTTACCCACCGACCTAGCGCCGCGACGGCGAAGCGCAAAGCCGTATTTCGCCCGACGCTGCGTTCATCATCGGCATCCGGCCGGCGACACCGCTTCAGCTTCGGTTCAGGCAACCCGTGCAAACATGGAAAAAATCGTTTAGGACGACGCCATGATGACGCGATTGACAATCATCACCGCGCTGATCGCGCTCTTTGGGGTGAGCTTCAGTTTTCTGGCCCAGAACTCCGTCAACCGCCCCGGCAGCGCCTTTGCCTCGGTTGCGGGAAGCGATTGCGGCTACAGGATCGGTATCGTCTGTCCGCTCGAACGCGATCCAACGACGACGCGGGCGAAATTTTAGGTCGCTCGTCTTCTCCGCGCCACGCCAGCCGGCTAAACCAAGGCATGACCAAGCCCTTTCCCTTGCCGGCCGATCCCAATTACCAGAGCCCCGAGTCAGCGCCGCCACGGCCCTTTAAAGACGCGGAGGAGGCCGTGGCCGAACTCACCCGGCTTTACGACCGGTCGGTCGCCTTCCTGTCCGACACATTCGATGGCGTTCTGGAGAAGGGCCTCGGGGGCAAGCGCTACCGCGCCTACTACCCCGAGATCTCGCTGACGACGGCGACCCACGCCAAGGTCGATTCGCGCCTCGCCTTCGGGCACGTCGCGCGACCCGGCCGCTATGCCGCAACGATCACGCGACCCGACCTCTTCCACCATTATCTCATCGAGCAGATCGATCTCTTGATCCGCAATCACGGTCAGCCCGTCACGGTTAGCGATTCGACCACGCCGATCCCGCTGCATTTCGCCTTCGGGGAAGGATCCTACGTCGACGGAGGGTTGGCCGAGAAACTCGATCGCCCTTTGCGCGATATCTTCGACGTGCCCGACCTGGAGGCGACCGACGACCGGATCGTCAACGGCAATTTCGAGCCGCGCGACGGCGAAGCGCTGCCGCTCGCCCCATTTACTGCACAACGGGTCGACTATTCGCTGCACCGGCTGTCGCATTATACCGCGACCCGACCGGAGCATTTTCAGAACTTCGTCCTGTTCACCAACTACCAGTTCTATGTCGACGAGTTCTGCATGCTGGCGCGCGAAATGATGGCGGAGGGCGGCGGCGGCTATACCGCCTTCGTCGAGCCTGGCAACGTCGTCACCCCGGCCGGCACGCGCGAGCCGGCCGAAGGCATGGCGCCGCTTCGGTTGCCGCAGATGCCCGCCTATCATCTGAAACGCGATGACGGCCACGGCATTACCATGGTCAATATCGGCGTCGGCCCCTCCAACGCCAAGACGATCACCGACCATATCGCGGTGCTGCGGCCGCATGCCTGGCTGATGCTCGGACACTGCGCGGGACTTCGCAACAGCCAGGAGCTCGGCGACTACGTACTTGCCCATGCCTATGTGCGTGAGGACCATGTTCTCGACGCCGACCTGCCGCTGTGGGTGCCGATCCCGGCACTGGCCGAGGTGCAGGTGGCGCTGGAGCAAGCGGTTGAGGAAATCACCGGCCTGTCGGGCTACGAATTGAAGAAGATCATGCGGACCGGCACCGTCGCGACGATCGACAACCGCAATTGGGAATTGCGCGATCACAAGGAGCCGGTGGAACGCCTGTCGCAGTCTCGGGCCATCGCCCTCGACATGGAATCGGCGACGATCGCGGCGAACGGTTTTCGTTTCCGCGTTCCCTACGGCACCCTGCTCTGCGTCTCCGACAAGCCGCTGCATGGCGAACTGAAACTGCCGGGAATGGCGACGGAGTTCTACAAGCGGCAGGTCTCGCAGCATTTGCGGATCGGCATGCGCGCCCTCGAGCTTATGTCGGAGGTGCCTTCCGAGCGGGTGCATTCGCGCAAGCTCCGCTCGTTCTTCGAGACCGCGTTCCAGTAGGCGCCTCATGTCGGCCGCTCGCCCCCGCCCCTCCGACCGGCGCCGCGTCAGCCGCGCCCTTGCCCAGGCGCTCGCGCTTGCCGCGGCTTTGGCGTTCGCCAGCGGCTATTTCGGCGACATCGTCCCGTTCTTCGATACGCTGGCCCATTTTCGCGCGCATCTCGCCGTGCTCTTGTTGCTCGCCGGGCTCGCGCTGCTTGTCATCCGACCTGTCACGACGGGTCTGGCGGCGATCATTCTCGGCGCGTTCGGTCTTTTCTCGGTTTATCCGGCGATGCTGCCCGCCGCCTCATTGGCGTCGGCGCCCGGCGGCACGGCCCGGTACACGCTTTTGCAAATGAACCTGCGCTGGAGCGCCACCGATCGCACAGCGGCAATTCGGCTCATCGGGGAGCTTTCACCCGACGTCGTGACCCTGCAGGAGGCCCGGAAAGAGTGGCGGCCGCTGCTTCAATCCCTCTCCGCGCGATATCCCTACCGGTTCGATTGCACCGGCCCCCGCGCCTATTTCGACGTCGTGATCCTGTCGCGTCGGCCTTTCGCGAGCGACGATCCGGGCGATTGCGATCGTCCCGGGACATTTGCTAGCCGAACAGTCGATTTCAACGGCCAAGCGCTCACCATTGCCACCCAACATTTGACCTGGCCCTGGCCGGGAAGGCAGTGGCGCCAGCTCGAGCAGCTTCAGGACCGTCTCCGGCGACTTCGTCGGCTCGGGACGCCCATCCTCATTGCCGGCGACTTCAACGCCGCCCCCTGGAGCGCTGCGCTCAGGACCTACGCCGCCGCGAGCGGCACGGACATCGTGCCGAATGTCGGGCCAAGCTGGTTCTTCCAGCCCTTTACCAGACGGCTCGCTCCCTATGCGGGATTGCCGATCGACAATATTCTCGCTTCGCCCGGCATCGACATTCTCGACGTCGCGCGGCAACCGGCGACCGGCTCCGACCATCTGCCGCTGCTGGTGACCTTCGGTGTCGACAGCGCCCTGCCCGGCGTTGTCGGACCGCAGCGATCGATCGTGGAACGACGCGCTCTGGATAATTGATCCGGCCTCGTCGACGTCGCGTTTGCGCGGTATGCCCTCCCCTTCAGGGCTAGCATTTTCCGCTTGCATTCGATCGCGAGGCGCCCGATATTGCTTGCATGAACAGCAAGCATCGCAGGACGCTGGTCGCCATCTTCGCGGAGCCCGTTTCCGGCACTCTCGACTGGGCGTCCATCGAAGCGCTTCTGCTTTCCGTCGGATGCGAGTTGGTTGAAGGGTCCGGGTCGCGCGTGCGGTTCAACTTCGAAGGCGCCGTCGCGACGTTTCATCGGCCGCACCCCGCCAAGGAAGCCAAACGTTACCAGATACGAGCGGCCCGCGATTACCTCATCAGGATTGGAATCGAGCCATGAACACGATGTCCTACAAAGGCTACGCGGCCCGTGTCGAATACGACGACGCGGACGAGATTTTCTTCGGCCGCATCGCCGGGATCGATGACGGTGTGACGTTTCACGCCGACACCGTTCCGGAACTCAAGGCGGCTTTCCACGATGCCGTGGACGACTATGTCGAAACTTGCGCGAAAATCGGAAAGGCGCCGCAAAAGCCCTATTCGGGTCGCGTGATGTTCCGCATATCGCCGGAGATCCACGCCAAGGCGGCGCGTGCCGCGGAGCTTTCCGGCAAAAGCCTCAACCAATGGGCGGAAGAGGTCTTGCGCAAAGCCTCCGAAATTGCCGCCTGATCAACCGGGAAGGTAGCCGCGGGATCGCGACCAAGCCAGGCTCGCCTCACATCACCTGATAGACCGGTCCCTCGCCGCCCTGGGGCGGAACCCAGTTGATGTTCTGGTTGGGATCCTTGATGTCGCAGGTCTTGCAGTGGACGCAGTTCTGGGCGTTGATCACGAACGTCTCGGCGCCGTTTTCCTCGACCCATTCATAGACGCCGGCCGGACAATAGCGCTGCGACGGGCCGGCATAGACCGCCCATTCGGACGAATGCTGCAGCGCCGGGTCCTTCACCTGCAGGTGAACCGGCTGATCCTCCTCGTGATTGGTGTTGGACAGATAGACCGACGAGACCTTGTCGAAGGTCAAGACGCCATCGGCTTTCGGGTATGCGATCTTTTCGTGCTTGTCCGCCGGCTCCAGGCAAGCGTAGTCCGGCTTGCCGTGTTTTTGCGTGCCGAAGAAGGAAAAGCCGAACAGCGAATTGGTCCACATGTCGAGGCCGCCCAACGCGATGCCGAGTATCGTGCCATATTTCGACCAGAGCGGCTTGACGTTGCGCACCGGCTTCAAATCCTTGCCAATCGGGGACGTCCGCCACTCGTCTTCATACGCAGCCAGCCGATCGTGCGAACGGCCGGCCTTGATCGCCTCGGCCGCCTTTTCCGCCGCCAGCATGCCGGATGTCATGGCGTTGTGGGCGCCCTTGATGCGCGGCACGTTGACGAAGCCGGCCGAGCAACCGATCAGCGCGCCACCTGGGAACACCAACTTCGGCACAGACTGCCACCCGCCCTCGGTAATCGCGCGGGCGCCATAGGCGATGCGCTTGCCACCTTCGAGCAGCTTGGCCACGTCGGCGTGGGTCTTGAACCGCTGGAATTCCTCGAAAGGCGAGAGATACGGGTTCTTGTAGTTCAGGTGCATGACGAAGCCGACGTAAACCTGATTGTCGCCGAGATGGTAGAGGAACGATCCGCCGCCGGTGCCGCCGTCGAGCGGCCAGCCGAAGGAGTGCTGGACGCGGCCAGGCTTCGACTTTGATGGTTCGATCTCCCAAAGCTCCTTGAGGCCGATGCCGAACTTTTGCGACTCCCGTCCCTCATCGAGCCCGTAGGCCTTGATCAGCTGCTTGGCGAGCGAGCCGCGGACGCCCTCGCCGATCATCACGTATTTGCCCATCAGCGCCATGCCGCGCTGATAACTCGATCCCTGTTCGCCCTCGCGTGTCACACCCATGTCGCCGGTCGCCACGCCGATCACCGCGTTCGACTCGTCATAGAGAATCTCGGACGCGGCGAAGCCCGGATAAATCTCGACGCCGAGTGCCTCGGCCTTCTCCGCCATCCATTTGCAGACGAGGCCAAGCGAGACGACGAAATTGCCGTGATTGCCCATCAGCTTCGGCATCAGGAAGTTCGGCAGGCGGATCGAGCCTTGCGGGCCGTAGAAATAGAATCGGTCGTCGGTTACTTCGGTCTTGATCGGCGTCTCTTCCAGTCGCCATTCCGGCAACAGACGATCCAGCGCCGACGGGTCGAGGACGTTGCCGGACAGAATGTGAGCGCCAACTTCCGCGCCCTTTTCCAGAACCACAACCGTCAGGTCAGGGTCAATCTGCTTCAGGCGGATGGCCGCCGCCAATCCGGCCGGGCCGGCTCCAACGATCACCACGTCGAAGTCCATTGATTCGCGTTCGGGCAGAGTTTCGGCTTCGCTCATCGTCTCGTCCCTTGTCCCGGTTTCTGCGGATCGACCCGGCCGCATGACCACCGATCGCAGCGCTTGCGCTACACGAGTGCTCCCGCATGTCTGCACGAGTTCTATCGTGATCGACCTTGACGTCAATCCGGTGATGCGAAGCCCTGTTGGGCTCGGCGCCCACCGCTTGACCAAAGCGCGCGTTGCAGTGCTAGACAGGGGTGGCGATCGCGCGGGGGGCGGATTTGAATTTTCTCTATCTGAGTGTTGCGATCGTTTGCGAAATCATCGGAACGACCGCGCTGAAGTCTTCCTTTGGCTTCACCCGCCTCGTGCCGTCGCTGGTAACGGTCGGCGCCTATGTGCTGGCCTTCTATTTCCTGTCGCTGCCGCTTCGCACCCTGCCGGTCGGCATCGTCTATGCCATCTGGTCGGGCACCGGAATCGTGCTTCTGGCGCTCATCGACCTGTTCTGGTTCCGGCTGTCGATCGATGTCGCCGGCTTCGCCGGTGTGGCCCTGATCCTCGCGGGCGTCATCGTCATCAACGTGTTTTCGCAGACCGTCGGCCATTGAGAGCACGCGCGCAAGTTCCCAGGCAAGCCGTCGCGCCGCGTGCCCGAATGGGCTAGGAAGACGCCATGAGCGCCGAGATTCAATCGACCGACAACCACGCCGCCATCGCCCTGCTCGAATGGTATCGCGCGGCCGGGATCGACGTCGTTCTGGACGAGCGGCCGCGCGACCGTTTCGCCGAGACCCAAGTCGAGATCGAAGCGAGACGCGCGCGCAACGCAAGTCCACAGACCCGGCCCGAATCCGCCGGCCCCGCTCGCACGCCGGCGGCCATCGCGAAGCCCGTCGCGAGCCCGTCGGACAGCGCCGCGCTTCCAACTCCGCGGGTCGCCGTGCCGGACGATGTCGCCGTTGCCGACGCACGGGAACGCGCGCGCTCGGCCGCCGACCTTGCCGAGTTGCAGGCGGCGCTCGAGGCCTTCGACGGCTGCAATCTGCGTATCACCGCGAAGTCGACCGTCTTCGGCGATGGCAGCGAGACCGCCGACGTGATGTTTGTCGGAGAGGCCCCCGGCCGGGAGGAGGACGCGGCGGGTGTCCCCTTCGTTGGCCGCTCGGGCCAGCTGCTCAATCGGATGCTGGCAGCGATCGGACTGGAGCGGGAAGCCGTCCGGGTGACCAATACCGTGCCTTGGCGCCCGCCCGGCAACCGGCCGCCGACTCCCGCCGAGACGCTGATCTGCCTGCCATTCGTGCAGCGCCATATCGAGTTGGTGCAACCGAAGATCCTCATCTGCCTCGGCTCGCCCGCCTCCAAGGCGCTCCTTGGCTCGCAGGAGGGTATTCTGCGCATCCGTGGCCAATGGACGCGCTATAGTTTCGGAGTCGAGGCCGACCAGGCCATCGACGCGACGGCGATGCTTCACCCCGCCTATCTGCTGCGCCAGCCCGCGCAAAAGCGACTGAGCTGGCGTGACCTGCTGGCGCTGAAAACCCGGCTTGCGGAGGAACGCGGGGCGGGGTGAACGCCAGTTGGACAAATGTCGCAAATGGCACTCGCCAAATCACCTCCAGAAGCCTAGCTGTCCGGCCAAAGCGCGACGCCGTGCCGACTCGCAAAGCCAAGGCCAATCCCATGCCCGTGCCCGTCCAGATCCTGCCGATCGTCTCGCTGCTTCTCTCGACCTTCTTTCTGATGGCGGGCGCGGGTTTGATGGGCATCCTCCTGCCGGTTCGCGGCTCGATCGAGGGCTGGTCGAGCTACCAGATCGGCGCTTTCGGGACCAGCTACGCCATCGCCTTCACGCTCGGCTGCTTCGTGATGCCGCTGATCGTGCGCCGGGCCGGGCATGTGCGGACCTTCTCGAGTCTCGCCGCGTTGCTGGCGATCTCGGTACTCTTATGCGCAATCTTCCTCGATCCAATCGCCTGGATCTTCTTTCGCGCCCTCGCCGGCTTTGCCTTGGCCGGCACCTACATGGTCGTCGAAAGCTGGCTTAACGAGCGCGTCACCAACGAGACCCGAGGGACGATCTTTTCGGTCTATATGATCGTCACCATGGCGGCGATGATGGGCGGTCAATACGTCATGCCATTGAGCCGACCCGAACTCGCCATTCCTTTCATGCTCTGCGCCATTTTATTCGCATTGGCGGTGATCCCGACGGCCATGTCGCAGGCCCCCTCCCCGAAGCCCCTGACCACCGTGAAAATCGATCTGCGTCTGATCTTCCGCAATTCGCCGGTGGCTTTCATCGGTGTGTTATTGGCTGGCGTTCTTTCCGGCGCATGGAACAATATGGCGCCGGTGTTCGGCCAGAAGGCCGGTCTTTCCACGACGGAGATCGCCACTCTCGTCGTCGCGGCGATGGCTGGCGGCATCGTGTTCCAGGTGCCGCTCGGACGTATCTCGGACAGGGTCGACCGGCGTTATGTCATGTCCGCCGCCGGGCTGATCGGCGTCGCGGGTGCAACGGCGGGCGTGTACGTCGCAGACGCCGGGGCCATCGCGCTTTTCGTCGTCGCCTTCGTGCTGGGCGGCATCATCTACCCGACCTATTCGCTCGCCGTCGCCCACGCCAACGACTACGCCGCCGACGAGGACTTCGTGAAGATCTCCAGTGGTCTGCTCATCCTCTATGGGATCGGGACGATGATCGGACCGCTCTACGCCGCTTACCTCATGGAGACGTTCGGCCCGCGGGGCATCTTCCAGTCGATCGGAACGGCTGCGGCACTCTACGCCGCCTATGCGTTCTATCGCACTTTCCGGCGGGTTTCGCTGCCGGCCGACGAGCGGGCCGACTTCCAGACGACGCCGCTCGCCCGCACGCAGACTCCGACGAGCTTTGCGCTCGACCCGCGCGCCGACGTGACGCCGGAAGCCGAGGAAGCCGAGCTCTTGCCTTCCAACTGAATGGGGGCGGCCTCCGCGAGACGCCCCCATTCAACCTTGGCAAAGTACGCGATCAGGCGATCTTGCCGCCACCCTGCTTGGTGATGGCGATCAACGACGGGCGCACCGGCATGTCGTCCTTGAAGTCCGGCCAGCGGGTCGAGGGATCCTCGTAATAGGACTGACGCCCAAAGCCCTCCCAGTCCTCGCCGCCATCCGCCGGATGCTGGACCGCGACAAAGGCGGTCTGCATGTCGGGCAACAGCAGCGGCCCGCACATTTCCGCGCCGATCGGCACCCGGAAGAACAGCTTCGACGTACCGCGCGCCTCGCCCTCGGTATCGACGGCGAACAAGCCGTCGGTGCGCCCGGTCTTCTTCGGCGACATGCCGTCGGTCGCGACCCACAACCGGCCATCGCTGTCGATCGCGCAATTGTCCGGCATACCGAACCAGCCGTTCTTGGTCGTCTCGGTAGAGAACGTCGCGCCAACCTCGGCAACGGAAGGATCGCCGCATTTGAGAAGGATTTCCCATTTGCCCGTCGTCGCGGCGAAATCTCCGCCGTCCTCGGCGATCTCGATGATGTGGCCGAAAGCGTTATCGACGCGCGGGTTGGCCGGGTTCGGCTCCTCGCGCTTGGTGTTGTTGGTCAGCATGACGTAGACGCGACCATTGGAGCCGTTCGGCTGGATGTCCTCCGGGCGATCCATCTTGGTCGCCTCGAGTAGATCGGCGGCCAAGCGGGTTTCGACGAGCACGTCCGCCTGGCTTTCGAAGCCGTTCTCGGCCGTGAGCGGTCCCTCGCCAAAGGTCAGCGGCAGCCAGGTCACCGTTCCGTCCTCGGCAAACTTTGCGACATAGAGCGTGCCCTCCGCCAGCAGATCCATGTTGGCAGCGCGATCGTCGGTGTTGTAGGTGCCCGCGGTCACGAATTTGTAGACATAGTCGAAGCGCTCGTCGTCGCCGAGATAGAAGACGACGCGGCCGTCCCCATTGACGATCGACTCCGCGCCCTCGTGCTTGAAGCGCCCCATCGCGGTGCGCTTCTTCGGCACGGAATTGGGATCCTCGACGTCGACCTCGACGATCCAGCCGAAGCGGTTCGGTTCGTTCGGCTCCTTCGAGACGTCGAAGCGGTCGTGGAACTTGCCCCAGGCATATGTTCCGTCCGGCACGCCGTAGCGCTCGTAGTTCTTGGCCTCGCGGTGGTCGGCGGCCAGTTCGCCCATGAAATAGCCGTGAAAGTTCTCCTCGGCCATCACATAGGTTCCCCACGGAGTGACGCCGCCGGCACAATTGTTGAAGGTGCCGAAGACGTTGCGGCCGCTCGGGTCGGCGTTGGTCTGCATGCGCGGATCGCCGGCCGCGGGGCCGGTGAGTTCCATCTCGGTTTCGGCGGTGACCCGGCGGTTCTTCGCGCCGTCCTTCACCACCTGCCACTTGCCGCCCTCCTTGCGGATTTCGACGACCGAGCCGCCATGCGCGGCCATTTCGACATTGACCTGGTTCTCGTCGGCTTCGGCGACGACGAGCTTGTCGTCTTCCACCTTGACAATTCCCGGGAACATCAGGTGATCGTTGGTATATTCGTGATTGACGACCAACAGGCCGTGCTCTGACGAGCCGTCGATCGGGACGTAGCCGACATAGTCGTTGTTGTAGCCAAATTGCCGATTCTGAGCGTCCGGCGTCTGGGCCGTCGGATCGAACTCGGGCGAGTCAGGAAAGATCCCGTCGCCCCAGCGCAGCAGTACGTCGGCATCGTAGCCCTCGGCGACATGGTGGGTTTCGTCGACGCCAGCTTCGACTTCGGTGAAGTCGAAGCGCGATCCCGACGCGCCCTGCGCCTTCGCTTCGTCGGCGGCGACGAGCGCCAACGGGCTTACCGTCGCGGCGATCGCGGTCGCGGCCAGCGAACCGCGCAGGAAGTCACGGCGTGAGAAGCGCGCGGCGATAATCTCGCCCATGGTGCGATTGTCGGTCGGATTATGACCCTCGCCCGCCGCGTCCTCAAGCTGCGTGGTCCGGAAGACCGTGCCGTTTCCAACATGTTCGTTCATCGAATGACCCCTTTGTTGAAAGGTTAAGAACAATCCATCTTGCAATGGTTCTGATCTTACCTAAAGGGCCAATGTCACGGTCAGATGACGGTCCGCCGCGGGCGGGCCCTCAACCGCTGGGCGGCGTCACCCGCCGGGCCTTCGAGCGCTCGATACCCAGTTGATGCTCCCGCCAGATGATGAAGATGCCGGCGGAAATGACGATGGCAGCGCCGGCGAGCGTCGTCGAACTCGCGGCCTCATCGAAGGCGAAATAGCCGATAGCGATGGCCAGCAGCATCGAAGTGTATTCGAACGGCGCGATGGTCGAGGTATCGGCGAAGCGGTAGGCCGAGGTCAGCAGCAACTGCCCGACGCCGCCGCACAGCCCCGCCAGGACCAACAGCACCGCCTGTTCCCATGTCGGCAGCACCCACCCGAAGAAGATCGAGAAAAGCGCGATGCCGGACGACGTCAGCGAGAAATAGACCACGATCGTCGCGGTCTTCTCCGTGCGGACGAGTCGGCGGATCTGGATCATCGCGACGGCCGCCACCGCAGCCGAAATCACGGCCGCGATAATGCCGATCGCCTCCGCACCGTCGACGGCGTCGCCGCCAAGGGTCAGCTTCGGCAACGTCACCACCACGATGCCGACCAGACCGATCAGTGCCGCGGTCCAGCGATAGAGGCGCACGACCTCCTTGAGGAAGACGGCAGCGAAGACGACCGTGAGCAGCGGCGCGCCATAGGTGATGGTGATCCACTCGGGATAGGGCAATCGGGTCAGCGCGTAAAAGCCGAGGCCCATGGAGGTGACGCCGATCAGCCCCCGGCCGATATGCGCGGGCAGATTGTCGGTCTTCAAAGCCGTCCTCAGATCGCCGAGCCAAGCGAGATAGAGCACCACCGGAACCAAGGCGAAGAACGAGCGGAAGAATACGATCTCGCCCGCCGGGATGCCCTCGCCGCCCGCCTTGATCAAAGTCTGCATGGCGACGAACACCACGACCGACAGGCATTTCAGAAGAATGCCGCGCATCGGCGACTCGGCGAATGCCGGCCGACTGTCCATCCTCTCCCCTCTCCTGCCTCAATTTCGCTGTCGGCGCGGACGCACCCGGGCGGTTGTCGTGTCGCTTCCGTCTGCGGAGTCCTTAGCGAGCCGCCTGCAACGCCTCCCAAACCCGCAGCGGCGTTGCCGGCATGTCGATATGATCGACGCCGGCGGGCCGCAACGCATCGGCGACCGCGTTCATCACCGCGGGGGCGGCGCCGATGGTACCAGCCTCGCCGGCGCCCTTGATGCCGAGCGCGTTGGTCGTCGACGGGACGTTCCGGGTCTTGAAGGCGAAGAACGGCAGGTCCCAGGCGCGCGGCATGGCATAGTCCATGAAGCTCGCGGTGACGAGCTGACCGTCCTCGTCATAGACCGCGTTTTCGAGCAGGGCCTGGCCGATGCCTTGGGCGACACCGCCGTGGATCTGGCCGGCGAGCAGCATCGGATTCACCGTCACCCCGAAATCGTCGACGATCGTGTAGGCGAGGATTTCGGTCGTCCCGGTCTCCGGATCGATTTCGACCTCGCAAATATGGGTGCCGTTCGGATAGGTCGCCTCGTCCTGCTTGAACTCGCCGACGGCCTTGCGGTCCTCGGCCGACGGGGCAGCCGCCGCGATCGCGGCGAAATCGATCGAACGGTCGGTGCCGACGATCCGGGCGGTTCCGCCGTCGAGCTCGATATCGCCGATCGATGCCTCCAATTCGTTCGCCGCCAGCTTCTTGATCTTGTCCGCCAGGGTCTGGCTCGCCCGCCGCACCGACACCGCGCCGAGCGGGATCGACCGCGAGCCGCCGGTTCCGCCGCCGGTCGGGGTGTCGTCGGTATCGCCCTGTTTCACGTCGATCAGATCGTAGTCGAGATTCAGCGCCTCGGCGACGAACTGGGCGTAAGCCGTGGCATGGCCCTGCCCGTTGGACTGCGTGCCGATCTTCAGTTCGATGCGCCCCGCCGGGGTCAATTCGGCATAGGCGGGCTCGGAGCCGGCGAAGGCGCAGGCTTCGACATAGGTGGCCATGCCGATGCCGCGAAGCTTGCCTTGTTCCTTGGCGCTCTCCCGGCGCGTTTCGAACTCTTGCCAGCCCGACTGCCGCATCGCCTCGGCGAGATGGCCTTGGAAATCGCCGGTGTCGTACATGCGGCCGACCGCCGTCGTATAAGGAAGCTGATCGGGGCGGATGAAGTTCTTGCGCCGGATTTCCTCACGGGCCAGCCCCATGTCGCGCGCGCATTGATCTACCAACCGTTCGATCAGATAGGACGCCTCCGGACGCCCGGCGCCCCGATAGGCATCGATGGGAACGGTGTTGGTGTAGACTAGGTGGCAATCGACATTGACCGCCTCGATGTCGTAGAGGCCCGGCGCCATCGACATGCCGAGATAGGGAATGAACGGCCCGTTCTGCGACAGATACGCCCCCATATTGGCGTAGAGGTCGATGTCGAGAGCGAGAAAGCGCCCGTCCTCGTCCATCGCCATGCGTGCCGTAACGACATTGTCGCGGCCATGCGCGTCGGAGACGAAATGCTCGCCGCGGTCACCGGTCCATTTGACCGGGCGGCCGAGGCGCTTGGCCGCCACCAGCACCAGAACGTGTTCGCGGTACAGGAACGCTTTGGTCCCGAAACCGCCGCCGACATCCTTGGTCAAGACCCGCACCTTCGACGGATCGACCTTGAGCACTTTCTTGGCGAGCACCGACTGGATACCGTGGACGCCCTGGCTTCCGGTCGTTAAAATCCAGCGGTCCTCCTCCTGCGACCACTCTCCAAGGGCCGAGCGAAGCTCCATGTAATTGCAGACGAGACGGTTTTGACGGAGCGTGATCTCAGTCACCCGGGGCGCGTTCGCGAAAGCCTCGGTCTGCTGCTTGTTCCCCATGTTGAGATGGCCGCCGATGTTCCCGTCACTGTCCGGCCACACCGGCGCCGCGCCGTCCGCCGTGGCCGTTTCGATATCGGCAACGACCGGCAGGGGCTCATAGTCGACGACGAGGAGTTCGGCGGCGTCCGCCGCCTGGGTCGCCGATTCGGCGACTACGAAGGCCACCGCATCGCCGACATGCCGAACGACATCGCGGCAGAGCACCGGAATGTCGCGGGCCGAGACCTTGCTGCCGTCCGGCTGTTCCAGCAATGCCTGACAGGGCACATCGCCGAGTTCAGCGACATCCGCATGGGTCAGCACCAGATGCACGCCTGGCGCCGAACGGACCGCTTCGACATCAGTGATCGTGAAATTTGCGTGAGCATGCGGCGAGCGAACCACCACGGCGTGGAGGATGCCAGGGCGGGTTTCGTCGTCCGTGTAACATCCCTCGCCCCGGATGAAGGCGTCGTCCTCCTTCCGCAGAGCCGAAGCGCCAAGGCCGAATTTCGGGGTCATCACGTTCATGGGAACAAGCTCCTGGACGGGGATGCGCTGCCGTTGCGGTTCGGCGCGCGAGTGGGGACGAGGCCACAACCGGCGTTTCGAACGCCTCACTTATTGCGTCGAACCACTTCCGTCGAGGGTCGACACGATCCCGAATGCCGGCGCTCGGCCGACCGACGACGCCATCGGTCGGTTGGCAATTCGTCCGCTTGGGGTTACCTCCCGCTGCAATACGAAAGGAACCGCCCTATGCTTCGCACCGACGACGGTCAGACCATCAAGCTCGAAGACTACCGTGCAACGGACTTCGTCCTGCATTCGGTGGCGATGACGATACGGCTGTTCGAGGGTCGCGCCGATATCGACACGACGCTCGAGCTTGAACGGCGCGAGGGAGCCGACGCCGCCGCCCCGCTGGTCCTCGACGGCGACGAATTGACGCTGACGGGACTGGCACTGGATGGCACGCCGCTGGATGGCGACCGGTACGAGGCGTCTCCCGGGCGGCTGGAAATCACCGGTCTGCCGTCTGGCGGACGCTTCACGCTCGACGTCGCGACGTCGCTTGTGCCGGAAAACAATACGAAACTGATGGGGCTTTACCGGTCCAACGGCATCTGGTGCACCCAATGCGAGGCCGAGGGCTTCCGCCGCATCACCTACTTCCTCGATCGCCCGGACGTGCTGGCGCCTTACACGGTCAGAATCGAGGCGGACCGGGTGGCCGCGCCCATTTTGCTGTCGAACGGCAACCCGGCTAAGACGGGCACCCTTCCCGACAATCGGCATTTCGCCGTCTGGGACGATCCTTTCAACAAGCCGTCCTATCTCTTCGCCATGGTCGCCGGTGATCTCGACTCGATCCACGAGCGATTTACCACCGCGAGCGGCAAACCCGTCAGCCTCGGCATCTACACGGAAAAGGGCCGCGCCGCGCAGGCCGGCTACGCCATGGATGCGCTACGGCGGTCCATGATCTGGGACGAGCGGCGCTTCGGCCGCGAATACGATCTCGACGTCTTCAACATCGTGGCGATCGCCGATTTCAACATGGGCGCGATGGAGAACAAGGGTCTCAACGTCTTCAATCACAAATATGTCCTGCTCGACCCCGAAACGGCGACGGACACCGACTATGCCGGCGTGGAAACGGTCATCGCCCACGAATATTTCCACAACTGGACCGGCAACCGGATCACTTGCCGCGACTGGTTCCAGCTTTGCCTGAAGGAAGGGCTGACGGTCTATCGCGACCAGGAATTCAGTGCCGACGAACGATCGGCCACGGTTCAGCGCATCAGCTCCGTGCGGCGGCTGAAGGCGCATCAGTTTCCCGAGGACCAGGGACCGCTGCAACATCCCGTCCGGCCGACGGAATATCGCGAGATCAACAACTTCTACACGGCGACGGTCTACGACAAGGGCGCCGAGCTCGTCCGGATGATCGCGACGATCCTTGGCCGCGACGGCTTTCGAGAGGGCATGGACCTTTACTTCGACCGCCACGACGGCGACGCTGCGACGATCGAGGACTTCATCGCCTGTTTCGAGGTCGCGACCGGCGAGGACCTGTCCCACCTTGCGCTATGGTACGGACAGGCGGGAACGCCCACCCTCACCGTCACGGAGGATTACGACGCGGCGACCGCGCGTCTGACGGTCGGTTTCAAGCAGACGCTCCAGCAAGGCACCGCAGCCACCGGAACCGCGCCGGTGCATATTCCGATTCGCTTCGGCCTCGTCGGCTCCAACGGACAGGACAAGGATGCCACACCGGTGTCCGGCGCGGCTGTGCGAGGCGATGTCATTCATCTGACCGAGGCTGAAGACAGCGTCGTCTTCGAAGATCTGAGCGAGCGCCCCTATCTGTCCGTGCTCCGGGACTTTTCGGCACCGGTGACGCTCGATCACGCCCAGAGCGAAGCCGACCGCCTTGCCCTCGCCCGTCTCGACCCGAACCTGTTCAACCGCTGGCGCATCCTCAACGATCTCGTCGGCGCGGCGCTGACCAAGGCGAGCCGGGGTCCATCCCAGGCGGCCCAGGCCCCGCTGGCACCCGAGATCATCGATGCCATCCTCGGCTCGGCCGGTGACGAAAGCCTGGAAGCGGCATTCCGCGCCCAGGCGCTTGCCCTGCCCGGCGAGGCCGAAATCGCCCGCATGCTTGCGGAGAATGTCGATCCCGACGCCGTTCACGCCGTCGTCGAGGTGGCCCGGCGCGACTTGGGCAAGCGCGGCGCTTCGCTGTTCGCCCGTCTCCATGGCGACCGGCAAACCGGCACGGCTTTCTCCCCTGATGCCGTGAGCGTGGGAAGGCGGGCTCTCGCCAATGCCGCGCTCGGCTATCTCGCCACCGCGACCGGGGATTGCGGCCCGGCGGAAGACCAGTATGCGGCGGCCGGAAACATGACCGACCGCCTCGCCGCCCTGACAGTCCTGGTACATCGCTTTCCCGACACGCTGGCCTCCACGTCTGCGCTGAGCGATTTCTACGCCCGCTTCGAGCAGGATGGTCTCGTCATCGACAAATGGTTTGCGATCCAGGCGACGATCCCGAGCCCGAGGGCGGTCGAGATTGTCGCCGACCTCGCCTCGCATCCAGTGTTTTCCCTGAAGAACCCGAACCGCGTCCGGGCGCTTGTCGGTACGTTCGCGGCAGCGAACCAGCTGGCGTTCCACCGTCCCGATGGCGCCGGATACCGCTGGGTTGCCGGGCAACTGGTGGAGATCGACCGCCTGAACCCGCAGGTCGCGGCCCGGATAGCGACCACTTTCCGCTCCTGGCGAAGCCTGGAGCCCGCTCGCCGCGACAAGGCGAGTGCGACATTACGGCAACTGCTTGAACTTAAAGACATCTCGACCGACCTGCGAGATATCTTGGGACGATCTTTGCGATAGGCGATCTGTTCATTGACTCCTTAATCTTGTCGCAATTCATCTCTGGACAAGGTGATTCGCCTCTGATCAATTGGCGGTGATTCGGGTGTGCGGCACGTCGAATCATTGAGATGCGGTTACGAGGGGTTATGCATGGGAGCGGACGCGTCAAACGCGCCGGCCGGGGGACTATTGTCCCGATTCGAGGCTTTGCTGACCGCTAAAACGGAGATCGCCGGGCACGCCAAGATGCTGGCGGGTCCGACCTACGAGAAGCTCCTGCGCTCCGAAAAGGCGCTCCGCCGCACGATCCCTATCCTGATCATTCTGTTTCTGGCGATCGCCGCGATTGCGCGCCTTGCGGCGCTCGTCGAAGAGCGCTTCGCATTGGAGGAAGCCGCACTACGCGATCTCCAGATCGCGACGACGCTGATGCGGGCGGAAAGCCAGGTCGCCTATGCGTCGGATCCGAAGATGGCGGACGCGAACGCGCTGTTGACCAGTGCGATTCCGGCCGCGCTGATCCAGCAGGGACGCTTTGCCGTCGTCAGTAATACTAGCGGACTGATCACCGCGGTCATGCCGGGCTACGAACACCTCCTCGGTGACGATCTGATGCTCTTGCTGGACGAGTCGCAGGCGCTGCTGATGTTCGGGCAGCGGGCGGGCGTGCAGCACACGCGGTTCCAAGGCGAGGCCGCCTTTGTCGCCAGCGCAACTCTGGCCGGCGGTCAGGGCACCGTCACCTTCATCCAGCCCGACGTCGACCTGCTTGCCGCTTGGCGCAGCGCGGTCTCGTTGAACGTCACGCTGTTCGCCTTCACCAGCATCATCATGCTGGTCATTCTCTACGCTTATTTCCGCCAGGCGACGCGCGCCCAGGACGCCGACGCTCTGTATCTGGAGACCCATCAGAAGGTCGACACCGCCTTGTCGCGCGGCCAGTGCGGCCTTTGGGACTGGGACATCGCCCGTGGGCGAATGTACTGGTCACGCTCGATGTACGAAATGCTCGGCCTGCAACCGACGGACAGTGTCCTTGCCTTCGGTGATGTCGCGCCACTGCTCCATCCCGACGACGGCAACCTGCTCGATGTCGCCCGGTATGTCGCCGCCGGAAAGATCACCAGCCTCGATCACAACTTCCGCATGCGGCGCAGCGATGGCGCCTATGTCTGGCTCCGTGCGCGGGCCCAGGTGACGCGCACCGGCGAGAACGAGGTCCATCTGATCGGGATCGCGCTCGACGTCAGCGAGCAACAGGAACTCGCCCGCCTCACCGACGAAGCCAACAAGCAGCTCAACAGCGCGATCGAGAACATCTCGGAAACCTTTGTCCTGTGCGACAACCGCAACCGTCTTGTCCTCTGCAACTCCAAATACCGCCAGACCTTCGGCCTCACCGAGGCGGACGTCGCGCGCGGGACGCCGCTCGACGCGGTCATTGCCAAGGCCCGCAAGCCGATCAATAGCCACACCGTCACCAGCCCGGCATTCGCCGAGGGCGAGCGAGCCTCGGAGGCGCTGCTTGCCGACGGCCGCTGGCTGCTTCTGTCGGAGCGACACACCGCCGATGGCGGGTTCGTCTCTATCGGAACCGACGTCACGCAGCTCAAACTGCACCAGGCACGGCTGTCGGATTCCGAGCGGCGCCTGATGGCGGTCATCGATGATTTGTCGATTGCGCGGCGGGACGCGGAGAAGAAGGCCGTCCAGCTGACCCAGCTGAACCGAAATTACGCCGTCGAGAAAGAGCGCGCGGAGGGCGCCTCGCGCGCCAAGACGACCTTCCTCGCCAATATGTCGCATGAGCTGCGAACGCCGCTCAACGCCATTCTCGGATTCTCCGAGATCATGCGCCAGGGGACCTTCGGCCCGATCGGCTGCGAAAAATACGGCGAATACACCGAAGACATCCATCAGAGCGGCCACTATTTGTTGCGGCTCATCGACGACATCCTCGACATGGCCAAGATCGAGGCCGGGCGCCTCGTCCTTTCTCCCGAGGAAATCGATATCACCGAGATCGTCGCAGAGGCCACCAAGATCATCGAGGTCCAGGCCGAACAGAAGGCGATCCGCTTCGAGGGCAGCGCCCCGGACCAGCTGTCGTTCCAGTCCGACCGCCGGGCGACCAAGCAGATCCTTCTCAATCTCCTGTCCAACGCGGTCAAATTCACCGATCCTGGCGGTACGGTCCGGCTCAGAGTGCGGGCAGTGAACGACGCAGCGCTGATCACCATCTCCGACACCGGTATGGGCATACCCCAAGCCGCGCTAGCCAGCCTCTGTCGACCGTTCGAGCAGATCGAGAACGAATTGACCCGCAGCAACAAGGGGACCGGGCTCGGCCTCGCCATCGCCCGGTCTCTGGTCGAGCTTCAAGGTGGCCGTATGCGGATCAGTTCATGCGTCGACGTCGGAACGGTCGTGGCGATCCGCCTTCCAGTCGCCCCGGCAAATGTAGCCCATGCAGCGGCAACGCAAATCGAGGCGACCGAAACATTGGACGCCTGACCGCCAAGTCGCCCCGCTTCCACGCTCAAGCCCGGCGAAGCCCCGGGTCCGCAGCCTCTGCCGGCGCCTCTTTCGAAGCCGCAACGGGCAACAGCGCATCGAAAACCGCCCGGACGGCGGTCGCCGTCTCCGCCAGAAGCGGCTCCAGCCCATCCGTCCCGTCAGTCTCGAGCGCCCGAACCAGGCGGTCGGCAAGCCCCGGCGGCAGATCCTCCACACCCTGAACGCCGCCTGGCCCGAGCCGCAGGATCTGGATGACGCAGGTGTAGCGGCGCATGGCGGCCGACAGATCGCACCTTGCCTCGACACCGGCGGCCAGATCGGCCGCATCGAGGACGTCCGCCGTCGGCGCACCGACAAGGTCGAGATCGGCGCGACCGGTCAGCAGCGCCCACTGCGCCAGGAACTCCAGATCGATGAGACCGCCCGGTCGCAGCTTGAGGTCAAGCGCCCCCTTCGCCGGCTTGTCGCGTTCGATGCGCCGGCGCATGTCGCCGACGTCATGGGTCGTCGTCGCTTCATCACGCGGTTGGCAAAGGATATCGCGAATGGTTCGGGTCACCTCCGCGCAAAGCTCCGGATCACCGGCGATCGGCCGCGAGCGCGTCAGCGCCATCCGTTCCCAGGTCCAGGCCTCGTCCAACTGGTAGCGGCGAAACGAGTCGATGCGGGTTGCCAGCGGCCCCATATTGCCCGAAGGGCGCAGCCGGAAATCGACCTCGTAAAGCACACCCTCACGCATTGGGATCGTCAGTGCCGCAATCAAGCGTTGTGTGAGACGGGCAAAATAGAGACCTGACGACAAAGGCTTTTCGCCGTCGGATTCTTCGGCCGCTTCATCGTGATCATAAAGCAGGATCAGGTCGACATCCGAGCCTGCCGTCAACTCGCGGCTGCCGAGCCGGCCCATGCCGAGCAGGGCGATTTTCGCACCAGCGACATGACCATGACGCACGGCAAAGGCTTCCGTGACCGCGTCCAACGTCGCCTCGAGCACGACGTCGGCGATGTTCGAGAAGGCTAGTCCTGCCTCGCCGACATCGACCACACCGCTGAGCAACCGCGCCCCGACCAAGAACCGCTGTTCCGAAGCGAAGATGCGCAGTCGGGCAAGCACGTCCTCGTAGCCGTCGGCCTCGGTCAGGAACATCGCCAGACGTTCGGACATCAGGTCGCGGTCCGGCACTTCGTCGAAAAAGGCCGGATCGAGAAGCGCGTCGAAGACGTGCGGGCGCGCGGCGATCGTGTCGCGCAGCGCCGGCGCCGACGTGATGATCAGGGCGAGAAGGTCGAGGACGCGCGGATTGGAGGCGATCAATGAAAAGAACTGAATCCCTGACGGCAGCCCGGCCAGGAATGTGTCGAAGGCGGCGATGGCGCCATCGGGGTCCTTCGCACCCGAAAACGCCTTCAGCAGCATCGGCAGAACCTTGGTCAGGCGTTCGCGCGCGGTTTCCGAACGGGTGGCGCGATAGCGCCCGTAACCCCAGGAACGCACGATTCTGGCGACGTCCTCCGGACGGGAAAAACCGAGTTCTCGCAATCGGGCGAGTGCTTCCGGGTCGTCCTCGCTGGCCAGCAGTGCCTTGAATCCGGCTTCTTCGATCGCACTCGTCTCGCGGTCGCGTCCGTCGCTGAACAGCCGCGTGTAACGCCGGTCGACCCGGCTGAGCCGTTCCAGCAGCGCCTTTGAGAACGCCGCGCGATCCTCAAATCCGGCGAGACGGGCGATGCGTTCGACCCCCTCCTCGTCCTCCGGCAAGGTATGGCTCTGCTCGTCGGCCACCATCTGGATGCAGTGCTCTATGCGGCGAAGAAACCAATAGTCCGAGACCAGTTCGGCCTCCGTCTCCTCCACGATCCAGCTCCCGGCGGCGAGCTCGGCGAGCGCCTTGTCGGTGCGGCGCTGGCGCAGCCTGGGTGCGCGGCCACCGGCGATCAGTTGCTGGGCCTGCACGAAGAATTCGACCTCCCGAATGCCGCCGCGCCCAAGCTTCACATTGTGCCCGGCTACGCCGATGTCGTCGAAGCCGCGATGCCGATCGATGCGCGTCTTCATCGCCTGGATGTCGGCGATCGCCGCGAAGTCGAGATATTTCCGCCAGACAAAGGGCGTCAATTCCTGAAGGAACGCCTCTCCCGCCGCGCGGTCGCCCGCCACCGGCCGCGCCTTGATCATCGCGGCGCGCTCCCAGTTGCGCCCGCTGCCCTCGTAATAGGTGAGCGCCGTGTCGACCGAGATCGCCAGCGGCATCGCCCCCGGATCGGGCCGCAGCCGCAGGTCGGTGCGAAAAACGTAGCCGTCGGCCGTGCTCTCGCCGACGATCCGCACCAGTCGGCGCACCAATTTGGACAGCGTGTCGACCGCTTCCGTGGGGTCGGCGCAGATGCCGGCCGATTCCTCGAAGAAGACGATGAGGTCCACGTCGCTCGAATAATTGAGCTCGCCCCCGCCGAGTTTGCCCATGCCGAGCACGAACAACCCGCACCCCGTCTCCGGGTCCTCCGGATGCGGCAGCACGAGCTTGCCGGCGCGGTGCGCGTCGGCAAGACAGAAGCGCAAGGCCGCGCCGATCGCGACCTCGGCGAGATCGGACAGATCGGCGGTGGTCTCGGCGGGCGTCGCGGCACCGAACAGATCCCGCAAGGCGATCAGCAGCGAGACCTCGCGCTTGATCAGCCGAAGCTCCCTCATTAGCGCGCTTTCGCCCTGATCCGTCGCGGGCAGTTTTCGCAACAGGGCGATCCGCTCGGCGATGCGCTGCTTCGCGTCCTGGTCGAACAACGCCTCCAGCCACTCGGGATGCTGCTGCATCTGGGTGTTCAGATAGGATGAGAGGTCGAGCACGGCCCCGAGCCGCTCGGCCTCCGGGCCACCTTCTGTCAGGAACGCCACGAGCCTTGGGCACTTCCCTGCCTCGGCCGCCGCTTTCAGATCGGCGAGCCATGCCGCCGCCTTGTCCGGGTCTAGCGGCGCCAATCGGTGGCCGCCGCCAATCCCGAGACCTCTTGCCTCATCCTTCGCCATCCAGAAGCGTCTTTCCGTCGAGAGGGAACTCCAGGATCACTGTAAGGCCCGGAGCGGCATCCTCAAGCGTCAACGTTCCGCCATGCACACGGGCGATGGCCTGAACCAGCGACAGACCGAGCCCGGAGCCCGGCAGCGAGCGGCTCTGGTCGAGACGATAGAAGCGCTCCAGCACCCGTTGGCGCTGCTCGGCGGGGATGCCGGGACCATTGTCCGAAACCACCAACCGGCACAGCCCCCCGTTCTCCGCGAGCCGGATCGCGATCACCGTGCCGCCGTCGCCGGTTGCGTATTTCAGTGCGTTGTCGAGAAGATTGGACAGCGCCTGGGCGATCAGCTCCCTGCTGACCGAGGCGATCACTGGTGCGGCCGCGTCAATGACGAGGCGGGCGCCGGCCTCTTCGGCCAGTGGCTCGTAGAGTTCACCGACATCGGCGACGATCGTGGCGATATCGACCCGATCCTTGAGAACCGGATGCGAGCCGGCCTCGACCCGCGAGATCATCAAGAGCGCGTCGAAAGTGCGGATCATCTGGTCCGCCTCGGCGATCGTGCCTTCCAGCGCCTCGCGCGGATCGCCCTCACCGGAGGCCGTCGCCAGCGCGGCCTCGACGCGGTTGCGCAACCGCGTCAGCGGCGTCTTGAGATCATGCGCGATATTGTCGGAGACCTGCCGGAGCCCTTCCTGCAACAGGGCAACCCGCGCCAGCAGCGTATTGAGGTTTTCCGACAGCCGGTCGAATTCATCGCCCGCGCCGGTCACCGGCAGCCGCTCGGTCAGGTCACCGGCCAGAATGCGGGCACTCGACGCCGACATGCGGTCCAGCCGCTGCAAGGCGCGGCGACCGACCAGCAGCCAGGCGAACAGCGCGCCGGCACCCATCAGCGCCAGCGCCAGGATCAGCGCGCTGCGGACGATCTGGCGAAAGCGTTCCTGCTCGGTCTGGTCGCGCCCGACAAGCACGCGCATGCCATTCGGCAGGCTGACGACCTCGGCGAGCGCGAGATGATAGCGATCGTCTGCATTCTCGGCGAAACGCTCATAGGCGAAGACCTTTTCGGTAAAGCCTGCTTCGTCGAGGACGCCGGCCTGCAGGTTCTCGACATTGCCGGCGATGATCCGGCCGGTTGCGTCGGTGACCAGATAGAGCGAAGCCCCGGGTTGGCGGGCGCGACGATCGACGGTCCGCACGAGGCCGATGATCCCGGTGGTACGGTAGACCTGCGCGAGGTCGCTGAGTTCCTCGGAAATCGCCGCGCGGCTCTGGCTTTCCAGAATTCCCGACGCCGTGGCTGTAACATAGAAGACCAAAACGACGGCGAAGACGGCGAAAAGCAGCAGGTAGACGGCCGACATTCGAACGGCCGTCATGCGCATCAGCGCCTTCAGTCGCTCCATGCCCCGAAACCTCTTACCTGTCCTGTTCGCCCGCACGCATGATGTAGCCGGAACCGCGCACGGTATGCAGCAGCGGGGAATCGAAGTCCCGCTCGATCTTCGAGCGCAGCCGCGAGATATGAACGTCGATGACGTTGGTCTGCGGGTCGAAATGATAGTCCCAGACGTTTTCCAGAAGCATGGTGCGGGTAACGACCTGGTTGGCATGTTTCATCAGATATTCGAGCAGACGAAACTCGCGCGGCTGGAGCACCACCACCTTGCCGGCGCGTCGCACTTCATGGGACAGGCGGTCGAGTTCGAGATCGCCGACCCGGTAGCTGGTCTCGACGTCCTTGCCGCCGCGACGCCGGCCGAGCACCTCGACCCGGGCCAACAGTTCGGAAAAGGCGAAGGGCTTGGCCAGATAATCGTCGCCCCCGGCCCTCAGCCCGGTAACCCGGTCATCGACCTGGCCCAGCGCCGAGAGGATCAGCGCCGGCGTCCCGTCGCCCTTTTCGCGCAGCCCGGATATCACCGCGAGGCCATCACGCTCCGGCAACATGCGATCGACGATCAACACGTCGTAGGTGCGGCTGTCCGCCATATGGAAGCCGGCCTCGCCATCGCCGGCGTGATCGGCCACATGACCGGCCTCCCGCAGCGCCTTGACCAGATACGCTGCCGCCTCGCGGTCGTCTTCGATGATCAGGATGCGCATGGATTCGGTCGATGTTCCAAGGGCCGTGGAAGAGGACATGATCGGCTCCCTTATCTGATCCATTTTGCGCAAAAGAAAAGCGGCGAAGGCGCGATGGCAGCTCTTTGCGAGCTGCCCGCCCCTTCGCCACCCATCGGGAACGGGTCGGCGACCGGGGAAGGTCACCGACCCGGAGCAGGGATCAGCCCTTGTCGATCGGCAAGGCCACGAAGCGGTTCTGGTCGCCGTTCTTCAGCTGGAAGAGCGCAGCCTTGCGGCCGTTCTTCGAGGCATCCGCAAGCGCGGCCTGCACCTCCTTCTGGCTCGCAACGCTCTTGCCGTTCACCGCGATGATGACATCGCCCGCTTCGACGCCCTTGTCGGCCGCCGATGAGTCCGGATCGACATCGGTCACGACCACGCCCTTGCCGTCCTCGGACGGCGTCAGCGTCAACCCGTAACCGGACAAGGAGGACGGATCGACCGGAGCCTTGCGACTGCTGGATTCTTCAGCCGACGACGCCTCGTCGAGGCTTGCGAGATTACCGAGCGTGACCGAAATGTCCTGCGCCTTGCCGGCACGCCAGACGGTGATGTCGACCTTGGTGTCCGGCTTGTAGTTGCCGATCTTGCGAGCCAGCTCGCGCGGGCCGTCCACCGTCTCGCCATCGACCGCGGTGATCACGTCGCCGGTCGCGACACCGGCCTTCGACGCCGGCGTTTCCGTCTCCGGCAAGGTAACGATCGCGCCCTTTTCGTCGGCCAGCCCGACCGCTTCAGCGATATCGTCCGTCACCGAGGCGATCTGGACGCCCAGCCAACCGCGTTCGACATTGCCGCCGTCGCGCAGGGAAGCAACGACGTCCTTGGCGACCGAGGCTGGAATCGCGAAGGCGATGCCGACATTGCCGCCGGACGGCGAGAAGATCGCCGTGTTGACACCGATGACCTTGCCGTCGAGACCGAAGGCCGGACCGCCGGAATTACCCCGGTTTACCGCCGCGTCGATCTGCAGGAAGTCGTCATAGGGGCCGGCGCCGATGTCGCGGCCGCGCGCCGAGACGATGCCGGCCGTAACCGAGCCGCCGAGGCCGAACGGATTGCCGACGGCCACGACCCAGTCGCCGATGCGAACCGCCTCGTCATCGCCGAACTCGACATAGGTGAACTTCTTGTCGTCCCGGTCCACCTTGAGCAGCGCGAGATCGGTGCGCTTGTCGGTGCCGATCAGCCGGGCGTCGTATTCGGTGCCGTTGTCCATGACGATCGTGTATTTGCTACCGTCGCCGACAACATGGTTGTTGGTGACGAGATAGCCGTCATCGGAGATGAAGAAGCCGGACCCCTGGCCCATCGACTGGCGCGGCTGGCGGCGTGGGCGCATGCCCTCCGGCATGCCGTTCTGGCCGGGGATGTCGAAGAAGCGGCGAAGCGGGTGATCCTCCGGCAGATTGTCGAAGGGACTGGCCATATCCTGACCGTCGGCAACCGCAGGCGAGATGTTCTGCGTGACCCGCACCGAAACCACCGCCGGGGAAACCTTCTCGACCACATCGGCGAAGCCGAAGTTCTTTGCTGGCGCCTCGACCTGAACCGGCTGGGCGAAAACCGGCATGGTGTTGGTCACAACACCTCCGGAAAAGGCCAGTCCGGCCACGCCGGCGGCCAGCGCACCGGCGATCAGACCGCCGCGCTTCGTCTTGCTTTTCGTCTCGTTCCGCATCGAAAACCCTTTCGCTAGGTCGTCCAAATCCCAGGCGAGCCGGCGTACACGCCAAACTCGCCATCGATGCGACCAGAGATAGGGGGTCCGAGGTTACAGGAGCTTTTCGGCTGCGTGAAATCTTCGTAAGGTTGCGAAGAGACGAGGAACGCAGGTGAGCACGGTCGCCCTGTTCGCCGTCCTGAGCCTACCGCCGCGCCTTGACGACGTCGGCGATGGCGGCTTCCTCTTCGGCCGAAAGCCGCGGCGGCGTGCCGCTCTCGCGCCTGCGGCTGCGCAGGGCCATCAGAGCGAATCCGATACCGCCGAGAAGCAGGATGATCGGCGCGCCCCATAGCGCCAGCGTCGCCCAGTCGAAGCGCGGCTTGAGCAGCACGAATTCACCGTAACGAGACACCAGATAATCGAGGACTTCGTCGTTGGTATCGCCGGCGACAAGGCGCTCGCGAACCAGAAGACGCAGGTCTTTGGCAAGATCGGCATCGGAATCGTCGATCGACTGGTTCTGACAGACCAGGCAGCGCAAACCCGCCGAAAGATCCCGCGCCCGCGCCTCGAGTACCGGATCGCTCAAGACCTCGTCGGGATTGACGGCGAAAGCCGGCCCGACCGTCAGCCCGCCGGGCAGCAGAACGGCGAGCAGGGCGAAGACGGAAAGCAGATATCGAAACCGCCGAATCATGGCTCAGACCTTCGCCATCGCGGCCATCCGCTTCCGGCTGCGCGCCGGCGCGCCGACCCGCAGCCGCCGATCGGCCAGCGAGATCACCCCGCCCAGAGCCATCAGGATCGAGCCGATCCAGATCAGCGTGATGAACGGCTTGTACCAGATGCGCACGACGGTCGAACTGCCGTCGTCGGCCGGGTCGCCCAGCGCGATGTAGAGCTGAGAAAACCAGCGTGTGCGGATGCCGGCTTCGGTCGTCGGCGCCTGCCGTGCCGGATAGAAGCGCTTGCCGCTTTCCAGCGTGCCGGCGTCGCGGCCGTCGCGACTCAGCGCGAACGTGCCGACCTGTTCCTCGAAATTCGGCCCCTGACGCGGCGCGATGCCCTCGTATCGCAGCGAGTAGCCACCGACGTCCACGCTGTCGCCGGGAGCCATCGAAAGCACGTCTTCGGTCTCGAAGGACGACACGGTGACGACGCCGAGTACCAGAACGCCGACGCCGAAATGAGCGAGAACCGTGCCAAAGGCCGAGCGCGGCAGGCCCCTCAGGCGTGACAGCCCCTTGCGCCATCCCACCTTGGCGAAGTTGGCCCGGCCGTAGAGATCCGTCAGGCTGCCAACCAGGAGCCAGACCGCGAGGCCGAATCCGAGCGCCGCCAGAATCTTCGTGCCGGAGGTCACCGCGACAGCCACGATCACCGTGAACATGACCGCGCCGATGGCAAAATAAAGCCGCTGCGCGGCGGCGAGAAGATCGCCCCGCTTCCATGCCAGTAGTGGCCCGAACGGAAGCGCGAACAAAAGCGGCACCATCAGCGGCCCGAAGGTCAGATCGAAGAACGGCGCCCCGACCGAGATTTTTTCGCCGGTGATGACCTCGAGCACCAGCGGATAGAGCGTGCCGATCAGTACAGTCGCCGCCGCCGTGGTGAGAAACAAATTGTTGAAGACCAGCGCGCCCTCGCGGCTGATCGGCGCGAACAACCCACCCGACTCCAGTGTCGAGGCCCGCATCGCGAACAGCGCCAGCGAGCCGCCGATGAACAGACACAGGATCATCAGGATGAAGATGCCGCGCTCCGGGTCCGTCGCGAAGGCGTGCACCGAGGTCAGCACGCCCGAACGCACCAGGAAGGTGCCCAGCAGCGACAGCGAGAAGGTCAGGATCGCCAGGAGGATGGTCCAGATCTTCAACGCCGAGCGCTTCTCCATAACCACCGCCGAATGCAGCAGCGCCGTCCCCGACAGCCACGGCATGAAGGAAGCGTTTTCGACCGGGTCCCAGAACCACCAGCCGCCCCAGCCGAGTTCGTAATAGGCCCAGTAGGAGCCCATCGCGATGCCGGCGGTCAGAAATATCCAGGCGACCAGCGTCCAGGGCCGCACCCAGCGTGCCCAGGCAGCGTCGATCCGCCCGTCGATCAGCGCAGCGACGGCGAAGGAGAAGGCGATCGAGAAACCGACATAACCGAGATACAAAAGCGGCGGATGGATCGCGAGGCCGATATCCTGAAGGATCGGGTTGAGATCCCGTCCCTCCATCGGAGCCGGCGCGAGGCGAGCGAAGGGGTTGGAGGTAAACAGGATGAACAGGAGGAAGGCGCTGGTGATCCACGCCTGCACGGAGAGGACGTTTGCCTTGAGGGTAGCCGGCAGATCCCGTCCGAACAGGGCGACGAGCGCTCCAAAGAACGCCAGGATCATCACCCAGAGCAGCATCGAGCCCTCGTGATTGCCCCACACCCCGGTGACCTTGTAGAGCATCGGCTTCAGCGAATGGGAATTCTCGAAGACGTTGGCGACCGAGAAGTCCGAGGTCACATAGGCGGTCGTCAGGGCTGAAAATGATATGGCGAGGAGCACGAACCCGCCGGTCGCGGTAACGGTCCCCGCCTCCATCAGCCGGGCATCACCCTTGCGCGCGCCAATGACCGGCAAGAGCGACTGGACGAGCGACAAGGACAGCGCCAGGATCAGGGCGTAGAGGCCGATTTCGACGATCATGAGCTCGCTCCGGTTGCCGTCTGCGCCGACGCAGGCTGCGGATCTGACTTGACCATGCCCTTGCCTTCTTCCCACAAGCCACGCGCCTTCAGGTCGTCGACGACTTCCTTCGGCATGTAGTTCTCGTCGTGCTTGGCCAGGACCGTATCCGCAACGAAGACGTTGTCCGGTCCGAGCGTGCCTTCGGTGACGACGCCCTGCCCCTCACGGAAGAGATCCGGCAGAAGCCCGGTATAGGTCACCGGCACGCTCTCGATCGTGTCGGTGACCCGGAAGGTCACTTTCTGCGAACCGCCGCGCACGACCGACCCCTCTTCGACGAGGCCACCCAGCCGGATACGCTGTGAAGGCGCCGGTGCACTGGCGACGATGTCGGTGGGTGAATTGAAGAACGCCACCGAATCCGACAGCGCGGTCAGGACGAGGCCGGCCGCCGCGCCGATAACGAGGAGGATGGCCGCTATGGAAGTGAGCCGTTTCGCTTTCCGTGTCATTGGGTCTGTGTCGCCTCCGCGTCCGCCAGGCCGAGTTCCTGTCCGAGAGCGGCGATTTCCCGGCCCGCGGCAGTGTCCGCCTCAAAATGTTGAAACGCCGTCCGCAGCGCATCGCTCGCCTTGTCCGTCTCGCCCAAGACCTTATAGGAGCGAATCAACCGCTTCCACCCTTCCACGTCCCGCGGGTTGGATTCCAGCCGGCTTGCCAGTTGCGAGACCATTCCCTGGATCATCGCCTGCCGGTCGCCTGCAGACATTTCGGAGGCGGCGGCCACATCCGCCTCGCTCGGCCGAGGTGGTGCGGATCGCGCCGTTTCCGCCGGCGCCAGCCCCAATTCCTCGCCAAGCGCCGCGATCTCCTGGCCAACTGCGGAATCGGGGGGAAAGGCATCGGAGGCGGTCGTCAAAGCCTGAGCCGCTTTCTCGTTGTCTCCCAGAACCGTGTAGGACCGGATCAAGCGTTTCCATCCTTCGAGATCGTCCGGGTTGGATTCCAGCCGGGCAGCCAGTTGCGAGACCATACCCTTGATCATCGCCTGACGGTCATCGACCGACATTTCGGAGGCGGCGGCCATGTCGGCTTCGCTCGGTCCCGGCGCTTTCGGACCGGAGTTCTCCGCAACGGCGGTTGACGGCGCATTGGTGCCGGTCTTCTGGCGCGCGTCGGCCAGCGCCGCATCGGCGATCTGCATCCAGGGCGCGTCTTTGGGGCTGATGTCGAGGAGCTTTGCCCAAGCGATCTCGGCCTTGGCGTAATCTCCCTCCTGGGAGAGGTCGAGCGCCAGGAAGAAATGCGCCGGCAAATAATCGCCATTGATGGTGAGCGCCTGCGCGAACGCCGCCTTCGCATCGTCCGTCACTTCGCCGTCGGCGGCCCGCGTCAACGCCTCGCCGAGACCGCTCAGGCGGGACGCCGTCGGCTCAAGCAGACGAATGGCGTTCCGGAACGCGATGGCGGCGGCGTCCGGGCGGTCCAGCCGCAGATAGATCGGCGCAAGCACATCCCAGCCGCGACCATCGTCCGGATTGGAACGAAGCTGCGCCTCGGCAGTGGCGACGAGGCCCTCGATATCCGTGCCGGGCACCGGTGACGGTGCTTGCCGCGTGGCGAGCGGCATATCCCGCAGGCCAGGCACCCCAAATGTCATGTAAAGAGCCGTCGAGCCAAGCGGCACGGCAATCGCGACGACGCCGATCGCGGCAACGACGCCTGGTCGCATCCAGCCTGCCGCACCGCCGTCGCCACTGCCCTCCGCGCGGCCAGCCGCCTTCAGCAATCGCCGTCCGATCTCGGCTCGCGCGGTTTCCGCCTCACCGGCAGCGATTACGCCCCGCTCGACATCGGCGTCCAGTTCGCGAAGCTGCGCCGCATAGACTTCGACGTCGTGGTCGCCGCGCGTGGCGACCTCATCAGGGGAGGCACGAAACAAGGGCCAGAGAGCCACCAACGTCGCGGCAACGGTCATGCCAGTTGCGATAATCCAGAACGCCATGACACCCTTACACCGAACGCCGGGGGATCGAAGCAGTTCGCTCCGAATGGCCGGCCGTCTCAAAACCAGTTTCCGTCCGACGAGCCCTCTAGCAGACATGGGCCGATTTGCCCATTCACTTCGTCAGGAATGGGGCGAGCGGATCAGGTGACCGGCTTCCAGAGCCCATTAGTGGTCTTGCAGGCGGTTCCGACGGCTTTGACCGGCTGTGCCTGGCCTTTGAACGTATGGGAGTAGCCCCGGCAATCCTGCGATCCGACGCGGTAGAGCTGAGTCGGCACGACCTCGCCGCTGTACCCATCGACCGACCACTGCACCAACTGCCCTGCCGCGCCGTATTGCAAAGCCTGGAATTCCGCGTCGAGCGCCTTGGCGCGAGCCGCACTGGACAAGGATTTCGCCGCGTCGCTCTGACCGAGCAAGCCGCCGTCGAGCGCCTGGACGCCGGCTGAGGCCGGAGTAAGCGAGGCGCCCCCCAGCCCGGCACTGAGACAGCCCGCGAAAGGAAGGATCAGGAGGGGAAAGAGCAGCTTCAACACGATGCGCATGACGATTTCATCCGAGTGCGGCAGTCCGATGGGACTGAAACGACAGGGTGCGGGGTCCGGAGCAATCCGCGTGCCGCAGTTCGTCGGTTCGGTCTATGATGTCAAGCCGCACCGCCGCCCAAAGCGCGTGGCAGCACGATCGTCACCCGCAGGCCGCCGAGATCCGAGCGGCTGAATTCCAGTGCCCCGCGATACTCGGCCACCATGTCGGAAACGATCGACAAGCCGAGTCCGCTGCCGGGCGTTGCTTCGTCGAGGCGGCGGCCGCGCTTTTGCGCCTCGATGATCTGCGCCTCGGTCAGCCCCGGCCCGTCATCTTCGATGACGGTCGCGAAGCGGTCCTCGGAGACGGGCTTGCCGATCACGACGATCCGCCCCGCCGCCCATTTGCCGGCGTTCTCGAGCAGATTGCCGATGATCTCCTCGAAATCCTGACGCTCACCGGCGAAGACCAGCCCCTCGGCCAAGGCCGGATCGAATTTGAGGTTGAGGGCTGGATTGAGCTTGGCGATCACCCGCACCAGCCGTTCGAGGGCCGGTCCGACCGGCGCGCGGAAAACGGTCGTTTCGGTTTGGGCGGCGACCCGCGCGCGATCGAGATAGTGCTGCACCTGTTGGCGCATCCGCTCCGCCTGATCGGCTATCAACTCGCCCTGTGGTCCCCCCAGCGAGGCGGCCTCGTTGACAAGAACCGCTATGGGAGTCTTCAACGAATGCGCCAGGTTGCCGACCTGCGTTCGCGACCGCTCGACGATGCGCCGGTTGTTGTCGATCAGCGCGTTCACCTCAAGAGCCAGCGGTTCGATTTCGGCGGGAAACCGGCCTTCCAGCCGTTCCGCCTTTCCAGCGCGCACATTGGTGAGCGAGCGGCGGACGGCACCGAGGGGACTGAGTCCCGCCAGGATAGCCAGGACATTGACAAGGATCGTACCGACTCCCACGGCACCAAGATAATAGACGAGCGTACGATTGAAGTCGGCGACGTCGGCGACAACAACACCGGCATTGCCCATCACACGAAACCGCGCCGCGTGATTCTGAGCGTCGAGCACGACTTCCGTCTCGACGACTTTCAACAACTCACCATCGAGGCCGCTCGCGTCGTAACTCCGACGATAAAGGGGATCGAAGGGAACTTGCGACGTCGGTTCGGACGCGATGTCGAGAATTCCGAGGGAACTGGAGATCAGCCGTCCCCTGGTGTTGTCACTCGCCGGAATGACCTCCCAATACCACCCGGACAGCGGCTGGGAATAACGCAGATCGCCGAGATCGGGGGAGCCGGACAGATAGCCGGTCTCGCTGACCGTCACGCTGTTGACGAGATTGTAGAGCTGTGCGGCGAGCAGGTCCTCGAAGCCGCGCGTCGCCGTCCGCTCGTAGAGCGTAGAGATCAGCCCCCCGACGACGACGAGGGCCAAAAGGGCCCAGACGCTGGATAGAACGATGACCCGGACGGTGAGGGAGTTAGCGGCCCGAATGGCCATCGCTCATCCTGTAGCCTTGCCCCCTGACGGTCTCGATCACATCGACACCGAGCTTCTTGCGCAGTCGTCCAACGAACACTTCGATCGTATTGGAATCGCGGTCGAAATCCTGATCGTACAGATGCTCGATAAGCTCCGTTCGGGAGACGATCTGATCCTGATGATGCATCAGATAATCGAGTAGTCGATATTCGTGGGAGGTCAGCTTCAGCGGGGTCCCATCGAGTGACACACGCGACGCCCGCGTGTCGAGGCGGACCGGACCGCAATGGATCTCCGACGAGGCATGGCCGGCGGCGCGGCGGATCAGGGCGCGCATGCGGGCCAGCACTTCTTCGACGTGAAAGGGTTTCGTGACGTAATCGTCGGCGCCCGCGTCGATGCCGGCGACCTTGTCACTCCAACGGTCGCGGGCGGTCAGGATCAGCACGGGCATGGTCCGGCCGTCGCGACGCCATCGCTCCAGAACGCTGATGCCGTCCATGACCGGCAGACCGACATCGAGAATGACCGCGTCATAGGGTTCGGTATCGCCGAGAAAATGCCCCTCCTCGCCGTCGAAGGCGCGGTCGACGACATACTCGGCGCCGGTCAGCGCCTCGGTCAGTTGCCGATTGAGGGTTTGATCGTCCTCGACCACTAGGATGCGCATGCCCGGCCTCGTCTTCTCGCTCTCGTCTTATCCTGTCGAATCGCCGCGACCGCGGCTGAAGTCAACGCCTCTAGCCGCTCTGACAATACGGCGATCAGGGCCGTATCGTCACCGTCGTCTTGCGCCTGGGGCCACCGTCCTTGCCTGGCACGAGAAGGGTCACGACACAAACCGTCTCACCGCCCTGCTCGCGACTGGAGACCGAGAGAACCTGGCCGCCGGTCTGGGCGGCCGCTTGCTCTGCGGCTCCCGAGCAGCTTGCGGCGGCGGTTTCGAAAGCGCCCTCGCCATTTCGACGTGGGCCCCGCTCTAACCTCAATCCCGGTCCCGGAGAGACATCCAGACCGAATCCCGAACCAATGCCGCGACCCGAAAAAGGGCTATCCAGGAGTTGAGCGGCAGCTGGCGCGGCCGCCGCGAGGGGAGCGGACCCGACGATCAGGATCGTGACTAGGCTGGCGAGGAGAGTGCGAAATCTTGTCATTTCGGATCCGGCTGGAGGATGGCAGCGCCGCCAAGAAGGATCGGCGAGCGCTCCCGTCCTAGTGCATTGTCGCTGAACGACGAATGAACGGCGAGCGACCGAAGGTCGCCCACCAATCCACGCGGAGCAACTAGCGCAGGGTCTTCTGCGCGGCCAGCCGCCCCAGGATCGCGACAACCGCGCCGACTGCCGCCGCGCCATTGGTCAGCGACACGGCCAGCATATCGTGCGTCGCGGAATCGACTTCCAGGCCGAACAGTCCAGCCATCGCCGCCCCGAAAGCGACAAGCCCGCCCCATACGGTTCGCGATTGAAACCACGGCTTTGCCTCGTTCATTTTCCGTTCCTTTCCTTGCTGTTGCGCCGGCGGTCACGCCGGTCGGGAAAAAATCGTCTGCCTGGCGGTCCCCGCGCCCCAGACGGGGCTCACCTGGGCGACGGAGATCATGAGCTGGGAAGGCAGCACACCGAACACGGCGGTCTGCTCTTCAGCCGTGAGCACCAATCCTGGCGTCGCGGCCTCGCGCACCAGAACCGCCCCAGATCCGTCGCCGACCTCGATGCGGTAGAGTTCCTGTTCTTCACCGAGCGGCACGTCGGGGCCATCCCAATTGTCGCCTCCGACCCGGGTCCGGCGGATCCAGGACAGTGCCACCGTACCCGCGGCGTCGAAGGCGGCTTTCGCATGCACCGGCGACAGCGGTTTGACCGAGCGCCGTCCGAGCGTGGCGGTGATCGTCACCGTGGCGGGATCGTCGAGCGCCCGGCCGAGCGGCGCCACACGGACATCCATCTCGCGGCCGACGTCCGACGTCGTCAGTCCAAGCGGCTCGCAGGCCGCGTCGAGCAAGACGAACGCCGCCCCAGTTAGTGCTCCCACGACCATCGCGTCTTCGGTGCCGCCTTGGGCGCGCAACAGATCCCGCAACTCGAAGACGCCGGGCGCGATCTCCGCCGCCCTCTCGAATTGCAGCACTTCCCAAGCCCCCGTCGAGCTTCGCACCGCGCAGAGATTGCCACCATCCAGAAGTTCGTCCCTGGAGATTGCGTAGAGCGCCCCCCTGTCGAGCCGCAGCGTGATCGTGTTCCCGCGATCCAGACGTCCTTCCGGCCCCTCACCAAGCGCCGCGAGCAACTGGCCCGTGGTTGCCGGGCGTGTCGCCGTCGCTCGCTCCAGAAAAGCGCCGCCCTGCCGGGATGCGGCGATGGAATAGCCCGGCCAGGGCTTGGCCTGCACCGCGAACCGCGCACCATCAATGCCCTGTCCTCCCTCGGGAAGCGGCAGGTCGAGGAGATGCACCAGTGGCCGCGAGGCGATCGCGGGAGCCGGCGGCCGCAGCGGGGTTGGAGGCTCCCCCTGGTCGGCGAGAGAGCCCCGTCGCGCGGGCAGACGCCGTGCCTCGATCCTTCGCGAGACGCCCGTCTCGATACGGTTCACCAGCCAGGCGCCGGGACGCTCCGCGAGGCTGACAACATCGCCGGACTCCAGTGACAAGAGCGAAGGCGCAACGCCGAACCGAGCGGTCTCGGCAGCGCCGCTCACTTCACGCAACATCGCGGCGGCCAGTTCCTTGGCGCGGGCCTCTTCGAGCACGACTGGAAGCTGGATGATGTCCTTGCGGGGATGAGCAGCGCTGGCGCGCACCGCTTCGGCCGAACCAGGCTGGTAGGCCCGCGCCGGATCGAGGAACCCGAGCGCGATCTCCTCGGGTCGCTCGCTTGCCTCGCCGCGCCGCAGTTCGACATAAGGGCCGTCCTCATCGGCGAATGTCCCGATCTCTCGGCTCGATCGCAGCGAGGCGAGCGAGCGGAAAATCAGCCGCCCGGCCGCAACATGCACGACGGTTCCGGTCAGCCGCAGCAGATCCTCGAGCGTCTCGCGCGCCGTGCCGGGACCGGCGGAGACGGTGCCGGCCACGCAGGAGTCGACGCCCGAGACGTCGTAATCCGCGATGCCGTGGTCCTCCAAAATGGCGGCGATCAAGGCGTCCACTGGCGCGTTGGCCAGACGGCCGCTCAGCCAGTGGCCCCGCCGCCAATTGCCGCCGTCGCTCCACAGGTCGCCGCGCGTCGGAAACGCCGGATAGGGTCGCGCGTCCCAGGTCCACACATGAATCGCGCTGGGATCGACCATCCGGCCGCCATAGACCGGCGAAATCGGATTGGCGGCGGTCGAAAAGTCCGGCGACGCAGGGTCCCAATACGCCAACTGCGCTTCCAGAAATCGCCGCTGGGCGAGGTCGTCGCGGCCACCGGCGGAAAAATGCGGCACGAAGCTTTCCGATGATTTCGGGTCGACGAAGACATTGGGCTGGTTCGCGCCCTTGTCGATCGCCGGACAGCCGAGTTCGGTGAACCACACCGGTTTCGACATCGGCACCCATGCGGAGGTCTCGGCAGTCTCGACCCCAGCGCGGCGCTCGACATGGGGGTTCGACCACCAGCTCGTCACGTCCTTGGCGCGGTAGACCCACGGCTTGCCCGCCGCACCGTCGGTGATCGGCGTGCGGATGCGCGCCGCCCGGTCGGCATCGCTGGCATAGTACCAGTCGTAATATTCGCCACCGCCGATCCCGGCCCGCAGCCCGTCCCGATCGTATTGCGAGGACGGTCCCGCCGGGTTTGCGTCGATGTCCCCGTCCCGCCAGTCGGCCAGCGGCAGGTAATTGTCGATGCCGACGACGTCGATCGACGGCGAGGCCCAAAGCGGATCGAGATTGTAGAAGACGTCGCCGGAGCCGTCCGTCGGCTGGTAGCCGAAATATTCGCTCCAATCAGCCGCGTAGGTGACGACGGTCGTCGGCATCATGGCCTTGACCTCGCCGGCGATGGCGATCAGCCCCTCGACGAAGGGAAAGCGGCCGTCCTGATCGCGGATTCGCGTCAACCCGCGCATCTCCGAACCGATGACGAACGCATCGACCCCGGCCGCCGTCGCGAGGCTCGCCTGATGCAGGATCATGCGCCGGTAGGACCATTCGTCCGGCCCGGTATATTCGACGCCGGTTGCCGTGAGCGTGAAGTGCTGCGGCGCGGCTGTCCCAAGCAAGGCCGCGATATCGGCCCGCGCCGCCGCGGTGCCGTCGGCCGAACCGGCGCGACCGACGGCGATGTCGAGCGTCATCCGCCCGCGCCAGGGAAACGCCGCCTGCTCCGCGCCGCCATAGGGGTCGGCAAGTCCGTTGCCCGGCGGCACGTCCATCAGGATGAAGGGGTAATAGGTCACCGTCAGCCCACGCGCCTTAAGATCGGCGATCGCCCGCAGCACGCCCTGGTCGCTCGGCGTGCCGCCGAAGGCTGGCCCGCCGTCGATGGAACTGACCAGATGCGCGCCGGCCCGGTCGACGGAGCCGGCCCGCCAAGCTTCGGTTTCGTCGCGCTGGACGATTTCCACGCCGGGCCGAAGGTCGCAACGGCCGGCGCGCAGATCGTCGCCGAACCAGGACACCACCAGCGCGGCGCGCTCCAGCGACGGGCTGAGCGCGCCAAGTTCGTCGAGCGAAGCCGTCCAGTCGCTGGCGGCGTAAAGGACGTTGCGGTTGACGACCCGGTCCTCGCCCGCGCCGAGCCGTTCACGTACCGGAAGGGGATCGAGGCCATGTTCGCTGGCGCCGGGAATGATGGTGATCGCCCGCAGGTCGGTTTCCAAGCGCCCGACCGGGCGCAGGATTTCGCAGGAGATCTGCGGCAGGCGGTTGCCCCAGCGTTCCAGCGGCAACCGCTCGAACACGATATAGGCGAGCCCGCGATAGGCGGGCGCGTTGCCGGCCCCTTGCCGGGCCTCGATCAGCGGATCGGCCTCTTGCGTTTCGTCGCCGCGATAGACACGGTGGACCGTCTCGGTAAGATCGAGCTCCTCGCCGTCCGCCCACACCCGCCTGATACCGGCGATCGGCCCCTCGCAAAGCCCGACCGCGACATTGCCGTAATAGCTGTAGGTCGTCGTTTCGATGCGCGGCCCGCCGCCCTTGCCACCCCGCCGTTCGGTGGTCGCGACCTCCTCAAAACGCGTCGTCCAGATCACCTGACCTGCGACCCGCGCCGTGCCGTAGACCTTGGCAATGCCGGTGCCCTCGTCCGCTTCCATGATGCGGCTGTTGCCGAGCCTCGGCCCCTCGCTGCGGCGCGTACCGCCGAACAGCGAGGCGTCGAGCGATGCCCCGGCGAGCGCGCCGGCCGCGCGGCCGATAACGGCGCCGAGCGGACCGCCAAGCACGCCGCCGACAAGGCCGCCGGCCGCCTGCAGAAGAATCGTGGCCATGACCTACTCCGGAAAACGAAAGGCGCCGGCGATCCGGCGGGTCCAGGCCTGCGGCATCGGCGAGGAGACAACCGCTGCGCCCTCATAGGCGTGGATCAGCCGGCCGCTTTCGTCGAGAATCCCGCAATGCGTGGCCGGCGCGCCGATGCGCCATCGAAACAGCACGACGTCGCCCGGCTGGGCATCGGCGATATCGACCGCGATGAGATGCCGCCGCGCTGCCTCCAGCAGCCGGTCCGGGCCGCCCCGGATCGACCAGTCGACGCCGTAGGGACCGGGATCTTCCGGTTCTTGCCCATAGAGCGCGCGCCAGACACCGCGCAACAGGCCGAGACAGTCGCAGCCGACGCCCTGCCGGCTGCCCTGATGACGATAGGGCGTACCAAGAAACGCGCGGGCTGCGGCAAGCGCGCGAGACGGCGCAAGTTCGCTCATGGCACCACCGGCGAGCCGTCATGGACGCCGTCCGCCTTGGCCACCGCCAGCGCCGCGTCGCTGCCCGGCATATGCGGGAAGCCACGAAAATTCGTGGAATTGGCGAAACGGTCGCGGCAGGTGGAAAAGCGCTTGTCGCAGCCCTGGGTCAGCCGTAACCGGTCGCCCGGCGCGAAGCCCGCGTCGATCGACTCGGAAAGGGAAAGGCGCACCGCGCCGAGCCCGGTGGCGCTCGCCGAAACGATATCGGCGGCAAGCCCCACCGCAGCGCCATCGAGAAACTCCAGCCGGCCGTGATCGAAGCCGCCCGGCGCACCGCCCAGATCGCCGTCGATCAGGATCGTTACACCCTCCCCGCCATTGACGACGGCTTCGATGGAATAGGGCGGGTCGGACGCCGGAAACCGGCAGCGAGCATCGCCGAACACCGCATCGCAGCGGCGTCGATAGATGCGTCCGCGCACCCGGTCGAGCTGGGCCGCGACGCCACGCAATTCGGCGGCGAACCCGGTCTCTCCATGCTTGACCTCACCAAGTTCGGCGACATCCATCAGCACGAAGTCGGCGGGATTCTGCCAGTCGACGACGAAGGTCTCGACCCGCGCCGCGTCGAAGCGGCCGGCGCGAATGTCGGCCTCGCCGATCGCCGCCGAGGACAGCGCGCCCTCGACCTCGCGCGTCGGCGCGGCCAGCCCCAGCGCCTCTTCGGCCTCGCCACCGGTCAGTCCCGTCGCCGCCTCGAAACGGGTCCCGTCGAAGGTCAGCGCCTCGTCATGGTCGGTGAAGCCGAGAACCACGCCGTCGCGCCGGGTCAGGCGCCAGCAATGGGCCAGCGTCGTCGCGGGACTCTCCAGACGCTCCGCCAGTCCTGAAGGGATCAGCCTCATGGCCGCACCTCGATCAACGGAATGGATGGGATGTCGCCGGCCTCGAACGCCGCGACATTGACGGCGAGCTGGTCCATGTCGAAGCGCACCGGCACGTCGAATTCGAAGCCGGCGGTGATCGAGAGGCCAACGGCCGGCGCCACCGACAGGATCACTCCGCTGCTGGCCGTATCAACGTTGAAATCCGTGCCGGCGGCGAGTTCGGTCCCGTCGACGGCGATCCGGACGGTCCCCGGCACCGGTTTTTCGATCGGCCGGCTATAGGCCGCGTCCCCGTCACCATAGATTTTCAGCAACGGAAAAGCCGTCATCGCGCCATCGCCAATACCGATCATCTGGTCGAAGGCCGTCACCGCCTGCCCGTAATTCGACGAGCGCCAGTCGAGCGGGTCACGGAAGCGGAACCCGGTGAGCTTGCCGCGCCGCGCCTCGAAGAAGTCGAGCACGGCAGCAAGGTCGGCGAGACTCCTGACGCCCGAGCCGGCATCATAGCGCCGCGCGGAATGGCGATGACGCTGGTTGCGGTGCTCGTAGCCGGTCGACAGGCGCACGATCTCGGTCCGACGCTCCGGCCCGCCGCTGGTGCCGAATGAGACGCGCAGCGGCAACCGTTCTTCGCTGAAGGCTTCGATGGCCATTTCCTACAACCCCCGCCGGCCACGGCTCGCGGCGCGCGCAAGCATCGCCTGGATCTGCGCCTCCGAGCGCTTGAAGCTGGTCGCGTCCGGGGTCGTCACATTGAAGACGATCGACGGTCCTGCGCCCGCCGCCGGTGTTGCGACGCCCAGGGTCCCGTCGGCGCCGCGCTTCAGCGGCAGGATCGCCTCCGCCCCCGCCTCGCCCATCAGGCCGAGCTTGCCACCGGTCGGAAAATAGCTTGGCGCCGCGACGACGCCGCCCTTGGCAAAGGGCAGAATGCCCGTCGGGGTTGAAGCCGTCAGGGCACCGGTCAATCCGCCAACCGCCTTGCCGATGAAGCTCGACGCGATGTTGGTCAGCGGCCGCAGCGCCGCGTCGAGTGCGATGGTGGAAATGCGCTGCCCGAGCTGGCGCAGCACGCTGTCGAAGGATCGGCCGCCGGCAACGGCACCCTTCAGCGCGGAGGTGATCGCCGAGCCGAAGGCGTTCGCCCTTTGAGTCAGATCGCCCATCGCCCGCTCGAAGCCGCTTGTGTCCGCCACGATCGCGACGTTCAACGTCTCGTCCGGTTCCATCCGTTCACCTCTGTGCTTGTGATGTGCCCCGGTCGGGGAAGCGCCGCATCAGCGTGGCCAGATCGGCCCGTTGCGGCGGTATCGCGCCGCCGGTCGGGGTCAGGGGCGCCAGCGCGGCGGCCAGCTCGCGCGGCGTCATCGCCCAGAAGGATTGGGGCGAAAGCCGCAGCAGCCCGAGCCCTGCCTCCATCGCTTCCTGCCAAGGGAAAGCCGTGCCGGAGGCCCCTTGCGCTACCGGCACGGCGCTCAAGGGTTTGCGGGTGCCTCGCTCGCCTCCTCCGGCTGTCCGAAAGCGGCCGAAAGCAGCGCCGCCGCCACGGTCGCCGCCCCGGCGACCCCGCCATCGACTTGCATCGCGGCGACGTCGGCTTCGCTGGCATCCGTCCCGGCCCCGCGCAATCCGGCGGCGAGAATGCGCATCAGGTCGCGCGCCGAGAGCCGCCCGCCGCCGAAGCGTTCGGCCAGCGCCGCCAGATTGTCGGTCGCGAAGGCGTCCTCGAGTTCGGCGAGCGCGCCGAGGGTCAGGCAGAGCGTGTGCTCACGCCCATCGATGATCGCGGAGACTTCGCCCCGCCGCCGGTTGACCGCCATCCTCACAGCACCGCGAAGGTCAGCGCGCCGGCAGACTCCAGCGTCGCCTCGAAGGTGACCTCGCCATTGTGCTCGCCGGCATATTCGAGCGCCGTCACCTGGAACGGCCCGGTGATCGTGCCGAAATCCGGAATGACCGCCTGAAACGGCGCGACGCGGCCGTCGAAGAAGATCTGCCTGAGCGCGGCGTCCGAGGCGGCATCCTTGAAGATGCCCGCCCCGGAGAGCGCGGCGCGCTGCACGCCGGCTCCGCCGAGCAGCTCGCGCCATCGCCCGGCGCTTTCGGTGTCGGTGATGTCGACGCTTTCGGCGTTGAACGCGATCCGCCGCGTTCGAAGTCCCGCCACCGTCGTGAAGCTGCCGTCGCCATTGTCGTCGACCTTGAGCAGCAGGTCCTTGCCTTTCTGGGCGGCCATGTCGCGTTGTCCTTTCCCGCGTGGCCGGCGTACCGGCCAACAAAAAGGGCGGCCCCGAAGGACCGCCCAAAATCACATTTCACACATGTCGAACGCCGCGGGCCGCGCTGTCGCGGACGCCCGTTGGTCGGTTTGCCGACGATCAGGCCAGCGGTTCGGTCACCGCCCGGAACCGCAGGATGCCGTGGTAAGTTGGCGCGTCCGGCTCTTGCCGGGCCTCCGCGAACTGCAGCTGGAGGTTGACCAGATGGTGCCCCTCCAGCGGCAGGGTCGCGTCGTTCAGCTTGCTCGCGACCTTGTCCATGATCTCATAGGTCTCGCGCTTGCCGCCGCCCTTCGCCCAGACATGCAGGGTCAGGATATGCTCCGCCCCATCCTCGGTCCCGGTAGACCAATCGACGACCGCCGTTCGGCCGAACGTCAGATAGGGAAAACTCGCTCGTTCCGGACGGCGATCGAACACCTTTGGCCCGCCGAGCAGCGTCGTCAGAGCCGGGTCCGAGGTCAGTGTCTGGAAGATCGTCGTCTGCAATTCCGCGCTGGGATGTGCCATGGTCAGAAATCCTCGCTCACCTTTCCTGACAGAATGATATATGGAGTGTAGCACCGTCCTGTCAGGGGTGTTCGGAGCATTTTGGTTTAAATTTTCGTAACGTCGTCGTGAGCCGTTAACGGAGCTTCTTCGTCGGTATTCCCGTCTTTTGCGTTCTGCCGGACACTTCGGCGTGGAGCATCGACCATGCCTCGGGAACGTTAAGGAACCGCGATGTTGAAGGCAGAGATTGAATCCTCGCTTCTCCACCCGTACGCCGCACCTTGCCCAGCGCCGCGCCAATCACGCGATGGGCGGCCGCGCCGAGACGAAGGCGCTTGAGCCGCGCTTCGATACGCATCAGCGTTCCTCCGCGCAGCGGCACACCAGAAACCGCCCGGTCTCGTCCGGATCATGCACCGAAAGGATAGCGAGGCGGCGCGTGCCCAGGCGAAACGCGCGACCGCGCTCGACGTCGGTCGTCCAGCGGCAGATCACCCGATGGGTCACCACCACCTCATGCTGATCGAAGCGCTCGCGAGCGACCACCGAGACCGGCTCGACATGCACCGAGAGCTCGCGAAGCTCCCGCCATGTGGTCGACGCGCCGCCGGCGCCATCCGGCGTAAGATCGGCGGTTTCCAGAACTGCGCGTTTGCGCAGCAGCGCCGGGTCGAGAAACAGCGGCGCCATCAGATTCGGACCCTGCGATAGGGGGCGAGCAGCGAGCGGGCCAGCGGAGGAAGGACGGCCGGCTGTTGGGAAGGATCGACAGCGGCCCGCAACTCATACGACGCCGCCACGATGGTTCGCAGCGCCAGAAGCAGGTTCTCCGGAACCATGCCGACCGCGAACCCCGCCTCGAACTCGACCTCCACGCCGTTCGCCGCCGCCATCCTCACTGCTAGCGACAGCCGGATCGCCTCGATCCCGAGAACGCGCTCGACGACCGCCTCGGAGGCGCCGAAGACGGTCGGCGTGCCGTCCGCTCCATAGGCAGTGATCGACGTGACGCCGACGATCGGGCTCAGCCGGACTTCGACCCATCCATCGCTCGGAACCGGGTCGAGCGCCAGCCGAAACGTCCGCCGCGCCAGAACGAGGCCGGTGGTCGCCTCGATGGTTTCGCGGGCGGCGCGGATCAGATTCGCGATCAGCCCGTCCTCGTCCGCACGGTCGATCCTGGCCCAGATCTTGATATCGGCGGCCGTCATCGGCTCGACGCCACCGCCAAGGTCGATCATCGTCATCATCGTCTCCGGAAAAGGAAACGGCCGGGCAAGAGCCCTGCCCGGCCGGTGCTGTCAGGGGAAGCTCAGAGCGAGAAGTCGAGGAACTTGGCGGCGTCGAAGTCCTGGACGCCGCCGCCGACGCGCTTGATCGTATAGAAGAGGACGTAGGGCTTGGCCGAGTAAGGATCGCGCAGCACCCGCACACCCTGCCGGTCCACGACGAGGTAGAACCGGCCGAAATCACCGAAAGCGATCGCCTTCGCGCCCGTCGCGATGTCGGGCATGTCCTCGGCCTCGACCATCGGAAAGCCCATCAGCGTTGCCCGCGCGCCGGCCCCGGTCGGCGGTTGCCACAGATAGGTGCCGTCGGCGTCCTTCAACTTGCGCACGGCCGCTTGCGTGCGCCGGTTCATGACGAAGCTGGCGTTCTGCCGATAGCCGGCCTTCAGCGCATAGACGAGATCGAGCATTGCGTCCGCCGCGCCGCTGGCCGCGAAACCGCCGGCAGCGCCGGTGGCGACGGTACCGACCGAGCCCCACGCCCAGGCGCTTTCATCGACCGTCGGATAGGTCATGAAGCCCTTCGGTTTGGCGATGCCGTCGCCATTGACGAAGGCGGAGCCTTCCTGGGCCGCGAAGGCCTGTTCGACCTCCTCGCCGATCCACCGGTCGATATCGACCGCCGCGTCGTCGAGCAACGCGTTCGTCGCCGCCGGCATGGCGTAGAGTTCCATCGTCGGAAAGGTGAGTTCGGCGAGCTGCGGCGCCGTCGTCTGCGGCCGGGCGTCGGCTTCGCCCACCCAGCCGGTCTGCGCGCCGGATATCGCGAAGGGCTTCTTCAGGATCGCGGCGGAGACGGTGCGAACGGTGGCGATGGAGCGGATCGGCGAAATCGCCACGAGGCGCCGGCCGATCTCAGCCTCGGTCTCGTCGGGGACCAAAAAGCCACCGTCCGCCCCGGTCAGGCTCGACATCGCCTTTTCCTCGATCCGGCGCATGTCACGTTCGTCACCGGCGCGGACATAGCGCTCGAAGGCCTGCTTGTGCTCGCTCGGACCGGCGTTCTGCCGACGCTCCGACCCGCCGAGCGCCGGGCGGGTCTCCTTCAGCACCAGCCGCTCGAAGCGCCGCTCCTGCTCTTCGAGCGCCTTGTTGATGCGGGCGACCTTTTCCTCGGTGATGACGTCGGCGCTCATGCGCTTCTCGATATCGCCGAGGCGTTCGTCATTGGCTTCCCGGAAGCTCTCGAAGGCCTCCATGAAGTCGTGGAAAGCCGAACCGGCCTCGGGGCCGTGCGCCTTCGTCTCCGGCGCGGCGTTGGAAATGTCGCTCATGCGGTTCTCCGTTCTGCTTGGGATGGATGGTCAGCGGACTGTCGCGTCGCGGTCGGCGCTCAGGCCGGGACGGCCCGCCGTTTCTGGCGGGGAGAGCTTGACGCCGGCAGCAGCTCGTCTCGGCGGCGGGCGAGACCGACCCGGCCGGCGAGCCGCGCCCGTTCCTGCATCGGAAAGGTCACCAAGGAGATCCCCCACAGATCGATGGTGACGAGGCGTCGCCGGACCGGTCCGACCGCCCGCCGCGCGAGCTTGGTCTTGAAGCCGATCGACAGCCCGTCCAGCGCCCCGGCCGCGATCAGCTCGGCCGCCTCGTGGCCGGCTTGCGTGCGAAGCGCGAGCCGGCCTTCGACATAGAGCCCCGTCCGGTCTTCCCGGATCAGCGTCCAGGTTCCGACGGGGCGGCCGGGATCGTGCTGCCAGAGCATGCGAATGCCCGACACGCCCCGCGTCACGACGGATGCGGTAAAGGCGCCGGGCTCGATGACGTCCCCCGCAAGGTCCGCGTCGCCGAAGATCGCGGCGTAACCCCGCAAACGACCGGAAGCGTCGGGGCCGACGAGTTCGATCGACGCCTGTTCGTAGGTCATCGGTCCCTCCAGGGCGCCTTGTCCCGGACGCTGAACAGCCCTTCCGCGAAGCGCGCGAGAATGCCGAGCGCCCACCAGGCGCAAAGGCTGGCCGAGGCCGACCCCATCAGCACCAGCTCCATCGAGCTCAAGGTCTCGTCGAGCCCCAGATGCTCGGCCAGCATCAGCCCGGCTGGCGGGCCGAAGACGACGCCGGTGACGATACCGATGAGAAACCGGGACGCTGCCTCCCGCCGGCCGTGCGGCAATAGATAGGCGACCGAAATGGCCGACCCCGCGATGGCGCCGGCGATCTTGGCGACCCACAGCGCAAGGGCCGACAGCGGCTCGGCGCTCATCGTGGCCACCTTGCGCCGGCAGCGCCGCCACGAGGCTTCACGTTAACAATCGCATGGGTCGTTTGCATCGTTCTGTCGTCCTGAAATCTTGTTGGCGAAACAGGCCTTGAGCGGAACCGATCGGTTGCCCCTCTTTTTGGCGGCGATTCCGGCGTTACTCCTCTGCCCCGTATCCAACGGCCACGCGCTTTTCCGAACGCGTCAGGAAGTCCGCCGCGCCGACCCGCGCCCAGAGCGCCTCTCGTTCGGCGCTCAGGCCGTCCACTTGGTCGAGATCGACGCCGAGTCGAAGCTCGGGCGCCGCGAAATGGCCGCCGAGCCAGTCGCCGATCGCTCCGCTCAACCGGGTTATCAAGGGCAGCACGGTCAGCCGGAAGAAGGCGCGGTTCGCCTCGGCATAGTTCGCGTAGGTCAGGTCGCCCGGTATGCCGAGCAGCATCGGCGGCACGCCGAAGGCCAGCGCGATGTCGCGCGCCGCGCCGTTGCGGGCTTCGATGAAGTCCATGTCCTTCGGCGACAGCGCCATCGCCTTCCAGTCCAGCCCGCCTTCGAGCAGCATCGGCCGACCGGCGCGCGCCGATCCGGCATAGCCGCTTTCGAGCTCAGCCTTGAGGCGGTCGAATTGCTCCGGCGCGAGATTGCCGCCGTCGGCCGGCTGGTAGACCAGTGCCCCGGACGGGCGCGCGGAATTATCCAGCAGCGCCTTGTTCCAGCGCGAGGCGGCGTTGTGCAGGTCGAGCGCCGTTTGCGCTGCGGCGAGCGGCGAATAGCCGGCCATCTCCGCCAGGGGATGGAACAGGCGCACATGCAGGAGCGCGCTTGGCCGTCCGTTGCTGCCTTCGGCGGCGATGCGGCGGACCGAATGGCCTGCCCTGTACTCGTAGCCGTCCGGCCATCCATCGCGCCCTTCAATGATCCGAATCCGATCCGGACGCAGCGAATACAGCGCTTTGATCTCGCTTTCGAAGTTTGCCACCTCGAGATAGGCGTTACCCGACAGGAGCAGGTGCCCGCACAACGTCTCGATGAGGCTCGGCCCATCCGTCGCGGTGTTCGGCCTGCGCAGCAGATCGAGGATCGGATGCCGGACGACCTCATTGGGGCCGTCATAAAGAACAAAGGGAATGGCCGCCGCGGTCTCCGCGATCAGTCGCACCGAACGGTAGACGATCGGGTTTTGCATGAAACCGAGCCGCGCCAGCGCCTCATAGGACCGTTCGCTCCAGACGCCGGGATCGGCCGCGCCCGAGAACACCAGCGTGCCGCCGGCATAGCCCGCAGCCTTGCTTTCTCGTCCCGCGGCATTCGCACCAACGGGCGCGCGCGTCTCAGCGCCGCCGAGCAAACCGGCGATCGTCGTCATCAGTCCCATCAATGTCTCCAGATTGTCGTCTTCGACGCCCGTCCGGCTTAAAAGCCACGAACCCGCGGTTCCCGCGCCGGTCCCATCAAAGCCGTTACGGCCCAAACCAGCGCGTCGAGCCGGTCGGGCGAACGCCCACCCGTCAGCCCATCCGGACCGAAATCCGCCATTTCATCCTCGATCTCGGGAAACCGTCCCGCATGGCGCACGCGACCCTGTTCGTAAAGCGCCGCCACTGGTTCGGCCCGCACCCATTTGCCGCGGCTTGCCCGCACCGCGCGAAACGGCACATGCGGTGCGCAGGTCCTGATCACCGCCTCGACCATGTCCCCGCCCTGGTTGACTTCCGCGATGATGCGGTCGGCCGCCAGCCGCTCGTAAAGCGCCACGGCAGTTCCTGCCCACTCGTGCGGCTTGGCCCCTTTGCGCGAGGCATCCGCGAGGACGTAGACGATGCCGTCGGCGGCACAGCCGGCCGCCACGATGCCGCAGGCATCGGAGCGGGCCGTCGCCGTCGCCGGCGGGTCGATCGCCACCACGATGCGTCGTAATCAGGTGCGGCCCTGACACGCGCGCGCTCGATCGCCGCCAGATCGAACAGCGCGTCCTCCCGCGCTTCGATCATCAGACCTTCCAGTTCCTGTCGCCCAAGCCGGGAGCCGCCGTAGCGGGTCTCCATCGCGGCCAAAAAGCCAGGCGCGAGATTGCGGGCGTTCTCCGCCGTTCGCATGTGGCTCGTCACCGTCGCCGGATCGGCGATCAGCCGCTTCAAAAGCGGGATCGGCCGCGGTGTCGTCGTGAACAGCGCCCGGGGCCGGTCGCCAAGTCGCAGTCCGAACTGCAAATTGTCGAAACAGGCCTCGCCATGGCCCCATTTGGCGAACTCGTCGCCCCAGGCCGCATCGAATTGGTAGCCACGCAGCGCGTCCGGATCCTCGGACGAAAAGATCTGCGCGATCGCGCCGTTCGCAAACACCACCCGGCGGCGGCTCACCTCGAAAACCGGCCGCGGTCCTGTAGAGACGGCCATTAGTCCGCTTTCGCCGTCGATCATCACCTCGCGCGCATCGCCGAGCGTTTCGGCGATCAGTGCGATCCGGCCGTGCGGCCGTGCGGCGAATGGCGCATTGCCCGCCGCCATCGCCCGCACCCATTCCGCGCCAGCCCGGGTCTTGCCGGATCCCCGGCCGCCGATCAGCAACCATTGCCGCCACGCGCCTGGCGGCGGCAATTGGGCGGGCCTTGCATAGGACGGCCACACCGGCATCGCGGCCCGAAGCGCGGATGCCGAAGTTCGCTCAAGGGTATCGCTTGTCCGATGCCAGAATTCGGAATCCGATAGGTAATGGCCATCTTCTTGTCGGCCCTCCGCCCCCGTCTCCCCTTCACGCTCCGCAGCATCCGTCATCCGGTCCCTGCCGCTGCGCCGGCCTGTTCGCCAGCATCCCGCGTCGGGGCCGCCCCGTCGCTCGGCGGCGTCGCGGCGTCGCCGACGAACGCTCCCGTCTCGGTTTCAAACAGCGCCGGTCCAGCCTGCCGCCGCGCATCGAGGCTGCGCAGCCGGTTCAACAACTCCTCGCGAAGCCGCGCCGTCTCTGCCTCGTCCTCGTCACCGCCTTGGGCGGCGAGCATTTCGAGCCGTCGCAGTTCCAGAAGCTTTTCCAATGTGCGGGTCATCAGGACGAGGAGGTCGATGCGTTCCTTGGCCGCCACGAATTCTCGCGTCCTGTCTGTCCCTGCGCCGGCTGCCACCCTCGGCCGCCCTACTGCGGACCGGCCAGGCGTCGCTTTGACCGGTTTATATTCCTTTATCGCGATTTCGAAGACGTCGATCTCACGCGTCAGGAGAGCCGGGAGCCGATCCGATGGCAGCTTCACCATGTTCCGCTGACGGTTTCCGCATAAGTCGGTCGTGAATTGCTGCGAAACCCCAGAATTCCGCGCCGACAAACTCCATAATGATGTCGCGTCGACCCCATAAAGACGTCGCAACTGGATGTTTTTATCCCATAAGATGGTCGCGCTTTTGCGTCGCCCGTTCCAGCGACGCAAAAGCCGTTCGCGAGGCAGATTTTCATCTGCTACCATAGGCTTCATCCAGGGGACCGGATGGAGGGACTGGCGGGTGAAGGCTGAAATCCGCAAGCGCGGAGAACTTGAGCATGAGGGCGTCGCGCTTGCGAATATCCATCGCAAGGCGAATCAGCGCAAGGCAGCGGCTTACTGGCTCGGGTTTCTGCGAGGTGTCCTGGCGAGCAGCAGGGTGGAGACCCGCGAGATGGGGCCGTTGCGGATTGAGGCCGAGCAGTTCCTCACCCTTCTGCATGACGAAGATGCGGCCGAGCTTATCCGCGACCTCGACACCGCTTGGGACGACACGTCCGCCGAAATCTACTCGGTCATCGAATGCATTGTCGGGGTGCGCTCGCGGGAATTCGTCATTGAGACCGACAAGGACGAGGTCAACGAGTTCTACGGTTTCTGTGCCGGCATCGCCTGCGACAACGTCATTACCCCGCACGAAGTGGAGAAGCTGATCGACCGCGTCTGGAGATCGGACATCCTGCTCGACGACCGACGCGTCGCCTCTATGGCAAAAACCGTGTCTTTTGCGATTGCCGACGGTCGCATCACGCCCGACGAGTCCGAGGATATTTGCGACTGGATCACCCGGCTGGTCGGCGACAGCGCCGCAGACACCGGCGTCGCCACCTTCGGCAATGTCGGCGTCATCGATGGCGCGCTCGACGACCCGGCGGAAGTGGTGTTCGAGGGGCGGATGTTCGTGCTGACCGGGAAGTTCGCCATCGGGCCGCGCAAGGCTGTCGCGAGAATGATCGCCGAGCGCGGCGGTGGATGGAAAAACGCCGTCTGTCGCAAGACCGACTATCTTGCGGTCGCGGCGTCCGCCTCCCGAGACTGGAGGCACACCCACGAAGGACTTAAGATCATGCGGGCCATGAAGTTACGGGGCAAGGGTGGGCGCCCACACATGGTGCAGGAGCCGACATTGGCGGTGGCGCTTGGTTAGAAGCAGAGGGTGATGAAGACCTGAATCATTTCTGCCATCCCGTCTTCGGCGGCTCGTTGCGGAATATTGTTTCGGATGTTCTAATTCACATCAGCCTTCGGCACGCCGATGCTTGGGGCAGCCATGGGGGACCATTGCTCGGGCGGGAAAGACGTTTCCTGACTTCGTCGGCTCGGAAGGGTAGAGCTTGTGGAACTGCTCCTGGTCGTAGCGCTTCTCGCAACTGTCGCATGGTTCTTTGGAAAATATCAGAAGACCAAGGACCAGAAACGAGGATGGCTGAGCCCATCCAGGTCGAAGGCAACCAACCGTCCCTCGCTTAGCTTCGACGTGCAAGTGAATGATAGCGTCCCCGGGAGGTCCTTCGATCATGACCGGGCGGTTTCGCCCGGTCGCTCCCGAAAGTCCCTGACCCCGGCTCGCTGGATGGGGCCTGGGGTGCCCGTTTCCGTAAAGGGTCGACTAATCTCTGGCGGGATGGTCTACGTCGGCGAACACCTTCCGTCTCGCCACTATGATCGGTCGGATAATTGCCTGATCGACCCAGGTCTTCAGGTTTCCCACAACGCCGCCGACAAGATAGGCGCAACATTACCCTACTGGCCCTCATACGCCAATCTCCGCCCGGATCAGCGCCGTGCGTATCTGGACTGGCTATCGTCGGGTCGATCAGATCCATCGATCGGTATCGGCTACGTATTCATCTTCTTCTATGGGCTGGAACGGCGGATTTTTCATGATCTGGCCAAGCAGGACGCGCCGGCACTCACCGCTGAAGTGCGACGGCTTCTGAACATTTATGGCGAGAACAACTCGTTCAAGAACTACGCCACCAGGTTTCTGGATGCGGTCGCGGTGATCCAGAGTGACGCGGAATTGTTTCGCATCGAGCCGCGCCTGGACATGTCCGGATACGAGATGCCGTGGGTGGCGCGCCTTTATCTCGGTCGCTGCCTGCAACGTGGGAGCCCACTGACCGAGGACGAGGCGTTGGTCTGGGTCCTTTCTCATCCTGAGACCGGTATTCGCACGCCAGCAGAGCGGTGTTTTGAAGAATTGCGCGCCCTGTGGCGGCATCGGTTCGCGGCGCGTTATCCGAATGGATTTTCCGTGACGGCACCGAAGACCATCCTGCGGCTGGTTTACCGGCCGGCGAGTAACGCCTTCGAATGTGATGTGCCGGTGGGAGACGCCGACGTTCCGGATGTGCTTGCCCTGAAAGCACGGACGACGCGGCTCCAAGAGCTATTCGACCTCTGCACCTCCCATCTCGACGGCTACAGTCGCCTTTTGGGGCGAAACCCGGATGCCCGAGGTAGCGTCGAGGCGGCCGCACTGCTACCGCGAGAAATCCTGCACGAATCTGGTGGTGACCGACTGACGTGGATCTCGTCGCAACTGGAAAGACGGTTCAGCGAGAGAAGATTTGCGCTCATGCCCATTCCCCGGCTTTTGGAAGCTCTTCAGATTACCGTCCCGTCAAAAACAAAGCTCCCGGCATCGACAGCAGCCCAGATCGCTATAATCCTCGACAGGCTCGATGTCGGACATGAGCCGGACCGTCGGCACGGCGGCTCGACGCCGGCGATCGACGGGAGAATTATCCTGTTCCGCGCACCCGGTGGTGGCCCGGTCGATGCCGAATCACTCGCATACCGGTCGACACGGACAATGGTGGAGATCGGTGCGATCGCCGCGACGGCGGACGGCAAGGTGGCGGCAGAGGAACTCGCGAGCGTTAAGGCGGATCTAGCCGCTGTCCCTGACCTGTCCTCCGCCGAGCAGGATCGCCTTATGGCACTGGCGGTTCTTCTACTTCGAGACGCGCCGGGACAGGCGGCAGTTCTGAAGCGCCTGTCGATGCTGCCTGACGCTGAGAAGAAACGCGTTACCCAATCCGCGATTTCAGCGGTGCTCGCGGACGGTCACGTATCGCCTGCCGAAGTCAAGTTCATCGAGAAATTGCACAAGTCGCTCGGCTATCCGGTCGACCAGGTTTATGCGGCGCTTCACCGGGGTTCTGTGGTCATAGACGAGCCGGTGACCGTTTTTCGATCGGAACCAACCCGCGGTGTCGCAATACCGTCACCACCCGCCAGCCCATCGGCATCGGTCGTCATCGATCATGCCAAGCTGGAACGCATCCGGAACGAGACAGCCGCCGTGTCGTCGCTCTTGTCGAACATCTTCAACGAAGACACTCCGGTGGAACCGGTCGCCCCCGACGCCAGCGACCAACCGGGGGCACGTTCCCCTTATGCTGGTCTTGACGAGGAGCACGCGCGGTTACTCGCGTCGGTTGCGGAAGCCGGGCGCATGGATCGCATGGAGTTCGACAGACATGCCCGCGCAAGCAGGCTTCTGCCTGATGGGGCCATCGAAACGATCAATGAGTGGGCTTTCGAACGATTCGACGAACCGGTCCTGGAAGACGGTGATATTGTCGTGGTGGTCGAACATCTTCTTCCCGAACTGCAAAGCAGAGACGAGGCAGCATGACCCGCCAGCCAGCTATTCGCCCGCGAGATCGCGACACCATTCTGCAAGCGCTCTCGGCGGGCGTGGTCCCCCGCACGGGTCTGCGTCATGTCCAGGTGGGTCGGGCAGCCGAAGTCGGCGCATTGGTCAAGGACATTGACCGGATCACTGACGAGGGTTCCGCCATTCGGTTCGTCATCGGCGAGTATGGCGCCGGCAAGACGTTCTTCCTGAACCTCGTCCGGCTGATCGCTCTCGAACGTAAATTGGTAACCCTCCACGCCGATCTCGCCCCCGACCGGCGTGTTCATGCCTCGAATGGACAGGCACGTTCGCTCTACGCCGAAGCGGTGAGGAACATGGCGACGCGGACGAAGCCGGACGGCGGCGCGTTGGCCAGTATCGTGGAGCGGTTCGTTACGGACTGCGTCAAGGAGGGGGAGGCGATGTCCCGCTCTGTCGAGCAGGTGATCGATTCCAAGCTCGCCCATATCCAGGAGCATGTCGGTGGTTACGACTATGCAGCCGTCATCAAAGCATATTGGCGCGGCAGCGAAGAGGGGGACGACGAACTGAAGGCATCGGCCCTGCGCTGGTTGCGGGGCGAATATTCCACCAAGACCGAAGCCAGACAGAAGATCGGCGTTCGCAATATCATCGATGACGGCGATATCTACGACGCGCTCAAGTTGCTCGCCGCCTTCGTTCGCCTCGCCGGATATGACGGTATCCTCGTCGTGTTCGATGAGATGGTGAACCTCTATAAGCTACAGAGTCCCCAGGCCCGCAACCAGAATTACGAGCAGATTCTACGGATGCTGAACGACGTCTTGCAGGGCAACGTCGCCAGCCTCGGCTTCGTTTTCGGCGGCACACCAGAGTTCTTGATGGATCCTCGGCGCGGCCTTCACAGCTACCAGGCGCTTCAGTCACGGCTCGCCGAAAACACCTTCGCGGCTAACGGGCTTGTTGATCATTCAGGCCCGGTCATTCGGCTTCAGAACTTGACGCCCGAAGACCTCTTGATCCTTCTGGCAAACATTCGAAACGTCTTCGCCAGCGGCGATTCTTCTATCCATCTCGTTCCGGATGAGGCGCTGCAGGCGTTTATGATCCACTGCAGCCAGAAGGTCGGCGACGCTTACTTCCGGACCCCGCGGAACACGATCAAATCCTTCGTCCATCTTCTCGCGGTCCTCGATCAGAACCCGGGCACCGATTGGCGCACTCTCATCGGCGGCGTCGAAATCGCGCAGGAGTTCGACCCTGACGCGACCGATGACGGATCTGGGGCTACTGGAGGCGGTGTGGACGAGCTTGCCACACTTCGGCTCTGATCAGGTGTCGAGTTTCGATCTCCTGCATCCCGCGGTCCAACGCTGGATATGGGAACAGAACTGGCAAGAACTTCGTGATGTCCAGGATCGAGCCATAACGACCGTCCTGAAGACAGAAAGCGACGTCCTGATCGCCGCCGCCACGGCCGCCGGAAAAACGGAGGCGGCTTTCTTGCCCATCCTGACAGCCGTGGCCGAGCGGGACGAGCCCGGCTTTTCAGTCGTCTACATCAGCCCCCTGAAGGCACTGATCAACGACCAGTTCAGGCGTCTCGATTTTCTGTGCGAGCGAATGGAGATCGACGTCGTCCGCTGGCATGGCGACGCCCCGCAGGCAGCCAAGCAGCGGGCGCGGCGCAACCCGAAAGGTATCGCGCTCATCACCCCGGAATCCATCGAGGCCATGCTGGTGCGGCGTCCAGCCGACGCCCGCCGTCTCCTTGGCAACATCGCATTCATCGTGATCGATGAGCTTCACGCATTTCTGAGGGGTCCGCGTGGGCTGCATCTCATGAGCCTTCTCCGTCGTATCGACCAGATGAATACTCGACACCCGCGGCGCATCGGCCTATCGGCGACTATCGGCGATCTCCGCCAGGCCGCTGAGTGGCTCGCACCGGGCGCCGGCGACCAAGTATCGATCATCGAGTCACATGGCGGGTCACCCGAGTTCCGTCTCCAGGTCCGTGGCTACGTCGATCCACCGAAGGTCGACGGGCGACCGGATGACGGGCCGACGGCGATCGACGATATCGTGAGCCACCTGTTCACGACCCTTCGGGGCTCCAGCAATCTCGTCTTCGCCGGCTCCCGGAAAAGGGTCGAAACCCTTGCGGACCGCCTGCGGGAACGGAGCGAGCGTATCGGCGTTCCCAACGAGTTCTTTCCTCACCATGGCAGTCTGGCGAAGGGGCTCCGCGAAGAATTGGAGACAAGGCTTCGCGACAGTGCCCTCCCAACGACTGCGGTCGCTACGACGACACTCGAACTCGGGGTGGACATCGGATCCGTCAAATCCGTCGCGCAGATCGGCCCGCCCAGATCCCTTGCATCCTTGCGCCAGCGTCTGGGTCGCAGCGGACGGCGGAAGGACACGCCAGCAATTCTTCGCATATATCTGGACGTTCCGTATGTCTCGCCGGACTCGTCGCCGGTCGATCGCCTTCGCCCGGAAGTCGTCATGTCGGTCGCGGCAATCAATCTCCTCCTGAGAAAATTCGTGGAGCCTGCGGAAGAAGACTCTTCGGTTGCAACCGTGATCCTTCACCAGACGATGTCGATCATTGCCGAACGAGCCGGCGAAAGGCCAGACCGGATCTACGACGCGATCTGCGGAGCCGGCCCGCTGTCGTCGATGACGAAGGCCGAATTCGCTACGATGCTCCGGTACGCCGCATCTGCGGATGTGAATCTAATCGAACAGGCCCGCGACGGAGCACTGATGCTGGGGCAGCAGGGTGAGCGGATCGTCGACTCTCGTGAATTCTATCCGATCTTCGAGACCGACGAAGAATGGCGCCTGGTCGCCGCCGGGAGGACGCTTGGAACGATCCCAATCTCGAATGCCGTCGGCATCGGCAACATCATTGCATTCGCTGGACGCCGCTGGATAATCGATACGGTCGACGACAGGGCCAAGGTCATCGAGGTGTCGCCCAGCCCGGCGGGGAAGGTTCCAAGGTTCGAATCGCAGTCGAGCGAACGCATGCATAGAGAACTCGCGCGGGAAATGCGTGCCGTATATCGAGCGCAGGATGTGCCCGCCTACCTGGACGATGTCGCAAAGGACCTGCTGCGGGAATCGCGGCAGCAATATCAAATGCTCGGGCTGGAAAGAACGCCATTCGTTCCGGCGGGATCGGATACTTTTGTCTCCCTTTGGGAAGGAACTGATATGGTTTCGCTCGTCGCCATTGCATTTGCGATGGCGGGGTTCGAATGCGGAGCCGAAGATTTGGGAATTACTGTTTACGGCTGTTCACCCGCGGACATCACATCCGCCGCGGAGAGGCTATCAGAATTGCCAATTTCTGCTGTGGATCTCGCCGATTTCGTAGAAAATCTTCGCAAGGCGAAATACGACGAATACGTGCCAGATGCGCTGATGAAGGGGCTGTGGGCGAAGCGTTCTGGCTCATCCATCGAGGCGCTGACAACGCAGCTTCAAATATTGGGAAATGCGAATAATTCTGTGCCCGGAGATGAGGCCATGCAGGAGCAGAAATCTTAAATAGTGCGCCCCGGTGGAGCCATCAATCGTAATTTCGGAGCAAATGAAAATCGATACGCGAGATATTCTCTCACTATTCAGATAGGAACTTTTCGTTTCCCGATCCGTGGCTTTTCCACCTCTGAAGACGCATTACAGACGCTAAATGGACGGGTGGTTCCGCGAGGGGAGATATGTTTCCACCTTCCTCCTGTCGTAAATGTTCGTTCCCGGACGCGCCGGCGATCCCTTGAGCCGATGCGCTGGCTCGATACCAGCCGCCTCCAGCGCGCTGGTCACGGTGAAATGCGTGAACCCGCCGCGGCGTACGATTTCGTCCACCATGATGAAGCGGTCCCGAAACTGGTCCACGTCGTCGGCCTTAAGGCCGAGGTGTCCGTTCGCGGTTCCAAGGATGCCGATTTTTCGGCAGGCCGACACGATCGGCGGCCTCGTTCCCAAACGCCTGGCGGCTTCATGCACGGATATAGCGATATCGCTGGACATGCCTGTCGACGACCCGCCGTCCCGTAGCGCACGCCGGACCGTGTCGACGTCGTCGACGAACAGTGACGCGGCCAAGGATACGCTGGCGGACCGGTCGAGGAACACCCCCAACGCGCCGTCGACAATGCAGGTGAACACATTCGCCCATGGCTCTGGGACATCGCGAAGTCGCTTCACCGCTTTCGTCAGCCGGATCTTCGTTCGCTTGCGGTGGTCGGCGCCGGCCTCCCACGGACTTGCGGCCTTTTCGATGGATTGAACCAAGAGTTCGACCGACGCCTGCTCCAGCCACGTCCCTTTTCGCCCTTTCGCAGCTAATGGATGATCGAACCGTTGGAGGAGACCGGCATCGGCGAGACGCGTTACCTGATCGGTTCGAATTCCGAGTCGATCGGCCACGGCGCGTGACCCGACGGCTTCCTTTCGATCCGGTGCCGCAAGCGACAGATCGGTGACCACGACGGTGGCGAAATTTGCTTCGATGCCAGCCGGGATACGGATGTCCAGTTGCCTCTTTTCGAGCATTGAGACAACGTCGAGGATCGATATACCCTTCACCGCGGCGTAGTCCGCAATGGGAACCGCGTCGGCCTGGCTATCAACTGCGTCCGGCGGATTGCCGATGATCGCATTCATCCAAGCGGCGACGTCGTCACGGCGATAGAGGTAGCGGTGGGCATCGATGCCTCCGCCCCGCAGCCAGCACGGGATCGCGTTGGCCTTGCAGAGTTGCTCGACGGAGGCGATCCGAAGGCCTGTAAATTCGGCGAGATCCACTTGGGTCAAAGCGTCTGTGAGGTCTGCCGCGAACCGATCTGCGAGGTCGCGTTCAATCCGGATCGGACTGCCCTTTTTAAGGTCAGATGAGAGATATCCCTCCATCTCCAGGAGCCGCCGAAGCGTCTTGACGGAGGTTCCGCAGCCCCGCGCCGCCTGGCTCATGTTCATTGTGTCCCCGACACGGGCCGTGGATGGGAAGTTTGTCGCGACAAGCATAAATTTCGTCGAAGCATGTCGGACGATCGCGGCGGCTACGCCGGGCGAGAACAACTCACCTCCCATCCAGCGAAACCAGGGAACGAACCATCCGTAGGCCTGGTCGATACCGGGACTTCGCTGGATGGCGGGACGATTCTCGCCACTTTGCTCGACGGACTGATGCCAGATGCGGTCCAGAAGGTTCTCCAGCGATCCCTGGCTGACTATCGCGTAACCTCGAGCAAGAACCCTGGCTTGCGGCAGGTCACCATCGCCTGGTTCTGTCCATCGTCGACGGAAACCGAGGACATCGAGCGCTCCGATACGACCGACGAGGTCGCAGACGCCCCGGATCTCCAGGGGATCGAGGATAGGATCCGGGCTCACAGGGAACGCACCAAGCCGGCCAAGGAGATAGGCGTCAAAAGCCATGACTTCGGGGTCGGGTTGCACGGCAGGCACGAGGCTGATGGATCCATTTTCGCAGACGCGACATTTCGCCAGCGAACCGTCCCACCACGACAGTGCCTGGCCACAAGAGCAGGTTCCGATGAGGAGCCGTTCATGCCGCACACATGATGAGATCGCCGCCACGTCCCAATGAAAGCGATGATAGGGCTTTTCGGAGAGACACTCCGGGCAGGCGCGTCGATGAACGAAGTCGGCTTCCTTGACTGCGCTGACCGATACACCCCGCCAGACCCGGAAATTCTTCGACGGCCGCTGCCAAACGTGGTCCTCCAGCGTCGCTGGGTCACAGCGCAGGATGCGCGCAAGACGATCGATTTGCTCCCCCGCCCGAAGGCTGTCGAGATCGAGTCCAGCCCGCCGCTCAAGATGGCTCATCCGCGGCAGACCGTTGACATCGCAGAGACGGATCATCATGCCATGAACCGGCTCGTCCGGTTCTGGCTGGATCCAGATATGGGGCACCCATGAGGAGTTCGCGACGGTCACCCTCCCCTCGTCCCGAAGCTGCGACGGCGATCACGCAAGCCGGCCGACTGTGTCTGCCGCTTCTCCGCAGCCTGTTTCGCTCTGACGGTCAGAAGGCGTTCCTGTTCTTTGGCTTCACCAAGCTCCTCGTCGTCGAGCAGGAAGGGATTGTGGCTGTCGGGAATGCCGCGAAAGTCCCGCAGAAGGCCTGCCAGGACAGATCGGTCGACCATGCCGACGTTCTCGTCGATCGCAAACTCGACTGCGTCGATGATGAGGTGCGCGATCCGGCCGATGTAGCCATCCGTATGGGCGTGAATGCGCATGGCGACGGCGTAGCTAGAAATGTCGGATGATGCATCGAAAGGGAGTTCCGCCTGCAGATGGACGAGAAGTTTGATCATCTCGTTGTCGTCGTCCCGGTCGGACGGCATATCGTAGGGCCTGACCGTGTGCGCCTGGACAGTCATTTCGGAAAGCTGGCGGTTTGCCTGGCGGATCTCGAGGGCGTGCGGCAACCCAACGAGAACGATCTGGACACCGGCGGTCTTCATCAGGGCTTTGAACACATCGGCCGCCTTGTAAACGCCCTCGGCGCCTCGGTGTTCGGCGATGTGCTGGACGTCGTCGAATACAAGAAGTCGCGTCTTCTGCGTCTTCATCTGAAGGGACAGGGTCGCCTTCAACTGGGCTGCCGTCATCGAACGCGGTGGCTTCATCCCGAGGACGGCGGTAACGACGTCGTCGAAAAGCGCCTTGTAGGTCGGCATGGCATCGACCTGAACCTTGATCACGGGTCGCTCGAGGAAGGTATCGCGAGCAACAACGACCGAAGTGACGGCACCACCATTTTCCCCGTCGTCGTCATCGCGTCCGTCGGCAACGATTTTCCCGCCGATCTCATGTGCAACGCCATACATGAACTCGTCGCACGCGGTGGTCTTGCCTGAGCGCGTTTCGCCGAGGAGGAACGAGCATGTCCCTTCCGGGCGGGTACCATATCGCAGATAGGCACCCTTAAGGACGTTGACGGCCTTTTCATGGGTCGGCGTCGCGACGATGGTCTTGCCAATGTGAGCGATGCGGTCCTGCCGGGGGGCGTCATTCCAGGTCATTGATTGTCTCACTTACGTCTGCGAACAGTGAAGGGCTTTTTCGAATCCGCTTCGGACGCCGCACATGGTTCAGGGAGGGTGGCGTTTTCTTCCGGGGGTGAAACCGGGACGGCGGCGTGCCCTTCCGGTCTAGGCGGAGGAATGACTTGCGCGGACGCCATCGGGAGCGCCTGTTCTCGCCAGGGTCCACGGGCGTCTTGAGCCGGGATCGCAGGCGGCTGGTCCAGGTCGTGAGGCACAAGTCCCGTCATCGACGCCTGGGAATCGTCACGATCTGGGCGAACATGCTCAGCGGCCTTGCGCCCGTCCTCCCGGAGCTTTGCCTTCCTCTTCGACGAAGGCTTGCGCCTCAGGTCGACGTGATCGCGAATTGCCTGGTCGGCCTTCGCCCGAGAGAGCGCAGCATCGACGTCGTAGATCTGGTTCTCCGTGACAGTCTCGCTGACGCGTTTCCACTCGGCGAGCGTCATGTCCTCGGCCCCGTCGCCGGAGACGAGGTCGCCTTCGACCCAGGTGCCGTCCTTCTCATCGAGAACCCAGCACCTGCTAATGTCGAGTGGATTGATCCGGACCAGGACATCAGCGTTGCCGGTCCTGCGCTCGCGAACCGGCAAGGATGCGGCGTAGCGAGAGCGAAGAGCCTGAAACGCATTGCTGTTCCACCGAAGCTTGCTGTAGCGGACGCCGTCAGACCGCAGCTTCGACCGTATGGTATTCCCGGTGACAGCTTCGAGAATCTCGGGCGGCGGTGGCATCTTGGCGCCCACCTCGGCGATCCCCCGCGCCCACCGAGCGGACGGCGTCTGGCCGGTCGTCGCGTGCACTTCCTGATGATAGATGTCGACGATCCAGGTCAGAATAATCCAACGAAGATCGCCGAGGGTCAGGCAGGCCTGCTTTTCCGCATCATGATGATTGAGCCGCCGCTGCGCCACGCTGGAAAACGTTGTGCCGGGCAAGCGATGAAACACGCGCGTGTTGAGCGTGCCATAGTAGCGTTCGATTTTGCCCTTCAGCCACGGCTGGCCGGGAGGAAGGTCGACGATCCTCATATTCAGCGCGGCTTCAGTTCCGCGCATTGAGATGGATCGGAATTCTGCCCCACGGTCGACGAACAGGTTGTCAGGTGCCCCGAAAACATCCCAACGGTTTGTCACCATCCTTCTGCCTTTGCAGATATTTGCGATCACATCTTCTTTGGGCATGATCGCCATCTGGAGGGCATCCATCACAGTAAGCCAGCTTGGTGGATTAAAAGAGAGGGAAAAGCCGACGATCATGCGGCTATGGCGGTCGATAAGGATCGTCAGCCATGCCCTCCCCATGTAGGCGCCATGCTTGTCGATGAGACTGAGGTCGACGAGGGTGTGGTCGACTTCCACCTCATGGAGGGGATAATCCCCACAAGGCCCGGCGCCGACCATCTTAAAGAGGCGTTCGGCCTCTTTTCTGCCGAGGCGAATCGTCGCGAGTTCGTAACCGTCCCGCCGAGCGATGGCACGACGGGCAACATGCTGACCGATGACTTTCTTGGCGCCTGGCGGGAGTGGCAGCCGGTCGCGGTCGGCGCGCATGAGAATCCTGTTGGTGGCCCGTTCCTGAGCCGCCGCTTCGGTACCCGGCGGATCGCAGGCGTAGGCCTCGTCGATCGCCGCAGAGATTTCCTCATAGACCCATTCCGGCAGACGTTTGGTGCGGTTGCCCTTTTTGTTGTGCCAGTCGACGAGAACCCGGATGTCGCGACCGCCGGCCAGCCACTTGCGATACCATTTCCGGACAAGGCGGAACGAAGGTCCCCCCTCGAACGGAAGCTCCACCTCGGCATTCACAGGCTCGATAGCGGCCAGGACGAACTTACTTTTGTCGCGACGACAGATCGGAAGGTCGTCGACCGCCTTAACGAAAGGATACTTCCGCTTCGCCGAGATTTGTTCGGCGGGGTCGAATGCGTCCCAAGCCACGCTGAGCGCCATCTGCGCGTTCCGATCGAGCGCCCCGAAGGTCGCTTCCGCGGTCAGTTGCATGTTCCGCATCATCGTAATCTGCGCCGCCAGAGGGAGCAGCAGTTCGTCGCCAGTCTCCCTGTGCGTGAAGATGCGGGCAGTGTCAGTCAAGCGGCCCACGATATAGGGCTGGCCGTTGACCCTGACGTGGGCACCGGTCGTAACACGGACCGAAGGAACGTGGACGGTCATGCGTCCACCGAAGGCTTGGTGAAGCTCGACGCGCCGCGGATCAGCAGGCTTCTATCGAAGAAAAGATGGCCCAACCGCTCCAGGCATAACGCCAGCGGCAGCGCATAGATTGCGAGTCGGCAAGGCAGCGTCGTCGCTAGCGTTGGAACGTCGCTCCGCTCTGGCAGTCGCCCGAGCGCCGCGATCACGGTGAGGATGTCGGCTTTCGTGAAGAAAGGGCTCATCGACCGGTGCACAAGCCGTGCATTGTCGAGGCGCGGCTGGACCCGGATCTCCCGTTCGGTCGCGAGGCGGAACCCGAAGCCGGCCGCGGCGGCGGCCTTCCTCATGGCCTCAATTCGCAATGTCACAAGGCGACGCTCGTCCGGATCCTCCGGGTGAAGGGCCTCCTCCGTCTTCACCTCGACAAGTTCGTGATGGAGGTCCGTGCGGGACAGAAGGAAATCGGGGTTCCAGGTCGTCGACCTCCCGGCAACGACGATCGGCAACTTCATCGGTTGCGCAAAGATTCCGACGAGGTCAGACATAACGTCGTCGATCAGCACAAGAAAATCGAGTTCGAGCAGCGATTCGCCGGAAATGACCTTGTAGCCAATCCGGGTCATAGGGACGTCACCGGTGTATCCAGGATGACTGCGGGTCCGGATCCTTCGGACTTCCGACCCACGGATCAGCGGCGTGAGTTCGCGCCCCTTCCTCGGACCCTGCGTCGATTCCTTCGTAGACCGGCGGGCCTTTTCGATCGCCTGACGATCCACGGTCTTGCCGGGTCGGTGGTGGACCGCGAAGCGGGCAGATTTTTCGGTGGGGTTCTCGTCCAAGGGCGGTGCTCTGAACAAGGCTTTCCCGCGGCGTCGCAAACGGCTTGACCGACTCAGTCGGGTACGCCATCCTCGCGATCGCTAGGAAGCTCTAGTGGACTTATCCAGACGTCGGGTTGTCGCCATATGTCTGGTTCGAAATGACGCGCCGGCCGCTCTTACGGCTGGCGCGTTTTCGTTTCAGGAACCTATTTCATTCTATCCTCCGTCGCCTCGGCTGCCGCCGCAGTGCGAATCATCATGTCAAGAAGCATGACTCGCGAATCGCAGGTTTCCAAATCTGTTGGTGAAAATTTCACGCTTGAGAATTTCGGAAAAATCGAGTCCGTCGAGTCACTTACAGCAAGTCTTTGACTCTACGTACTAATCTCAAAATGTGATTCGCCCATCTTCCAAATGGGATTGTTCGTCGTCGCTCATGGTGGCGATGACGAACTCGCACCGGTCCTCGAATAACGGGTCATCCGAAGCAATCCACTTCTCGATCGTTATCCAGTCGCGGCGTGACACGGCGGTCACCGGCACTGGTTTTGAATCGCGACTCGCCGACATGGCGGTCATGGACGAAAATTCAGAAAAAAGTTCGGACGCGTCGTGGATGACGACGCAGAATCCGTCGATGTGTCCTTCCAGAGCCGAGTCCGTGGGTCGGAGACGGCTCCCCTCGCCCAAACTAGCTTTGAGAATTTCCTTCAGATGGTCAAAACGCAGGAGCGATGTCAGTTCGACGTCGGGGCGTCCTGTGCTTCTATAGAAGAAGTGAGGTGCCAGTTGTCCGGCGTCCATCTCATAGGCGTAGAGCGCGACGGGACCGCAAACGGCGAGACCGTCGTCAAGAACGCCAAGCAGATCGAGCTTCCGCAGGAAATCTCCGGTCTTCGCAGGCACCCTGGCAAGACGGTGGGCCTTCGCAAGGCGACCGGTGAGGTCAAGTCGCGCCGATGCCTCGGCTATAGCCTCCTTATAAGACTCACGATCCTGGACCCAGCGGTGAAGTTTCTGCTCGGCCAGTGGCGTCTGGCGCCCCATTGAGCGGAATTTCTTCCTACCCGTCACAGGGTCCGGGAAGTAGCGAACGAGGTAGGCGGCGCCACTAACCGTCTTGAATCCCATGCCTCCGACGAACTCATCGGCCTTTCTGGCGAGCGGCACGTAAGCGCGCCAGGCGGATGCCAGATCCGCAATGAGGCGCCGCTGATCTTGATCGAGATGAGGGGTGTCGGGCATGTTTTCTACCGAAAAACAGAGTCGCTATTTGGGTAGAAAAGAGTTGCCGGCAAGAGGGGAGCAAGAAAAATTTCGCCCGTGGGGCATCAGTGAGCGCCAGGCGCGACCGCTTTATGGGGTCGAGGCGACCGCATTATGGGATAAACGACCGTCTTATGGGGAAATGGACAGAAATGGACAGAAATGGACAGAAATGGACAGAAAGCTAACAAACCACCGTGACGGTGTCAAGGAATATTTTCATATTTCCGATCGAACCTGTTCAAGCCGCATCGTCCATCGGGTTCGTCCCAGGCCATTCCGCCACGTACTCTTCGTAGTCCTCCAGTTCGATCCCCACTTCGCTGACCGTGCGGTCGCGCACCGATATGCCGGCTTCATGCACGGTCTCTCGATCGCCGGATACCAGATGGTGCCACCAGTAGAGGTCGCGCCCCTCGCCCACCAGGCGATAGGCGCAGGTTGGAGGCAGCCAGGTCAGCTCACGCACCTTTTCCACATCGAGCGCGACGCAATCGGGCACGGTGGCTTGCCGGTTCTCATAATCGCGGCACCGGCATGCGTGTCCGTCGAGCAGCTGACAACTCACATTCGTCCACGCAATCTCACCGGTATCCCAGTCTTCCAGCTTGTTCAGGCAGCAGCGTCCGCAGCCGTCGCACAGCGATTCCCACTCCTGCGAGCTCATCGCCTCAAGCGGTTTCTCACGCCAAAAAGGCTTGTTGCCGAAATCACGCATGGGCGAAATGTCTGACCTTTCTCGCGACTTTTTCACGTGGCCTAGGTATATGGGAATGACAGGGTTTTCTAAAGGGACGTTGGTAACCGGGGTTCGCGGGCGGCACGCTTTGTCGTCGCTGCGACGGGCCGCTGGCCCCCGCCAACAGTGACAGGTTGAAGTTGCAGAACTCCTCGAACAGAACTCCCCGGCGTCGGCAGCCGTCGCGATTGATCGAGATCGATGCCTGGATCGACTCCAGCCTGTGGCGATTTTTCCGCGCCTTCGCCGCGTGGTGGGAAAACGTCACAATCGTCTCACGCAAGTTCCGGGCGCGCGGCTTCAACCGGTTCGTTTTCGAGGTCGCCGGAGAAGGAATGACCCTCGGCCTGGCGGGTTTCGTCCTGCTTTTGGCGCTCGCGCAACCGGCGATGAAGGTCACCGCCAAGGGACTGCCGCAAGAAACCGACTTCTCGGTGCTGTTCCTGGATCGTCACGGGGATGAGATCGGGCGACGCGGCGTGCTTAGGTCAGCGGAGGTGCCGATCGATGAATTGCCCGATTCGTTCGTCAAGGCGGTGCTAGCGACCGAAGATCGGCGATTCTTTGAGCATTGGGGAATCGACCTGTTCGGTCTCGGTCGGGCTCTGTCGGAAAACGCACGCGCCGGCGGCGTTGTGCAGGGCGGCTCCACCCTCACCCAGCAATTGGCCAAGAACCTGTTCCTGTCGAATGAGCGGACCCTGGATCGCAAGATCAAGGAGGCGTTCATCTCCCTCTGGCTGGAATCCCACCTGACCAAACGCGAAATTCTCGCGATGTATCTCGACCGCGCCTATATGGGCGGCGGCAGCTTCGGCGCGGCCGCGGCAGCCGAATTCTATTTCGACAAGAACATCCGCGACGTCTCGATGGCCGAGGCCGCGATGCTTGCGGGTCTCTTCAAGGCCCCCGCCAAATATGCTCCTCACATCAATCTGCCGGCGGCCCGCGCTCGTGCGAACGAGGTCCTGACCAATATGGTCCAGGCCAACTTCGTCACCGAGGGTCAGGTCGTGGCCGCTCGTCGGCAACCAGCCATCTCCGTTGACCGTTCGGTGACACAGTCGCCCGACTACTTTCTCGATTATGCCTTCGAGGAGGTCCAGCAGATCGCCCGCGACAGCGGCCTGAAGCAGCGCAACTTCGTCGCCCGCGCCACGATCGACCTGCGGCTTCAGCAACTCGCGGACGAGGCGGTCGAATACCATCTGCGACAATTCGGCACGAAATACGCCGTCGAGGAAGCCGCGATGGTGGTGCTTGGTGACGATGGCGGCGTGCGCGCCGTGGTCGGCGGAAGAGACTATGGAATCTCGCAGTTCAACCGCGCGACGAGGGCGCTGCGGCAGCCGGGTTCCTCGTTCAAGGCCTTCATCTATGCTGCGGCGATGCAGGCCGGAATGAAGCCAGAAGATACTATCGTCGACAGCCCCGTCACCATCGGCAATTGGTCACCGCAGAATTACGGCCGGTCGTTTGCCGGCCGGGTGACGCTGGCCAATGCGCTCGCCCGCTCACTGAACGTGCCGGCCGTCAAGCTCAGCCAGAAAGTCGGCATGGACGCCGTGACCGCGATAGCGAAGGCGATGGGTGTGGAATCCCCTCTGCGTGGCGATAAGACGATGGCGCTCGGGACGAGCGAAGTGACGGTCCTGGACCAGGCCACAGCCTACGGCGTCTTCGTCAATGGCGGCATGGAGACCCGACGTCACGCGATCACGCAGCTTTCGGATGCGTCGGGGAAGACGCTCTGGGACGTGCGGAATGATATGCCGCCGCGTCGCCGTGTGCTCAGCGAGGAAGCAACCAAGTCGATGAACGAAATGCTGGTCGGCGTCACCGAGCGCGGCACCGCGAGGCGGGCACAGCTTTCGATGACCCGTGTGGGCGGCAAGACCGGTACGACGCAGAGTTATCGGGACGGCTGGTTCGTCGGCTACACCGGTAATTTCAGTGCTGCCGTCTGGTTCGGCAACGACAGCTTCAAGCCGACCAACAATTTGACGGGCGGCTCGCTACCCGCAATGACTTGGCAACGCTTCATGGAGGCGGCCCACCAGAATATCGAATTGAAGCCAATCCCGTTCATCGACAACCCCTTCCCGGACGAAAAGCGCGAGGTGGCCGCGGCCGATGGCGACGCGCCCGCTGCCCGCGGCCCACAGACGCTCAGGAAAGCCGCGGAGGATGTCCTGGCCGACATTGCCGAGCGACTCGAAACCTTGCCGCCGCTTGAGCCCGATCAACTGGCAGCGGCGCGATCGGCGGCCGATGCGGCCCCGGCGCGGCAATAAGCTTCCAGGAGCTTCAGACCTCGCGCCGAATGAGGAAAAGTGGGAACCGGTTTTCCGCCCGCATTCTGCGCTCACTGACTGGAATTGATCGCCTTCATGAAATCGGATCGACTCGGTCCTGTTTCATCGTGATCTATCGGACCGGAAAATTGGCTTATGCGTTACACCCTCCTCGTCCTGATTGCCCTGGCCATCGCGCTCGGCCTCGGTGGCTGGTCGGCGAACTGGGCGTTGGATGAATCGGCGGAGATTGGCACCGTCACGGTAGGCCCTTGGGCGGCCAATCCATTTGCCGGCTCTCCCGACGCCGACCCCTATTCCAAGGCGCGTTTGGCGCGGGTAGGCAATCTGACGCTTGGCATTGGCGAAGGCATCTTGTTCACCGCTGAAAGGGACAGTGCGGATCGACCGCTGCGCCGCCAATGCCAATATAGGATTGCCGGACAAACTCCGCCCACCCGGATCTGGACACTCTCCCCGTATACGCCGGAAGGCCGGCTGATCCAGCCCGGCGCAGGCAGGGCCGGCTGGCTGACCTCGCACAATCTCATGCGGGCCGAGGACAATTCCTTCATGGTCGCGATCGGACCTATGGCCAGAGCCGGCAACTGGCTCGCCACGTCCGGCCAAGGACCGCTCGTCCTTGCACTGGCGCTGTATGACACTCCCGCCAGCGCATCCAGCGGCGTCGACAGTCTTTCCTTGCCCGATATCGAATTGGAGACCTGCTTCGATGGGTAAGCTGCTTCTTGCTGTCGCGATCGGCCTGGTGGGCGCGGTCATCGTCCACATTGCCGTGATTTTCGCCATGCCGCAGGTAGCGGGAAACAATGCATGGGCACGTTTCTCCAACCTTGGGCAAATTTACGATATCGTCAGCGTCGAGCCCTTACGCAGCGCCGGATCGGACGTGATCGCGCCCATGCTGGGGTCCGACCGGCAGGATTTCGCCTTTGTCGACCCCGCATTCGTCACTGCGAGTTGCCGCTTCTCGATCGCGAAAGGGCCGGTTCGCATCCTTGCCAACTATGACGAGAGCCCCTTCTGGTCGGCCTCGATCTACGACAGGCGCGGCGACAATCTCTACAGCATCAACGACCGGTCGGCCGTTGACGGCATGTTCAATCTTCTCGTCGGAAGCAAGGAACAGATCGTCGAATTCAATGCCGATCTTGGCCCGGACACCGAGGAGACCACGATCCCGGTGGAACTCGACCTGAGCGAAGGCTACATGACCATTCGCGTCCTGGTCGATGAGGAAAGCAAACGCCCCTCTGCCAGAGCCTTCGTCAATTCACTGCGATGTGAGCCAATCGAACCGGCGGCGGCGAGCCGCCCGGACAATCGCGACAGCTGACCCCGACCGCCCTCCTGAAGCGATCGTCATGCCGATCGCTTCTTATCACGGTCTCGTGACGTGCCGGTCCAAGCGATGTCTTGCCGCGTCGAGCGATTCACGACGAATACAGGGCAAAAGGATGATCTCGCCCTTTGATTCACGCGAGCGGATTTCGTTTCGCCGGCGTGCCGGGGCCGGGCCACGGGGCACAAATTTCAGAACGACTGTCACGGTCCGCTTCCCTTCTGGCTGGCCGACTTGATCGGCACCGGCGCGTTGCTCGCCGGCCTCCTTGCGAGAGCAGACCCCAGGAGGGTTAACAGCTTGCTAAGAAATCTTGCGTAATTCTTCGCGGCGAGGAAACCATTGATCAACCATCCAGGAGTCCCATGAAGGACGTCGTGCCGAGCATTTTTCGATCGCTCGAAAAGGAGGCCGGCCAAGGCGGTTTCGACACGATCGTGGCTGCCGCTGTCGCAAGCTTTGCCGCCCATCGCAATCCGAGCGAGCGGCAGGCGCACGAGTTCGGTCGGCTTGTCGCCCCGGCCTGGGACAAGATCGGCACCAAGACGAAACGCGCCCTCGCAGCGGCACTCTCTCAGTCACCGCGGGTTCCGCGAAGCATCGTCGAAAAACTCATCGCAGCCCCCATCGTCACTGCGGCGCCATTCCTCTTGGCGAGCCCCTGCCTGACAGCTGACGATATCGAGACGCTCACCAAAAGGTCGAGCCCGAAGCTGAAACGTATCCTGGACCGTCGGCAAGCGGCCGAACAAGCGACGCTCTCACAGCTTGCCGGGGCAGGCGGACCGGCCGCTGTGCCTGCTCCCACGAGCGCCCCCCTGGGCGCAGCGAAAAAGGAAGCGGCAAACGTCGCCGACGCCGACGAGGACGTCGCGCCCAAATCGCACACGGGCGAGCCCGCGAATGTCAGCGCGGCGCGCGCCACCCTGCTTCGCTTGGCTGAACCCGGAAAGCATCTCGCCCAGCCCGAGGCCAGCGCCCCGACAACGGTCGGCGGCGTCGTCGAAAAGGCACGGTCCGAATGCAAGCAATTGGCCTATGACGGTCTCGCGCACATGCTGACACTCACGGCTCCTCGCATGCGGGAGATCATCGACGATCCGACCGGCGAAATCCTCGCTGCGGCTTTGAAGGCGATCAGCGTGGGTCCCGCCGACGCCTTGACGATCATCATGCTGCTGAAGCCGCGGGTCGGCCTGGACATCGCCGCCTTCACCGCGATGAAGTCCGCCTATCGCGATCTCGACATCGATGCGTGTCGCGGCCGCTTCGGACTTTCCTCCGCGCTCCCCGCACGCAATCGGGCCACCCACCAGCGCCAATACACGGACCTTGAACCGAGAATTGAGGCCTCGGCCCCTCGCCCCGCCTTCGGACGCCGTCGCGTGCTACCGTCCAGAACCGAGCAACTCGGCATCAAACGCTGACGCCTGAAGACTGACGATCTTCCCGCCGTGATTCCGCGCTGGCCATTTGCCGTCAGCGACAGGCACGCCCGTCGATACGGGTCAGCCTTCGACGATCTGGAGAAAGGTCGGCGCGTCGTCCGTTTCGATTTCGACCACCCAGAAATCCGGGTCGAATCTGGCCTCACGCGCAAAACGCGCTTCAAGCGCCGCCTCGCCATCCACCGGCTCCGGCATGAATTGCCGCAGGCCGCTGTCGTCGCTGAGGCTTTGAACAGCCGGCCCGAAGAGCTGGATTTCTCCGGCGCGATTCCGCGTCACCACGAAAATCGCGCCAGCCGCAGCAGCTCCCTTGCGGGCCACGACGGCAAATTCCCCGGCGGCGAACAGGCGGCGGACGAGTTGCGCCACAAAGAGTTCGCTGGTTATGCGCATCGCTACGGCACTGACCTCAATCGACTGCGCCAATCTCGATCAGACGCTCGAGAATCCGGGGATCCGGCGAACCGGTGACGTCCAGCCCCTCCAATGCTTCGAAGGTCCGGATGGCGGCCCGTGTCCGCTCACCGGGGATCCCGTCGGACGAGAGCTCGGCGACCTGCGCCGCCGTCAGGCCGGCCTGGATCCGGCGCACGAGTTCGTCCTGGTCGAGCGCCGCAAGGCCGGATTCAGCCAGCCCCTCGGGAATTTCCGCTGCAACGCCCGCCATGCCGGAACTGCCGCCCATCCGCTCGTCGAGGCTGGCGAATTCCTCCGGCCGCCGCGAAGGGTTGGGCGCATCTGCCGAAGCCTGTCTGATCTGCGCGAGCAGTAGCGGCGTTGCCGCGCCGTCGCTTGTCAGGCCATGCGCCTTCTGAAAGTCGCGGATCGCGGCTTCCGTGGCGGGACCCGGCTTCCCGTCGACCGCCGCGTGGTAATGGCCGATTGCGGCAAGTCCGGCCTGAACTTCCCGAACGAGCGGGACCGGCATGAGTCCTTGCGAATTTGCCAGTCGCGGGCGCTCTATACCGGCGCCTTCCCCCCGCGTGGCCAAAAGCGGGCTGGGGTGCTGCCCGGGCTGGCCATAAATCGCATTGCCGGCCATTCCGGCGAACAACACGCTGAAGGCCGTCAGCCCGGCAGACAGCGCCGGACGCCGCCAGACGCCGGCAGCCGCCGCCATCACGCCGCTTTTTCCGAACGCGAGAAGTCGACCGCCGAAGCTAGGCCGTGCGCCGCGTCGCGAGGGTTTTCGGTTGGTTTGTCGTTTTTGTACGGGCATCACTGAGTGCTACAATATTTTCCTTGAGAGACTGTGACTTGTCCGTTTGACGGGTGCAGTCGGTCGGCAGCCGCACGGTCACCATGGTGCCGATTCCTGGTTGGCTGCGAATGGTCATGGCACCACCATGCAATTCGGCCAGCCCTTTCACCAGGGAAAGTCCGAGCCCCGTGCCTTGATAGCGACGTGCCGGCCCGGAAGACAGCTGGGTAAAGGGTCGGCCAAGCCGCTCGATATCCGCTTCGGCGATCCCGATGCCGGTGTCGCTCACCGAAAGCTCGATCGCTTCGGCATCGATCTGGCTCTCGAGCGTGATGACGCCCGAATCCGTGAACTTCACCGCGTTCGACAAGAGGTTCAGAAGTATTTGGTGACAGGCACGCTGGTCGGCGATGATCGTCTCGCCCTGGCAACTGGAACGCACGTCCAGTCGCAGGCCCTTGCGTCGTACTTCCTCGCGCACGACGCCCGCCGCGGTGATGACCGCTTCGTCCATTGAAAACGGCTCGGGCGTCAGCTCGTATCGACCGGCCTCGATCTTGGAGACGTCGAGCAGTGAGTTCACGACCGACAGCAGATGCTGGCCCGATTGGCGGATGAGGCCGACATATTCCTTCTGCCGTTCGCTCTCGAACCCGCCGAAGAATTCTTGATCCAGAATATCGGAGAAACCGATTATGGCGTTGAGGGGGGTGCGGAGCTCGTGGCTGACGGCTGCCAGGAACTGGCTCTTGGCGGCAGATGATTGGTGCGCGGCATCGAGCGCCACCTGCAGCCCCTGTGCCACCTTGCCTTCTTCGACGGCGAGCGTCATGGCGATGTGGACCAGAGCCGCCCGATCATCGGCCGCCGTGGCGACTAGGAACCGCATGACGGCCGGGACATATTGTCCGTCCGGGCGGCGAAGCCGCCCTTCGACGCGAGAGCCGCGGCCGTCCGTCTTGGCGTCGGCCATCGCCTTCAAAAAGGCGATACGATCGGCCACCAGCACGCTGTCGAGGAGCCGCAGCCCCTCGATACTCCCGCCATTTTCCGAAAACAGCGTACGCGCACCCTTCGAGGCAAAGACGATCCTTCCCTCGACGTCAAGGCTCACCATCGCCGCGCCGAATAGCTCGGCGGCATCGGCCATCGGATGAACCGATGTCCCGGCCGGATGTCCCTCCTGTGCAGGGCGCTTCGCGCTCCTGCGGGCCACTGTCGCGACATAGGCGAGTAACAGCACGGCCGACGCGAGGTCCGCGGGCTGGATCGTCGATGCGCTCTCCGCAAGCATCACCGCCGAGCCGGCAACGGTCGCCGCCGAGCCGGCGAGACCAAGAGCCAGCTTGCGCCGTCCCGCGATAGCCGCCTCCCCCGGCGCGATCGCCAGCACCAGAAGCCAGGCCGCAAGCGGGGCTTCGACCGCGCAGGCGATCAGCCCGAGTGTTATGGAAAGAAGTGTGCCGACGAGCCAGGCCACATGATCCAGCGCGCCGGTTGCCGAGAGATAGGCCGCGGCAGCCAGAGTCAGGCTCGCGATGATCATCGGAGTCGCGGCGGCGAGAGCACCGGCCTGAAGCACGGCGAGCACTGGCGAAGCCATCGCCATGAGGAGACCGGCGACAATGAGCGCACCGATCGCTCGTCCCTGGAGGCGGCGCTCGCTTGGAACAAGGACCTTGGCCGCAACGAGCTCGTCCAACCGTTCGCGAAGCTGCGACACGGCGCCGGCCGGCGCCGCCACTGCCCGACCGTTGTTCGACGCCTCTGTCATACACGCACTCGCATTCGCCTTGCCTCGTGGGTCCACCATTGTGAAAATGCCGGACCCAGTGGCTTGATCGCGATAATGCGGACCACCGTTTAAGGAAGCCATAAACCATGCCGCCGCCGACGCCGCCTGCGGCCAGGATTACCGGCCCGCAGGCAGATTCGGACCTTGATGATTGCCGTTATGGTTAATGCTTCGCGACAGAACCGTCGCCCTCAGGCGAAACAGCCGCGATCGTAGGGCGAGCATCCCTCGAAGGAAGCTGTGGACAAGCCGCGGGAGCGACAACCCGTAAAGTTTGAATCAAACATGTCTCGCAGTTTCAACGCAGCCTTTGTCCCCCGCCGGCATTATGCCTTCACGAAACGCAATTGACCGGGCCGAGAGATCCGGCCTTCACCGGAAAGCGTCCAGAGGCAAATCGATGATCCGGTTCATTCTGAAATCAGCGTTCCTTCTCGGCATCGTGGCGATGCTTCTTCCGGGCGACGGCCAGGGCGACGATGCCGGCCGAAACCAGGTCGACGTGTTTTCCACTTTTGTCGGCGCCCAGGCGGCGATCGCCGACTTGTCCAACTTTTGCGACCGGGCACCGGCGGCATGCGATGCGGGCGGCAATCTGGCCCGTTTTGCCGGCGAGCGGATCGGAGACGGAATTGCCCTCGCCTATAATTTCGTCGAGGCAGAGCGAGATGGCAGTCCCGCCTCCGGGAATTCGGCAGCTTCCTCGCTCTCACGATATCCGGACGCAATCGTCACTGGCGCGGTCGACCGCGCCCTGTCGCTCGCATCGTCCCGCGCAACGGAAGCGAGCCAGCCTGTCGGCATGCCCCGCCTCGATGACCCGGCGAATGCGCGCCATGTCTTGCTTCCATCCGCCGAGATTCCCGGACATGGCGCCCTGGCGCGTCTGCCGATCCCACGTTCGGCGCCCCGCACCTGACATCGACCTCCCATAGCCTTATATCCAGCGTGCCGTCCGACACGAACGGTACCTCGCGCGGAATGAGGAAATGTGGGAACCGGTTTCCCGCTTGCATTTCGCGCTGACTGACTGGAATCGATCATCGTCATGACATCGGATCGAATCGATCCTATTTCATCATGATCGAGGGCCGCTCGGGAGAAAGAATGCCGACGATCGAAGACATCACCGCTGATTTCGAGTTCCTCGACGATTGGGAAGACCGGTACCGCTATCTGATCGAGCTCGGGCGTTCGCTGCCGGCGATGCCGGAGGCTGAACTCAACGAGGCCAACAAGGTTCGCGGCTGCGTCAGTCAGGTCTGGCTGACCACTAAAACCGACGATGCCAGCCCGCCCCGTCTGTCGTTCCTCGGTGAATCCGACGCCCACATCGTTCGCGGTCTTGTCGCCATCGCCCTCGCGCTTTTCTCCGGTCGTACCGCGCCCGAGATTCTGGAGGCCGACGCCGAGGCGACCTTTGCGCGACTGGGATTGCAGGACCATCTGACACCGCAGCGCTCCAACGGCCTCCGTTCGATGGTTGCGCGGATCAAGGACGATGCGCGGCAGGCTCTCGCCGCCTGAGCCTCGCCGCCATTCGTTGCGCCCGGCGCCGGATATTCACCGGCCGATGATCGTCGGCCGGTAATCCTCCGTTCCCCACTGCCGGATGCGCGAAGAACGGGACGTGGCGCTCCCGGCCAAGCCGTAATGGCGAGCCAGAACGCCAAGGCCGGCTTTCAGCAACAGTTTGGCGGAGCGCGCTGGCCAGCGCCGTTCCCGCTCGACGGTTTCCAGTCCCTTCAGGAAGCAGCAGATGTCGACGAGAACGCCCGCGAGTTCCGGCCCGACGGCCTTGATCGCGGCATTGACCCGTTGCCGCGCGTCGATCGCCGAATCCGACAAATCGCCCGCACCGCGCCGGCTCCCCTTCTCGCGGGGCTGGGCATCCCAACGTTGCGTGATCCCGGGCATCAACTGACCGCGCGTGAAATCGACCCGCAGCCGCTCCCCGGCCAGCGCTTCCGCTTCGGCCAGGAACGGCTCGCCGCCCTTGCCGCGTCGCTGGGCCAGCCGCACCAAAGGGGACTCGTTTGGATTGTAGCCCGCAAAGGCTGCCATCAGGCGTCTCCCCGCACACATCCCTGATCGCATGTTTCGAGCGCCGCGCGGACCGCGTGTGCCAGGCCTTCCAAGCGCTCGACAGCGGAATCGAACGCCTGATCGTCGCGTCGATCCTCGATGCGACGAATGGCATAGGCGATCGTCGTGCGGTCGCGCCCGAACCCATTGGCCATTGCGGACAAGGGAACCTGGAAGGCGACATGGGCCAGATACATGGCGACGTGCCGGGCCTCGCAGACGCTGGCGATCGCTCGGCCGGGCCGTTCGATCTCCCGGACGGGGATGGCGAAGAAGGCGCCGGCGATTTCCCTTGCCAGCCGGCAGGTGCGCCAAACCGCCTGGTGATCGATCCCGGTAACGCGGCCTGCCTCGGCTTCCCTCGGCCCCGCATCGCCGCGGGCGACAGGAGGTAGGTGCAACGGTCGGGTGGAAACCCGGTCTGCGGAAAAGGACTGCATCGCGTTTGACCTCCTGTTGGCGGCGACCACCCGTCTATAGGCCACCGCCGGCGAAAGGGGAAATAATTCCTATTTCACTCAGCAATACTGATCGAAACTCACAGAGTTTTCGGATATTCCGACTTTCCGCCGCCTTAGAAGAGAGGATTTTATCCCCCTTTCTGCCAATTGCCGGACTCTTTGCGGACACCTCACCGGAGCGTCCGCATGACCAGGCATCTCGACCTTTCCCCTCTCACGGCCGCGCTCGAAGGAGCTGCCCGCAACCACGCCGAGGCACGGCGGCGCGAGGCACAGCGCGATCTCTCCCGCCTCGAACTCGCGATGCTGCTGCGCCGGTTCGGCCTGGAGGAGCGGGCGCGGTCGGATGCCGTGGCCAAGGATGACGCCGCCAACATTCCGGCGGCGGAAGCGGAGACCTTGCGCGCCAAGGTTCGCGCAGAACTCGGTCTGCTGGCGCGTCTCGCCCGACGCCGCGATCCCCGCTACGACATCAACCGGCACATTGCGGTCATGCGCCTTGCCCGGTGGCTGGAGGGCGGTCGATCCTGGCAAACGCGCGAGACCGAACCCGGCTCCGGCCGCTCGAAAAACCAGCGCTTTCGCCGCGCCGTCGCCCGTCGGCCAACGCGGCAGTTCCAACGCCCAACCCTGTTTTGATCTACGACGAACGGCTTAGATGATGGCCGCCTGCATTTCTTGACAGGGCTCCCGTCGCTGCTTCACAACCACATCCAACCGCAAGGTCAGGTTATTGCTTCCGGCTCCGATGCCGGCTGGCTTGGTCGTTTGCGTTTGTATGGGAGGATTATCGCAATGCGTATGATGAAATTGCTGCTTGCCGGCTCCGTCGCGGCCGCCGCGCTTTTGCCGGCCGCCGTTGGCGCGCAGGAAATCTCGAACGATGTCGTCAAGATCGGCATCTTGAACGACCAGTCCGGCGTTTATGCCGATTTCGGCGGTCAGTCGTCGGTCGAAGCGGCGAAGATGGCGATCGAGGATTTCGGTGGCGAGGTTCTCGGCAAGCCGGTCGAACTCATCTCGGCCGACCATCAGAATAAGGCCGATATCGCCTCCAACATCGCCCGTGAGTGGTACGACGTCCAGAATGTCGACGCCATCATGGAGCTGACGACATCGTCCGTCGCCCTCGCCGTCCAGGGCCTGTCGCGCGAAAAGCAGAAGATCACCATCGTCACCGGCGCCGCGACCACGGAACTGACCGGCAAGCAATGCAGCCCCTATGGCTTCCATTGGGTCTACGACACCCATGCTCTGGCCGTCGGCACCGGGGGCGCGCTGGTGAAGGCCGGCGGCGACAGCTGGTTCTTCCTTACCGCCGACTATGCCTTCGGCTATTCGCTGGAAGAGCAGACCGGCAATTTCGTCAAGGAAAACGGCGGTGAAGTCCTCGGCGCGGTTCGCCATCCGCTCGGCACGACCGACTTCTCCTCCTTCCTTCTGCAGGCGCAGAGTTCGGGCGCCAAGGTGATCGGCCTCGCCAATGCCGGCCTCGATACGGCCAGCGCGATCAAGGGCGCGGCTGAATTCGGCATCGTTCAGGCTGGCCAGAAGCTCGCCGGCCTGCTTTTCACGCTTGCTGAGGTCAACGGCCTCGGGCTCGAGGCGGCGCAAGGGCTGAACCTCACCGAGGGTTGGTATTGGGATCAGAGCGACGAGAACCGCGAATTTGCCGATCGCCTGATGAAGCGGACGGGTAGCCGGCCGAACATGATTCATGCCGGCACTTATTCGGCCGTCACCCAGTACCTCAAGGCCGTCGAAGCCGCCGGTACCGATGCCACCGACGCGGTGTCCGCCAAGCTGCACGAGATGCCGGTCGAAGACGTCTTCGCCAAGTCCGGCAAGGTGCAGGAGAACGGCCGGATGGTCTATGACATGTTCCTCTTCGAGGTGAAGGCACCGGCCGATTCCAAGGGAGAGTGGGACTACTACAAGGAAATCTCCACGGTCCCCGGTAGCGATGCCTTCTTGTCGGTCGAAGACTCCGGCTGCGACGTCGCCAGCTTCAAAAACTGACGCATTCGGCGCGGCCGGCGAGGCAAGGCTTCGGCGCTTTGCTTCCCGACCGCGCCGGCTTGGGCGCCGCGACTGCCCAGATCTATGTGAAATAGGCAAAGTTTGGGCTTGAAGTCCGGCGCATCGACCGGTCCAATGGCACATGCGCATCGGCCGTGCCGGGGAGGCGGCGGCCGGGCTTTTGCTCACTGGGAGGACCGATCCATGACGACCAAGCGCCCCGTCGCGACAGCATTCGCCGCCAGCCTCGCTGCGGCTGTCGCCTGGCCGGCAACAGCCCAAGACGTATCGGATGACGTCGTCAAGATCGGCATCCTCAATGATATGTCGGGCGTTTATGCCGACACGGCGGGCCAGGGCTCCGTGGCCGCGGCTGAGCTCGCCATCGAAGATTTCGGCGACACCGTCCTCGGCAAGCCGATCGAGATCATTTCGGCCGATCACCAGAACAAGGCGGATGTCGGATCGAACATCGCCCGCGAATGGTATGACGTGCAGAACGTCGATGCCATCATGGACCTGACGACATCCTCGGTGGCGCTCGCCGTCCAGGGTCTGTCGCGCGAGAAGAAGAAGATCACCATCACCACCGGTGGCGGCTCCACCGAGATCACCGGCGGACAGTGTAGTCCCTACGGTTTTCACTGGGCATACAACACCCGCGCCCTGTCGCAAGGCACGGCCGGCTCCCTGGTCAGGGGCGGCGACGACACCTGGTTCTTCATCACCGCCGATTACACCTTCGGCGATTCACTGCAGGGTGAGGCCACCAAGGTCATCGAGGCGAATGGCGGCAAGGTCCTCGGCGATATCCGCCATCCCTTGTCGACCACTGACTTCTCCTCCTTCATGCTGCAAGCGCAGAGTTCCGGTGCCAAGGTTATCGGACTCGCCAATGCCGGACTCGACACGGCGAACGCGGTCAAGGCGGCGACGGAGTTCGGTCTCGTCCAGGCCGGGCAGAAGCTCGCCGCGCTTCTGATCACCCTGTCCGAGGTCCATGGACTGGGCGGCGAGGCGGCCCAGGGCCTCAACCTCACCGAAGGATGGTATTGGGACCAGAGTGAAGAGAACCGCGCCTTTGCCAAGCGCTACATGGACAAATTCGGCAAGATGCCAAACATGATCCATGTCGGCACCTACTCGGCCGTTCTGCAATATCTGAAGGCCGTCAAGGAAGCCGGCACCGACGAGACCGAGGCAGTGGCCAAGAAACTTCACGAGATGCCGGTCGAGGATCTGTTCGCCAAAAAGGGCAAGGTGCTCGCCAACGGCCGCATGGTCTACGACATGTATCTCTTCCAGGTGAAGACGCCGGATGAATCAACCGGCCCTTGGGATCTGTACAAGGAAATTGCGACCGTGCCGGGAGACGTCGCCTTTGGAACGGTCGAGGATAGCGGCTGCGACCTTGCGACCTTCGCCGCAAAATAGTTCGTCGACGGGGAGTCCGGCAACGCCGGCTCCCTCTCACCAGGGCCCCGACCCCCGACAGGAGATGAATGCGCCGATGAGCGTTTCCCCGCAGGAGGCGATTCTTTCCGCCCGCGGCCTCACCAAGGAGTTCTTCGGCTTCAAGGCCGTGAACGGCGTCGATCTCGACGTCCGCGAAAATACGATCCACGCCCTGATCGGCCCCAATGGCGCCGGCAAAACCACCGTCTTCAACCTGCTGACCAAGTTCCTGACCCCGACCGAAGGAAAAATCACCTTTCGCGGAAAGGATATCACGAGCCTCAAGCCCGCCGATGTCGCGCGGCTGGGGTTGGTGCGCTCGTTCCAGATCTCGGCAGTGTTCCCGCATCTGACCGTGCTCGACAACGTCCGCGTCGCTTTGCAGCGCAAGGCACATCTCGGCACCCAGTTCTGGCGCTCCAACAGCGCACTCGACCAGCTCAACGACCGCGCCTACGAGTTGATCGCGGCCGTCGGCCTGGACGAATATGCCGAGCTCGACGCGGCGGAACTCCCCTATGGCCGCAAGCGCGCGCTCGAACTCGCGACCACGCTTGCCCTCGACCCGCCGGTGCTTCTGTTCGACGAGCCGATGGCCGGCATGGGCGTCGAGGACATCGGCCGCATCTCCGACCTGATCCGGCGGATCGCCAAGGACCGCACGGTCTTGATGGTCGAGCACAATCTCAACGTCGTGGCCGACCTGTGCGATTACGTCACGGTGCTGGCGCGCGGCGAAATCCTCGCCGAGGGCGACTACGAGACGGTCAGTTCCGACCCGCGCGTGCGCGAAGCCTATATGGGAACCGAAGATGAGTAAGCCGTCCGGCGCTTCCCCCCTGCTCGAGGTCGAGAACCTCCACGGCTGGTACGGTGAAAGCCATGTCCTGCATGGCGTCTCTCTCGATCTCCACGAAGGCGAGACGATCACGCTGCTCGGCCGCAACGGCGCCGGCAAGACCACCACCCTGCGCGCCATCATGAATCTCCTGCCGAAGCGGGAAGGCGCGATCCGCATCGCCGGCCAGGACATGATGAAGGTCCCGGTTCACAAGACCGCCTATGCCGGCATCGGCTACGTCCCCGAGGAGCGCGGCATTTTCGCGACCTTGTCGGTCTCGGAGAATCTGATGCTTCCGCCGCGCGTCGCGGACGGCGGCATGAGTGTCGAAGAGATCTACGAGCTCTTTCCCAATCTCGCAGAGCGGCGCAATTCCCCCGGCACCAAGCTGTCCGGCGGCGAGCAGCAGATGCTGGCCATCGCCCGCATTCTTCGCACCGGGGTGAGGATCATTCTTCTCGACGAACCGACCGAGGGTCTGGCGCCGGTCATCATCCAGCGCATCGGCGACGTCTTGATGGAGCTGAAGAAGCAGGGCATGACGCTGCTTCTGGTCGAGCAGAATTTCCGCTTCGCCAGGAAGGTCGCCGACCGCTTCTTCCTGATGGAGGACGGGCATATCCTCGAGAGTTTCCCGACGTCGGAACTCGATTCAAAAATGGACCGGCTGCATGAAGTGGTGGGGGTATAACGCCAAATGACCATGATCTTCGGCATTCCCCTCCCGGCGCTGCTCGGCCAGCTCCTGATCGGCTTCATCAACGGCTCGTTCTACGCCCTCTTGAGCCTTGGGCTCGCGGTCATTTTCGGACTGCTGCGGGTGATCAACTTCGCCCATGGCGCCCAGTACATGCTCGGCGCCTTCACCGCCTATCTGATCCTGTTCTACACCGGCCTCGGCTTCTGGCCGGCGTTGATCCTGGCGCCGCTGATCGTCGCGATGCTCTCGGCCATCATCGAGCGCACCATGCTGTCGCGCCTTTATGATCTCGACCATCTCTACGGCCTGCTCTTCACCTTCGGCCTCGCGCTGATCATCGAAGGCACCTTCCGCTATTATTTCGGCGCGGCGGGCCAGCCCTATGCGACGCCGGCGCTCCTGTCCGGCGGCACCAATCTCGGCTTCATGTTCCTGCCGAACTATCGCGGCTTCGTCGTCGTCGCCTCGCTGGTCATCTGCATCTCCACTTGGCTGTTGATCGAAAAGACCAAGCTTGGCGCCTATCTGAGGGCCGCCACGGAGAACCCCCAACTCGTCCAGGCATTCGGCGTCAACGTGCCGCTGCTCTTGACGCTGACCTACGCCCTCGGGGCAGGCCTCGCCGGTCTGGCCGGTGTCCTCGCAGCGCCGGTCTATCAGGTCAGCCCGCTGATGGGCTCGAACCTGATCATCATCGTCTTCGCCGTCGTCGTCATCGGTGGCATGGGGTCGATCCTCGGAGCGATCGTTTCGGGTTATCTCCTCGGCATTCTCGAGGGCCTGACCAAGGTCTTTTATCCCGAGGCCTCGAACATCGTCGTCTTCGTCATCATGGCGATCGTACTGATGGTCCGCCCCGCCGGGCTGTTCGGGAAGGAAGCCTGATATGACCACTCCGCAAGTCACCAGCGTCGAATCCGGCACGATCCGCGACGGCGAAGGCTCGGCCGAGGGGTCTCCCGCACGCCAGGCCGGACAGCGCGACCTGTCGACCGTCGGCCTGATCGTCGCGCTCATCGCGCTCGCCGGGCTGATTGCCGCGCCGTTCTTCGTCTATCCCGTCTTCCTCATGAGCGTCTTGTGCTTCGCGCTCTTCGCCACCGCCTTCAACCTGCTGCTTGGCTATGTCGGGCTTTTGTCCTTCGGCCACGCCGCCTTCTTCGGCGGCGCCGCTTATTTCACCGCCCACGCCGCCAAAGTCTGGGGCTGGGAGCCCCTGTCGGCGATCCTGCTCGGCGCCGTCGGTGCCGGCCTGATCGGGCTTGTGGTCGGCTTCCTCGCCATCCGCAGGCAGGGCATCTATTTCGCCATGGTGACGCTCGCGCTGTCGCAGATGATCTTCTTCATCTTCCTGCAAGCGCCCTTCACCCACGGCGAGGACGGCATCCAGGGCGTGCCGCGTGGCTATCTCCTCGGCCTGATCGACCTCAATGACCCGCTGAACATCTATTATTTCGTGCTGGCGATTTTCCTTCTCGGCTTCTTTGCCGTCTGGCGCATCGTCCACTCGCCCTTCGGCCACATCCTCAAGGCGATCCGCGAAAACGAGAACCGGGCGATCTCCCTCGGCTATCGGGTGGATCGCTACAAGCTCGGCGCCTTCGTCATGTCGGCGGCGATCGCCGGGTTGGCCGGTTCGACCAAGGCGATTGTCTTCCAGATCGCGACGCTCACCGACGTCGCCTGGCAGATGTCCGGCGAGGTGGTGCTGATGACGCTGCTCGGCGGCATGGGAACGATCTTCGGCCCGACCATCGGCGCGGCGCTCGTCGTCACCATGCAGAACTACTTCGCCACGTCAGACTTCCCGGTCACCGTCCTGATCGGCATCATCTTCGTCCTCTGCGTCCTCTTGTTCCGGCGCGGCATCATCGGCGAGGCGATCCGGCTGCTGCGGCGGTAAGTGACAGCCAGAGCTGCGCGCCCGCCCGCTCGCCTGCGTCAGCAAGCGTAAGCGGCCGTCCGGCAGCGCATCGTCGGGCTTGGCCTGCCTGTCGAGGCCGAACGACAATAGATAGGATCGGCGTGATCACGGTTTCGTCGATCAAAAAGTCGCCGTCATCGCCCAGCGCCAGATCGCAACGGCGGGCCTCCCGGCCGTAGACGAGGGCGAGATCGAAGAACGTGCGCGCGAAGCTATCGCGTCCGCGATCTCGTTCAGTCTGCTAAGGCGGGCGAAACGCCGCCTCAAAACAGAAGAGGCTCGTCGCAGGCTAGCATAAATGGAAAATGAACAGGCTTTAATCACGTGGATCGGCTTCGCCACGGCATTCTTCACTGCAACTGCTGCTGGCGCAGCTGCTCTGGCGGCAGTTGCGGCATGGAAGGCCAATAAGATCGCGGCAGAAAGCGCGAAGGAACAGAACCTCAATGCGAAGCGACTGCTCCTCGCGCAGAAGGAAGACCGATACGAAGACCTGGCCGCAAGACTGCCAAGGGGTCAGAGCGGCATGTATGAGATCCTAGCCTATCCGATGAATCCGAAGAGTCGGCTCGATTGGGAAATCATGACAAAGGCGTATCTCGATACTTGGGAGCTGAGATGTGAGATTAAAGAGACAGACACAGAGCCTCTTGTTTCCGAGCTTGCCGTCCTCGATCTGATTCTGGTCGATCGAGAACTCGAGCACCTGTTTCATTCGAACCAGCCAGAGATTGCTGCGGCTATCGAAAAGGCGAAGAGTATCGTGAGGGACCGCCCTCACAGCCCGGGCCTTTAAAACCTCTCAACCGCAATCCCACTTCGACGATCGGATTCACGCCGTGGATCGGACAGTCGAACAGATCGCCCTTGCGGGCGATCAAAGCCCCTCACAGCGCCATTTTGCGGAGGCCGTCGCAACCGCGCCGCCGTGATCGGACGTGCCACCGAGACGAACGATCAGCTGCATCAGGCGAGGAGAGCGGATGCGGCAACGGCCCGCGCCGGAGCGTTCGGCGAGGCGGGCCTATTCCACGAACACCTGGCTGCGCGCCGCGGCACCCGCCGCGTCGACCACCGCGATATCGACGAAGCCGGGCTCGCTCGCCCGCCAGTTCGACTGGCGCTCTAGCGCATCGCGGACGACCGGGCGCCCGTCCACATACCAGGTGAATGGCGGCCGGCCGTTGCGCACCTTCAGGAACAGGTCGGCGCCCTCGCCTCGACCGAGTCCGATTTCGACCTTCGCCGCGTTGGGCGGAAACACGATCTCCGGCAGCAGACCGGCTTGCGTCAGTTCGGCCGCCCGCCCGACCCGTCGCATCGGCGGCGGCAGCCCGCCGCCCGCCGAGGCGAGGATGCCCGGCGGCGGACCCGGCAGCCGGGTCACCGGTCCGAGCCGGGCGAAGACATCGCGCATCACCGGCGCGGCGCTGTCCTGGCCGACCAGTCCCGCCACCGGCGCCCCGTCCGCTCGCCCGAGCCACACCCCGACCACATGCTTCCCGTCATAGCCGACCGTCCAGGCGTCGCGGTAGCCGTAGGACGTACCGGTCTTGTAGGCGACATCGCCTGGCGAGCCCTTGGTCGTCGTCGTAGCACCGGCAAGGATCGAGGTCACATACCAAGCCGCCTGCGGCGACAGGATGCGCCTGCCCTGCCCGACCGCCACGTCCTGATCGATATGCAGGGGCATCGCCACACCGCCATTGGCGATGCCGCCATAGATCCGCACCAGATCCTCCAGCGTCAGCCCCAGCCCGCCGAGCCCGATGGCCAAGCCCGGCAGCGAGCGGTCGCCGAGTTCCGGCCGCGCGCCGGCCCGTTTCATGCGATGCAGCAGCCGGGCCGGGCCGACAGCGCTGAGCAGTTCGACCGCCGGCAGGTTGCGCGACAATTGCAGCGCCCGCCGCGCCGTGATGACCCCTTCGAAGACGCGGTCGAAATTCTGCGGCGTATAGCCGGCAAAGCCGCCCGGCGAATCGTCGACGAGGCTTTCGGGATGCGCCAGTCCGCGCTCAAAGGCGAGCCCGTAGATCAGCGGCTTCAAGGTCGAGCCCGGCGAGCGGAGCGCCCGGGTCAGATCCACGAAGCCCTGCCGCTCGCGGTCGAAGAGATCGGGGGAGCCGACCTGCGCCAGCACCTCGCCCGTCGCCGGATCGGAGACGAGGATCGCAAGGCTGACCGGTTTTTTCAGGATCTTCGCCTTGTCCCGCGCATAGGCTTCGAGCCGTTGCTGGATGGCCCTGTCGATCGTCAGGTGAATGCGCGGCCGGTTCGGCTCCTCCCCATGCAGACGCACGGCCGCGTGCGCGGCGAGCATCGACAGGGCGCGCCGCCCGACCGGCATCGCCTCGCGCTTGGCTCGTGCCGCTTCCCGCGCGTCGAGAACCCCGAGCGTCTCCATCCGGTTCAGCACCCGGTCGCGGGCCGCCTTCGCCCGGTCGGGATAACGGTCCGGCCGGTAGCGTTCGGGCGATTGCGGCAGCGCCACGAGCAGCGCCGCCTCCGCCGCCGTCAGCCGCTTCGGCTCCTTGCCGAAGAAGGACAGGCTCGCCGCCCGTACGCCCTCCAGATTGCCGCCATAGGGCGCGAGTTGCAGATAGAGTGACAGGATTTCCGCCTTGCTCAGCGTCCGTTCCAGCGCGACGGCGACCAGCACCTGTTCACCCTTGGCGGCAAGGCTTCCCGTCGGCAAACCGCCGAGCATCCGCGCGACCTGCATGGTCAGGGTGGAGCCACCCGAGACGATGTGGCGATGGATCAGCGTCTCCCACGCCGCACGGAGGAAGGCACGCGGATCGACCCCGCCATGGTCGGCGAACCGCTTGTCCTCCCAGGCGAGCAGCATCGCGAGATAGCGTGGGTCGACATCGTCGGCCCCGGCTTCGAGCCGCCAGCGGCCGTCATCGCTCGCAAATGCGCGCAGGAGGCCGCCGTTCCGGTCGACCACCTCGACTCCGGTTCGGGGAACCTCGAAGGCCGTGATCCGCGCTGCGACCGCGCGTTCGAAAGCCGCGAGGCCCCAGCCGACCGCGACGATCGCGCATAGCAAGAGAATGATCCCTGTCTGCACCAAGCGGCGTTGCGGCGACATCGCTCAGCCTCCAGGCAGCACCGAGGCTATCATCGCAGCGGGCCGACGACGGAAACCCGGCCTTCCTCGGTCCGGCCGCGCCGGCTGGGGTCGTACATATTCTGCACCAGCGCGGCGGGGTGGACGAAGGTGCCCGGCGAGACGGCGCGCACGACATAGGCGAAGCGCTGGGTCGCGGTATCGCCGCCGCCCTGATCGACCGCCGCGAGGAAGCGGTCGGCGCGAAACTCGGTATGGGCCGCCTCGCCGGTCAGTTCCAGCCAGTCGAGCGCCGCCACATCGCCGCCCCGCAGGATCGCCGGGTTGTCGATCTCGAAGCCGGCCGGCAGCGGATCATCGATCATCAGCCGCGCCGGACCGCCGTCGATCGGTGTCATCTCGACGACCGCGACGAACCGCTCCCCCTGGGCGATTTCGGCGATATCCACCGGTTCGCCGTCCAGCGTGTAGTAGCTGCGAGCGATGGCGTAGCCGTCGGTGGACGCGGGCGGGGCGATCTTCGGCACGCCGCGAAGGGTGATGTCGGCGGCGATCGGCGTCGTGCCGCGGTTGGCGACATCCAGACCCGACACGAGGTCCTTGGCGTCGAAGACGGCGGAATAGGGTCCATCCACATTGCGGCCGGCGGCCGTCAGCTTCGGCGGATTGCTGGCCAGCAGCGCGTGCGCGGCCAGCAGCGACCAGGCGTCCTCCTGGGTGCTGGTGTAGCGCTGGCGCTGGCGCGCGGCGTTGACCTGTTGCACGAGATCGTCGAACGACAGCCCCTCCACGTCGGCCTCCAGCCCCAGCGTCAGGATCGCGGCATCATCGCGCAATTGCGTCCCGTAGTCGGTGCGGCCGGAATTCACGGCAAGTCCCGCGAGCGCGTCGGTAATCGCCGCGCGGAACACCCGCTCCGCCCGCACCCGGTCGCCATAAAGCGCCAGCGCCGCCGCGATCTGCCCCTTGGCCAGCGGCGTCGGGAAATTCGACAGCTCGTTGTCCGAATAGTAGCGCAGGTCGCCGATCGCGGCCCGGCCGTTGCGCGCCAGCACGTAGGTGGCATAGGCGACCGGCCCCCAGTCCGGCGCGTCCGGCAGATAGGCGAGGCTGTTGCGCAGATTGTCGATCGCCTGCGCGAAGCGCTCCTCCGGCACCGTGTAGCCGGCCTCGCGGGCGCGGGTCAGGAAATCGGTCACATAGGCGTCGAGCCACAGATCGCCGTAATCCGGCCGCCACAGGCCGAAGCCGCCATTCGACGACTGGTTGGCGAGCACGCCGGCGATCGCGTCGTCGACGCGCTTTGTGATGTCCTCGGCGCCGCTGAAACCGGCCAGGCCGGCGGCGAGGATGGTCCGGTCCAGATAAACCAGCGGCAACGCGCGACTGGTGATCTGCTCGGTGCAGCCATAGGGATAAAGGTCGAGCGCCCGCACCACCCCGGCCACGTCGAAGCGCGCCGCGCCGGTGACGCTGACGGTCGCGGCCGCGGTGCCTGGAACGAAATCGTCGAAGAGATTCGCGTCGAGATCGAGCCGGCCGCCGCTGGCCGCCAGCGTCACGGTGCTCTTGTCGACGGTTTCCGGCGCGATCGAGCGAACCGGCAGCGCGAAGCTTTTCGACAAGATCTCGCCACCCGGCAGGGTCAAGGCAAGCTCGAAGCTGGCGTTGCCCACGGCTTCAGCCGTGACCGGCACCAGAAGCCGCTCCCGCGCGCCCTTGGCCAGATCGAAGCGCTCGCTCGCCTCTTCGCCCAGCGAGACGATGCCGCCTCCACCGGACAGAATCAGCGTCACCTCCCCGGTCGCCCCTTCCACATGCGTCACGTCGATCGAGATGCGGGAGCTGTCGCCCGGCGCGAGGAAGCGCGGCTGGCTGACCGCCAGGACCATCGGGTCGCGCACGACCATCTCGGCAGTCGCCTCGCCGACGCCGGTCTTCGTCCAGGCCAGCGCCATCAGCTTCAGCGTGCCGTTGAAATCGGGAACGTCGAGCGTGATCGTCGCCTTGCCGTCGTCTTTGACGGTCACGAGACCGGAGAACAGCGCCACCAGATCCTCCATCGGCGGCGGGCTTTGATAGCTGGCGCCCGCGTCGCCGCCCGAGCGCACCGTACCGGGGGCACCCTGCATGCGGTCGATGAGCTTGGAATAGAGATCGCGGATTTCGACCCCGAGCCGGCGCTTGCCGAAATAATAGCCCGACAGCGACGGCGGCTCGAAACCGGTGATGTTGAGGATGCCGACGTCGACCGCAGCCAGCGTCACATAGGCTGTCTCGCCCGGCTCGACGCCGTCGACCGCAATCGAAACGTCGACGCTTTGCCGCGGCGTGATCTTGTCAGGCGCCTCCAGCGAGACAGACAGGGCGCGATCCCCCGGATCGACGCTGGCATGGGCAAGGCCGAGCGCCCGACCGGGCATCCGCTTGGCGTCGATATCCATCGGCCGGTAGACGATGGCGGTGATATAGGCGCCTGGCCCCCATTCACGGGTGACTTCGAGCGTCACCTCGCCGCCATCGGCGCCGATTTCAGCGGTCTTGGTGGCGATGACGCGCTCGTCCATCACCAGCACTTCAGCCGTTCCGGCAAAGCGCGGTTCGATATGGACGATCGCCGTGTCGCCGACGCGATAGCGCGGCTTGTCGAGCGAGACCTTGGCCATGTCGGGCGTGTCGAGCGACGACGCGGCGACGTACCAGCCGGCCTCGAAGCCGACACTCGCCGGCACCGCCGCCCCGGCAGGATCGCGGACGACGAACTCGTACTCGCCCCACTCGACGGGCAGCGACAGGGCCGCCGGCTTCTCCGCCCCGATGTCGATCGTACCGCTGGCGACCCGCGCGGACGTGCGCACCGGCTCGTAGTTCCAGCTGCCGTTGCTCGCATACCATTGGAAGCGCGTCGTGACCTTGTTGAGCACCCACTCGGCGCCCGCCAGCGGCGTCCGCACCCGGTCCGCATCGATCGCGATCAGGTCGAAGCCCGCGTCGCTCCCCTCGCCCACCGATCCGTTGAATCGCGGCTTGATGCCCAGACGCGGCTGCGCGCCGGCGAGCGGCAGGCTCAGCGTTCGCTCCACCGGGCGGCCGCTGGTATCGACGACACGAACCTGCAGCGAGGCCGCGAGCGGCTTCGTCGTGACCGGCGGCGCGAAGGGCGCGAGCGTGATCGTGGCATTTCCCTCGGCATCTGTCGTGGCGCCGTCAAAGGGCTGGCGCATGGCCGTCGTCTCGTCCTCGGCGAGGCCGAAACGATAACCATCGAAGCCCGCGATGCTTGTTCCGGCACTCAGCACGGCCTCGCCGTTGACCTCCAATTCGCCGGCCGGCGCGCCGAACAGATAGCGCGCCGCGACATCGATCGCGGGCGGCGCGGCAGGGTCGAGAATATCGGCGGACGAGGTCAGCGCGAAGTCGATCTTCTCTGGCTCGAAATCCTCGACGATAAGGCTTTCTTCCGCCAGCGCCGGCTGCTTGGGATCGGTATGCAGCGCCACCTTCCAGATCCCGCGCATGGCGTTCTCGGGCAACTCGAGCCCGAAGGCGAACCCGCCCGCGCCTTCGTCGGCGACCTGCCGGCGACGGTATTCGACGCCATCCGGGCGGGTGACGATTTCCGTGAGCGTCAGCCCCGTGACGGCCTCGCCTTTGGCGTCACGCACCAGTCCGGTAAAGAATGCGGTCTCGCCGGTCCGGTAGATGCCGCGCTCGGATGTCAGGAACACATCGAGCGGACCGGCAGGCGGCCGGCCGTCGACGCCTCGGTCTGTCAGATCGAAAGGCGACTGGGTGAGATCGAGAAAGACGAAGTCGGAACTGCCGTTTTTCGCGGTCAGCACCGCCGGTCGGTCGCCGCCGGTGCCGCGCAAGAGCCCCGCCGGCAGCCGCGCATGGCCAGCCGCGTCGGTGGTGGCGGAGCCGAGAATCTGATTGTTCGCGGCGACAAGTTCGAGTTCGACGCCGTCGATCGGTGTGGCGCTTCCAAGCGAGCGGGCGAAGACGTGAAAGCCGTCTGCCGCGGCGAAGCTGGTCAGCCCGATGTCACTGACCACGAACCACTGGGTGGCGAAACTGTCCTGATATTGCGGACCGTTCTTCGCCTTGGCGGACAAAATGTAGACGCCCGGCTTGATATCGGGCGCGATCGCCGACACCGGGATCGCCGTCGTCACTTCCTGGTTGGTCTCGCGAGCAACCGTCACGGTTCCCGTCCAGACGTCCTCGCCGCTGCTGCTGGCGACCTCGTCGATCTGCCAGTCGGAGAGCTGGCGCAGGAAGCGTTCGTCGCTGATCGCCCGCGACAAGGCCCGATCGCCGATCCGCTGCAGCCGCGCCTCGATGTCGTCGGTGTTGATCGTCGTCACCGGAATCGTCGCCTCGCCGCCCGCCGGCAGGACATAAGCAGTGGTGGTAAAGCGCACGGACGGATCGCGATCACGCACATAGACGATGGTCTCGACGGATTTCGTCAGTTTCTCTCCGTCAGCGGAGGTAATGCCCGGACGCGCGACGATCCGGTAGCGCTCGCCGTGCTTGACGCCGTCGACGCAGATCTGCGAGCCGCTCGCCGACACCGGCAGCGTCTCGCCGTTCTCCACACGCACATAATCGCCGACATTCTCCGAACTCGTCAGCGCGGTCGACAGCGCGTCCGAGAAATTCAGGCAGATGCGCGGGTTAGCGGCGTTGTTGTCGACGGCATTGTCAACGATCCGGAAGCCATGCTCCGCCACGACGGCGTCGAGGCGCGCGCGCGCGGCGCTTGTTTCCGCGACATCGAGGCTCCGCCGGTACGTCTTGATCGAAAGCTTCCAGTTCTCCGCCGCCTCATAGGCTTGGCCGAGCGCTCGCAGCGCCTCGGCCCGCTCGTCGTCGCCGGGCGCCGTCAAATAGGCGTTGATCGCGCCAAACTCCCGCAGCCGGTCATTGGTTGGCCGCTGGCTATATTGTTCGGGATTATAGGCCAGCGCCGCCTCGGCGATGCCCTGCCAGGCACCATAGGCCAACGGTTCGCGCTTCAGCGCCTCGCGCCAGATGCGGATGGCATCGGGATAGGTCAGCGCCGCCGTGGCGCTTCTGGCAAGATCGTCGACCGTTTGATCGTCATAGGCGGTATCGCGTTCCTCGTCAGCGATTTCGAGGCGCAGGCGCTTGGCTTCGTCGACGGCCGACTGCGGCAGAAAATCCAGTTCCGCCGCTCGCTGCTCGAGGCTGTTCTCATCGGCTGCGGTCGCCACGACGATCTTGCCGGAGACGGCACCCTCGACGGTCCTGAGTTCGCCGATTTCCTCCTTGAGGAAGCACCACTGGCTCTTGGTGTTCAGCGTGAACGCCTTGCAGCGATCGTCGCCCACACAGGCGGCCGTGCAACGGTCGAGATCGACATCCTTCAGTATGTCGTAGTCACGGCCGAAATAATCGGCGCCTTCGGTCGTGATGACGCGCCGCTCGCCTGCCTCCTGAGCATATGACGACGACCCGATGAGGATCGCAAAACCGATCGCGATCCCCGCTACAACTATTGGAAGATTGCCGACGCGAACCATGGGATTCTCCCTGTCAACATCATTCAAGCTTACGACGAAGCAAGGGCGTCCGCCAGCGTATTCGGCGCGCACCGCAGAACGACCTGCGGGCTTTGCCCCTCTACCAAACAAATCGCATTTTAACGACCTGCGACTTTACGTCACCCCTCGCGCGTCATTACCGCTTTATTCAGAAACGCACCGCCATAACCCTATGGGAATCGAGGCGCCCATGCATAGCTCACTTACCAGGAAGATCACCCATGTGCTGATCGGCACGATGATCGTGGCTGCGTCCATCGTGGTCGCCGCCATCGTCTGGATGTCCGTCGAGCACGACAGGCAAGCTGCGGCGAGCTCGATGACCATGGTCGAAGGGGGTGTCGCCGGCATTGGCGAGACACTCGACACGATAGCCATCGACTATTCCTGGTGGCAGGACGCTTGGGACAACGTGCGCACCTTGAACGACGACTGGGTTCTGTCGAACATGGGTGCGGGTGTCACCGAATCGAGCACGATGGATCTTCTGTTGATCGTCCAGCCCGACAAGACGATCAGATATGGCTGGGACACCAACTCCGGCGACACTCCGGATCCCACGGTGCTGCCGCGCGAGGTGATCGAGCAGATGGTCGAGAAGATCAACCTGGTCCCCATTGATGACGTCACACCGGTCCATATGACGGCACGGATTGGCGATTCCGTATACGTGCTGTCGGCGGCAAGGATTTCGCCCGAGGAATTGAGCGGGATCGAGACGAGTGCGTTTCCCATTGGAATATTCGGGTTCGTCTTGAGCGATAAGCGCATTGCCGAGCTCGGGAGAAAGTTCCTGATCGCGGATCTGACCCTTGCGCCGTATCGCGCCTCGCAGATGGCAACCAATGTCTTGCGGGCAGATGACGGCAGGCCGTTGGCTCAGCTCGAATGGTCTCCGTATCAACCTGGCGATCGGCTCCTCCAACAAGCCGCCATTCCCGTCGCCGCCGCTCTTGCCCTCTTCGCCTTGGCCGGCTGGGCTGCCGCCAGAAGCGCTCGCCGGTCGGCCAACGCTCTTGCCGAGAAGGAAGAAGAGGCGTCGCGAGCCGCCCGCCATGACGTGCTGACCGGCCTGCCCAATCGGTTGCTGTTCAGCGAGAAGCTCAACGACCCATTGATTGGAGAAACCTGCGCCAGGGGCGAATGCGCGGCTCTTTTCATCGATCTGGACGGCTTCAAGAACGTCAACGACACCATCGGGCATGCCGGCGGCGACGACCTGATCAAGGCGTTCGCGGAAATGCTTCGGGCGATGCTCCCACCGGACTCCTTCGCCGCGCGTGTCGGTGGTGACGAGTTCAATATTTTGATCGCCTCGCCCGAACCGCGGCAAGCCGCCGAGGACCTCGCCGCCGCGATCATTCATGCGCTGAAAACGGACTTTCAGGTCAACGGAAAATCATTCCGGATTTCGGCGTCGATCGGTTACGCCGTTTCCCGCGACGGCAGCGCATCGCCGGCCGAGATCGTCCGACACGCCGACGTCGCGATGTATGAAGCGAAACGTCGGCAATCGGGCGAACCGGTCCTGTACACGCCGGATTATGAGTCCGACCTCTACAAGAACCACAAGATCGAAGACGCCCTTCGCCATGCGCTTCACGCCGGCGAACTGGAGGTCCATTATCAGCCGATCGTAGCGGCCGGCACCGCCGAAATGAAAGCGGTCGAGGCCCTTGCCCGCTGGAATTCCTCGGATTTCGGCCCTGTATCGCCGGCGATCTTCATTCCGATCGCCGAGCAAACCGGGCTGATCATCGAACTCAGCCAATTCATCTTCCGCCGGGTTTTCGCGGACCTCGCTGCGATTCCGGATTTGCGGGTCAGCGTCAACGTATCGCCAGTGCAATTACGCGATCCGATGTTCGTCGACACGCTTGTCGCCATGACGAGTGACGCAAAAATCCCGCTCGAACGCATTTGTCTCGAATTGACCGAGGGAATTCTGGTCACGCATCCCGAACTCGCGCGACAGAAACTCCTGGCGCTGAAGCAGGCTGGCTTTACCGTGGCCCTCGACGATTTCGGCACCGGTTTTTCGTCGATCGGATATCTCCGTCAACTGCCCTTCGACACGTTGAAGATCGATCGCAGCTTCATTTCCGAAATGACACGAAGTCCGCAGGCCGCCAGTCTCGTTCAATCCATCATCGCGCTTGGAAAGGCGTTGGATCTCAGCGTCGTGGCCGAGGGTGTCGAGACCGCCGACGAGCAACGGCTGTTGCGCCTGACGGGCTGCGACTACCTGCAGGGCTATGCCTTCGGCAAACCGATGCCGATCGGCGAATTGCGGGATCGCTACAAGCTTGGCGCACAGCCGACGCGCCAAACCGCTTAGCTCGAAAACGATCGCGAACTTTACACTGCAAGCCCACCGATCAGCCACCGCGCTTCCGCGATCTCGTCCATGTTGATCGCGTGTCCCGGCTCCGGATAAAGCGTCGCGGTGACCATCGCGCCCCGGCCTCGCAGATGCTCCGCCGTCTCCCGGACCCGCGTCGCTGGAATGAACGGGTCGCGCTCGCTGCAGCCCATGAACACCGGCAGTCCGGCGAGATAGCCTGCGTCCGTCGGCTCCGCCACCGACGGGCCGATCAGCCCGCCGCTGAATCCGAGGACACCCGCCACGCGCCCCGGATGCCGCGCCGCATATTCCAGCGCCAGACAGGCGCCCTGCGAAAACCCCGCCAGCACCACACGCTCGCTGATGAAGCCGGCATCGGCCAGCGCGCCGAGGATCGTATCGATCCGATCGAGCGCGGCCGACAGGAACGGCTCGTTCGCCGCCAGCGGCTCCATGAACGGCCGTGGATACCAGGCCCCGCCCTCGGCCTGCGGCGCCACAAAGGCGATGCCGGGCATGGCGATCGCCTCGCCGAGGCTGAGGATGTCCTCGGCCGTCGCGCCGCGCCCGTGCAGGCAGAGCACGACGCGCGTGGCTTCGGCGAGGGACGCGCCGGTATGGCTGAGCCGTTGCTCCGTCAGCAGCGCGCCGGTTGCCTGTTCCATCATGCTGTTTTCTCCCTGTCTCACCCGAGCGGCTTCAAATTGGCTTCGATCTGCGCCCGCTTCGGCTCCAGGAAAGGCGGCAGCGACAGGCTCTCACCAAGGCTTTCCATCGGCTCGTCGACGGCAAAGCCCGGCCCGTCCGTCGCGATCTCGAAGAGAATGCCGTTCGGCTCACGGAAATACAGCGAGCGGAAGTAATAGCGCTCGACCTCGCCGCTCGACGGCACGTGAAACCCCTTCACCCGCTCGGTCCATTCATGCAATTCCTCGACATCGGCGGCCCGAAACGCCACATGATGCACGCCGCCGGCGCCCTGCCCGGCCCGTGGCAGGTCAGGCTCGACGGCCACATGCAGCTCCGCCGCGGGGCCGCCCTCGCCCATCTCGAAGGCGTGGACGCTCGCCCCGTCCGCCTCGTAGGTCCGCACCTTCCGCATGTTCATGATCTCCGTCAGGATCGGTTCCGTCCGGCCAAGCTCGGGAACCGACATGACGATCGGGCCGAGCCCGCGGATCTGATGCGTCTCAGGCACGCTGCTGCCATCCCAGGGGCTGGAATCGCCCTTGCCGCCATCATCGACCAGCCGCAGGCGCTGGCCTTCCGGGTCCTCGAAGTCGAGCGAGGCCCGGCCGTCGAGATCGCGGATGTCGCCCACCGCGACGCCCGCCTCGCTCAAGCGATCACGCCAGAATGCGAGGCTGTCGCGGCCGGCCACGCGCAGCCCGGTCCGCGAGATCGCGTTGGTGCCTCGCCGTTCCGGCGCCGCCGGAAAATCGAAGAAGGTGATGTCGGTGCCCGGACTGGCCTTTCCGCCGGCATAGAACAGATGGTAGGCGCTGGTATCGTCCTGGTTCACCGTTTTCTTGACCAGACGCAGCCCCAGCACCTCGGTATAAAAGCGCAGATTGCCGGGGGCGTCGGCGGTAATGGCGGTCAGATGGTGAATGCCCTTCAACGCGATGCTCATGGCGGTTGCTCCGTGCGGTTCAAATTCCTCGACGAAATAAGCGGCTTCACGCCCCCGATGAAAAGAGCCCGGTTCGTAACGAATCGTCTCTGTTTTGTGAACAGCCGTTTTCACATCCCGAACGAAGTGCCGGAGCGACACCATGGCTTCCTTTGAACCGACCATGGAAGGTGGTCCGAAGCCGATCACGCCGGATGCCCTCGCGGACGTGATCGCGGCCCGGCAAAAGTCCGGCCGCCTGATTGTCGCCATTGCCGGCTCGCCCGGCTCGGGCAAGAGCACCTTCGTCGAGCGGCTTCGCGACCGCTTGAACGCCGTATCGCCGGGTTCGACCGACATTCTGCCGATGGACGGGTTTCATTTCGACGACGCCGTTCTCGAAGCGCGCGGTGATCGACCGCGCAAGGGCGCGCCGCACACTTTCGACGTCGACGGCCTGGCCGTCATGCTCGACCGGCTGCGGGCCGGCGACGGCCGCGACGTCGCGGTCCCGGTGTTCGACCGGGCGATCGAGATCGCCCGCGCCGGAGCCCGGATCATCGCCGCCTCCGCCCCCATCATCCTCGTCGAGGGCAATTATCTGCTGCTCGACGATCCCGCCTGGGCACCGCTGCGCCAGCGCTTCGACATGACGGTGATGCTCGCCGTGCCGGAGGCGGTTCTGGAAGCCCGCCTGACCGAGCGCTGGGTCGGCTATGGCCTCGAAGGCGCCGCGCTGCGCGACAAGATGGCCGGCAACGACCTGCCGAACATGCGGCTGGTGCTGGAAAAAAGCGTTGCGGCGGATTTCGTGGTGAGGAATGGTTAGGGCTGGTTGAGGTCGCGACCTCGTGGTGGCGAACGGCGCAGGCCTATTCGCGAGGTCCTTTTGGCATCATTCGGCACCCCCCATCGAAGCGTCGTAATCCGACCCGTTCGAGACCTCTAGCGCTCCTTACGGTGCTACCCAAAGTCGAAATTTGCCATAAGTACGCATACACACCGGCGCGGACGAACCCGTAGTTTGCCGCCGCGATCCACGAGGCAAGACGTCAGCTACATCACGAGATGGGACACGAGCGATTAGCCGAAATTGGCCAGTCATCGTTGTGAATCGAAACAAGCGAGGTCCCTTTGTGGTTTGGTGTGAAGGAAATGCCTCGGGGAGCATGCAATGAAGACTATCTTGGTGGCCACTGATTTCTCCGAGCGGTCAGACCGCGCGTTACGGCGCGCCACGCTCCTCGCCAAGCAGTCCGGTGCCCGCTTGTCACTTGTCCATGTCGTTGATGACGATCAGCCGATGCGGATTGTGGACAGCGAGCGAACCGTCGCCAGGCAGCTGCTCCGCGAACAGACCGCCACACTCGAAAACGTGGATGGCGTGGCCTGCAACGCTAGGGTCGTTCTCGCCGACCCTTTCGTCGGTATCATTAGAGCAGCGGAAGAGGACGCGCCGGACCTCCTGGTTATCGGGCCTCATCGCCGACAGGCGCTCCGCGACATATTTGTCGGCACGACGGCGGAACGGACTATTCGGTCAGCGCCATGTCCTGTCCTCATGGCGAACGCGCCGCCGGTCGGTCAGTATCGCCACGTTCTCTTTGCTACGGACCTGTCCGAAGAATTCCGGCACGTGGCTGAGCTTTTCACGGAGCTCGATCCAGCACCGCAAGCGTACTTGTCGGTTCTGCATGTTTTTGAGGCGCACGAACTTCGACTCGCCATGAGCCACACATTGGGAAGAGAAATGAGGAAGAGAATCCTCGCGGAAGCGCAGAGAGAGGCAGAGGGCTCACTTGCGAAAATTGCTCGACACCTTGGGACGCGCTCGAGCGAGCAGCTAGTTCGATATAACGAAACCTCGACCGCGAATGAAATTCTCGCGGCCGCGAAGGAACATTTGTCTGATCTCGTCGTCGTGGCGGCGCGGCGAACCGGACTGGTCAAATTGCTATTGGGTAGCGTCGCTGAAGAGGTCTTGCGCCATGCAGATCGTGACGTGCTCGCGATACCGGGGCGTGATCAAATACATCGTAGCCAAGCGCCGACGAGAACGGAAGCATGATGGCTGTTTTGACGGCTTCTTCGGCAATCATGGCGTTGGAATGGTTCTGGGCGCGGTCGGAAAGGCCACGCAGTTTTCCTCTATGCTCATGCGACTCCCCGCTTCTGTAGAAGTGCATGGAGATTGAGTCAGCGGCCGAAAGCGATCAGATTTTGAGAATCGTTCACTGTCGCGGTTGGAGCGGCCTCACTCATCCCGCTCGGGACCGAGTTCGTGGAGATGGTCTCCGATCCAGATTTTTGGTCGGAATCGATCCTCTCACGACGCATCGACATCGGCCGGCCGCCGGAGCCTAAAACTCGATCCCCACCTGCGCCTTCACGCCGGAGCGGAACGGGTGCTTGATCATCTCCATCTCGGTGACGAGGTCGGCGATCTCGATCAACTCGTCCTTGGCGTTGCGGCCGGTGACGACGACATGTTTCATCGCCGGCTTGCCCTTGAGGAATTCCACGACCTCGGCGATGTCGAGATAGTCGTAGCGGAGGACAATGTTGAGTTCGTCGAGCAGCACTAGTTGGTGCTCGTCGTCCATGATCAGCGCCTTGGCCCGCTCCCACGCGGCCTTGGCGGCGGTGATGTCACGCTGGCGGTCCTGCGTCTCCCAGGTGAAGCCGTCGCCCATCGCGGTCATCGTCACCTGATCGGGAAAATGCTCCAGCACCTTGCGCTCGCCGGTCTCCCACTTGCCCTTGACGAACTGCACGATGGCGACCTTCATGCCGTTGCCGAGCGCCCGGAAAACGAGACCGAAGGCGGCCGTCGACTTGCCCTTGCCCTTGCCGGTATGGACGATCAGCAGGCCCTTCTCGATCGTCTTGGTGGCGAGGATCTTGTCGCGCGCCGCCTTCTTCTTCTTCATCTTCTCGGCATGGCGGGCGTCGAGGTCCTCCTCCGACATTCCGTCCGTGATCTTGGTTCTGTCGGTCATGTTACGCCCTCCGTTTCCGCATCATCCAGCCCGTCCATAACACCCAGCTCGGCGCGGGCCGAGTTTGAGCGCGGCGTCCACAGGCTCCGGTCGATCGCCTCGGCGAGCCTGTCGCTCATCTCGCGATAGGCGTTCGGGTTGTTCTCCAGCATGAACGCGCGAACGTCGTCATCGGCAACGAAGGCCTGATACACCGCGTCGAAATGATGATCGCGCACCGCGCCCGTCGTCGCCGAAAAGGCGAAGAGATAGTCGACCGTCGCGGCGATCTCGAAGGCGCCCTTGTAGCCGTGCCGCATGATGCCGGCGATCCATTTCGGGTTGACGACGCGGGCCCTGACGACCCGGCCGATCTCTTCCTCCAGCGTCCGCACGACCGGCCGCTCGGGCCGGGAATGGTCGTTGTGATAGACGACGGGCCGTGTGCCGGAGACATGCTCCACCGCCGCCGTCATCCCGCCTTCGAACTGGTAATAATCGTCGGAATCCAGAATGTCGTGCTCGCGATTGTCCTGATTCTGGACCACCGCCTCGATGCCGGCAAGCCGCGTCTCGAAACTCGCGCGCTCGGCCTCGCCTTCGGCGTCTGCCCCGTAGGCATAGGAGCCCCAAACGAGATAGCTTTCCGCGAGGTCCGCCTTGTCGTCCCAACCCTTTTCGTCGATCAGCGCCTGCAGCCCCGCCCCGTAGGCGCCGGGCTTCGATCCGAAGATCCGGAAGCCGGCGCGCTTGTCCGCCTCTTCCGGTGACCGTCCGTCCGCCATGAAGGCTTGCCGCTCGGCCGCCATCCGCGCGGCGATCGGGTTGTCAACGGCCTCCTCCTCCAGCGCCCCGATCGCCCGGACCGCCCGGTCGAACAGGGCGATCTGATCCGGAAAGGCGTCGCGGAAGAAGCCGGAAATGCGCAGCGTCACGTCGACCCGTGGCCGCCCAAGTTCGGCGAGCGTCACGATCTCATAGCCGGTGACGCGCCGCGAGGCGCGATCCCAGACCGGCTTCGCCCCGACCAGCGCCAGCGCCTGCGCGATGTCATCGCCGCCGGTGCGCATGTTGGACGTGCCCCAGGCGGTGAGCCCGATCGAACGCGGCCAGTCGCCGTGATCCTGCAAATGTCGGACGACCAGCAGTTCGGCCGACTTCGCACCAAGATGCCAGGCGGCTTCCGTCGGCACGGCGCGGGTGTCGACCGAAAAGAAGTTGCGGCCCGTCGGCAAGACGTCCGCCCGCCCCCGCGTCGGCGCCCCGGACGGTCCCGGCGGCACGAAGCGGCCGGAAAGCCCGGCCACCAGCCCGGCGATCTCGGCCGGCCCCGACCCTGTCACCGCCGGTTTCAGCCGCGCCGTCACATCCGCCATGACGACACCTGTGGATTGCCACTCCGGTTGGGACGCGATTTCGCCCGCGACGAGCTTGGCCGCCAGCAGCTCGATGCGCTCCACCGTATCGCCATTCGTCCGCCACGGGTCTGTGGACAAGCTGTGGAGAACCTGTGGACGCGGCCCCTCCCACGGCGCCGCCATGTCGCAGTCGAGGGGATCGAACGGCGCCCCCTCATCCGCCTCGCTTTGCTCGGCACCTTCTCCCCGCTGGGGAGAAGGATGGCGCGCTTCCACCAACGCCCCAGGCACGGCCGCCATTCCTCGCCCCTTTGGGGAGAGGGTGGCCGCGAAGCGGCCGGGTGAGGGGTCGTTTTCCCCCTGCCCCCCAGCACCCAACACATCCGCCGCGATCGCCCGGTGCAGCGAAGCCTCGCCCGGTTTCGTCCCACGCGGCAGCCGCGCCAGCGCCACGACGAGATCGGTCAACAGCCGTCCCTCCGGCGCCAGTCCGAAGATATGCAGGCCGTCGCGGATCTGCATTTCCTTCAGGTCGCAGAGATAGGCGTCGAGCTTTTCCAGCGCCGTCTCCTCGGCGTCCTTCGCCGCGATCCCGGCGTCGTGGTCGAGGCCGATGTCGCGGACCAGATCGAGGATGCGCCCCTTCAAAAGCGTCAGCCGGCGCGGGTCGGTGCCCGCCGCCTCGTAATATTCGTCGACCAGCGCCTCCAGGTCGCGCAGCGGCCCGTAGGTTTCCGCGCGCGTCAGCGGCGGCGTCAGATGGTCGATGATGACGGCGCTGGTCCGCCGCTTGGCCTGCGTGCCCTCGCCCGGATCGTTGACGATGAACGGATAGAGATGCGGCAGCGGTCCGAATACCGCCTCGGGAAAACAGGCCTCCGAGAGCGCCAGCGCCTTGCCCGGCAGCCATTCGAGATTGCCGTGCTTGCCCATATGGACGACGGCGTCGGCATCATATTCGGTCCTGAGATAGGCATAGAGCGCGAGATAATTGTGCGGCGGCACCAGGTCCGGCGAGTGGTAGGTTTCCTTCGGATCGATATTGTAGCCACGCGCCGGCTGGATGCCGACCAGCGTCTTTCCGAAACGCGCCAGCGGTAACGCGAATGCCGCCTCGCCGCGATGCGTCACCACGAACGGGTCGCTCTCCGGCTCGCCCCAGCGTTCCGTCACCGCCGACCGCACGGCCTCCGGCAGAGAAGCGAAGAAGCGGCGATAGGCCGCGACCGACAGCGTCTCGCGCACCTCCCGCATCGCGGTGCCAGCATTGGTCGGCCCGGCCATCAGATGGTCGATCAGGGCGTTGCCGGTCTCCGGTACGTCCGCCACCGCGTAACCCGCTGCGGCCATCGCCTTGAGAACCTCGATCGTCCCGGCCGGCGTGTCGAGCCCCACTCCGTTGCCGAGCCGCCCGTCCCGGTTGGGATAGTTGGCGAGCAGGATCGCCACCCGCTTTTCCGAAACAGGCTTGCGCCGCAGCCGCGCCCAACGGGCGGCAAGCGCGGCGACGAACGCCACGCGGTCGGCCACCGAGCGGTGCGCGACGATGTCCGTCTCGGTGACCGCGTCCCATTCGCCGGCCGACTTGAAGGCAATGGCCCGCGACAGCACCCGGCCGTCGACCTCCGGCAGCGCAACGCTCATCGCCAGATCACGGGCCGACAACCCTTGCGCGGATGTCGTCCAGCTTTCCGCCGACCCGCTCGCGAGAACCGCCTGCAAGACGACCGCCCCCTGTTCCTCGAGTACGGTTGGCACCCGCTCTCCGCCCGGCGAGGACACCGCGAAGCCGGTCAGATTGACGACGACGTCCGGAGCCCGATCCGCGAACAGCGCCCGCACCGTCTCGATCGACACCGGGTCCTTCAGGCTGGAAACGAAGATCGGCAGCACCTCCAGCCCCCGCGCCGCTAGCGCCCGCGCCAGCGCCTCAACCGGCTCGGTCTGCCCGCTCTGCACCAGCGCCCGGTAGAACACGATGGCGGCGAGGGGCTTTTCCTCCGCTTCGTCAGAGGATAGCGCCTTCGGGAAAGAATGGTCGGAGGAGCGGGATACTCCGGCGCCAATCTCCAGCACCCCCGCTTTCAGGAGCGGTTGCGCCTCGGCCGGCCATTCGTCGCCGCCCAAAATCGCGCCGCAACCCTCCAGGAACTTCCCGGCATTCGCCGCGCCGCCCTCGACCAGATAGCGCCAGAGCCGGTCACGCTCGGCGATCGGAATCGTGGTGTAGCGGTCGAGCCCCTGATCCGGCTTGTCGTCGCCGGGTAAGACGGCGAGCGCGGCTCCGCTCGCCTGCGCGTTGGCGAGCAGCGCGTCCAGCCCGTAGGGCCAGTAGGCCGCGCCGCCGAGCAGCCGCACCACGACGAGCTTGGCGTGGCGCAACGTTCGCTCGACATAGGCGTCGACCGACATCGGATGCTTGAGACGCAAGAGATTGGCGAGCCGCAGCGTCGGGGCCGCATCGCCGAGGCGCCGGGCCGCCGCCGCAAGGCTAGCGATCTCCGTGTCGGCCGCCGACAGCACGACGACATCGGCCGGCGACTGGCCGAGGTCGACCGCCTCGCCGCCGTCGTCGATCGTGCCTTTCTGGGCGAGAAGGAGATGCAAGGAAAGCGCCCGCTACTCGGCGGCTTCTTTTGCCGCGCTACCGGCCAACGCCTGAATCTCGGCCTCGATCCGCACCGCGTCGAGGCCGTCGTGCAGCCCGATGACGACAAGACGCGTGGCCCGGGTTTCGCCAGGTGCCCAGGCACGGTCGAAATAGGTTTCGATACGCTTGCCGACCGCCTGCACGACCAGCCGCATCGGCTTGCCCGGCACGTCCGCGAAGCCTTTCAGCCGCAGGATGTCGTGGGTCGCGATCAGTCGCGACAGACCCTTTGCGAAGGTCGCGGGATCAGGAACAGTGCCGGCGTCGACGACGAAGCTCTCGAACTCGTCATGGTCGTGCGCGTGCGCCTCGCCTTCATGCTCCATCTCGTGATGCGATTTGCGCTCGGCGATGAGGTCTTCCGTGCCGGCCGCGATGCCGAGCAGCACGTCCGCCGGCAGCTTGCCGCCCTCCGCGGTGACGATCTTCACCGCGCGCGCGCTCTTCTGCCCGATCTCACGCCGCACCCGTTCCAATGTCGGCGCGTCGACCAGATCGGCCTTGTTGAGGACCATGAGGTCGGCTGCCGCGATCTGGTCCTCGAACAACTCCTCCAGCGGATTGTCGTGGTCGAGGCTCGCATCCGCCGCCCGCTGAGCCGCGACCTTCACCTCGTCGTCGGCGAACCGACCGCCCGCGACCGCCGCCGTATCGATCACCGTAACGACGCCGTCGACGGTTACTCGCGTCTTCACCTCCGGCCAGTTGAAGGCCGCGACCAGCGGCTGCGGCAAGGCGAGGCCCGAGGTTTCGATAACGATGTGATCGGGCAGGCGATCGCGCTCCAACAGCTTGGTCATGGTCGGGATGAAATCGTCGGCCACGGTGCAGCAGATGCAGCCATTGGTCAGTTCCACCACGTCGTCCTCGCTGCACGTTTCGATACCGCAGCCCTTGAGGATGTCGCCGTCGACGCCGAGATCACCGAACTCGTTGATGATCAACGCGATCTTCCGGCCACCGGCATTCTGCAGGAGGTTGCGGATCAGCGTCGTCTTGCCCGCACCGAGAAAGCCGGTGATGACGGTGGCGGGAATCTTCTGGCCCTGCATCGGTGCCTCCGTTGTCGCGATCATCTCGACCGTGGCGGTCGGCGATCAGCCCTTCAATATCATCGGCAGGCCGGCAGCGACGAAGAGGACCTTCGCCGCGACCGCCGCAACCGCTTGGTGCAATCGGCCCGCATGATCGCGAAAATCACGGGCCATCTCGTTGTCCGGCACGATCCCGAGCCCGACCTCGTTGGAAACGAGGATCGCCGGACCTGGAAGCCTCGCGGCGAGGCAGTCGACCAGCGCCTGGCATTCCGCCTCGACCGCACGCCCCTCCATCATGAGGTTGGTCAGCCACAGCGTCAGGCAATCGACGAGGACCACGCGCTCCGGCCCGGCTTCGCATCCGATCGCGGCAACCAGATCGAGTGGCACGTCAACCGTTCGCCAGCTGTTGCCTCGACGCGCCCGGTGCTCGCCGATGCGCCCCTCCATCTCGGCGTCGAAAGCCCTGCCCGTCGCGAGATAGACGGGAGCAAGATCGCTTGCTTCGGCCAGTCGCTCGGCAAGGGCGCTCTTGCCGGAGCGGGCTCCGCCAAGAACGAGAGTGACGCCATCGCCGAGCGCGATACTCACGCCGCGCGCGTCCCGAACCGGTCCATCGCGAGGCCAACGCCAAGCCCCAGCAGGACCCAGAACACGGCCGTCGTCGCCAGCGAAATGACCGCGAACTCCGCCGCAAGGGTCGGCGGAACCGGGCTCGTCAGATCGGCGATATGCGGCGCGCCGACTACATGCGGCACGGCAAGCATCACGATTGCGGCCAATGTGGCCCACAGCTCGCGTCGGAACACGAGAAGGTAGAGCGCGCCGGCCGTCAGCGCGACGACGGCGGCCCACCAGACCTGCCGCTCGAATAGGTCCGCCGCCGGCATCGCCGGCAGTTCCGGCGGCAGTCCGAGCGCGGGCGCCAGCCCCACGGTCGCAAAGCCCGCCAAACCCCATAGAACGCCGTTCGACCGGGTGATCGCGCGGCCGGTGAGCAGGCTGACTGCGGCAAGGATCAGCGCGAAGCCGCCGCCCGCCACGATATTCGCCGACAACGTGCCAAGTAGGCGGCCGAAGAATGGAGATACGCCCGCCGTTTCGTCGTCCGCCTGCACCGCCGTCTCGTGATCATTGGCGAGAACCAATTCGCCGCCGAACAGCGTCGACACTTGCCGGCGTTCCGTCGGGCCGCCGAGATCGGCACCGGGCGCCTCGTGTCCTGCCGTCCCGCTCTCGTATTCCTCGGCTTGGAGGATGAGCGGAACCACGCCCAAATATTGGACTGGTGTCATCACGACACCGACAAACAGGCCGGCAACCAGCGCGGCCAACAGGAATCTGACAATCATAGCGATACCCCTTCCGCGCCGAGATGCTCGGGCGGCTCTGAACAATACGAAAAAGCAAAAGCCCGGTCCGCACTATGGCAGCCGGGCAACCAATGCTTAGTGGCAGGGGAATCCGTAGGAATGCCGGACATCGTGCGCCGAATCATGCACCGCCGCCGAATGGGCGAAACCGATGCCGAAGACGAAAAACGCTCCGAGAACCAGCGCGGCAAGCCCGGTCGCGATACGCGTCGGTGCTTCGGCTTGGGCGATGCTATAGGTAGTTGCAGTCATATCAACCTCCGTGACGGCCGCGAGATTGCGGCGGTTTCCAAGGTCGGCAGGTCTCCTGGCTCACGGGTCTTCAGTCGCCGCCTCGCCTTCCCGAAGCCGAAGCTTCAGTGGCTTTCCGATCCGTCCGCCGATGCCGGTGACATCGTCGGAACGGGTCGGCGGTGACGACCTCGCCGCTCTACAGTCGCGGGGTCGGCTGCGATGAAGGCCCCCTGCTTGGGTCGGCCCGTCGCATTCCCTCTTCGCCCCAGCCGCTTGGCAGCCGGGGAACCGTCCTTCGAGCGGATCGGGCATTTCGCCCATTTCCGCTCAATTCGTCACAGTAACGATCGCGACCCATGGCGCAAGCGATTTCGCGCGCAAACAGGGTGTCCGAAACGCATCGCGGCCCGGCCGCGCAATGCGCAGCCGGGCCGCTCGATCGTGCTCGATGGAAGGGGGTTGGCGTCAGCGCGCGGCGGCCTGCTCGCAGGCTTCGACGTGCTTGGCCAGCGCCTCGGTCGAGAGAATGGAGCTGATCGTGCGAATGTCGCGGTTCTGGAACTTCGGCGTCTGCTGCAGTTCCTTCAACCGCTCCAGGAGGGTTACTCGGCTCATGCTGGTCTCCTTTTCCTGTCAGGAGCCGCCGCGATCGCGTGCGGTGGGCTCGTTGGGCGAGCGGCCGTCAGGCCGCCCGCACGCTGGCGGTCGTGGGGATCTCGATATCGACCTCGAGGGTCGAGACGTTCTCGCCGCGATCCATTTTGACGCTCACCATGTCGCCATCAACCTGCACATGCTTGGCGATGACGGCCAGAATTTCCTCCCGAAGCAGGGCCACGAGATCGGAGTGCCCGACCGTCGCCCGTTCGTGCGCGAGCAGTATCTGCAGACGCTCGCGCGCCATCGGCGCCGAGGTCTGTTTGCTGAAGAAACTGAAAAGGCTCATGCCGCCCTCCGTCCGAAGAGTTTGCCAAACAGGCCGCGCCTCTCGCCGGGTATCGACATCGGCACCTGTTCGCCGGCAAGGCGACGGGCGGCGTCTCTGTAGGCGAGAGCCGGCGCGCTCTGATTCTCGCCAAGCGTCACCGGCGTTCCGAGATTCGAGGCCCGCAAGACATCCATGCTCTCGGGAATAATGCCGAGGAGCGGGATCGACAGGATGTCGAGAACGTCCTCCACCTTCAGCATGTCGCCGCGCTCGGCGCGGGCGGGGTCGTAGCGGGTCAAAAGCAGATGTTTCTCGATCCGCTCGCCGCGCTCCGCCTTGGCGGTCTTGGAATCGAGCAAACCGATGATCCGGTCCGAGTCGCGCACCGAAGACACTTCCGGATTGGTGACGACGACAGCGACGTCGGCATGGCGCATGGCGAGTGTCGCGCCCCGCTCGATGCCGGCCGGACTGTCACAGATCACCCAGTCGAAGGTCTTTTTCAACTCCTCCATCACCAGCTCGACGCCCTCGGACGTGAGGTTGTCCTTGTCGCGCGTCTGCGAGGCCGGCAGCAGAAAGAGCGTCTCGAGACGCTTGTCCCGGATCAGCGCCTGCGTCAGCTTCGCGTCGCCCTGGACAACGTTGATGAGGTCGTAGACCACGCGCCGCTCGGCTCCCATAACGAGATCGAGATTGCGCAGGCCGACGTCGAAATCGACGACCACCGTCTTCTCACCGCGCTGGGCCAGCGCCGCCCCTAGCGCGGCGGTGGAGGTCGTCTTGCCGACGCCTCCCTTGCCCGAGGTCACCACGATTACTTTTGCCATCTCGCTCTCCTGCTTTCCGGCCGCTTGCAGCCTCAGCCCAGAATTTCCGCCTTGATCGTATCGCCTTCGAGCCAGACCTGTACGGCCTGGCCTCGGTATGTCGGTTCCATGTCCTCGGCCGTCTTGTAGAGGCCGTCGATCGCCACCAGCTCGGCTTCGAGCTTGCGGCAGAAGATCCGCGCCGAAGCGTTGCCGACAGATCCCGCCATCGCCCTGCCCCGAAGCGTTCCGTAGACGTGGATCGAACCGCCGGCGACGACCTCCGACCCCGATGCCACCGATCCCAGAATGGTCACGTCGCCCTCGGGAAAGATCACCGACTGGCCGGAACGCACCGGTTCCGTGATGATGATCGACGGCATCGCCTTGACCGGCTGCGGGTCCGGTGCCTGCGCGGTGGCCGGTTTGCTCGCCGTCTTGGATTTCGTCGATTCCGTCTTTTTCGGCGCGGCCTCTGCCACCGGTGGCTCGAAATCGGCGGCAGGTCTGCCGCCCTTCATCGCCGGCGGCATACCAAAGCCGAGCAGCGACGCGCGCGCGCCTTCGATCCCCATGATCCGCACACTGCGCTCGCCGAGTTCGCCGATCAGCTCCTTCAACTGCGGCTGGTCGATATCGAGCCCCTCAACGTCGAGCACGATTGGCCGCCCCAGGAAAAAACCGGTGGAGCGGGCGGCAAGGTCGTCGAGCCGGGTCAGCCACGCGTCGAAGGGAAGTTCCGGCGCGAGAACGAGGGCGAGAAACGAGCGGCCCTTGAGTCGGATGGGGCGGGTGTCGGTTAGGGTCTTGGTCATCTCGGTTAATTTTCGGTTGCTAAGGCGATCTAAGCGGGATGGGGTTAACCAGTGCTTAACGCGCGGAGCCTGCGCCGGGCTGACCCGAAGTCCGCCCGCTGTGGAGGCCGATTGTGTCGATCCCGAGATCGCAAATGGTCCCTGCCGACGCATCCATCTCAAGCGTGGCCAGCGAGCGGATTGCGTGCCGGAAAACTACCACCTTGCCTGATCCGCCGGCTTAGTCGGCGGCGATACGGAAACGCGCGCCCTGGTGCTCGCCGAGCTTCGGCGCCGACCGGTCCAGGGAAAGTTCGGCGTCTCGGTAAACGATCGGAGTGCGAACACCGGCAATGCCTTGCGGCGCGATCTTCATATTTCGATACAGGATTTGCGGATCGGCGAAAACGTCCGCAACATCATTGATCGGGCCCGCCGGCACGCCGACCACCTCGAGTTCCGCCAGAAGCCGGTCGCGTGTCCATGCGCCGATCGCCGCCGTCAGGATCGGCGTGAGCGCGTTGCGGTTCGCGACCCGCGCCTCGTTGGTCCGATAGCGTTCGTCCTTGGCCAGTTCGCCCGACCCCAACACGCCGCAGAGCCGCTCGAACTGGCGATCATTGCCGCAGGCGATGATGAGGTGGCCGTCGGCGACCGGAAAGACCTGGTAGGGCACGATGTTGGGATGGGCGTTGCCGAGCCGCTGGGGCGCCACTCCGGTGGCGAAATAATTCAGCGCCTGGTTGGCGAGGACTCCGGCCATGCAGTCATAAAGCGCCATGTCGACGAACTGGCCGTGGCCCGTCCGCTCGCGATCGGCCAACGCCGCCTGGATGGCGATCGTCCCATACAGCCCGGTGAAGATATCGGCGAAGGCGACGCCGATCTTTTGCGGCTCGCCGTCCGGCGCTCCGGTCAGGCTCATGATTCCGCCCATGCCCTGGATCATGAAATCGTAGCCGGCCCGGCCCGCATAGGGTCCGTCCTGGCCGAAGCCGGTGACCGAGCAATAGACGAGGCGCGGATTGACGGATTTGAGGCTGTCGTAGTCGAGGCCGTATTTCTTCAGGCCGCCGACCTTGAAATTTTCGATCAGAACGTCCGCCTCGGACGCCAATTCGCGAACCTGCGCCCGCCCCTCCTCGGTGGCAAAATCCGCCACCACCGACCGCTTGCCCCGATTGCAGGCGTGGAAATAGGCGGCCGTCCGCTCGCCGTCCCGTTCGATGAAAGGGGGTCCCCAGCCGCGCGTATCGTCACCGGCTGGGCTCTCGACCTTGATCACGTCGGCACCGAGATCGGCCAGCGTCTGACCGATCCACGGTCCGGCCAGGATGCGGGCGAGTTCCAAGACCTTCAGGCCGGTGTGGGGTGCCGTCCGCTTCGCTCCGATGTCGCTCAATCAGCCACCGACATTGATCGACACGGCCCCCGTGGAGGCCAGCACGAGTACGGTAATCGCGAGCGTGATGAGCCACGCGACGACGTTCCAAACGATGTTTTGCCACCAAGCTGTGGCAGCCCGAATTCTTGACAGAATTCGCGCCTCAGAGGCTTCAATAGCGGTAACTCGCGTTTCTTCCTCGATCTGCGGGCGTGAGCGATCCAGCACGGCCTCGGCGTAACTTTCGAGTCTCAGCAGCGCATTGTCGCGATATTGCTGGATCAATCTCGGCGTGAGCATCAAGTGATGTCGCGCTAGCACGGTCGGATCGAGATCGCCCCGCAGTGCGAGTTCGCGTTTATCACGCTTGTAATAAGCGTAAGCCAAATGTCCGACCACGTCATCGTCGATATTATCGATATCAATGATTTGCTCGAAGGCGGTCGAGTATCCCTCGTTAGCCGTCACTTCTGTTTCGTCGGTGATGAAGGTGATGAACTGGAGAGAGCCTCTCGCATGACGTCACGGGATATTCTGGTCCTCACCTTACCGTCAGGCCCTAGCACCTCGCGTTCAACAAATCGCCCCGTAGAGGCATCGCGTTTCGCAGCTCGACCATCAGTCGAAGTGTAGTGACTGCCGGAAAAACGCCCTCGGTCAATGAATTGTCCCGTTGAAGCATCCCGCTTCGTCCCGCCGCCTTTTGCGCTGCGGCCGCCTTTCACGGTAAATCCTCCATGCTTCGTCATATGGCTGCCCCTGAAGTTTTGTTTGAACTTACAGGAGGTATATCGCTCCTTCAAGCAACTCCTACCAAGCGACGATGCTCCGTCAATCGACGAACGCCCGCTCCACGACGTAAGTGTCCGGCCGGCTGTTGCCGCCTTCCACGAAGCCGCGCGCGTCGAGCAGCTTCTCGGTATCCTTCAGCATCGCCATGGAGCCGCAGATCATCGCCCGGTCATCGGTCGGATCGAGCGGCGGAATGCCGAGTTGGTCGAACAGGCGACCGGTCTCGATCAACGTGGTGATCCGGTGGCGGCGGGTTTCGCCCTCCCGCGTCGCGCTCGCATGAAACAGCAGCTTGTCGCCGATGAACTCGCTCATCAATTCGTCCGATCGGGCCGCCGCGACCAGATCCCGCCCGTAAGCCAGCTCGGCCTCGAACCGGCAGGTCTGGGTCAGGATCACCTGATCGAACTTCTCGTAGGTTTCCGGATCGCGAACGACGCCGGCGAAGGGCGCGATTCCGGTGCCGGTCGAGAACAGGAACAGCCGCTTGCCGGGCTTCAGCGCATCGAGCACCAGCGTGCCGGTCGACTTCTTGCGCATCAGCACGGTGTCGCCAACGGTAATCTTCTGCAGATGCTCGGTCAGCGGTCCGTCCGGCACCTTGATCGAGAAGAACTCCAGTTCCTCGTCCCACGAGGGACTGGCGATCGAATAGGCGCGAAAAACCGGCTTCTCCGCGTTCGGCAGACCGATCATGACGAATTCGCCCGAGCGGAACCGGAAGCTCTGCGGCCGGCTGATGCGGAACGAGAACAAGCTGTCCGTGTAGTGCGTGACCGACGTCACCGTCTCAGCGAAGACGCCTGCCGGAATGGGAAAGGCGGTTTCCGGCGCACGTTCCATCTGGAGAGCGAGAGAACTCATCGGGTTTCGTCCTTTTCCATTCGCAATCGGCGCGTTGCACCACTCACAGCGATCCGCCCATCCGGCGTAAGCGCTCGCGCCCGTCTGCCGCCGGCTCTTCCATCCCGTTTGTCGGGAGAAACGGTTGCCGCACCGCCCGCGACCTCGCCGCCTCACTGATCGTCACGACAGTATATAGTCCCTACGATACCGCATCGCAGCGTCGTGCGTTCCAAATTCCCGCTCGCTTGTGAGAAATTTTCGCGCTGGGCACGCCGCAAAGGTGGGTTGGGTCTCCACGGCGATCGTCATGTATCCGGATTGCCCCGCCTATTCGGCCGCCTCCGCCCGCGGCGCCTCCGCCGATTTCGGAACATAGTTCAGGACCGGCGCAAGCCAGCGCTCGACCTCGCCGACGGCCATCCCCTTGCGCCGGGCGTAGTCCTCGACCTGATCGCGCTCGACCTTGGCAACCCCGAAATAATACGAGTCGGGATGCCCGATATAAAGGCCAGACACCGACGATCCCGGCCACATGGCGTAGCTTTCCGTCAGCTTTACCCCGATCTTCGCTTCCGCGTCGAGCAGCCGGAACAATGTCGCCTTCTCGGTATGATCGGGCTGGGCGGGATAGCCCGGCGCCGGCCGGATGCCGGCATAGGGCTCGCCAGCCAGCGCGTCCGGCGAAAAAGTCTCGTCGGGCGAAGTGCCCCAGAACTCCCGGCGCACCCGCTCGTGCATCAACTCCGCGAAGGCCTCTGCGAAACGGTCGGAGAGCGACTTCACCATGATCGAGGCATAGTCGTCATTGGCCTTGGCGAAGCGATTGGCGATCGCCTCCTCCTCGATCCCGGCCGTGACGACGAAGCCGCCGACGTAATCGGCCTTGCCGCTGCCCGCCGGCGCGATAAAGTCCGATAGCGCGAGGTTCGGCCGATCGCCACGTTTGGCGAGCTGCTGGCGCAGGGTGAAGAAGGTCGCGATCTCGTCCTGGCGGTCGTCGCCGGTGTAGAGCCGGATATCGTCGCCGACAGCGTTCGCCGGCCAGAAACCGATCACCGCCTGGGGCCGGAACCATCTTTCCTCGACGATCTGCTTGAGCATCGCCTGCGCGTCGGAAAACAGCGACCGCGCCGCCTCCCCTTGCTTCTCGTCTTCCAGGATCGCCGGATAGCGGCCCTTCAGCTCCCAGGTCTGGAAGAACGGCGTCCAGTCGATATAGCGCGACAGCTCCTCCAGATCCCAATCGTCGAAAACCTTGACGCCGGTGAAGGACGGCGTCGTCGGCTCGAAAGCCGCCCAATCCGGCTGGAAAGCGTTGGCGCGAGCCTTGGTCAGCGGCAGGCGTTGCTTGTCGCGCTCGCCCTTTTCGTGCGCCTCGGCCACCTTGCGATATTCCGCCTGAATGCCGTCGACGAAGCCTGACTTCGCCTCCGCCGACAAAAGGTTGGAGACGACGCCGACCGCGCGCGAGGCGTCGTTGACGTGGACCGTCTGGCCACGATCATAGCGCGGATCGATCTTCACCGCCGTGTGCACGCGGCTTGTCGTCGCCCCGCCGATCAAGAGCGGAATGTCGAAGCCCTCGCGCTCCATCTCGGAGGCGACATGCGCCATTTCGTCGAGCGATGGCGTAATCAGGCCGGACAGGCCGATGATGTCGACCTCTTCCCGACGCGCGGTCTCGAGGATCTTCGCCGAGGGCACCATGACGCCGAGATCGATGACCTCGTAATTGTTGCAGGCGAGGACGACGCCGACGATGTTCTTGCCGATGTCGTGGACATCGCCCTTGACCGTCGCCATCAATATCTTGCCAGCGTTCTTCCGCCCCTCGCCGCCGTTCAGCCGCTTCTCCTCCTCCATGTAAGGCAGCAGAAGCGCCACCGCCTGCTTCATGACGCGCGCCGACTTGACCACCTGTGGCAGGAACATCTTGCCGGCGCCGAACAGGTCGCCGACGATGTTCATGCCGTCCATCAGCGGCCCTTCGATGACGTGCAGCGGGCGCTCGGCGGCCTGCCGCGCCTCCTCGGTGTCGGCGTCGATATATTCGGTAATGCCGTTGACCAGCGCATGGGCGAGCCGTTCGTTCACCGGCTTCTCGCGCCAGGTCAGATCCTTCGCCTTCGCCTCCTGGCCGCCTTGCCCGCGCCAGCGCTCGGCCAGATCCAGAAGCCGCTCGGTCCCGTCGTCGCTGCGGTTGAGCACGACGTCCTCGCAGGCCTCACGCAGTTCCGCATCGATGGAGTCATAGACCGCCAGTTGACCCGCATTGACGATGCCCATGTCCATCCCCGCCTGGATGGCGTGGTAGAGGAACACGGCGTGCATTGCCTCGCGCACGGCCTCGTTGCCGCGGAACGAGAAGGACAGATTCGACACGCCGCCCGAGATATGGACATGCGGCAGGGTCTCGCGAATCTGGCGCGTCGCCTCGATGAAGTCGACGCCGTAGCCATTGTGCTCCTCGATGCCCGTCGCGACCGCAAAGATGTTCGGATCGAAGACGATGTCCTCCGGCGGAAAGCCCGCCTCTTCGGTCAGGAGCTTGTAGGCGCGGGTACAGATCGAAACCTTGCGCTCGATCGTGTCGGCCTGGCCTTTTTCGTCGAACGCCATGACGACGACCGCCGCGCCATAGGCGCGCACCAGCCGCGCCTGTTCGAGAAACGCCGCCTCACCCTCCTTCATCGAGATCGAGTTCACCAGCGGCTTGCCCTGGACGCATTTCAGCCCCGCCTCGATCACCTCGAACTTGGAGGAATCGATCATCACCGGCACCCGCGCGATGTCCGGCTCGGCGGCGACGAGGTTGAGGAATTCGATAATCGCCTGCTTGGAGTCGATCAGGCCCTCGTCCATGTTGACGTCGATGATCTGGGCGCCGTTCGCCACCTGATCGCGGGCGACATCGAGCGCGGCGGCGAAATCGCCGGCTGTGATCAGCTTGCGGAATTTCGCCGAACCGGTGACGTTGGTGCGCTCGCCGACATTGACGAACGGAATCTCCGGCGTCAGCGTGAACGGCTCCAGGCCGGACAGGCGCATCAGCGGCTTGGTCTTCGGCACCTGGCGCGGCTGATAGCCGGCCACCGCCTCCGCCAGCGCCTTGATGTGGTCCGGCGTCGAGCCGCAGCAGCCGCCGACGACGTTGACCAGCCCCTCTGCGGCAAAGACAGCGACCTCTTTCGCCATGGCCTCGGGGCTCTGGTCGTATTCGCCGAATTCGTTCGGCAGGCCGGCATTCGGATAGGCGCAGACGAGTGTATCGGCGACGCCGGAAATTTCCGCCAGATGGTCGCGCATCGCCGCCGCGCCGAGCGCGCAGTTGAGCCCGATGGTGAAGGGCCTGGCGTGGCGCAGCGAATGCCAGAAGGCGGTCGGCGTCTGCCCCGACAGAGTGCGGCCGGAGAGATCCGTGATCGTGCCGGAGATCATCAGCGGCAGGCGCACGCCCTTCTCCGCGAAGATTTCCTCGCAGGCGAAGACCGCCGCCTTGGCGTTCAACGTATCGAAGATCGTCTCGATGAGGATCAGATCGGCACCGCCGTCGATCAGCCCGCGCAGCTGGTCGCTGTAGGCGATCCGCAGATCGTCAAAGGAAACAGCCCGATAGCCGGGATTGTTGACGTCAGGTGACATCGACGCCGTGCGGTTGGTCGGCCCGAGCGCGCCGGCGATGAAGCGGCGCTTGCCGTCCGCCTGTTCGGCGCGGATGGCGGCGCGGCGGGCAAGCCGCGCGCCGTCACGGTTCAGCTCATAGACTTCCGCCTCCATCTGATAGTCGGCCTGGGCAACGGAGGTCGACGAGAAGGTGTTGGTTTCCAGAATGTCCGCGCCGGCGATGGCGTAGGAATAATGGATCTCCTCGATCGCCTTGGGCTGCGTCAGGTTCAGAAGGTCGTTGTTGCCCTGCAGATGGCATTCGCAGGCGCCGAAGCGATGCCCGCGAAAATCATCCTCGCCGAGGCCAAGCAGCTGGATCTCGGTGCCCATGGCACCGTCGAGCACGAGAATGCGTTCGCCCGCCGCCTTGCGCAGCGCCTCCGCGGCCTCCGCCGGCGACCGGCCTTCGGTCAGCGGTCCGAAGAGTTGGTCGAATGTGTCGGTCATAGCGTCATCGATCCCGGTTTGTCGCCCGCAGATCACATAAACATATGCTTATGTCAACAAATGAAGCCGAATCGTATGGTTCGTAGCTTATATGCTCCGTCAGCAATTTACCTAAAGCGACTGCATCGAATCCTGATGGCGCGCTTCAAAGACTCGCCTGCAATTCGTCCAGACTGCGCCGCGTCGTCTCGACGATCGTGTCGATGTGCCCGGCCTCGATGATCAGCGGCGGGCAGAAGGCCAAGGCATCGCCAATGGCGCGCGAGATGACGCCATTCTTCTGCAGGATGGCGAAGGCTTGCGCCGCCATCGCGCCGGGCGGCTGCATCGCGACCTTCGCCTTCTTGTCGGTGACGAGTTCGATCGCCGCGATCAGCCCGACGCCGCGCACCTCGCCGACCAGCGGATGATTCTCCAACTCGCGCAACCGGCACTGCATCAGCGTTCCCATCTCGCGGGCGTTGCCGACAAGATCGCGCTCCTCGATAATCTTGAGGTTCTCCAGCGCCACCGCCGCTGCCACCGGGTGACCGGACGCCGTATAGCCGGTACCGAGCGTGCCAATCTCGGCCGACCGGTCGGCGATCGGACCATAAACCTTTTCGTTGATCAGCAGCGCGGAGATCGGCAGATAGGACGAGGACAGCGCCTTCGACAGCGTCATGATGTCCGGCTCGATCCCATAGGTCTGCGAGCCGAACATCTCGCCCGTGCGGCCGAACCCGCAGATCACCTCGTCGGCGACCAGCAGGATGTCATGCCGCTTGAGCACGGCCTGGATCTTCTCCCAATAGGTCGCTGGCGGCACCACGACACCGCCCGCGCCCATCACCGGCTCGCCGATGAAGGCGGCAATCGTCTCCGGCCCCTCCGCCTGGATCATCGCTTCGAGATCCTCGGCGCAGCGGGTAGCGAAATCCTCCTCGCTCTCGCCGTCGCGGCCCTCGCGCCAGTAATGCGGGCAGGTCGTGTGCAGGACGCCCTCGATCGGCAGGTCGAAATCGCGGTGATTGTTGACAAGGCCGGTCAGGCTGGCCGAGGCCAGCGTGACGCCGTGATAGCCGCGCATGCGGCTGATGAACTTCTTCTTCTGCGGCTGACCGAGCGCGTTGGAGCGATAGCGCACCAGCTTCATCATGGTGTCGTTGGCTTCGGAGCCGGAATTGGTAAAATAAGCCTTCGACATCGGCACCGGCGCCATGGCGACCAGCTTCTCGGCGAGTTCTATCGCCGGCGAATGCGATTTGTGGGTGAAGGTGTGGTAGTAGGGCAGCTTGCCCATCTGCTTCGCCGCGGCGTCGACCAAGCGCTTTTCGCCGAAGCCGACTGCGACGCTCCACAGCCCCGCCATCGCCTCGATATAGCGGTTGCCGTCGGTGTCGGTCACGAACACTCCCTCGCCCTTGTCGATCACCACCGGGCCGTTCGTCTCGTGCTTGCGGGCATTGGTGTAGCTGTGCAGGTGGAACGCGATGTCGCGCGCCTCGATCGAGTTCGGCTGGACGGTCATGGGGCATCACTCCGGTTGAACGATGATTTTTCGGCGCCGGGCTCTCGGCACGGCGCAGGCGTGCTCATTTGCTGTGGTGCGCCGCCACAAGGCATTTGGTCAACTGACCATACAAAAATTATCGGGCCGCCGGTCGCAGGTCGGGATATCGGTGCCCTGGCGAATGGTCAGCCTTGCGCAAGCTACAAGCGTTATCCATATAAGGATGGTGCAACGCGTCCCTGACACTCAGGTCGATGCGCCTAAGGCCTTTAGCTTCCCGTCCGACCACGGATGTACTGGCGAGTCGGGAAGCGAGGGCCGCACAGTCTCGCAAGAGACGCGGAGCCGCCGGGAGAAATCCAGGCGGCTTTTTCGTTTGTCGCGGCGTGGAAGTCCGTGGAGCCTCGCCGGGAAGTCGGTACCTTCCCCCCGGCGAAGTCGATCTCACGATCGAAGCCCGAAACGCAGCGAATCGCTACTTCTGTTCGGCTTGCGTCGCGCCGGAGCTCAGCACAGCCAGCGCAGCCTCCACCGCACCGGCGTGCTCGAAGGTAAGGGTTACCGCAACGCTGGCGCCTTCCTCGAACGGCTCGGCGACGCCGAAAAACATCAGGTGTTTTCCTCCCGGCGCCAGCGCGATCGTCTCTCCCGCCGCGATAGCCAGGCCTTCCTTGAGGGCGCGCATCCGCATCACCTCGCCTTCCATCGCGGCAGTACATCGACCCGGTACGCTATTTGACCAACGCCTCCAGCGGCCGGATGGGCAAGGCGCTGGCCGAAGCGGCACTCGACGCCGGGCATGAAGTGATCATCGTCAGCGGG
>LAZR01000097.1_pt1 | contig 119139 bp, 122 predicted proteins | sample 329461 | NCBI WGS metagenome assembly LAZR01 (sample SAMN03002196, study PRJNA259156) | marine sediment metagenome | biome: sea floor; feature: Hydrothermal impacted sediments; material: marine sediment; isolation source: Loki non-amplified sample from Loki's castle hydrothermal vent sediment ... | reverse complement strand
CTTGCCTGGTTCATGGATCGAGACTGATCCGGGAACCAAATATCTATCAAGAGCCGTGCCAGAAATAACTATTACTTTTTTTTCAAAGAGTTAGGTTTTCGAAAACAGTCCAATAGAAGCAATATGTGAAGCCTGTCACAGAAAATTGCGCAACTTCTTGCGCAGCGCTGTGCAAGAAGTTGCGCAGTGCTCTGTAAGCCTTTCTACTAAAGCGTTTCAGCCATCTATCCACAGACTTATAAACAAAAAAGCGGCAACTTCTTGCTCAGTTGCTCACTGCTCCCAGGGTTCTCCTTTCGTCCGCTCTGTTTGCTTTATCCGCGTGTGCATGGCTGCCTTGGCAAGCATGTTGGCACTAACCGGTGCGGTCATGAACAGGAAAATTGTGATGAGCAATTCATGCACGCTCAAGCTTCCACTGGTGCTACTGAAGTAGATCAGCGACCCGATAACCATCGCTCCCACTCCGAGCGTTGTGGCCTTGGTCGGACCATGCAGACGCATGAAAAAATCGGGGAGTTTCAGCAAACCGATGGAGCCAATGAGGGCAAACACGCTACCGACCAGAATCAGGACTGCCACAATCCATTCAACCCAAACGGATGAATTCATCTCAGCTTCCTCATTCGATAATGTCCCCGCGCAGCAGATGCTTGGCAACAGCCACGGTACCTACGAAGCCCATCACTGCTATCAGCAGCGCCGCTTCGAAGAATATGTTCGAATCCAGATACAGCCCGAGCAGCATAATCAGGGCAATGGCGTTGATATATAGGGTATCCAGCGCGAGGATCCGATCCGGTAGATCCGGCCCTTTGAGTAGCCTGGCCAGATTAAGCAAGACTGCTACTGACATTATTCCCAAACAGAGCATGATTACGGCCTGGAGCATTCGAACACCTCCATAAGGGGCTTTTCATAGCGTTGCTTGATGGTATCGATCAACACCTGCGGATCGGCGATATCCAATCCGTGAATCAGCAAAATTTTCCGATCATCGCTGATATCTGACGACACGGTACCTGGCGTAAGGGAGATAGTACTGGCCAGCAAGCTGATGGCGAACTCGTGCTCAAGCTCCAGCGGATACTCGACAAATGCCGGTCGCAGCCTGGCGCTTGGGCCAAGAATGAGCCTGGCTACGTCCAGATTGGCCGTAAGGATATCCAACAGTACCCTAAGGCCGAATTTCATCAGCACCAGCGGCCGGCGCAAGACAGGCGGGTCAGGCCAGAACACATCAGTAAACAAGGGAATCAACCAGCCAAGAAAGACTCCCATGACCAGATTGCCGACCGAAACGCCATTGGTGATCAGCAACCACACTACAACCATGAAGAAACTCAGCCAGGGGTGTGGCAGGAACTTTCTGGGCGATATCATGGGTTACCTCCGGCATTGACTGGTAACGTCGACAGCACCTGCTCGATATAACCGGCGGGACTCAGAATCTGCCGAGCGGTAGCATCCAGATAGTCGAGCAGCGGGTCCGCAAATATGACCAGTAGCGGACTGCTGAGCAGCAGCAACCCGACGGCCACCATACGTACCTTGTCCACTGGCTCACCCGCAGAGGAAGACGCCTCGCTTCGCCAGAAAAGAGTGCTGCCAGCGCGACTCATCGCGACCAGCACTACTAGTCCGCTGCTAAGCACCACCGAATACAGCCACGCAGCTTGCCCGCCGGACTCTACCGAACTCAGCAACAATACCTTGCCGATGAACCCGGACAACGGCGGCATGCCTACAATGGAAATGGCAGCGATGAAGAAAATGGCACTGAAGAGCATCACCGATGGCAGCTGCGGGCCAGCGAGCAGCCGCGCGCCATAGCGGGGGCCGCGCGCTCTGGCTATGACGCCTGCGAGCAAAAACAAGCCACCGCTGACCCAGGTTGAATGGATCAGATAGTAAAGACTGGCGGTTAGTGCCTGCTGGTTACCCATGGCTATGCCGGCCATCAGAATACCCACCGACAGCACCACCAGATAGGCCACCAACCCGTTCAGGGTGCTGGATGCCGAAGCACCGATGGCTGCCAGGACAACGGTGCCCAGACCAATAGGCCAGAGCCAATCGTTGATCAGATAGGCCAGGGGTCCCGCGTCCTCTCCGAACATCAATGTATATACGCGAAGAATGGAGTAGAGCCCCACCTTGGTCATGATCGCGAACAGCGCAGCAACCGGAGCTGAAGCCGCGGCGTAAGCGCGTGGCAACCAGAAATACAAGGGAAACATCGCGGACTTCAGACCAAAAACGATCAGCAGCAACATCCCTGCTGCGCCAATCAACGGCGCATCCGCTGCCGATGTGTCAGCTATGCGCACCGCCAGGTCAGCCATGTTCAGGGTGCCCGTCAGCCCGTACAGCGTACCGACTGCAATCAGAAACAGCGCAGAACCGAATAGATTGAGCAGCACGTAATGCAACCCTGCCCGGACCCTTGAGGAGCCGGCACCATGGAGCAGAAGTGCATAGGAGGCGATGAGCAGAATTTCGAAGAACACAAACAGGTTGAACAGGTCGCCCGTCAGGAAAGCCCCGTTTATGCCCATCAACTGGAACTGGAACAGCGCGTGGTAGTTGCGTCCCAGGTTGTCATCACCCCGTATTGCATAGAGCACCGAGGCGCTCGCCAGCACGGCGGTGATGAGCAACATCAGCGCCGCCAGACGGTCGACTACCAGGACGATCCCGAAAGGCGGCGCCCAATTTCCGGCTGCGTAGACTTCAATGCTCTGCCCCGCCTGACCCACCAGGGCCAATGCCAGAGGTATCTGCAACAACGTGGCTACCAGTGAAATGCTGCGCTGGACTGAGGTGCCGCTTCGGGCCATCAGTAACAAGCCGGCGCCGACAAACATCGGCAACAGTATCGGCAGAATTGGCAAATGATTCATCCCTGATCTCCCTTGCCATCCACATGATCGCTATCGAGCTCGCCCTGGGCACGTAGCGCCAGCACCAGCGCGAAGGCAGTCATCGCAAAACCGATAACGATTGCCGTCAGCACCAGTGCCTGGGGCAGAGGGTCGCTATATTCACTGGCCTGACCCAATACCGCCGGCATGCCTGTGTTCAAACGGCCCATGGCAAACAGGAACAGGTTCACCGCGTAGCTGATCAATGTAAGTCCGACAACGACTGGAAAGGTGCGCGCACGCAGAAGCAGATACACGCCCGACATGGTCAAAAGGCCCAGCATGGAGGCATAAAGCAATTCCATCAGAGGACCTCCCGCGCAGAACGGGTACCAGACAGCTTACCCATATTTGTCAGGATCAGTAGCGTCGCGCCGACCACCGTAAGGTAAACGCCCAGATCAAACAGCATCGCAGTAGCCAGCTCGATTTCTCCTACCAGCGGAACATGGAAATAGTCGAAGGCGCTGGTCAAGAAGGGGTAGCCAAACGCCCAGCTTCCAAGCCCCGTGAGGCCGGCAACGATTACCCCTGCCCCTGCCAAGTAGTGGTAATTAATGCCCCAGCGTTTGCTGGTCCACTGCTCCCCGTTAGCAACATACTGCAGAATCAGCGCGACCGCAGTGATCAGGCCGGCGATGAACCCGCCGCCCGGCAGGTTGTGCCCACGCAGGAAGATATAGACCGATACCATCAGCGCCAGGGGCAGAATCAGCCGGGACAGATTGACCAACAGGAGCGGATGCGGATCTCTCGCCCACTGACGGCCGAATGAATCGGTGTCAGGAATGCGCAACCGTAATCCGTCGATCAAGGCATAAATTCCAACGCCGGCGATGGCCAGTACCGATATCTCCCCCAGCGTATCGAAGCCGCGAAAATCCACCAGGATGACGTTCACCACATTGGTGCCACCGCCACCTGTATAGCTGTTTTCGAGGAAGAAGCCGGCGATGGTCTCATATGGACGGGTCAGGACAGCCAGCGACAACCCCCCCACCAGCAAGCCGGCCAGGCCCGCCAGACCAACGTCTCGTATGCGCCGCGCATGGCTGGATTCGGCTGGCGAGCTCCGCGGCAAAAAGAACAGCGCGAGCATCATCAGAATGATCGTAACCATTTCGACCGACAACTGGGTCAGCGCCAGATCAGGCGCTGAGAAGCGGGCAAAGGTGAGAGCCACCATCAGCCCGACTACGCTCAGCATGATCAGCGCAACCAGCCGGCGCCGATGCCAGCACGCCGTGGCGATAGCCGCGACAACCAGTATCAGCGCGCCGACAAAGGTCACCCCGTCCACCGGCGTGAGCGCTACGCTACCCCTCAACGTGGGCAGGCGAACCAGCCAGAAACCGGTCACCGTCAGCGCTGCGATAAGCATCCACGCCACATACCGTTGCAGCGAAGCGTTTTCCAGCAACAAAGTGAACTGCCCTGCCCCCCGAACAAGAGCTTGCACCGCACGCTCGAATATCAGCTTGCCGTCAATTTCCGGCAATTGATCGTACCAGTCGAAAACCCGCCGCCGGGTAGCGTAGACCAGCACCCCCGCCACTAACGCCACGATGCTCATCATTAATGGCAAATTGAAGCCATGCCACATGGACAGGCTGTACTCGGGGAGCTCTCCTCCCAGGGTCGCGCTGGCCGCCACTGCCAGTAGACTGGCCACCGTGTAGGCTGGAACCAGACCCACCAGCAAACAGAGCGCGACCAGTATTTCAACAGGCACCTTCATGTAGCGGGGTGGCTCATGAGGCGGGTACTTCGGCAGATTGACCGGTTTGCCGTTGAAGAACACGTCATGCACAAACCGGAGTGAATAGGCTACCGAGAAGACGCCCGCCAGGGTCGCCACCAGCGGAATGATCCAGCTGTAATTGCCGAACTGTTCCTGCTGCAAGGTTTCGGTGAAGAACATTTCCTTGCTGAGGAAGCCATTCAGCAATGGCACTCCGGCCATCGCCGAGGCCGCAACCATCGCCAGAGTTGCGGTGTGGGGCATATAACGCCACAAGCCATTGATACGCCGCATATCGCGGGTGCCGGTTTCGTGATCGATAATACCCGCCGCCATGAACAACGAGGCCTTGAACGTGGCGTGGTTGATGATGTGGAATACCGCAGCTACCGCAGCCAATTGCGTATCCAGCCCGAACAGCAACGTGATCAGACCCAGGTGGCTGATGGTCGAATAGGCGAGCAGCCCCTTCAGGTCATGTTTGAACAGCGCGGTACACGCCCCGATCAGCAGCGTAGCCATGCCGGTGACGCTGACCAGGAAAAACCACAGATCCGTGTCCGAGAGAGCCGGATACAACCGGGCCAGTAAAAAAACACCCGCCTTTACCATGGTCGCCGAATGCAGGTAGGCCGATACGGGCGTGGGTGCGGCCATGGCGTGGGGCAGCCAGAAATGGAACGGAAACTGCGCCGACTTGGTAAAAACCCCAAGTAATACCAGGACCAGCACCACCGGATACAAGGCGTGGGCGCGGATGATATCGCCCGACGCCAACACATCAGTGAGCTCATAGCTGCCGACAATCTGGCCAAGCAGCAATACCCCCCCCAGTAGGGCCAACCCGCCACCGCCGGTTACTGCCAGCGCCATACGCGCGCCCTTGCGCGCATCAGTGGAATGCGACCAATAGCCGATCAGCAGAAAGGACGACAGGCTGGTCAGCTCCCAGAAAAACATCATCAGCAGAAGATTTTCAGAGAGCACTATGCCCAGCATCGCGGCCATGAACAGCAGCAGATAAGCGAAGAAGCGCCCCATCGGGTCGTTTTTGGACAGATAGTAACGGGCGTACAAGATCACCAGTAACCCGATACCCATGATCATCAAGGCAAACAGAAAACCCAGACCATCGAGTCGGAAGCTCAGGTTCAGGCCAATTCGTGCAAGCCACGGCCAGCTCTGCACCACCGTTTCGCCCGCGAACACGGCGGGAACATGTTGCCACAACAGTACCAGCCCGCTAATCGGTGCCAGCATCGTCGCCAATGCGCAGAGGGAACGGCCACGGCGATCAGTCAAAAGTGGCAAAACGCTTCCCAAAAGGGGAAGCAATACTATCAGCGCCAAGGTCATGCAGGACTCACTCCGTTAAAGGCCTTTGCAGGCTTCTTCGTATGGCTGCTTTAAGGCCAGCACTGGCCTGAGATGCGGTCCATTATCCACAGACGGCCTGATGATGTCATGGCCCTTGGGCTCAGCTTTCCAGGGTTGGCCTTAGCTCGGCCTGAGCTTGGATAGAAACGATGCGGGATGGTTCGATCAGGCCCCACGGAAGGAATGCCCCAAAAGTTCTGCATTGAGCGAGGCTGGACCGCTCCCCGCCGGTCAGAAGTGCACCGATGGGGAACAGATTTTCAGGCTTACTTCGTAACGCGAGATTCACCATTGACGGTCAGCACCCTGACTCGATCACCTGGCGCAAAGGTAACGTTGTCGGAAATAGCCTGAACATAAGAGCGAGTCTGCCCGCCATCTTCAGTCACGGTAATCTCAACTCCCTGCGAGCGAGTCAGGCCTTCCTCGGCTGCCGAGCCGGCCAGGCCGCCTGCCACCGCACCGATCACACCGGCAATCATGCTGCCTCGGCCACCGCCAACACCGCTGCCAGCGATGCCGCCAACCGCCGCACCCGCCACCGAACCAATGGGCGTTTTGGTGCCTTCTATCTGGACTAGACGCACGGATTCAACAGTACCCATACGGACCACCTGCGGAGTACGCGCCTGATCGCGCGAATAGGTCTCCCCGCTCAGGCCCTTGGCGCAACCGCCAAGTACAAGCAGAAAGCCGAGCAGGCAGCTCATCAAAAAATGTTTTTTCATGGAATACCTCAATCTTGTAATGACCGTTCTAGGTTAGACGCAGTTGACCTTCAAATGTTGCGCTTTTAAACCGGCGGTTACAATCTGGGGCGGTCTACCTCGTCAGCGGTCAGATAGCCCTGACTGCTATCGAAGCGGGCACGCTTTTAGGCTAAAATGCGCGCGACTTTTAACTGGGAGCAGCTTGAACGGCTCTTCCACCTATTTTTGCTCGCTGTAACCAAGCCACAAAAAAATAACAATACGTGCCGGTTGCCGATCTGATCGGAGGCTCTGCATGCCCGTTTTTCAGACTGCATGGATGTATTATTTAGCTAACCCTGCGACAGCAGTAAACGCTTTGGCGTTGTTTTACGCAGTTGCCGGCAGCTGGCTTTGGGTGGCTACGCAGCTTCGTAGCGCCAGAGCCAACGCGCACCTGTCGACCAGCCCAGCGGTCGCCACCCCCTCCGACCTAGAGGCTGCAACCCAGCGGATCAACCGGGTGTTCTACGCAGTTGGCGGAGTCTGCATGACGCTGGCGCTGCTACTCAGCGTGATCAGCAGTCGCTTCTAGAAAAGCCAACTGCCGCAACTGACTGATAACCGGGTTAGCGTACTGCGCCAGCCACCACGCCCGGTACTCGACAGGACATTGGGCGAAACGCTGATCGAAGCGTTCCTGCTCGCGAGCCAGTTGGTCGGGCGTAAGCTCCTGACGCCAGTCCTTCATAATCAGATCGGGAACATCCGGTAGTTTTTCGAACGCCAGGTAGTTACTGGCGTATAACCGGTACGACGTGAGAATACTGCGATCAGTTTCGCGGGCGACTGCCCTGGCGTCAGGGTAACTGTCGGTTAGCGGTTGGCCGAACGCCACGTGGACCCGGCCCTTATAACCTGTGAGCCCCTTGGCTATGGAACTGTCGTCTTCGCCCGGCTGTTTGGTATAGGTGCCTGTGCGCTCGCGCTGCTCCAGTTCTCGCGCCTTCATCATGTCACAGGGGTCCCATTCATAGGCGATGGCCACCGGGACGATATTCAGCGAGCGAATCACTTCTTCGAACGGCTCGCTCCGGCGACTCATGCACAACATCTTGATGATAGCCGAGTCGGTCTCATCCAGGCCGTCCTTGGCGCGGCCCTCGCTCTGGGCAATCCACACCGAGTGGCCGGTCTGAATCGAGTGGTTTATATACGCAGAGAGTGACTGATAGGCCGCCAGCTTCTCGCGTCGACCTGTAACCGAACGGTGAACAATGAAACTCTTGTTCAGTCGCATCAGATCACTGACAAAGGGTCGCTGCAGGAGGTTGTCTCCGATCGCGATGCGCGGCGTCGGATGGCCGGTATGATATAGCGCATAGTTGATAAAAGCCGGGTCCATGACGATGTCCCGGTGGTTGGCCAGAAACAGGTGTGGAACGTCCTTGCTCAGGTTTTCAAGTCCGCTGTAGGTTACCTCCAGCGTGCTGCTTTCAATGATCCTGTCGAGATAGGGCTCAAGCCGATGCTGCAAGCTGGCTACGCAGTCAATGCCGCGCGCCTCGCGCTGCAAGCCGAACTGGACCAACCTGCTGGTCAAGCGCGGTGCCCAACGGAACGCGCGCGGAAAACGCCATTGCGCCAGCATGCCGGTCAGCTCCTTGTCGCCGGACAGGCGCTCCAGCACCTGAGGGACTTCAGCGTCGCTAAAGGGTCTTATCGCATCGAACTCGCCCATGTATTCCTCATTGCATAGATATAGCCGCGCATTATGCTGCGCTGGCGAACCAGTAACAATTACCTGAGTGCGGTTTCGCATGATTGGCGATCCGACTACACTGCTGAAAAGAAGGACCTTTGCAGTTATCCACCGACACTTGCTGGAGATCATTTAATGCAGGCTGTTGACGAAGCCGTGTTGCAGTGCCCCCATTGCGGCGAGCAAATCAGTCTGTTGCTCGACCTGACCGGTGGCGCCCAGTCGTATACCGAGGACTGCCAGGTATGCTGCCAGCCGATTCACGTCAGCCTGTGGATAAGCGAGGGAGAGGACGATTATCACGTCGATCTTCGCCGGGAACAGGACTAGCCATGCTCTGCGCTTATGAACCAGCCGATCTGGCCGAAGCCGAGCTGCTCAAGCAGGTCCTCTGGGCCCAGCACATACGTTGCCATATCAGCGGGCAGTATCTTCAAGGCGCTATGGGTGAATTGCCCGTGCACGGGCTGCTTGGCCTATGGGTTCATCCAGATGATCTTGGTCTGGCGCATGAGGTGATCGACTCCTGGCAGAAGGCCGAACCGATGGTCTCGGAAGACGATGAGCAGGCCTGCGAGCCTCCCTTCTAATGGCAGGCCGTCTTGCTCAGTTCACCCCTCCCGTCGCTGACACGCCTGCTGACTGGATGCCCAGCTGGAACCTTTCGCCTGGGCAGCGCGTGTTGATTCTACGTAAGCAGGACAACCGGCTCGAGTGCGTCCAGGTGCTGTGGAATCTCACCCCCGGGTGGCTCAAGGATCTCAGTCGCGCGCCCTTCAGCACCAACGCCGAACACCTGCATGACAAGCCCATGTTCCGTCAGCCATTGACCGAGCGGCGCTGCCTCATTCCAGTAGACGGTTTTTTTATCTGGCGGATGCAAGGCAAACGCAAACAACCCTGGTACCTGCGCAGACGTCAGGGCGGGCTTGCGCTGGCAGGTCTATGGGAGCGGTACAGCCTGGACGACGGTACCTATTGGGATAGTTGCGTGCTGATTACCGCACCAGCCAAAGGCTTGCCGGAACGCCTGGGAGCGCGAATGCCCGTCACGCTCAATCGCGGCGAGCAGGCCATCTGGCTGGCTTCGGCAACCGCGCCAATGGCACTGCAACCATTGTTATTGAATGCCGCTTCCCAGGTCGACATGATGTATCCAGTCACCCCCTCTGTGAGCAGCCCGGTCACGCACGGGGCGCACTGCTGCACCCCCAGCGGACAGATAATCACAGAACAGGCCCCCGCCTGATCAGACCTTGAACTGGTTGATCAAGCGACGTTGATGCTCCGCCAGCTTGGTCAGCGACGCACTGGCCTCAGACGCTTCCTGCGCACCGCCCGCCACCGACTTGGCGACCAGATCGATAGTGGTAACGTTGCGATTGATGTCTTCCGCCACGGCGCTCTGCTGCTCGGCAGCACTGGCGATCTGCGTGTTCATGTCATTGATGATGGATACCGCCTGGGTGATGGACGTCAGCGCCGCATCAGCTTCCTCCGCCTGCATTACGCTCTGCTCAGTCCGCGAGCGGCTCTGCTCCATAACCTTGACTGTCTCACGGGTGCCCAGTTGCAGTTGCTCGATCATGGTCTGAATTTCGGCAGTCGAATTCTGGGTTTTCTGCGCCAGGTTGCGCACCTCATCCGCGACCACCGCGAACCCCCTGCCCTGTTCGCCAGCCCGCGCTGCTTCGATTGCCGCATTGAGTGCCAACAGGTTGGTTTGCTCGGCGATGCCGCGAATCGTATCCAGAATGCCGGTTATGTTCTCGCTGTCTCGGGCCAGGGCCTGCACACTTTTCACTGCTCGCTGAATATCGGCGGAGAGGTTCTGAATGGTGTCTGCCGTCGCCTTCACCACTTCCCGGCCATGCATCGCAGAACCATCGGCATTGTTCGCCGCTTCTGCTGCCAGCGAGGCGTTACGGGCTACATCCTGGGCGGTAGCGGTCATTTCGGTAACCGCAGTGGCCACCAGATCAATCTCGCTGAGCTGTCTTTGCACGCCATCGTTGGTGCGAATGGCGATATCCGCCGTGTTCTCCGACGCATCGGTCACCTGTTGCACCGAGGCGACCACCTCGCGAATCATGCGCTGCAGCTTGTCCAGAAAGACGTTGAAGCCGCCAGCGATGGCGCCCAGCTCATCGGCACGCTCTACGTTCAGGCGCTTGGTCAAATCACCATCGCCGCGGGCGATATCATCAAGCATCGCTACCAGCTGACGCGCCGGCCGGGCCAGGCTGTAGCCTACCAGCGACATTACGCCCAATCCGATAAGCGCGATGACGAATCCAATCACGCCCATGAACATAGCGGAGCTTGATTGCTGCTCGTCCAGCTCGGCGTTCAGCGCCCCGAGGTCCGCCATCACCGCATCGAGTGGTAGCGTGATCATCAATATCCAGCGGGCGGTCTCGCTGATACGGATGGGCATGAACAGCTCAATATGCCCACCCGCTTCATCCAGTTCATAGCTGAAGGTATCGCCCAGGCTCGCCAAGGTCTGCATTTCCTGGGTATCAAGGACCTTGCTTGCGAGATCCCCTGGCTGACCGCCTTGCCCGGTAAAGCCAACCAGGCGTCCGTTGCCGCTGATCAGGGCCTGCAGACCACGACCGCCGTACAGATTGGCATTGCTAACGCGTAATGCTTCCTGAATAAAGTCCAGTGACAGGTCCGCACCCACCGCTCCCTTGAACTCCCCTTCGGCCATGATCGGCACTGTGAAAGATGAAAGCATTACTGTCGTATCGCCCATGGGATAAGGAGCTGGATCGGTCACGCAGGACTTACCGGTTTCCTTCGGGCACAGATAATATTCGCCGACGCGGACGCCCGTCGCAGACAGTGTTTCGTCTTCAAGGTCGGACAGCGAATCAAGTTGCAGGCTGCCATCGGTATTGCGGTACCACCACGGCATGTACCGGCCGGTGCCGTCGTATCCGTCCGTTTCAATACCTTCGTAATATTCATCCATTTCGTCGAGGGAGTTTGGCTCCCAAGCCACATAAACGCTCAGCACGTCTGGATTTTCAACCAGGGTATTGCGGATCACCCGCGTCATCTCCTCCCTGCTCATCATCAGGCTCGGCAAGCCATCGTCCTGATATTCTCCGAGCAACTGATTCAGCTGCGCCAGCTGATTAGCTACCACAAAGGGATATTCAAGCCGACGCTGCAGGCGCTCGCTTTCGCCAGCAGCAATGGCGGTCAAGCGATCCTCGATCAGTTCCTCCAACAACACCTGATTGCGCTCCTGCACGAAATCCTGGCTCTGTTCGGAGGCATAGAGGGCGTAGAGGGTCATAAGGCCAACCGCCACAAACAGGCAAGCTCCAGCCAATACGGTGATCGAAAGCTGGATGGATTTGGATTTCATGCGGAACCTCTATGAGCGGGACACTATGAGCAGGCTATCGGCACCGATCCCCAAATCTTCAGAATAATCTGGTAACGTCTTGTATCTCGACAATCGTCGGAATTTTGTGGTCCTAGTGTTGCCACTACTTTAATGACCCTTTCACAGGAAACCTGCTGATGCGTATCCGTCTTCTTCTTTGCCTACCCTTTATCTGGCTTGTCGGCTGCGAAACCGTACAGACAACGCAAGGTGGCGCCGTCGGAGTCAATCGCGAACAGCGCATGGTCAGTGCGCTGCCTAGTGAACAGGTGGACCAGATGGCGGCCCAGGCCTATGCCGAAATGCTTGCCGAGGCGAAACAGCAAGGCGTGCTGAATACCGACACCGCCATGCTCAAACGCCTGCGTAACATTGCCGGCAATTTGATCCCCCAGGTAGATAATTTCCGGGCGGACGCTGAATCATGGAACTGGGAGGTCAACCTGATCAAGGATGACCAGCTCAACGCCAGTTGCATGCCAGGCGGCAAGATTCTCTTCTTCACCGGCATAGTCAATGAGCTGAACCTGACTGATGACGAAATCGCCCAGATCATGGGCCACGAAATAGCCCATGCGTTACGCGAGCATGGACGGGAGGCGATTTCGCGCGCCTACGTCAGCCAAACGGGAGCTCAGATCGTCGGCGCATTGCTCGGTCTGGGTGAAGTCAGCCGACAGGCCGCAGACGCCGCCGTGCAGTACGGCCTGATGTTGCCGAACAGCCGCTCAAACGAAACCGAAGCAGACCTGATAGGACTGGAACTAGCCGCCCGAGCCGGTTACAAGCCCGAAGCTGCGGTAAGTCTTTGGCAGAAAATGGGCAACGCCTCACAGGGTGCGCCACCGGTTTTCCTGAGTACACACCCAAGCCCTTCAGGTCGCATTCAGAACCTTCAGAACGCCATCCCCAGCGTCCAACCGCTTTACGAAGCAGCACGCTGATATTTGATCCTGGCCGCGCCATTATTTGAATTGGCGCGGCCTCAGCTTGCCCGGCCTCCGTTATCCCCATTCAATGCCCTACCGGAGCGCTCCAAGAAGGCGCCACCCATTAAATAGCAATGCTTCTCATTAGTTATTGACAATCATTATCATTCTTACTAGCATCCTTGAACTCTTCTGGTTCATAAGGTGCACAAGTGGCGGACGATCACCCCTACGATTTCATTGCCGTTGGAGTCGGGCCATTCAATCTGGGGCTCGCATGTCTGACTACGCCACTGGGCGGCGTCCGCAGCCTGTTCCTCGACCAGAAAACCGAATTTAGCTGGCACCCAGGCATGATGCTGAACGGGACCACGCTGCAAAATCCCTTTCTTGCTGACCTGGTATCGATGGCAGATCCCACCAGCCGCTTCAGTTACCTCAACTACTGCAAGCAACAAGGCCGACTCTACACCTATTACATCCGCGAAAACTGGTACCTCTCCCGAAGCGAGTTTGACCGCTATTGCAAATGGGTAGCAGCGCAGCTGGACAATGTCCGGTTTCATCACCATGTTCAGGAAATCTGGCACGACCCAGCGCTGCCCGGCTACGTCGTGTCGGGCGTATATGGCCCGGAAAACCGGACGTTCCAGTTTCGCAGCAAGAGGCTTGTCCTGGGCATCGGCAGCGTCCCGCACATACCTGAATGCTGCTGCCCTGCTGATGCCAGCCGTGCCATTCACACCGCCAACTATCTGGCAAACAAGGACGCGTTGCAGCAATGCGGGAACATCACGGTCATTGGCAGCGGCCAAAGCGGTGCAGAGGTTTATCAGGATCTGCTGCAGGACTCGGAGCGCCATGGGTATACGCTGAACTGGGTGACCCGCGCCCAGCGCTTCTTCCAGATGGAAAGTGCTCGGCTTACTCTCGAGCTGATCACCCCCGACTACGGCAATTATTTCTACGAGCTGCCGACCGAGGTCAAGGCACGGACGCTGGACGATCAGCGCAGCATCTATAACGGCATCAACCATTCTCTGATAGAAAACATTTACGACACGCTCGACGAGCGCCGTCATCGCGCCGCCTTGCCCGCCCGGCTGTTGACCAACCTGGCGCTCAGCCAATGCGAGCGCGTCCCCGAGAGCGGGAAATGGGCTCTTCAATTCGAACACGCTCAGCTAGGCCAAACCTACCGGCATGTAACGGACGGCCTGGTCTTCGCCACCGGCTATCGCTATCAGTTGCCAAGCTTCATCGAAGGAATTCGCCACTGTATCCGCTGGGACACGACAGGCCGCTACGCACCGTCGAAGAACTGGGCGGTCGATCATGAAAACAGGGATATTTTCGTGCAAAACGTTGGGCTCCAGAGCCACGGCATTACCAATCCCGATCTCGGTCTGGCCTGCTACCGCAACAGCCGTCTGATCTTCGAACTGACGGGGCGGGATTTTTACCCTTGCGAGGCCCGCACCGTTTTTCAGGATTTCGCTCCAGGCGCTGATAGCGGATTCGTACAGGTCGAGCATAAAGGCTCTCCCCAATGACGCTGCGTACCACGATTTTGATCATGTCGGCGTTCGGCGTCATCAGCGATTCCATCCTGATCGCCTTTTATCCGCAGTTTTTCCAGGCTCGCTACGGCCTGACCAGTTCAGTGCATGTGGGCGCCTATATAGCAGCGATTTCCATTGCCGTCATGTGCATGTTGCCGGTCTGGGCGCGGGTGAATCGGCACGTAGAGACCATGCATCTGCTGGTGTATACGCAATTTGTCGCTGCCTCGCTGTGCGTCGCAGCCGCCTGGGCGCCAAACGTGGAGTCCTACTGGGCGCTGACCCTGCTCATGTTCATGACCAAGGCCAGCTACCTACTGATGTTTCCGTATCTGATGCGCCTGGAAAAGCCCGAGAACCACAGCATCACCATGGGACTGCTCTCCGTGGTTATCCATATAGGTGCCATTTTCGGCGCGGCGGTCGGGGGCCTGGCGCTTCAGGAATACGGGCCACGCTTCTGTCTATGGCTGATGGCCGCAGGTGATTTCGCGCAGATGGCGCTGTGCATCTATCTGATCCGCAGGGGTAAGGTAGTCAGAGTGCTGTCTGCCAGCCTTGCAGACAGAAAAGCCGTGTTACCGAAGCGCACCGCTGGCTCGCTATCGGTTTTACTCAAGCTGTGCTTGCTGATGCTGCTGTTCGACTTCAGCGCCTATCTGGTCCGGCCATTCTTTTCGGTGTACTGGGAAGCCACTTCAGGTATTCATCAACAGATGCTCACCGGCGTGGTGTTTGCCATCCCCGGCATGGTCGCGCTGGTGGCGTTGCTGATCAAACATCGAATGAAGCGCACTCCGCGACTGATGGAGCACACCCTTGGCAATCTGTTGCTGGGGGCGGTGGGCCTGGCACTCCAGGCGACCCCTTCGCTGCCATTGATCATCATCGGTCGTTGCCTCTATGGCTGGGCCATGTACCAGGTAATCATCAAGCTGGAAGTGACGCTGTTCAAAGTGAGCACGCCAGACGCCTATGCCCGCGACTTCAGCGTCACCAACTTTTTTCAGAACCTCGGCGTGCTGCTCTCTTCGTTCAGCGCCGGGTTCCTGGTCAGCCTGGTTGGTATTCCCACGACATTCCTGATCGCCGCCTGCGGAATGCTGCTGGTTGCCGCGATAGATCGGGGTTTCTTCGGCGTCGATCGGCGCCATGCTGAAACAGGAGAACTCAGTCATGCGAGCTGAACCTGTGTTCCCATCCAGAGAACGCCTGGGTTTGAACCCCGCTTTCTCCGTCCGCCCACTGGATCTGGAGAGCGATATAAAAGTGATCCACCCCTGGTTCCAGATGGATTACGCGCACTACTGGAACATGCAACACCTGAGCCTTGAAGGCACCCGTGACTTTTATGCAAGCGCGGCCGCCAGCGGTCGACTGCAGGCCTGCATGGGGCTCCATGACGACGCGCCAGCCTTCGTCGTCGAGTACTACGACCCAGCGCAAGACCCGCTGGGCCAGCTTTACCCCGTGCAACCGGGCGATATCGGCATGCACTTCTTCGTCGGACCGAGCCACCAGCCGGTACGACATTACACGCGCGACGTCTTGCGCACCGTCATGGCGTATCTGTTTGATCACCTGAGCGCTCGACGCGTAGTGGTTGAGCCCGACGTGCGCAACACCAAGGTACACCGCCTTAATGCCATGGTTGGCTTCGTCAACGACACCACCATCGAGTTACCGGGCAAAACAGCCCAACTGGCCTTTTGCACCCCGACAGATTTTGCCTATTCGCTCAGAGGATAAATCCAGATGACTGCTTCACAATTGAACCGACCAGCGCCCGTCGTCACCCATCTTCATCCCCAGGTCTGGAGCAAGGTCAACCGGTTGCTGGTGCGCAAAGCCATCGCGGAGTTTGCCCATGAGCAGGTATTCACACCGAGACTGATAAGCAGTGCCAGCCGCGCAGGCTGGTCACGCTATCTACTTGAGGCCGATACGCCCGAGTGCCGCTACAGCTTCGAGGCCCGCACCATGGCGCTGCGGCATTGGCATGTCGATCCGGCGACCATTGAGCGTCAGGTGCAGGGCCAGGCACAGCCTGAACTCGACGCGCTGACGTTCATCAATGATTTCAAGCGCCAGCTACACATCCCCGCCGACAAGCTCCCCGTTTACCTGGACGAAATCAGCAGCACGCTCTACGGAGCCGCCTATAAGCACAAGCGCCCAGCGATGAGTAGCGCCGCCCTGGCAGATGCCGATTATCAAGACCTTGAGTCAGGCATGATCGAGGGCCACCCCGGCTTTGTCGCCAATAACGGTCGCCTGGGGTTTAGCGCCTCTGACTATCATATGTATGCGCCGGAGACCGGTTCTCGCTTCGCCATCGTCTGGCTTGCCGTGCACCGGGACAATGCGCATTTTGCCGCCATCCCTGGGCTGGATCACGACACCCTGACGCGCCAGGAACTGGGCAATGCCGTGGTAGATGGCTATCGGCGGACGCTGGCAGAACGGGGTCTGCCAGCGGATCAATATCTGTTCATGCCGGCGCACCCCTGGCAGTGGTTCAACAAGCTGAGCGTCATGTTTGCCGCAGACATCGCCAATCAGAAGATTATCGCGCTGGGCACCAGCGCAGATGAATATGTCGCGCAGCAATCGGTACGGACCTACTTCAATGTCTCCCAGCCAGGCAAATGCTACGTCAAGACCTCGCTATCGGTGCTGAACATGGGCTTCATGCGCGGGCTGTCGCCGTATTACATGGCCGGCACCCCGGCGATCAATGCCTACCTGCATGAGTTGGTCTCCAGCGACCCAGTGCTGCAAGCTTACGGTTTCAGCATCCTGCGCGAGGTGGCCTCGGTGGGCTATCGCAATCGCTATTACGAGGCGGCGCTGGAGACCGACAGCCCCTACAAGAAAATGCTGTCTGCGCTGTGGCGCGAAAGCCCGATTCCCAGGCTGCGATCCGGCGAGCGGCTAATGACCATGGCCGCGCTGCTGCATGTCGACCCCCAGGGCGATGCCCTGCTGCCCGAGCTGATACGGCGTTCTGCACTGCCACCTGTGGTTTGGTTAAGACAATATCTCAAGGCCTTTCTGCAGCCACTGGTTCACTGCTTTTATGCGCACCATCTGGTGTTCATGCCCCACGGTGAGAACCTGATCCTGGTACTTGAAGGCCATGTGCCGACGCGCGTAATCATGAAAGACATTGCGGAGGAATCCGCGATTCTCGATAAGGACGCGAGGATGCCTGAGGGACTTGAGCGGCTTGCCGTCGACGTGCCTGAAGACTTCAAGATCCTCGGCATTTTCATCGATGTGTTCGACGGTGTTTTCCGTCATATGAGCCAGATTCTCGACGAGAACCATTGCATGGCTGAACAGGCGTTCTGGCGCACCGTCGCCGAATCGGTCATCGAGTACCAGAGGAGCCATCCCGAGCTGCAGCACCGCTTTGATCGCTACGACTTTTTTGCGCCTAACTTCATGCATTCCTGCCTGAACCGCCTGCAACTCAAGAACAACCTGCAAATGGTCGATCTGGCCGATCCAGCAGGCAGCTTGATAATGGCTGATCCGCTGGACAATCCGGTAGCACCCTTCGCCCCCAAGCGCAGCAAGGGGCACGCAATCAACGACATGGAGCAGGTTGGAAACGCCTGACCAGCCAACCTCATCGAACGAGCCAGTGATCCCAGCGCAAGGAACCACCGCATGTGCAATCCCAGCCGCACCGTTCATATCAAGGCCCCGTCTTTCGGTACCCAGGAACAGCCTCCTCAGCTGCCGATTCATACCTATTGCGATCCAGAAATCTACGCAAGGGAACAGGAACTGATATTCAGCAACAGCGCCTGCTATATAGGCCACGAGAAAATGGTCCCTGAGCTGGGCGACTGGTATGCCTTGCCCCACGATAACTATTCCCGAATCCTGGTGCGCAATGAAAACGGCGTCGAGCTGATTTCGAATGTGTGCCGCCACCGCCAAGCTCTAATGCTCGGTGATTTCAGCCCAGGCACGCCGGAGTCCACGATTCGCCGGGGCAACTTGCGTTCGACCGGCAACCGTATCATGTGCCCACTGCATGCCTGGACTTACGACAATACCGGCGTGATCGTTGGAGCGCCGAAGTTTCCTGAGCGCCCCTGCCGTAATCTGCCGCGGTATCCGATATTCAATGTCGGTGGGTCTCTGTTCGAAGGGCCGCGCAATCCGATCGACGATATAGGCGCCCTGCTCGACCGGCCGGAGCTGGACTTCAGCGACTACGCGCTCGACCACGTCGAAATGCACCCCTGCAAATGCAACTGGAAAACCTTCCTCGAAATCTACAACGACGATTACCACATCGCCACCTTCCATCCTGGGCTACGGCGCTATGTGCGAAGCGAAGGACTGAGCTGGGAATACGGCAACTGGTACAGCCTGCAGCGCATCAACGTGAGTTCCAATCTGGCGCGCGCGGGTACAGACGCGTACCAGGCCTGGCATCAAAGCCTACTGGCCCATTGCGGCGGCTCTTCGCCCGGGTTCGGCGCCATCTGGGCCAGCTATTACCCCACCCACATGATCGAAGTTTTTCCCCACGCGCTGGTGCTCTCCACGGTTTACCCCAAGGGAGTGCACGAGTCATGCAACGTGGTGGAGTTCTATTACCCCAAGGCGCTGATGACATCGAACCGCGAGCTGATTGAATCGCACCGCGCGGCCTACATGGAGACCGCCATTGAGGATGACGAAATTGCCGAGCGCACCGATGCAGGCCGGCAGGCCTTGTATCAACGCGGCATTGAAGACAGCGGGCCCTACCAGATTCCACTTGAGGAAGGCATGCAGCACTTCCACGGCTGGTATCGCTCAGTGATGGGCCAGGCAATCAATCCAGGCGCAGCGTAACACTGCCCTACGTCCAACCAACACCAACCAGCCCAAGGAAGGAACTGATGATCTGACACGCCCGTAGTCTGCCAACACTCCAATCAACCATTTATAGAGACAGCACCATGACACTTCGCACTTACCGCCTGCCCGGCCAATCCCGCCTGAGCCTGCTCCGGGCCGCATCGAGCCCCTACACGCTGGCTGCCGCCCTGAGCCTGACACCCGCCGCCCTGCTGTTCAGCCCGCACGCCGCACTCGCCGCCGAGACCGGCGCTGGTGAGACCGACAGCGCGGAAGTGATGCTCAAGCCGATGACCATCACTGGCGTCAACGGCGCTCCGCCCAGCGTCACCGAGCAAAGCGACTCCTACACCATCGGCTCCACCAGCACCGCCACCAGGTTGGAGCTGTCGCCGCGGGAAACACCCCAGACCACCATTACCGTTACCCAACAGCAGATCGAGGATTTCAGGCTCAACAATGCGACAGATCTGCTGCGCGCGGGCGGCGTCAATGTGCAGCGGGTGGAAACGGACCGGACTTACTATTCCGTGCGCGGCTTCGACGTATCCAATTTCCAGATAGACGGCCTTGGGCTGCCCTTCACCACGTCAGAACAGATGGGCGACATCGACACCGCGCTTTATGACCATGTGGAAATACTCAAGGGCGCCAACGGGCTTACCGCATCGCCAGGCAACCCTGCCGCCACCATCAACTTCGTACGCAAGCGGCCTACCGATGAACTTCAGGCCAGCGGCGCGATCAGCTATGGTTCCTGGCAGACCCGCCGGGCGGAAATCGACGTATCTGGACCGATGAATGAAGCGGGCACGCTACGTGGCCGAGTGGTCGCCGCCGGACAGGACGGCGACTCTTACCTGGACCGCTATTCCCTGAGCAAGACGGTGTTCTCCGGGATCATAGAGGCCGATCTGACCGACAGCTCCACGGCCACCTTCGGTTATTCGGAACAGCGCAACCGCCCCGAGGGCATTATGTGGGGCGCGCTTTCGTTGTATTACACCGACGGCTCGAAGATCGATTACAGCCGCTCGCACAGCAGCTCACCTGACTGGACCTACTGGAACACGGACGACAAGCAGGCTTTCGCCGAGCTGAACACAGACTGGGCCGGCGGATGGCAAAGCAAGGCCTCGCTCAGTTACCGGGAAATCACCTCGGATGCCGAGCAACTGGTGGTTATTGGCGTACCTGACCGGCAAACTGGCCTGGGCCTGACCACCTACGCCTCCAAATACGACCGTATCGAAAGGCAACTCCTGGGCGATGTTTATATTAAAGGTCCGTTTGATCTGTTCGGGCGTACCCACGAGGTGGTAGCTGGCACCAATTGGTCGCGCAGCACCAATCGCTGGACTTCCTACGACGACGAGATAGGCACCCCGTTACCACCAGTCTTCGAATACAACGGCAATTTCCCCCGCCCCGCCTTCGACGAAGGGCTGACCAGTTCGAGCGACTACGTCACCTATCGCCGCAGCTTTTACACAGCAGCCCACCTTAACGCCACTGACAAACTCAAGCTGGTCGCCGGCGCCAACTATACACAGCTGGACAGCAGCGGTTTTCAACTGAGTGATCCGCATGAATACAGTCGGTCCAAGACAACGCCTTACTTCGGCGCAGTTTATGATCTCAACGACAACTACTCTGGATACGCAAGCTATACCGAAATTTTCAGTCCGCAGTATCTGGTGGATGCTTCAAAAAATACCCTTGAGCCCATCGAGGGCAATAGTGTCGAGGGCGGCATCAAGGGCGAATGGTTCCACAAGCGCCTCAACGCCAGTGTCGCGCTGTTTCGTACCAAGCAGGAAAATACCGCCGAATACGCTGGTTTCGACAGCGATGCTGGTTTTTCCTTCTATGCCCCGGTCGACACCACCTCCAAGGGCTACGAGCTGACCCTCGCCGGCCAACTGACGCCCAACTGGGAACTCAGCTCGGGCCTGACGCATCTGTTCTCGCTGGAAGATACCGAGGGTCGCAAGACCCGCACGTACATCCCGCAGAACTTTGCCTACCTGAGCACCACCTACAAAGTGCCGCAGCTCGACGGGTTAAAGATAGGGGGAAGCGTAAACTGGCAGAGCGAGATATTCCGGGAGGAAGGTACTACAGCGTCCGGCGATCAGATCGTTAGCCGACAGGGCTCGTATGCAGTGGTCAATGCCCTGGCCAGCTACGATCTGGATGAGCATTTCAACATCGCCTTGAACGTCAACAACCTGCTTGATCGCAAGTATCTGACCAGCCTGTATTGGTCCCAGTCCTACTATGCCGCGCCGCGCAACGCCATGGCGACGCTAACCTGGACCTATTGAGGCGTTCTGACCGGCCTGCCACGCTGCTAATGGCGGGGTGGCAAGGTCAGTAACGCATCCGTAATGGCCGCCGCCAGGTATTCCACACAGAACACACCGCCATGGGTCCAGGTTGATCGCATTCCGGCGAAGCGTCTGCTTCTGACGAACGGCATTGCCTGCCACAATTGCGTGGCAAACAGCCTTTCACCCTGGGCAAAGGGCTCAATATATAACACCGCCCCGTCATCAATATTGCCCAGCACGGTAACCGACGTCTGGATATTGCCCCAGCGGCTGACGGGCGCATCGTAAGCTGGCTGCAATCCGAGCAGTTGCATCGCGTGTTGCGGCATGGAGTTGGGGCCGTTGATATAGACCACCGTCGGCGAGGCAAAACGAATTACTGTGGTGTCGGGTAGCTGCGCGCCAAAATGTTGGATCAGCCGCTCGCGCATCCGGGCAATGCTGTCATCCATCGCCGCCAACTGCTGGTGCGCCTGTGGAGTGCGCCCTACCCGCTGCGCCAACGCCAAAAAATTCTCCCGCTGCATGAGCAGATTGTCCTGGTCCTGGGTGAAATCATCATAGGAAACGACCGGAGCGATCCGTTCAAGCTTGTCGCGTATGTCTTCCAGCAGGGGGGTAATCAGGATCAGTTCGGGGCGCAGCTGCGCCAGTAACTCCAGGTTCGGCTCAGTGCGCGTGCCCGCATTGGGCACTCCAGGCGGTAGAGCGGGATGCACTACCCAGGATCGATAGTCGGGAGCGTCCGCCACGGCGACCGGGGTAATGCCTAGCTTCAGCAGATGCTCGACCATCTCCCAGCTCAGCGCGGCGATACGCGGCTGCGCCCGGGCATTGGTTGCCAGGCAGCACAGGAGAATCGCCAGTCCTGCCATGCGGACCACGCCGATGCACTTCATGCCAGGCGCTGCCGTACCAGCAGGTAAACGAAATAACTGCCGCAGACCACGGACGCCACAAGACCTACGGGAATCTGCAACGGAAATATCAGCGTGCGTCCGATCCAGTCAGATAAAAGCATCAGCACCGCTCCGAGCAGCGCGGATAGCAGCAATTGCACCCGCACACACCGCGCGCCCAGCATCGCCGCCATATGCGGTGCCAGCAGACCAAGAAACGCAACCGGACCGAGCAGGCTGGTCACCAGGGCGCACAACAGCGACACCAGCAGTAATAACGTCACTCTCATAACAGGCACATCCAGGCCGCGGCTCATGGCCACGCTATCGCCAATCGACATCAGCGTCAGGGCACGTTGAAATAGCAAACTGAGGCCAATCAAGACCACCACCCCACCGCTCAGCCACGTTGCTTGAATGGCCGTGACCCGGTAGGTCGATCCCGACAGCCAGCCCAAAAGGGCCAGGGCATCCCCTGATCCGTTGGCCAAGCCGAGCTGCACTAGCGTATTGCTCAGCGCAGCCAGCGATATACCGACCAGCACCATGATTGCCGGCGAATATTGATGGCGGCGGCCAAGCACCAACAACCCTCCCAACACCACCAGACTGCCAACCAGGGCCGCGAACGGCGCTACAATCCAGAACAGCGAACTGCCGAAAAGCATAAGCGCCAGCATCACCGCAAGGGATGCCCCTGCGGTAAGACCAAGGATATCGGGGCTGGCCAGTGGGTTGCGTAGCAAGCGTTGCAGCAACATGCCGGCCACCGCCAAACCGCAGCCGGCGGTGGCTGCGGTCAACACTCTCGGCCAGCGCAAAGACCAGATTAGCGGAGACGGCCAACCCAGGGTCCAGCCGTCGGCGCCGCGGTTCAGACAAAGGCTGATCATCAGCACGCCAGCAGCGGCAAGCAACACCAGCCACCAGCTGCGCCGGGTCATGCGCTGCGCGCCACTTGGCAGCGCCAGCGCCCGCTGATCCTCAGCGGATAACTGCCGCCGCGAGAGCCATATCAAGACCGGCGCGCCGATCAGCGCAACCGTCGCACCGCTGGGAATCAGCTGTGGAACCCAGCGATTGATTAGCAGCGCCAGCCCATCGGTAACCAGCAACAACATGACTCCCAGCAAGGCGCTGTATACCAGCTCGTCACGCGATGTTCGCGCGCCGAACAAACGGGCCATGTTTGGCGTAATCAGACCGATAAAACCAATCAGGCCCACCGCAGTGATGGATACCGAGGTCAGCCAGATTGACACCAGGAACAGCGCCACTATTACCGGCCACAGAGTCATACCGCGGGCCTGGGCACCTGCGCTACCCAATTGCATCAATGTCAGCGCACGCGGCGCAAGGGCGACAAGCAGCAACCCGACCAGCAACTTCGGCCATAGCCAGGCCACCCATTGCCAATCGATCTGGCCCAGATCGCCCGCGCCCCACACGAACAAACCGCGCGTTTGCTGATTGTTGAGCAACAGAATGGCCATAGCCAAGGCGCCCAGCAACAGGTTCAAAGCCATTCCCGCCAGGATAACCGGCAAGCCGGCGATACCGTCGCGCCCCGCTACCATCAGCACCAGACCGACCGACGCCAATGCACCTCCCAGCGCTGCCCACTCGCCATGCCGAACTGCAAACAAGGGGAACCACAATGTGGCGCAAATCAAGCCGAGCCAGGCGCCCGAGGAGGCGCCAAGGGTCATCGGCGATACCAGACGGTTCTGGGTCAGCTGCTGCAAAACGCTACCGGACAGCCCCGTTGCCGCGCCCACCAGCACCGCCATGACCATGCGCGGCAAGACAGTGAGTTCGAACTCCATCGCCGCAAAGCTATTGCTCGACGAAACCGATAACAGCGACCAAAGTTGCGCCGGTGATAACTCAGCCCCCAGGCTCAAATGGCCCAGCACCAATGCGGGTAGCAACAATAGCGTCAGTGCGTAGCGCCGTTGCCCGCTTCTCAGCGGAGCCCAGGCTATCGCCCTGGTAATGGACGTCTCCACCTCAACCTACCACGGCGATCTTGTTGGCTTGGCCCGGCTGGTCAACTAGTTGAATGTCGATATCGTAAAGGCGGCTGAGCATATCGTGGCAAAGCAATTTCGCCGGCGGACCATCAAAATGCACCCGCCCCGCTTTCAGCGCTATGATCCGGTCGGCATGGCGCGTGGTGAGATTGATGTCATGGAGGATGGCGACAACACCCCGTCCAGCCTCGCGGTTGAGTGCGCGCAACAATCCCATCAGCTCGTACTGGTGCGCCAGATCCAGCGCCGACGTTGGCTCGTCCAGCAAGATCAAGGGTGCCTGCTGGGCCAGTAACATGGCGATCCAGGCCCGCTGGCGCTCGCCTCCCGAGAGGCTGTCGGCGAGGTGCTCGGCATAATGGGCGATATCGGTCTCGACCAGGGCGCGCTCGACCACCTGATTATCTTCCGTTTGCCAGCGTCCCAGGAGCCCGCGCCAGGGAAAGCGTCCCAGGCGCACCAGCTCCCGCACGGTCAGCCCTGCTACTTCGGGCAAGCGCTGGGGCAAAAAAGCCACACGCCTGGCGAACTCACGCTGGCTGTACTTCGCCAAAGATTTGCCGTCCAGTTCAATCCGACCCTGGTCGGGCTTGAACTGCCGGGCAATGAGATTCATCAGCGTCGACTTGCCTGATCCGTTGTGGCCCAGAATAACGGTGAACTGGTCTGGCGCAATGTCCAGGCTATCCAGTGAGAGAATCAGCCGCTGATCACGGCGCACCTGTATATTGCGCATCGTCAGCATACGAGCAGCAATTCCTGGCGCAGGCGGCGTAACCGCTCATCCTGCTTGAGCTTCGGGCAGGAGCTGCATGGTTCTCCGTCGCTCCGGCGAAAATGTTGGCAGCAGGCCTTGCGGCTCAGTGCAAGGCATGCGCGTCCGTCGTCCAGGCATACCTCGATTAGCGCGCTGGCACCCGGCAAGCCCAGCGCCTCCATCCATGACCTCTCGACGCCGCGCAGCTGCGCATTACTCAGCCCCTGCTGACGTTGCACCAGCAGCAGCGCGGCTCGCACGCAATCGGCAACCAGCAGGCGGGCCAGCTTTGGGTAAATGCTCGATACGCTGTTGAACTCGTTAAGCTGCTGCTCCGTGAAATCATTTATCTGCTCGGCGGCAAACCGAATCAGCGTCTCTTCGGCTCCCTTGTGTGGGCAATGCTCGGGAAGGCAGAAACCTCCGACGAATCCGCTTTCAACCGACTGCCCCATTTGCGCAAGGCACGGTGCCCGATTCGCCAGATGTACGGCCAACAAACTGAGGTAGACAGGCTGCCAGATCAGTAGAGTCCAACTGCGCGTGCTCCAGTAATGCGGCCCAGCTTCCGGATGAGCCTGTTGCCAATGGCCATGAAGCGATGCGATTCGCGCCGGGTTTTCAACGCTACCGCAGAGGAGCTGATTGGCATTCACCGGACCAATCCGCCCGACAAATCCAGGGAGGGCCTGCGAGGTGATGCTGATCAGACGGGCAAGGTGATTAGGGTCCTGGGACATCTCGGTCGAACCTGGCCGGCTGGCGGCGGCAACGTTAAATTATCATTCGGATAGCAGGATTTAAACATCTAAATGCGAATACTACAAATTATCATTATCATAAAGAGCTGGCGCGACGGGATGTGACGGGAAAGACCCAGATGGTCGAGACCGGCTGGGCAGCGCACTTCGGTCTGATTCGGGAAGGCAAGAAGCTGTGGGGAACTCATAGCTATGGGTCTTTTCCAACTAGCTGTTCGTCCAACCTCGATGCAGACCTCCATGGCAGGCAAAAGGCAGTCAGCCAGCCCCGCCCCAATCGAAGCCAGGAGGATCATGAACCCAAGTCACAAACCGCAGGATCTGGAGCAGCTCCTTGACCGCATCAACGACGCTGCAGAAGAGAGCGGCAAGGTGTCCTTCGGAGCCGTAATGGAACAGGTGGGGCGCCGATCATTCGGCCCCTTGCTCGTTCTGACCGGTCTCGTCGTACTCGCTCCGGTGATAAGCGATATTCCCGGCGTTCCACGCTCATAGCATTGATTGTGCCTTGATTGCCAATGACGGACTGGTTGCGCTTATCGCATCGGCATTGACAGCCGCGATCATTGTGCTGATCGGCTATAACCTGATCTGAGGCCAACGCGGCCTGCAAGGTGACAGGAACCAAAACGAGTAGAGCGGAACTCTTGCAACAAGGGGCGTCAAACGTATGGCTTTATTTCCCCAGCGCCAAGGGAACGTGTGTCGATGTCCGGTTTAGTGGGGCAAATTCAAACTGGACATCGGCACCATCAACGAGAAACGACAATATGAGTGAAGACCAACTGGAAATACGCACCGCGAGCCAGCGGAAAATCTTGTGGACAGTTCTTGGCCTCAACATGGCACTCGCAGCAGCGTTTGGGGTGACTGGCCTCAGGGCCGATTCCAGCGCGCTGATTGCCAACGGGCTCGATAACGCCTCCGACAGTATCGTCTACCTGATCACCCTGCTGGCGCTAAACCGTCCCCCAGTCTGGAAGCGAGCTGCCGCGCGCGTTTCCGGAGGGCTGTTGATCCTATTTGCCGCCGGCGTCCTGCTTGACGTCATCCGCCGGTTCTTGAGTGACGTCGAACCACTAGGTTCCACCATGATGGTGATGGCGGTAAGTGCGGCGGCAGTGAACGCGCTCTGCGTTTGGCTGCTCAAGCGAATCCGCGAGGCCGATGTGACTGTCCGTGCGGCAACAACCTTCAGCACCAACGATTTCATCGCGAACGCTGGCGTACTCATCGGTGGAGGTCTCGTCATTTGGACCGGCCAGGCGTGGCCCGACCTGGTCGTCGGTCTGGCCGTCGCAGCGATCGCGCTCAAGGGAGGCATCCGAATACTGCGCGATGCAAACTGCGAGGCTGGCAGGCCATAGCCGCTGTCGATATCCAGGCGTAGCCAGCGATGATCCTTTTCATGCTCAAATATGGTAGATTTTGCGCCCTCGCACCCAAAAACAAAAAATTCCATCGGTGATCTCTTACGGCGCGTTACCCACTCAACTACGGGATGCAGCAGAACAAACGTAGCCAGAAAAGCCGTAAATGACAGGATTGTCATTTACGGCTAACCCTCTTGTTAGACTTAGCCCGGATAATGGCGGCATGGATTCCACACAATGCCAAGCCAAGAAGAGGGCGCTATGACATATCACAAAATGGTGACTGCACTGAGCATGACTATCGCCTTGTCCGGGGTCAGCACGGCAATAATGGCCGAGGATGGCAGCCTGCGACTGAGAACGATGCTGGCCGACCGCCACGGATTCGGTGTGAACGCGGACGAGTCTACGACTAATAACGAAGCTGGAGAGCGTAAAAAGCTTATTATGAATAACGACGAGCTGTTTCTGGACACGATAGAACGAAACGAAAAGAAAGATCCTGAAAACAGCTAGTGCGCGGTTTCATCTCTTGCAGTACTTTGTACTCCTTCAACAAGAGATGTTTTTTGGGCGCCTCACGGCGCCTTTTTTTGATCGGCCCGCGCATTACAGTCGTTCAGATTGCGCACCATACAAAAAAGGCAAACGATGCGAATTTTAATCATCGAAGACGAGATCAAGACTGCCGAATATCTGCAGCAAGGTCTCAGCGAATGCGGTTACGTAGTTGACTATGCGTTGACCGGAACAGATGGAATACATCTTTTCCAAACGCAAAGCTATGCCTTAGTGTTACTCGATGTAAATCTGCCAGAGAAAGACGGCTGGGCCGTTCTAAAAGAAATTCGTCGAACCAGTGATGCGCGAATCATGATGTTGACCGCAAGCGGCAGGTTGTCTAACAAGGTGAAAGGGCTTGATTTAGGCGCGGATGACTATTTAGTTAAACCGTTTGAGTTTCCGGAACTCGTCGCTAGAATACGGTCTCTCTTGCGGAGAAGCGAGAAAATTACCGAACCTGAAATTTTAAAGGTCGCCGACCTGGAAATTGACCCCGCGAGACATCGTGCGCACAAAGCGGGACATCGCATTGATCTGACGACCAAGGAGTTTTTACTTTTACAACTATTGATGCGCAACGTTGGATTGGTCATGACACGAACTCAAATAATCTCATTGATTTGGGACATTAATTTTGATTGTGACACCAACGTTGTTGACGTATCTATTAGACGGTTGCGGGCTAAAATCGACGAGCCCTTCGAAAAGAAGCTGATTTACACTCTCCGCGGAGTGGGCTATGTGCTTGAGGATCGTGGATGATCAAGCCGCTGAGTTTGTCACTGAGGATTGGCTTATCGGTCAGCATTTTAGGATCCGCTCTTATTGTCTTAATATTTAGCCAGTCATGGTTAACGTTGCGCAGTCAACTTGAGATCATCGCCGAGTTAAAGCTTGAGCAAAAGTTAGGGCAAATCGAACATAGCATAACAGAATCCAAGCCTTCTTCCGTGTCAACTCTTAGATCCCACACTCTCGTCGACCTAATAACTGGGCATCCAGATTTGACTCTAATCGCATGTAACGCACCCCCTTCTCAAGACCTAATTTTTACTATCGGCGCGATCCCTAGCCAAGTAATAACCGATAGCCTTTGCCTAGAAAACTTAAACTTTCATGAGAAGCGGTTTAGCAATCTCGGTATTAACGCGATGATGATATCAAGCACGCTTCTCATTGCTTCGAGCGATGAGAGTCTGAAGCTAATTCTTATTAGTAATCGCTCCGACGACGAGGAATTACTGGACGCGTACCGAAATTCCACGATGGTGGCAATACCGCTGTTTTTGATGATTATTGGCTTTGGTGCTTGGTGGATTGCGCAGCGCGGGTTAGCGCCGTTGAATAATTTTCGCAATCTGGCATCAGTCATAACGACATACGACTTAAATAGGCGGGTCCCATCTTCCGGACTACCCGTTGAGCTTAAAGAACTGGCAGACAATATCAATGTCATGCTAGGCCGGCTTGAATACGGAGTGCAACATCTCTCCGATTTTTCCGATGATCTGGCTCACGAATTACGCTCACCCATTACCAACCTGATGGGTAAGGCTCAGGTTGCGCTGTCACGTGATAGAACATCTTTACAATACAAAGAGACCCTTGAATCCTGCGTCGAAGAGCTCGGCAGAGTATCCCGTATCGTTTCAGATATGCTTTACCTCGCACAGACTCTGCAATCAGAGACTGTAAATCTGTCAGATCGAATACATCTAAGCCAAGAAGCAAAACGGGTGGTAAATCTGTTCAGCATTATGGCAGAAGACAAGAACATTAGGCTGACCGTCCAGGGAGACGGCGTTATTGCGGGCGACAAGCTAATGGTGCAGCGAGCCATATCGAACCTACTGTCGAACGCCATCAGACACGCGTCTCACCACAGCAACATTCCGATACTCATCGAGAGCCAAGGTCAATCTATCGTGTTGTCTGTGACAAACGACGGCCCCGGTATACCCGAAGAGCACACCGAAGCGATATTCAAGCGATTTTATCGCGTGGATAGCGGGCGCTCACGTGACGAAGGAGGGACTGGACTTGGCCTTTCGATCGTCCGCTCGATCATGCAGATCCATCAAGGCAGCGTGACTGTAAATACCAGCACAGCCGGCCCTACGACATTTCAATTGTGGTTCAACCTTATGTGAGGTGGTTTATGCTCGCTTTTATTTGTCGTCTACGTCCGGCCCGATGGCCGCGTCAGGCGAGGTTCCTGTTTATCTGCAGTATGTTGATGGGGTTGTCAAACCTTGGTTGGTCAGCAGACCGCGAGATCGCAATACTGACCTTGCCTGAGACACTGGCTCGTGTGCTGCAGTCCAGCCCCGAGTTGGCTGTCTATCCCTACGAAATTCGGGCAGCCGAAGCAAGAATCCTGCAGGCGGGTTTTCGTCCCAACCCCGTTCTCTCCGTGGGAGTTGACGACATCGTCGGCAGCGGTGAACTTTCAGGCATGAATGCCATGGAAACCACCCTGGCACTGAGTCAGGTCATTGAGATGGGTAATAAACGCAACCTGCGTCGCGATGTCGGCAGTTGGCAGCGTCAGGCGGTGGAGCGTGATTACGAGCTCGCTCGCCTTGATGTTCTGGCCGCAGCTGCAAGCCGCTATCTGGAAGTGGCGCAGACCCAAAGATTGCTGGATTTCTCCGAGCAGGTTGTTGAATGGACTTTAGCCGCTCAATCCGTGGCTAACAGGCGTTTCGACGCCGGTAGCGCAAGCAGGGCCGAGCTTGGTCGCGCACGAACGGATGCAATGCAGGCTGCACTGGCGGTTAGCAATCTCAAGGTTCGGCTGGCGAATGCCAAGCGCCGACTGGCAAGTTTGTGGGGAGACAGTCAACCGGATTTTGCGATGGTGGGTGCCGAACTTTTTTCACTGGTGGAAATCCCGGACTTTTCCCGCATTCAGACCCAGCTCGAGCAAGCACCGCAATTGCAACGATTCTTGACACAAGACAGGTTACGCCAGGCTCAACTTGAGCTTGCTATCGCAGGCGGTCGGCAGGACATTGAGGTCGGCGCCGGGTTCAAACACATTCGGGAAACGAACGATATCGGAATGGTGCTGCAATTCTCCATGCCGCTGGGCGTTAATGACCAGAATCAGGGAAATATCCAGGCCGCCCGTGAGGACCTAGCGAAGCTCGACCTGGAAGAGGAGGCAACACGGGTCAAGATTTTTACCGAGCTACACAATGCATACGCACAACTGGAACAGACACGTAACCAGGTCACGGTACTGCGTAACGAGATTCTGCCCGAAGCACGGGAGACTCTCGAGTTGATTCAGGACGGTTACAGGGTGGGGCGCTTCTCCTATCTCGAACTTGTACAGGCCCGGCAGCAAGTGCTGGCCGTCGAGAACGACGCGGTTGTCGCCGCCACCGACTTCCATCAAACCCTTATTACCCTTGAAACCCTGACGGGCCAGCCTCTGACGGGAAGCGGACAAATTCTTACCCGAGCCGATACCGCAAGCGGTGTGTCGTCCGAATTCCGTCTGCCCTACCTGGATGGATCCGCTGGTGCAGAGCAAACGTTACAACAGGAAAAATCCCGATGAACACACTATTGAACTTAATACTTGGCAGCTTGCTCCTGGTTACGCTGCCCCTTCAAGGCGCACTTGCCGCAACCGATCCGAAAACGGAAACAGAAGCCGCTCACGCCGAAGAGGACGCTTCGCATCAGCACGAATCGGAAGAGCACGACGAGGAGGAAGGCGAGCATGCCGCAGAAGAAGCGGGACATGACGATCATGCTGGAGAAGATCAGGTAGATGATCATGAAGGCCACAAGGAGAGCGAAGAGCCGGTCCTGACCCTTAGCACTGATCTGTTACGCGAGTTCGGTGGTGAAATTGCTGTTGCTGAGGCGGGTTTCATTCGCCAGCAGGTGTCATTGCCAGGCGAGATCCAACTGAACAAGGAAGCCGTCGCTCACATCAGTCCGCGTTTCGCGGCGAAAATCGTTGAGGTGCGGGCAAAAATCGGCGACAAGGTCAGTGCCGGCGAAACCCTTGCGATGGCAGAGAGTTCTGAAACACTTGCACGCTTCAACCTGACATCGCTGATCGACGGCGTGGTGATCAATCGGGACGTTACGTTAGGAGAGCATTTGTCACCAGATGACGCTGCCTTCGTGGTCGCGGATGTGTCTACTCTCTGGGTCGACATAGCGCTCTATCCCAAGCAAGTACCGTTGGTGGAGGTTGGTCAGCCGGTTCGTCTGAGTACGAGCTATGGCCCGGAGCCGGTTGAGGCTCGCATCGACTATGTGGCTCCTTCGGTTGATGAGAGCACACGCACCGGCCTGGCGCGCATTTTCCTGTCCAACGAGAATCGTGCTTGGAAACCGGGCATGTTCGTCCAGGGTGATATCTCCATTGGCGAATATCCGGCAGCCGTGGCAGTCCCGAAGAGCGCGATCATTGATTTGGAGAGTCAACCAACAGTGTTTGTACAGGAAGGCGGGCGTTGGGAGCCGAGACCAGTGGAGCTTGGTCGCAGTGACGACAACTTGGTAGAAATCCTGGCGGGTCTGGAGGCCGGCGAAAGTTACGTTACCGAGGGCGGTTTCGTGCTCAAGGCGCAACTGCAGAAAAATGAATTCGAATCCGGTCACAATCACTAACCCAGGGAGAACAGTATGCAAAGCATCATCCGTTTTGCGCTGGATAACCGGCTGCTTGTGGTCGTGTTAGCTCTGGCGACTCTTGCTGGTGGCTATTTCGCCTATCGCACCCTGCCGGTGGATGCCTACCCTGACATTTCGCCGGCGCTGGTCCAGGTGTTTGTGGAAACCGAGGGATTGGCACCTGAGGAGGTCGAAAAATACGTTACCTATCCGATCGAAAGCGCAATGAACGGATTGCCTGAGCTCGATCATGTGCGTTCGATTTCCAACTTTGGCCTGTCAGTCATCAATATTTATTTTGAGGACGGAACGGATATTTATTTCGCCCGGCAATTGGTTGGCGAGCGTCTCCAGATGGCTCGGGAATCGATTCCCAACGGCTTCGGCGAACCGGTCATGGGGCCCATCACTACGGGGCTTGGGCAAATTCTGTTTTACGTACTCGAGGACACCACCGGTCAATACAGCACTACCGAGCTGCGTGAGATTCAGGACTGGATCGTCAAGTTCAATTTGCAGACAGTCAAGGGCGTGACCGAAGTTCTGTCGATTGGCGGCGAAGTGAAACAGTTTCAGGTGAATATCGATCCGAACGCCCTGCTTCGTTATGACGTCAGTTTGCCAGAAATCAAGGAGCGCATTGAAGCCAACAACGCCAATGCCGGCGCCCAGTTCATCGTCAAGAATGACGAAGAATACATTGTGCGGTCGGTGGGTCTTGCCACTGACCTGGAGTCGCTTCGCAACATTGTGGTGAAGACCATCGACGGGACTCCCGTTTATTTGCATCAACTTGGCGATCTGGATATTGGCGGAGAAATTCGCCGCGGACTGACCACCAAGGATGGCAACGGCGAGGTGGTTGTCGGCATGGTGTTGAAGCTGATCGGCAGCAACACCTCCAACGTGATCAGTGCGGTAAAGCAGGAGTTGGCGACAATCAACGACAACCTGCCTGAAGGCATCGAGGTGCAGCCGTATTACGACCAGGCTACGCTTGTGAAAGCGGCCGTAACCACGGTAATCAATGCTCTATTGCAGGGCATCATTCTGGTAGCCCTGGTTCTGCTCGCCTTTATGGGTGGTCTCAGGCCAAGCTTGGTGGTGGCGCTCTCCATTCCGTTTTCGGTCGGCTTTACCTTTCTTGCGATGAAAATTTTCGGAATATCCGCCAACCTGATGTCGCTGGGTGGGCTTGCTATCGCGATCGGTATGATGGTGGATGGCGCGGTTGTGGTGGTTGAAAACGTTGACCGCATGTTGCGCGAAGCCAAGCCTGATGAGTCGCGTCTGCATATCGTGATGCGCGCCTGCCAGTCGGTCGCCAGACCGATCCTGTTTGCGATCAGCATCATCATTATCGTGTTCCTGCCGCTGTTTACTTTACAGGGCGTGGAAGGCGCGACATTCAAACCGCTGGCCTACACGGTGGCGGTGGCGATGTTTGGATCATTGATCTTCGCGCTAATGATCGCTCCAGTAGCCGCTTCGCTGCTGATGAGGAGTCCCAAGATTCGTGAGGACAAGCCACGCAAGGACATCATCAGTTTTATGCTTAAAGGTTACAAACCGCTGGTAGAGGCGATGGTTGCCCGCCGCGGGATCGCGTTAGCGCTGGCGGTCATCGTTCTGGCCGTGGGCGCTGCAGTAGCGCCGCGTCTAGGTTCGGAATTTGTGCCGCGTCTGAATGAGGGCGACCTGTTGATTCGCGCCACCATGGCGCCTTCCATCTCGCTCGAAAAGGCTGAAACCACCATCACCGTTTTTGAGCGGCAACTGATGAAGGATTTTCCGGAGGTAACGCAGGTAGTATCGCGTATTGGTCGGGGTGAAGTTGGCGCACACGCCGATCCGGTCAACAACGCCGAGATATTCGTTTCTCTCAAGCCACAGGAGGAATGGGTAAGCGCGGATACACTGGACGGTCTTTACGCCGCAATGAGCGAGAGATTTGAAAGCTTCCCTGGTGCCAAGTTCAACTTCACGCAACCTATCGCCGCTGCTGTGGATGAATTGCTGACGGGAACCAAGGCCGAACTTGCAGCCAAGCTCTTTGGCGATGACCTTGATCTGCTTGTTGAAAAAGCACAAGAGGTTGAACAGGTGATGCGTACGGTGCGTGGAGCTCAGGATGTTCAACGCGACCAGATCGGTGGCACACCGCAACTTCGCATCACGTTGGACAGGGCCGCGATCGCCCGCTATGGACTCAATGTGAGTGATGTTCACGATACATTGAGTGTGGCGGTCGGTGGTAGCGAAGCGGGACAGGTGTTCGAAGGTATTCGTCGTTTCGATATATATGTGCGTCTGAAGAAGGAGGCGCGAGACGAGACGGAAGTCATCCGGCAGCTGATTCTCGAAAACGCCTCCGGCCAGCGGGTACCCCTGGAAGAGCTGGCAAATATAGAAGAAGTTGTCGGGCCACGGCAAATCACCCGAGAAAACAATCAGCGTTTCATCACCATTCAAACCAACGTGCGTGATCGGGACATCGGCTCCTTTGTTGCCGAAGCCGATGCCGCTATTGCGGAACAGGTCGACTTGCCGCCGGGGTATTTCCTCAAGTGGGGTGGTCAGTTCGAGCTTCAGCAACAGGCCAACAAGCGTCTGATGATCGTGGTGCCGATTACCCTAGCGCTAGTGTTCATAATGCTTTACGCAAACTTTGGTTCGTTGCGTAACGCGTTACTGATCATGCTGAACATTCCGCTGGCTCTGGTGGGCGGTATCGTTGGCTTGTGGTTGACGGGGCAGAGCTTGTCTGTACCTGCTTCAATTGGTTTCATTGCGCTCTTTGGTATCGCGTTGGAGAACGGTCTAGTGCTTGTCAGCTATCTCAATGAGTTGGTCAAGAATGGCGTTTCCGTTGCTGAAGCCAGTGTCCAGGCGGCGTGTGCACGTCTGCGAGCGGTTATCATGACTGCTGTAACAACGGCGCTTGGGCTGTTTCCGCTCTTGTTCGCCAGCGGCACCGGCAGCGAAGTGCAACGGCCTCTGGCCACCGTCGTGGTCGGCGGACTGGTCACAGCTACGATTCTCACCTTGTTGGTTATTCCCGCCCTTTATCAATGGTTCGCTGATAAACCAGCTGATATCGGCGAAACCCATTGAAAGGAGATAACACCATGCAAGAGATAAAAGCCTATATCAAGAACCATAAGCTCGAAGCGGTGACTCTGGCGTTGCATCGGCTAAGTGGTATCAGCGGCATGAGCGTGTCTGAAGTGCGCGGTTTTGGGCGGAGCAAGGTCCATACCAGCGCGGCCAATCCAATTGACGGCACGGCAGATTTCGTCAGGCACGTAAAAATCGAGGTGGTGTGTCATGATCAGTACGTGGACGAGGTGGTTCAGGCACTGCAAGAGGTGGCCCATACCGGGCTACGGGGTGATGGGCGTATTTTCGTCAGCGATGTCAGGCGGGCGATCCGGATCGAGGATGGCGTCGAGGATAGCACTGTCGTCTAATAAACCAGCCACGTTGATCAACGTTCGTGGCTCTTGAGTAGCGCTCCCGCACACAAACGCGAAGTACCCGATACGAACTGAGATTTCACTAGCGACAGGAGGCAACGTGGGACATCAACACCTACATAACGAACAGGCTGGTGATAAACGCGTCTGGTGGGCCATAGCCGTCAATGTTGTCTTAACCGTGGTGCAGATAGTGGGAGGTATATTGTCAGGGAGCCTCTCGCTGGTTGCTGATGCAATCCACAACCTAAGCGACGCCATCTCGATGGCCATCGCTTACGTGGCCAGGAGAATCGCGCGGCGCCCAGCCAATGAAGAATGGACATTTGGTTACGTCCGAGCCGAGCTGATAGCCGCGCTAATAAACTACACCACTCTGATAGTGATAGGCCTTTACCTGGTTTACGAAGCAGTGTTTCGCTTCATAGAACCTCAGCCCGTTCAAGGGTGGACGGTGGTGATTATCGCAGCTGTCGCTTTAGTGGTTGATACGATAACGGCCATGCTGACTTATTCGTTATCAAAGTCCAGCATGAACATTCGGGCGGCGTTTTTACACAACGTGTCAGATGCACTGGGGTCCATCGCCGTCATCATTGCAGGGACCTTGATAATTTTGTATGACTGGGTAATTGTAGATCCATTGATAACGTTAATGATAGCTGGGTATATATTGTGGCAAGCGTTTGCAGAAATAGGTGGCGCCATTCGCATACTCATGTCTGCCACACCAAAAGATATAGACCCTCAAGAAATCATATCGAGATCATTAACCATACCAGGGGTTTGTGGCATCCATCACCTGCACATATGGCCTATAGATGAGCACCGAACATCGCTTGAGGCGCATATCGTGATTAAAGATCAATTGATGAACCGAAGTGAAGAAATCAAAAACGACGTCAAGAGACTGCTAAATAACGAATTTTCCATCAACCATACAACGCTGGATGTGGAATCCCAATCGAGAGAATGTGGCAACGCAAAAACATTTGGGCATTGAAAAAGGGCGCCGGGTAGGCGCCCTTGTTGAATCGCAATCAGATAATATCAAGCGGGTAGGCGATGATAACCCTGACTTCATCAAGATCAGACTCGAAAGCAGTCGCTCGTGTCGTAGCCTGGCGGAGCCTGAAAGACAGACCCTGAAGCCTTCCGGTTTGCACTATATATTGAGCCTCGACATTTCTCTCCCAACGATTTTGATCAGTAAGCGGGTTTCCATTGGCATCTGCACGCATATACACAGCGTTAGCGTCTGAGTAATCTGCATCACTTCCTGTGGCGTAACGCGTCATAAATGATAGTCCCGGTACGCCATACTCAGTCATATCGAGATCATAACGAATCATCCATGACCGCTCTTTTGGCGAATTAAAGTCGCTATATTGTAACGAGTGATCCAGAAAAATCGAATCAGACTGGCGAAGATAATCGAAATCATCGTCTCCGTGGTTGCGCTGGTGAGACAACGTGACACCGTGTGTTTCGGTCGCGATGCCTACACTAGCACTCCAAATCTGGTTGTTAAATTCACCGAGTAGTTTCTTTCCTTCGTCGGTGGCGAAGTAGTAATCTACGCCGCCAAAAAGCGAAAGTTGTTCAGACAAGGGCAACTCACTAGAAACACCAAAATAACTTTGATCCCACGCGTCCTTAAGACGACTCGTATACAAGCTGAACCCTAGCGCAGGGTTTAGGGTGTAATCCCCTCCGAAATATGCGACCCAGGGAGAGTCAACCGGACCTGCGTAAAATGCCACAAACTCATCATTCATGCTGATACTGGTTGGTTGGCTCATGCCGCTGAGCCGCCCGCCTTGCACAGTCAACCCATCAATATGAGTATTGACAAGCGTAACGCCTCGGAAGCTTTCAGGAAGCAGCCGGGAATCACCATAATGGACTACAGGGGTCGTCGGAAACACATCGCCGACTTTAACGACTGTGTCAAAAGCACTTAATTTTGCCGCCGCGCCAAGCTTCGTGTATTCATTCCCAGCTTCGCCTTGATTGTCGACGGGAAGAACATCAAAGGAACTGCGCCCGCCGTTTCGTCCGTCGCCAGTATCAAGCTTCAAGCCCAGCATTGCAAAAGCGTCCAAGCCAAAGCCAACGGTACCTTCGGTAAACCCAGACTCGAAATTAGCTATTACGCCGTGCGCCCACGCTTCAGAATATCCCGTTCCGTTCGGGCTGGACTGACCATTACGGTGGTCTCGATTAAAATAGAAATTCCGGTTCAGTACCGACAGACTGCTTCCGTCAAAGAAGCCAGAAGCAGCTTGCTCTTGCTCTTGCGCTGAGATGGCTCCGGAATGAGCGGCAATGAGAATTGATGAAGCAATTAATGAAAGGCTGATTTTTTTATTCATTTGATTTTTCGTCTTATTAGGGAGACTTTTTAAAGCTAATTTTTAATCGTATCCCCTTGGGAATTTCCAAAAGATTGCAATAATATTACAATTCTGTAATGTTTAGGCATGTAATGGAATCTCAGAATAGATCTGGCCTGGATGGCTGCGCCCTCCATTGCCGACCCAGACAATGGAAAAACAGGACGTTCAAACAATAAAATATCTGATTTCTAGGCTTTATGTTGCTCTCACATGCTTACGCATGTTTTGCCCACCTTCAGTTAATCTCAAGATATCCTTCCCCAGAGGTGATTCGGGGCGGCCTTCGCGACACCTTCCATTTCCGGTCTCTGTAGTGGTCTACTAATCTTGGGGTATTCCAGGAGAGCGCGTCGACGATCAAGTTGGCCACGTAGGGCGGCGCCCAGTAAATACGGGGTTTCTCATTTTGCAAAGGATTCCTGATCCATGCGAGCCAAAGGCGCGCGGTAGCCGGCCCGATGCTCACACCCAGGCGGTTTCTAGAATTTGATCGGAATCAGACGCGGGATGGATGCCAGACGGCGTCCAGAAGGCGGTAAAGGATCTGGTCGCTAAAAGGTGTAGCCACAAGGCTTAGCAGCAGGGATCAGCTGCGCCTTCACAGTGGTAAGTTGCAGGATGCTTGGTTTTGCATTCTTGCCCCGTCTTGCAGACGGTTACCATCCCTTGCTCATGCCCTTCGCAGCACTCGGGTTCAGCCTTGCCATCTGCGCCAACCATCAAAGCATGGTTGGTCGCCATGGCCTCCATGCCTTCCATATCAGGCATCGTGTGATGCGCAGATAATCCTGTCGACATCAGCAACTGCGCCATCCCGTTGATCGGAAGCGTGAGCACTAGCAGCAGGATAAGAAAGGAGCACATGGTGAACTTCGTATTCAGCGATGAGGACCAGGACCTCAGCGATTTCGGACGCGTTGCTCGCGATGATTTTTTCAATGACGGCGGTAATTCGAGTTCCTGAGCTCCTGCTGCGCAGCATCTAAAGCTCAAGACCAACCACGTTACTGCGCGAGAGCTTGGCTGAAGCTAATCCGGGCGGGTGGTCGATCTTTTCCAGCGTAAAGTGCCGTGCGCGATATCTCATTGCTCTTGCAACATTTGTAGTTGCGGCAGTATCTTCTTCCACTGGCAGATCTTTTGCAGCTCGACACGTGCCGCTAGCGGTGGCAAGTCAGTGCTTCGATTATGCGGCATTGCTCGATCTCACCGCCCTGGCAGCACGCAATCAATCTTCCCAGTTCTCGCTCCAACGCCAGGAGGTCGCGGATGCGGGCTCTTACTTGTTGCAGCTGCTCACCTACCTTGGCATCAACGGTAGCGCATGAGGCGTCTCGCTGATCGGCAAATCCTAGTAACTCGCGTACGGCATCAAGGGTAAAACCCAACGACCGCGCTCGGCGAATAAAGAGCAGGCGGTCACGCTCCGTATGTGTATATATCCGGTAGCCCGAAGGCGTGCGCCCTGCCGAGGACAGCAGACCTATCTGTTCGTAGTAGCGGATAGTCACGGCCTTTGTATCTGTCGCCCTGGCAAGCTGTCCAACTGTGTAAGCCGATGTACTCATCACTGCTTGACCCTTAGCTGCTATAAACTTCATGCTAACGCATTCAACACACCGTTGAGGATTGATCATGGAGAGTTGTTGCGAAAACAAGACAAGCGAGCTGGCACAGCTGCGCAACAAGCAGAGCCGGGTGCTCTACTTTGTTCTTGCAATCAATGCCGCGATGTTCCTAGTTGAGTTCATCGCCGGCTGGATAGTTGGATCGACTGCTTTGCTGGCGGATTCGCTGGATATGTTCGGTGATGCCTCGGTGTATGCGCTGACGCTGTATGTGCTGCATCGCAGCGCGCGTACGCGGGCCGGGGCGGCACTCTTCAAGGGCGGTTTCATGTTGCTGTTCGGCCTACTCGTCATCGCAGACGCTGTGCGCAAGATGGTGACAGGAGGTGTCCCTGAAGCTGAGTGGATGGGAATGGTGGGCGCCGCTGCGCTAGTCGCTAACACGGTCTGCTTCGTGCTCCTGTATCGTCACCGAAGCGATGACCTGAACATGAAATCTACTTGGCTGTGCTCGCGCAACGACCTCATCGCCAATGCCAGTGTTATCGCCGCCGCCATCCTGGTTGGCATTAGCGGAACCGTCTGGCCTGATGTGATCGTGGGGCTGGCTATTGCGGTGCTGTTCTTGCATTCCGCAAGGCAGGTACTCAGCGAGGCTTGGACAGAATGGCGTCTGCATAGCGCACCCTCACAGAGCATGGCCGAGCCAAGCGCCTGTTGCAATGCGGAGACCAGCACCAAGTTCGATAGCTGCTGCGATCGCACCAACGTGCCATGCCAATCAAAAGGACAAAGAGACTAGATGATGAAAGCCCAAGAACATCCTTCTGCCAATCCTTGGGGCTTACTGCTTGTCGTATGGCTGCTTGCGGTGATTTCTACCCTCGCGACCTTGTTTATCGGAGAGGTCATGGGGAAAACCCCATGCGTACTGTGCTGGTATCAGCGGATCTTTATGTTCCCTCTGGCGCCGATGTTGACTATCGCCTGTTATCGTTCGGACTTCGCCGTTTGGAAGTATGCACTGCCCCTCGCTGTCATCGGCTGGGGTATCGCCTTGTATCACTGGCTACTTTTCATTGCCGTGATCCCAGAAAGCGTCAAGCCATGCAGTGCCGGAACGTCCTGCTCCGGGGCCGACATGATAATTTTTGGAAGCGTGCCGCTACCACTGCTTTCCTTGGCAGCATTCAGCGCCATCGCTCTGCTTCTTGTCCTAGTTCGCCGGAGAACCCTTGTATGAATAGACGGGCCATCGTCCTTACCATCAGCGCTGTGGCAATTGTGTGTTTTGCCGCTGCGGCACTGCTCTACCAGAGATATTCTGTCCCGCAGGAAACTACGGTTTTTAGCCAGAAGAGCAACCCACTGGTGCGCTTTCATTCCCCGGTCCTTGGGCCGAACGATGCTCCGGTCACCATCGTCGAGTTCTTCGACCCTTCATGCGAAAGCTGCCGCGCGCTCTTCCCTTACGTAAAGCAAATCCTGGCGAAATATCCGAATGACGTGCGCCTTGTCGTCCGTTATGTGCTGTTCCACAACGGCTCAGAAGAGGCCGTTCGGATATTGGAGTCAGCACGGGCTCAAGGTATTTACGAACCCGTGCTGGAGGCCGTCCTCGATGCTCAACCCCAATGGCATGACGACCCGAAGATCCTGGAAGCGTGGAAAGCCGCAGCAGAAGCTGGCCTGGATGTAGAGAAGGCCCAGGAAGTAATGAACTCGCCGGAAATCGACGCGATTTTGAAGAAGGACGCTGCGGACGTTAAGACGGTTGGAATTCAGGGTACGCCTACCTTCTTCGTCAACGGAAAACCTTTGCCCAAGTTCGGCCCGCAGCCGCTCCTGGAACTCGTTCAGAGCGAGATGGAAAAGGCGAAGTGAACAGACTGCGCATTCCACTCGTCGTGCCTTGTAACAGGCATTTTCAGAATCGCTGGGGTAAAAAATGGGACTGATAAATCTACGACTGTTATGTGGGCTTTTGCTTCTAATCCTTTCTGCCGCCGCAGCGGCGGCAGATTTCAAGGTAACGGATACCAGACTACGACTGCTGCCCGGCGATCTGCCTGCTGCCGGGTACTTCAAGTTGAGTAATATCAGCGGCGGACCGGTGAGCTTGGTAGGGGCAGAGAGCCCAGCTTTTGGACATATAACGATGCACAAAAGCATTCAAGACAACGGAGTGGCACGCATGGAACCAGTGCCGAGGCTCGAGGTTGCGCCGGGTACATCTGTCGAGTTCTCGCCAGGAGGCTATCACCTCATGCTGATGAAACGGCAGAGCCCGATCGACTTGGGGGATGAAGTTACGGTGACGCTCGTGTTCGCCGATGGACAGCGTTTTCCGATCATATTCGAGGCCGTGTCCCCGGCGTCTCTGTAGGAGGTGAATGGATGAGTAAGCGGCTCTTTCTCATGCTGAGCGTATTGTTTATGGCTGGCTGCGGCGAACAAAGTTGGCAGACAACAGATATCTCCGGCGCTATGCCAGAACTCAAGTTCGACCTCACCGATGAAAATGGTCGCACGGTGAGTGCTGATGACTACCGTGGCAAGCCTACGCTGCTCTTTTTCGGCTTTACGAACTGCCCAGACGTATGCCCGACCACGCTTGCACAACTCGCAAGCGCCTCCCAACAACTTGATGAAGAGCTGAGGGAAGATTTGCAGGTCTTATTCGTCTCGGTCGATCCAGAGCGCGATAGCCCGCAGACGCTACGACGCTACACCGATGTTTTCGGGCCGCAATTCATCGGGCTTACCGGAGATAAAGCGGCGCTCGACGCTCTGACTCGCCGGTACAGCACCACTTACAGCTACGGCGAAGAAGATCAATCCGGAAATTATGATGTTTCACATTCGGGTGCCGTATTTGTATTCAATCGCCATGGAGATGTACGGCTTTTGATCCGCGCCACTGACCCAATGGATGCGGTGGCTGCCGATTTACGTCGTCTCTTCAAAGACGGCGCTTAAGATACGCACGACTGCACGAAGCGCCCCACTGGTTGGACTAATAAAGAATATTTTTATGTATGAAGTTGCGTTTATGGTGGCTAGTTGCGGTGCTTGGCACGAATTTGGTGTTTATCGCTGCACGCCGGAAGAAGACTCTTCGTCCAGCGCAGCGACGATCCTGAACGTTGCAGCCGCTGAGCAGCTCGGATTCGCCATCGCATCCGAGCCTGCGCTATATCGAGGATAGTACTGTGCCCATCGACAACAACCAGGTCGAGAACCAGATACGGCCATGGGCTCTTGGCCGTTCAAACTGGTTGTTTGCCGGGTCGCTACGCAGCGGCAAACGCGCGGCGGCGATCATGAGCCTGATCCAGTCGGCCCGAACGAACGGACATGATCCGTACGCCTACTTGAAAGATGTGCTGACGCGGCTGCCGACGCAGCGAGCAAGCAGGATCGGCCAACTGCTGCCGCATCAGTGGGCACCTGCCTGAGTCACGCAAGGTGAACTAGCCGTACGCTTACCTTTCCTCAGCGCCGTCCGCACCACGCAGCTTCACATTGCTAATGACCCTGCGCTCAAATGGGAGCTAGCTTCTAGCCAGTCTCACTGCTTGTTACTCCACGTTGAAGCGGACCCATTTCCTACCATCCCTTCAAACTTTTCCAAGTCCTTCGCATCTATCGATGAGATCAGGGCCACTGTATCCGGTTTTTTTAGGATATGTCGTCTTACGACTGCATCAGGTCTGCCACCACCCAGCCAAACACCTGTGGGGCGTTGGTCGCAGCGAAGCAAGGTGCCATTGCCAAAGCGATAAAACGGCAGGCTTCCATCTGGCAGTTCGATGCTGCATAAGCCCCCTTCATGCACGATGGATTCGTTTCGGCCGGGCTTCACTCGCGGCCCATTCGGCGCCTTCTCATCTTTTTTAAGAATTTCTAAGCGTCTTCGTAGCTGCGGCTGCTCGCCCATTCCAAGTCATACTGCACTTCAAGGTGAAAGGCCTCATAGAGTCGCCATGCCTTCTTGCGAGCCTGCTCCAAGGCATCCTCCACCCCGGCTTCTGTAAGGGTTCTATTCACATTAGACTGGGGTGGAAGCTGTTCATGAAGCGCCTCGAGCTTCACATAAACAGCATAAGCAGCATCGCGACTCTGTGCGGCATGCCCTTCGGCAATTTTGCCGTCCAATCCACTCATCAACTGTTCTATCTCAGTTATCTCAACGTCACTCACAAGCTACGCGTCTCTGTTTGGGAAAATGAGGGTCGTTGTCGATCCGGCTGGTCAGGCTTTCAATGCCAGAATTCGGCGCGCACCGTTCAGTACGATGAGGCCAACGACCGTACCAATCGCCAAATCTGGATAGGGAGAACCGGTCCACGCAACCAAAGCACCTGCGGCAATAACGCCAAGATTCGCGAGCACATCGTTGGCCGAAAAAATCCAACTCGCTTTCATGTGTGCACCGCCTTCGCGGTGGCCATAGATCAACAAGAGACAGCTGACGTTCGCGACGAGTGCAACTAAGCCAAACCCCATCATCAGCATCGACTCAGGTTCGCTGCCATAGATGAAGCGTCTAGCCACCTCAACGAGTACCCCCATAGCCAACACGATCTGGAAGAAACCCGCCAGGTGCGCAGCGCGAACCTGCAGCCGCGCAGCCCGACCGACCGCAAAGAGAGCCAGGCCATAGACGGCAGCATCAGCAAACATGTCCAGCGAGTCGGCAATTAGGCCCGTCGACTGAGCGATCAAGCCTGCGCCCAACTCGATGACAAACATCGCGGCATTGATAACGAGCAGGATTTTGAGCGTGCCGGCCTCCTTGGAAGCAGTCAGCTCTTCACTGACGCTATTGGCCGAAGCTGCTTCCTGACTGGCCGGCTGAGTACCGAGCAACGTTGCCCCTAAACCAAGTGATTCCAGCTTGGTCGCGATCTGGTCAACCGGACCGTTATGGAAAGCGCGTACCTGTCTGCTGCTTAGATCAAAGGACAACGACTTGAGCTCAGGAAAGCCATTGAGCGCGAGCCGAATCATTCGCTCTTCTGAAGGGCAATCCATCTTGGGCACAGAAAAACTGCTGACCCAAGCCCCTTCATTCGAAGGCGCGGTTGCCGCTTCAGTGATTGCCGGCTCAGGGCCACAGCCACAGGATTCATCACAAGAACTCATGATTCGCTTCTCCTATAGGACTTAATTTACCGATTAAAAACCATGTAGTATATATAGGGTCAAGCCTAATATACTGGCTTTTTTACCAAGGGGCAGACCATGCGCATCGGCCAACTTGCACAGCAGGCGGGGGTGGACATTCAGACGATTCGTTTTTATGAACGTCAGGGACTGCTTCCACCGCCCAATCGCGAGGACAATGGCTATCGAACCTATAAAGCAGACCATGCGGACAAACTGCTGTTCATTCGCCGATGCCGCTCTTTTGGCATGTCACTGGAAGAAATTGGTGTTTTGCAGAGCTATCAGGAACAGCCTCAGCAACCCTGCGTTGCGATCAATGAGCTTCTTGATAGACATATCGCCCAGGTCAGGAACCAGATTGCGTCCTTGCAGGTCCTGGAAAACCAATTGATGACGTTGCGGGGCTGCTGCGATAACGAACGACAAAACCTGGACTGCGGAGTACTTTCGGGCCTGCTGGGGGGCGACAAACCTTTTTCGTGATTCCGGCTTAAAGTCATTTTTCGCGTCGCCTCGATCCATAGCGCTTGACCCTATAGCGGCTATAGGGTGTTCACTTGGACCATCTGCTGCGTAAGTGAGATCTAAATGAATACCGTTCTCCGCATTGCCATCGGTGAGGCCTTCTTCCAAGCGAGGAAAGCACTCAATGAAGAGGTGCCAACCGAGGCTTTCTCCTGGCTGGAGCGAGCCCACATATTGAGCCAGCGAATGCCTATTCTTCATGCTCAGAGCCATTGGCTGATGCTAAGGGCTGGCTGGCAGTTGCGCGACTTTCGGGAGGTGCTCAGCCAAATACCGCGAATCATGGCGGCCCTGCTGTTCTCGAAGATTTGGGTACCGCTCGGAAACAGCGGACGCGCCAGGGTCAGTGCTTTTGCGCCAATGCCCACCTCACCGGAGCTGCAGCGACTTCTTCAAGGAGAAACGCGATGAGCTCGTCTCCTAAAAGGTCACCTTTTGTTGTTCCCTGGTTCTGGTGGATGCTATCGCTGACCATTGCCTCGGCCGACCTAGCGTTGAAAAGCGCAATTACGGGTTCGCTCCCGGTCGGCACCGTGATTCCTCTCACCCCGTTTTTTAATCTGGTTCACTTCTGGAATACCGGCGCGGCGTTCAGCTTCTTGGCTGATGCAGGTGGTTGGCAGCGTTACTTCTTCATCGTCATAGCTCTGGTCGTTTCGATCGTGCTGGCTCTGATATTGCGTAAACCCAGAGCCAGCGGTGAAGCCCTAGGCTATAGCCTTATCTTGGGCGGGGCAGTTGGGAATCTGATTGATCGCGCATTTCGCGGCCATGTAATCGACTACCTGGATTTTTACTGGCAGTCCTGGCATTGGCCTGCGTTTAACCTGGCAGATATTGGCATCGTCGGTGGCGCCGCCATGCTAATCCTGAGCAGTTTGCTGAGCCAAAATGCGGAAGCCGGCCGAGTCAAAGAATGAAAGGCTCGCCCTCAACAAATACGGTGCGCTGGGCAGGCAAGGCCTGGGTAGGGACCGGCATCGGCATCTTTCATGGCCGTGCCGGCCACCAGGAGTGGCACACCATCAGGCGCATCAGATTTCAGTGGGCCTCGACTCACCTGTATCGGTTGAAACCCCGTTGGGCATTCAAACAGGGGCAGCCATCTTTATCCCCGCGGGCCTGAAACACCGGCTCAGTGCTGGTCGAGTTCTATCGATCTATCTGGATGCGCTATCCGATGAAGCCCCAGCTATGCGGCGTACCGAAGAAGCAAGGATAATCGTGATCGCCCCGGCGGACGTAGTAGCGATTATCGATGTGCTGCGCGAGACAGGACATACCGCTCTCCAGGTTAGGGCGGGGGTGCGCCAGGCACTGCGGCTACCCGACCCTCCGATTCCAGATTTTCGTTTGACCAAGGTGATTGAGGCGCTGCATAGAGGCCAAATGGGGCGCGAAGAAATGGCCGCGTTGGTGCACCTATCCCCTACACGGTTTTCCCATTGGTTCGTGGAGCAGACAGGCTTGCCGCTGCGCAGCTATGCGAAATGGTTACGTCTCACACAAGCCCTACAGCATCTAGCCAAAGGGGGGCTACTCACCGAAGCGGCCCATGAGGCGGGCTTTTCTGATTCGGCGCATTTCTCCCGGACATTTAAAGCGCTGCTGGGCATCGATCCTTCCTCCGCCCTGGCTGAAGTCGATCTTCAGGAATCGTAGCTCTTTCGTTCAAGCTGAAAGCGTACCTTCCCACATACAGTCATGGCTCCCTATTCAGGAGCTGAGCGATGTCTACTTCCCTGCGATTTGCCATACGGTGGCTGAGCTATCCACTAGTGTTTGGTAGCTGCACCGCCTTCATGATCTGGGCGCTGTATGCTGGAGTACCGTATTGGCCCACCACCCCCATAGTCGCTGCGGCGGGGCTGCTACTCATTGCTGGCTTGGAGCGCATCCAGCCTTTTCGGCGGGCCTGGCTGGAAGATCATCAGGACACCCTGACGGATCTGCTGCACATGCTGGTAAACCTGTCTGTCATCCAATTCACTGCGGAATTCCTGGCCAAGTTAGGCGATGCGGTACCGGCTTCGGTTCGGCTCTTCCCGATCGAGAGCCCATTGTGGTTGCAATTGCTACTAGTCGCTGCCGTGCTCGATTCGAGCCTGTATATGATGCACCGCATCAGTCACCGGGTGCATTGATTGTGGCGCTTTCACATGATCCATCACAGCGCTGAGCGGCTCTACTGGATGAACGGAGAACGCCGACATCCTCTGCATGCGGCTTTGATGGCCGGGCCGGGGCTGGTCTTTTGCTCATATCTGGGGCTCCGTCTGCCGTAGTCGCAACGTGGTTCGGCATCCTGACCGTCCATCTGGCCTTTCAGCATTCGAACCTGGACTACAGCGTGGGTTGGCTGCGGCATGTGCTCGGGGTTGCTGAGGTCCATCGTTGGCACCATAAGCGCGACTTCGAAGACGCTCAGGTCAACTTCGGTGAGTTTTCAACTGCGTGGGATCGGATGTTCGGAACCTTCTACGACAGCGCCGGGAAGCTGAGCGAAGCTGGGGTTGGGTTGCATGAAAAGGACTATCTCAGAAATTATTTTGGGCAATTTATTGATCCTCTTCGTCCAACATTTGCTTACTTGATCGGTCACAATTCTTCAGAGCAGGATGAAAGCCGCAACACGTAGCTAGAACGGGTGGAGCCTCAACGGGAGAATAAGCGATGCCATACATACCGCGTGACACCGGATTGGACAGTACTTGGGCCTTCTTGCGAGACCCTTACCGATTTATCTCCACGCGCAGTCAGTTTCATCAATCGCCTGTGTTTCAAACTCGCTTGATGCTACAGAAAACTCTGTGCCTAACAGGTGCCGAAGCGGCTCGTTTGATCTGCGACCCTGACCGATTCGTTCGCCAGGGCGCCGCGCCCAAGCGATTGCAAAAAACCTTGTTCGGGCAAGGCGGCGTTCAAGGTTTGGACGGTGATGCGCATCGTCACCGAAAGGCCCTCTTCATGGGAATTCTCGCACCTGAGGGCGTGCAGGAACTAGCTGAGTTGAGCGAAGTGCGTTGGCAAGAATATGCGCAAACTTGGCGTCTTGGTGAGTCAATCGTCCTCTACGATATTGCTCGCGAAGTTTTGTGCCGCACCGTATGCGAATGGGCCGGTGCTCCGCTCGCTGAAAGAGATGTTCAACAATGGACTCAAGATCTTGCAGCGCTCTATGAACACGCCGGCGCGATCGGTCTCCAGCACTGGCAGGCACGACGGGCGCGTCGCCGATTGGAACAGTGGGCGGCTCAGCTCATTGAGTCCACTCGTGCTGCTTCGCCTACACCAGAGCAATCGCCTCTTGAACGCATCGCCCATTACAAGGACCAGCACGGACAGCCTTTGGATCTACATACCGCATCAGTGGAACTGCTGAATTTGCTGCGGCCGACGGTAGCCGTCTCGGTATTCATAACCTTTGCAGCGCTAGCACTACACAAACATCCGGGTTGTCTGAAAAACCTGCAATCGGGAGATGAAAATTATGTAAGTTGCTTTGTGCAGGAAGTACGGCGCTTCTACCCCTTCTTCCCAGCGGTGAGCGCTCGCGTGAGAGAAGATTTTCTATGGGAAGGATATGCCTTTCATAGGGGCACCCCAGTTCTGCTGGATTTATACGGAACCAATCACGACTCCCACCTCTGGGAAAACGCAGATGACTTCAAGCCTGAGCGTTTTCGATCCAGCTCTCCGTCGCCATACTGCTTTATCCCGCAAGGACCAGGCGACCCGCATGTTAACCATCGCTGTCCAGGAGAAGGCGTTGCCGTCGCCTTGATGAGCGTTGCTGCCCGTTTTCTGGCTCGCACGCTCCAATATGAGGTTCCCGAACAAGATCTATCAATCACCTGGGACCGATTGCCGGCACTACCCCGAAGCCACTTCGTCATGCGGAATGTGCGTATTACAATGTGACTCTGCCTGTTTACGGATGCGAGTCTCGCCCATCTCCAGATATGAACGGTGGGGCATGGCGTTGAGCTGCCCAGAGCAACCACGGCAATTGGAAATACTCTGAATAAGCTGTTCACAGTCATTCCCCAATTGAGTCATTTCCGAGGGGCGTTCTGACTTATTGTCGCTTGGTATCGTCCAGATTCAGCGCAACGGGCAGGTCAGCCGGTGCCAGACAAACACCCTCGTCACTGCAGGCCTGCACCCGTACAATCATTTCGAGCCTGCCTACCTTTTCCAGCACGGCGATCTGTTTTTCGTCGGGCCGCAGCCGAATACTTGCACCGTCGTCATACACCTCAAGGGCGGTGTCACCCAGCACAATGTCACTGACCCGGCCGCGCGGGTACTGCGTCGGGATTTCAAGCGCCTGGCCATTGACTGAAGAACTGACGACGGTGGGAATCAGGAACTCTATGGAGGCCGGGTTTGCATTCACGTGCCAGCCCGGTTCAATGTTCAGTGTTAAAACGAAATCATCCGTCTTTCCCGCCATTGTTGCGGCGCCTTTCGAAAGAGAGAGGCGGACCTTATCAGCGGAATTTGCCAACCCTGTTCGGGCCGGAACCGGGACTTCAAAACCGGCACGTTCAGTCTGGGCAGCGTCGAGGTTGTTTCCGTTGGTGTCGATCAACATGAACGCAGCGATCGCGATCAGAAAAACCACTACTCCAGCCAGCAATCCTTTGTGTCGAATCACCATGATTCATCTCCAGTATCTAAGGTTGTGGGTTTCCGGTGCGATTGATAGCTTCGACCAAGCTGTTGGTGTCAAAAAGCCCCGTGAAACGGGCGATAACGGTGCCGTCACCGTCAATAACCACTGCGAAGGGTAAGGCCTGCCCACCGGTCGCAGTTAATAGCGCATCTTTTTCGGGGTTGCTCGCTGTCACGTCCACTTGTATAGGCACCATCTTGGTGCGCCGCACGGCTTTGGCCACGGAGGGCTCTTGGTAGACCGTGCGCTCAAGTATCTTACAGTTGATGCACCAGTCGGCGGTGAACTCCAGCAAATAGGGTGTGCCCCGGGCTTTTGTCTCCGTCAGTAGCTTTGCGGAGTAGGGTTGCCAGACGAGTTCGTCTTCGTTGCTGTCCAGCGGGGATGCAAATCCCATAGTCATCGCAAGGGCAAGGCCTGCCGCCGTTGTGGTGATCACACGCACGGTACCATTACCCTGGACGAAACGGCGAGCACCCCAGGCCAGCACCAGTGCCAGCCAAGACCACCATAGCCAGGGATAAACCGCTTTGGGCACCAGGCTCGCGCTGAAGAAGACGGCTGCGGCCAGCAAGACCAGCGCGAGCACTTCTCGAATGGCCAGAGTCCAGGGCCCCGCCTTGGGCAACCGGCTCAGCCACTTGGGTTTGAGGATCAGTGCCGCGTAGGGCAGCGACAACCCCAGCCCGATACTGCCGAATATCCCCATAGTTACCGGCGCCGGCTGGGTAACGGCAAAGGCTAGGACTCCGCCCAGGAAAGGACCAGCACAAGGTGCAGCCAAAACCGCACTCAATAACCCCGATAAGAATCCTTCAGAGTAACGCCGGCCATGGGCCGAGGCGGCGAACGACGGGATCGGAATGGGCAAATCCAGCCACGTGACCACCGCAAACCCGACCAGCAAGGCAACAAGGATACCAACGAACACCGCGGACTGAAACAAAGTGCCCCAGCTCCACTGAAGAAATGCGGTCAATCCGCCCAGCGTCAAGAAAAACGCGAGTGTTCCTGCGGTGAACGCCAATGCGGCCAGCACGCGGTGCGATCGTTGGCTGCCCGCCTCTCGTAAGATAGTCCGGACCTTAATAGGAATCGCGGGCAAAACGCAGGGCGTCAGGTTGAGCAGCAAACCTGCCACTGTCGCCATTAAGAGCTGGCTGGCGATGAGTAAAGAGGGAATTTGATCGATCATTCAGCTATTCCAGCCCTTCCGACGATTCCCGACTGAAACGTCCGGTCTGACCCCGCCATTGGCCGCTTGCATCCTTAAACAGAAGGTTGTTTGAGTGCTCATATCTCTTCTCCATATAGACGCCGCCCTTTGAGTTGCTTGCAAACGTCAGCTATCGGAAAAACCATTATCGCATCGGCTTCAGGCATCATGCAGAGCTGAAATTACATTAAAGAATCTTCAAAGGCGAGGCAGAAGCCTGGCTAGCCACTCTGGTACGCTAAAAATCTAGTGGTTTACCATTTTCATACGACTAGTGAATAATTAAATGTAAGTCCGTTCACGCTGAGTCCCACAGTCGCTCAACGAGCAGCTGCACGCACCGAGAGAGTGACGAGCTTCATGTACCCAACCGATGATACTGGCGAAATCGACGAAGCAGGAGCAAGCCGAGTCCGAGTGCGATCACGCCAAGGACAGGCCAATCCCGCCAGCGCACATAAGGGGTCGCGCCAGTTCTGGGGGTCACTTCGGCACTGAGGGTGGCTACGCGAAATTGAGGAGCACGTGTAAAGATCTTTCCCTCGTAGCTGACAGCTGCTGTGATGCCGGTGTTCGTGGCTCGCAGTAGGTCACGTCCGGTTTCGATGGCACGCATGCGGACCATCTGAAAGTGCTGGAAAAGGCCCATCGAGCTGCCGAACCAGGCATCATTGCTGACATTCACCAGCAACTGCGTTTCGGGCAGAAGTTCCGTGACTTCAGCACCAAATACCGCCTCGTAGCAGATGAGTACCCCAACGGGCACACCCGCTGCGTTAAGGACGTGCGCTCCTCTTCCTGGTGTGAAATCAGACATGGGCGCTCCGAGCACGTCGAGGGCCGAACCCAAGAAGTCCCGGAGCGGAACATATTCACCGAATGGCACCAAGTGGCGTTTGTAGTAGGACCCTGCGGGATCTGAGAGGCTTGTCACCGCGTTGTAGGTGCGACCGTCCGCCTCGCGTATCGGGACGCCAATCATCAACGAGGTGCCGGCCTGATCGGCTAACGCCTTAAGCTCAGCAAGATATTCTCTAGCCTGGTCATGCTACATCGGGATTGCCGTTTCTGGCCAAATCACAATGTCGGCCCCGAGAGGCTGCTTCGTAAGCGCCTGATAACGGTCAAGCGTGATTCCCCGTGAATCCGGGTCCCATTTTCTGTCTTGCGCGATGTTTCCTTGCAAGAAGGCAATATTGATAGGATCAGCGGCTGGCTGGGTCCACTCACGATCCAGGAACTGCAAGCTGGCAAGAGTAGCGGTTAACACGGCACTGGTTATCGGCAAGACTTCTTAGGGGCGTTGCAGGCTTCGCGCAACGGCACATCCAAAGCGAAAAGCACCCAGGCATCACGCTGCGCAACCAGCCTAAACACTGGGTTAAATCCGATGTCAGTGCGAGAATGTCGCCCTTATGCAACGACGGAAGATATCAGGATGTCGCGAGACTGGCTGGAAGAACATCAGATAGCATTGTATTTTGCAGCGGTGGTGGCCGCTGCCGTTGCAGGTTTGAGCTCTGCGCAATTCGCCGGGCTGGCGGCCCTGGCCATCACACCGGCGATTGCCGTGCTGATGTATGCCATGTTTCTGCAGATTCCCTTTCTAGAGCTGCGAGAAGCTTTTGCCAACCACCGCTTCGTCGGTGCTTTGTTGCTGGCCAACTTCCTGTTGGTGCCATTGATGGTGTGGTTGGTGACGTGGCCGCTCTCATCGAACAAGGCCTTGTTGGTCGGCGCGCTGCTTGTCCTGCTGACGCCTTGTATCGATTACGTGGTGGTCTTCACCCACTTGGGCAAAGGGGACTCCCGCCTGGTGCTCGCGGCGACGCCCTTGCTGCTGTTGCTCCAGCTTCTGCTGCTGCCCCTCTACTTGCAGCTAATCCTTGGTTCCGAGGCCGGCACAATGATCGAGCTGTGGCCCTTCGCAGAAGCCTTCCTGTTACTGATTGCCCTACCCTTGGTAGCGGCTGTGCTCACTGAATTTGGCGGGCGCCGATCTCTGCTGGTTCGCGCATGGCGCGCAGGTTGGGCCTGGCTACCAGTGCCTGCAATGGCCCTGGTTCTAATCGTGGTGGTGGGTTCGCAGATCGCGGCCGTCGTGTACCAACTCGACATCCTGGCGACGTTGCTTCCGGTATACGGAGCCTTTCTACTACTCGCTCCCGCCCTCGGCGTGCTCAGCTCCAGGCTATTTGGCTTGGAGGCATCTGCCGCAAGGGCAGTGGCTTTCAGCTCAGGCACTCGCAACTCGCTTGTAGTGCTTCCCCTGGCCCTAGCCCTCCCGGAGTCCATTCGCGCGCTGGCCGCGGCGGCTGTGATCACTCAGACACTCGTAGAACTGATTGGTGAGTTGATCTACTTACGGGCGATTCCAGCCATGGTCAGAAACAGCTGAGCCTGGGCGAAACCGGCGAGAGCGCTCATGCCTCGTGCTGTGGAGCAAGATTGACCAGCGGCGCGATGATGAGCTGAGCGGAGCGAGCCCAAGAAGCCAGCGCCTCAAGATCCATCTGCAGAGACTCGGCCCCTGCCCAGATACAAGCATTCTCGGCAGGCACCGTAAGAGCGATGCCCTTAACAATTGTCAGAGCCATCGCATGCAATGTCAGCAACTCGTCGCGTATGGCGGTGATGCCACCCAGCTCGGCCAGGTAGATGTCCAGTCGATCAACCAGCCGGAGCAGCTGCGAGGTGTCAAAGCTGTCACGCAGGTTTTCCAATGCCACGGCGTCCCACTTCGCCGTACGGTGTAAGGCGGAAGGATGCGAGAGGAATGTTGATCATGTCGTTTTCTCGGTTTCTAGCTGGCGAGGTATGTCCACTCGCAGCCTGTTGGAACACCGAGTCCTTGATCCAGGGCTCCGGTGGCCGGTTGAGCTCGAGGTTGAATTCGCCGAACCGCTTGACGTTGCTGGTCAGGTAGGGGATGAGGAAGGACACGTCCTCGTCGGTGCCATTCTCTGTAGCGATTTGCCCGTGGCCAGCACTGATCGCGCTGCTTTCGCAATGGCCGTGGGCTGGCTTGAAAACTTGTCCAGGCTGAGGAAATTCCACGCTGTTTTTGAAATTATTGGCGGCTTCTGTTGGTCCTCTGTCGTCGTGCCCGGCTTGGTTTTCTGAACACCAGATCTAGCGAACATTACAATTTCGTCAGCTTCCTGGCTTTACAAAACTTTCTGTGGATATGCCAGTCGACTGAATGGTGCTGACGGCCTTGACCTAACAAGGCGTGCGCTACCATTTGATAACCGATCGATAAATTGGAGATTTACATATGCATACCCAATATGATTCTTGCATCCAAGCCTGTAGTAACTGTGCGGTGGTGTGTCAAACCTGTGCGGCAGCGTGCCTTGGCGAAGATGACGTAAAAATGATGGCGCAGTGCATCAAACTGGACATGGATTGCGCTGACATTTGCCAGATGGCCGCTGCTTTCATGGCGAGAGGCAGTGACTACGCCGGTGAGATATGCCGTATCTGCGCCAAGATTTGCCGCGCTTGTGGCGAGGAATGCAAAAAGCATGAAGCTGATCATTGCCAGCGTTGTGCAGAGGCTTGCCTGGCTTGCGCTGATGAGTGCGAGCGTATGGCGGCATAAAGACGTGCGGCACGCTCGGGATCTTTTCCGAGCGTGCCGGACTCCCGAAATGCTTGCGGGTGGTAACCGAAACGATCCGATAAACGCCTCGCAGCTTTATTACTTTTTCGTCAGGTTGTGGCAAGGAGGTAACGCGAGCGGCACAATGAAGCTCAATACAAAGGGGCTTTGGTATGAAGATCTTGGTCGCAGAGGATGAGCCGAAAACAGGCGTTTATCTTCGTCAGGGGTTAAGCGAAGCAGGCTTTGTTGTTGATCTGGTTGGCGATGGCCTGGATGCCGTCCATCAAGTTCTTCATGAACAATACGATTTATTGATCCTGGACGTGATGATGCCCGGGCTTGACGGTTGGCAGGTGCTTGAAAAGGTGCGAGATGCAGGTATCGAAGTGCCAGCTTTGTTCCTGACTGCGCGGGATCAGGTTGAAGACAGGGTCAGGGGGCTGGAGCTCGGGGCGGATGATTACCTGATAAAACCGTTCGCTTATTCGGAATTGCTTGCCCGTGTCAGATCACTTTTGCGACGTGCCAGTGGCGTTACCGTGCAGACCACGATGAAGATCGAAGATCTGGAAGTGGACCTTCTCAAACGCAGGGCTGAGCGCTCAGGCAAAAGAATCGATCTTACCGCAAAGGAATTCATGTTGCTGGAATTGCTTCTGCGCAGGCGTGGCGAGGTACTGTCCAAATCGCTCATCGCCTCCCAGGTATGGGATATGAATTTTGATAGCGACACCAATATCATCGAAGTAGCCATAAGGCGGTTACGGGCAAAGATCGACGATGAATTCCCATTCAAGCTGATTCATACCGCACGAGGGATGGGATATTTTCTCGACGGTCCTGGCCATTAGTGTTTCAAATGCTGGCGGGAAGCTTGATCTCGAATGTCGTGTAGCCATCCATTGAGCGGCAACCTATCAGGCCATTGTGAGCCTCTATTATTGATCGCGTGATTGCCATTCCTAGTCCCGCATTCAACGTACTGCCTTCCCTTCTTGCACTATCGACGCGATGAAAACGCTCGAACAGTTTATCCAAGTGCTCAGGCGGAATCGTTATTCCACGGTTCGTTATTTGCAAAGAGACCTGCTGGCCTGTTTTGGCTATATCTATGGCAATGCTGCTTTCCGGATCGCCATAACGCATGGCGTTGGACACAATGTTCGAGATCGCGCGACGCAACATGGAATTGTCTCCTTTTACCCACGTATGATCGGCATTACATCTCAGCACAAAATCTATTCCCTTCTCCTCCGCTGCATATTCGTAGAACTCAACAACGCTCGCTGCCACTTTTGTCAGATCGTGGGTTTCGAAATCTGGTGCGATCATGCCATTGTCTGCTTTCGCCAGAAAAAGCATATCGTCCACCATCCGCGCCATGCGTCTCAGCTCTTCCAGAGTGGAAAAGAGGATGTCCTTATAGTCCGTGCTGTCCCGATCCTTCATGAGAGCGACTTCAGTTTGTGTCAGCATGCTGTTCAACGGTGTTCGGAGCTCATGGGCGATGTCAGCCGAGAATCCAGACAGCCTCAAAAAGGACTGATCCAGTCGCTCAAGCATAGCGTTGAAATTATCTACAAGCTCATGAAGCTCGCTTGGAACTGACTCGTTAGAAATCCGTGTATCCAGGCAATTTGCGGTAATGGTTGAGGAGGCTTTGGACAGTTTTTTTATCGGTTTCAGGCCTTTTCGAATAAAGATAAAGCCTAGCGCGCCGCTGAGAAAGGCGCTCACGATGAGCGTATAGATAAACCACTCCCTGATCATTTCAAAAAAGTGGGTGCGGTGTGTGACATCCAGTGCCAGGTGAATGACCCCATCCTCACCGCTTGGCCATCCTTCCAAAGTCGTCGTCAGCCCACTATATCGGTTGGGCCCGACCTCGATTACCCAGCGGTCACTCTGGGCGTTGTTAATGAGGGATACGAGTTGTTGGGACGGGTTGTGATGAGAGTAGACAACCCTCTCGCCCACTACTATCGCAGCAGCAAAACCAAACGAGGTGTCGATGAGCCCATTTATCTCCGACACCACGTCGGCATTCAGGTCATTTCCACGCCGGAGGATCGATTCGAGGACAGAGGTTTTGGCGTCCAGAATTTGCGCATCCTTGTGCTCAAAATGAAGACGACAGAAATAGTCGAAGCTGACCGCAGCCATGCCCAACACGGCAGTGACCACCAGCATAAACAGAAGCGCCATCCTACTGCGCAAAGATAGCCTAGCCATTGTTTACCTCTTTATCCTGCTAGGTATTGGTTGTCGGGTTGAAGCGACGTAGCCGCAGCGAATTCGTTAACACAACCACACTGGATAGCATTATGGTGCTGGCGGCCAACATAGCGCTAAGGAAAAACTCGGTCACTTATCCCCCATTGCTTGCTCAGCCCTCTGGCGGGAGCTTCATGGCTGCCGCACGAGGCGGCAACCATGGTCACTCAGTTATTGCTTTTCGATAGAGGTAATAGACGAGTCCATGCCTTTGGACGTGAACTCGAACCCGATCTCATCGCCTTCGTTGAGTTTCTCAAGCTGCTCAGGGGTAGCCTTGAACCCCATCGTCATGGCCGGCCACTCGAGTTCGGGCACTGGGCCGTGTGCGATAGTGACCGTTCCTTTTTCCCTATTTATCTTGCGCACGGTGCCAGTAGCCTTTGCGGTCTCGGCTGCGGCCTCGCTCTGGTCCATCTGCATGTTACCCATCGGCATATTCTGGGCCTGCTCCATCGCTTTCTTGTCGTCAGCAAAGACGGCAGGAGACATCGCCAGGGTTATCATCAGTGCAAGTTTGGTTCTCATGGTGTTTCTCCAGATTGTGGTCGGGTTGGGTGGGTAGATCGGCGTCTCATCAACAGATAAGCCGCCGGGAGGACGAACAGGGAAAGCAAAGGCGCGGTGATCATTCCACCGACCATAGGCGCAGCAATGCGGCTCATGATTTCGCTACCGGTTCCGCTACCCAGAAGTATAGGTAGCAAACCGGCGATAATTACCGCCACGGTCATTGCCTTGGGTCGAACGCGCTGCACAGCGCCTTCGCGAATCGCTCCAAGCAGCGCTTGCTCGTCGGACTGACCTGCCTTAGTGCGCTCGGCCCAGGCGTTGGTCAGATACAACAACATGATCACGCCGAATTCAGCAGATACTCCAGCCAGGGCGATGAAGCCGACGCCCGTGGCCACGGACAGGTTGTAATCGAGCAAATACAGAAACCAGACGCCGCCTGTCAGGGCGAACGGCAGGGTCGCCATGATCAATAAGGCTTCGCTAAAACGGTTGAAGATCAGATAAAGCAGCACGAATATGATGACTAACGTAGCAGGCACCACCAGCTTGAGCTTCGCGTTGGCCCGTTCCATAAATTCAAACTGGCCTGAGTAACGAATGCTCATGCCCGACTCAAGCTCCACTTCATCGTTGATCTTGGCGCGAAGATCCTTTACCACTGAGGCCATGTCCCGGTCACGAACGTCGACATACACCCAGCCCGTCAGGCGCGCGTTTTCGCTTTTCAACATCGGCGGGCCATCGGTGACCTTGATCTGCGCCACGGTGCCCAGAGTGATCTGGCTGCCCTGCGGGGTATAGATCGGCAGGTTGCGCAGATCGCCCAACGAGTCACGCCACTCGCGCGGATAACGCAGACTGATCGGGTAGCGCGCCAGACCTTCTACGGTTTCGCCGATGTTCGCCCCGCCGACCGCGCCGGCCACAATAGACTGGACGTCGGCGATGTTCAGCCCGTAGCGCGCCGCAGCGCTGCGATCAATGTCCACGTCAATATAACGCCCGCCCGTGAGGCGTTCGGCGACTGCGGAACTTACCCCAGGGACAGTCTTGGCGATCCGCTCTACGGCTTGGGTGACCTTGTCGATCTGCACCAGATCCGTGCCGTATACCTTGACGCCTATGGGACTTTTGATGCCGGTAGCCAGCATATCGATGCGGTTGCGGATCGGTGGTATCCAGAGATTGGCCAGCCCCGGCACCTGCACGGCCTGATCCAGCTCCTTCACCAGTTTTTCCGGCGTCATGCCCGGTCGCCACTGATCTTTCGGTTTGAACTGGATAGTGGTCTCGAACATGGTTAACGGCGCTGGGTCTGTCGCGGTATCAGCGCGGCCGGCCTTGCCGAATACTCGCTCGACCTCCGGCACGGACTTGATCATCCGGTCAGTCTGTTGCAACAGCTCCGAGGCCTTCTGAGCAGAAAGGCCCGGTAGCGCTGTTGGCATGTAAAGCAAGTCACCCTCGTCGAGTGGCGGCAAAAACTCACCGCCGAGGCGGGAGACCGGCCAAAGAACGGTGAGAAATACCAGCAGCGCCACCAGCAGCGTGGTCTTCGGCCAGCGCAGCACCGCCTCAATGGCCGGCTGGTAGATCCAGATCAGTCCCCGGTTGATTGGATTGCGATGCTCATCAGGAATTTTGCCGCGGATCCAGTAGCCCATTAATACCGGCACTAAGGTCACGGACAGACCCGCCGCCGCCGCCATGGCATAGGTTTTGGTGAAGGCCAGCGGGCCGAACAGCCGCCCCTCCTGAGCCTCCAGGGTAAAGACCGGAATGAACGACAAGGTGATGATCAGCAGACTGAAGAACAATGCCGGACCCACCTCGACTGCCGCATCGGTTATAACCTTCCAGTGCGCTTCGCCCTTAAGCACTTTGTCTGGGTGCTTTTTATGCCAGGCTTCGATGTGCTTGTGTGCGTTCTCAATCATCACGATTGCCGCATCGACCATCGCACCGATGGCGATGGCGATCCCGCCCAACGACATGATGTTGGCGTTCACTCCCTGGCGCTGCATGATGATAAAAGCGATCAGAATGCCCACCGGCAGCGAAACAATCGCTACCAACGATGAGCGAAGATGCCAAAGGAAAACCAGGCAAACTAACGCGACGACAATGAACTCCTCGACTAGCTTGTGACTGAGATTCTTCACCGCGCTATCGATCAGCGTGCTGCGGTCGTAGGTGGTAACGATTTCCACCCCTTCCGGCAGGCTCTTCTTCAGCTCCTGCAATTTGTCCTGCACCGCCGTGATGGTCTCGCGGGCATTTTTGCCGCTGCGTAAAATCACCACGCCGCCAACCACTTCACCTTCGCCATTGAGCTCGGCAATGCCGCGGCGCATCTCCGGGCCCAACTGGATATGCGCCACGTCGCCCAGGGTCACCGGCACGCCACCGCCCTCCAGGCGCAATGGAATGGCCCGAAAATCATCCAGCGATTCCAGATAGCCGGAGGCGCGTACCATGAACTCGCTCTCTCCCAGTTCCAGCACGCTACCGCCAGTCTCGCGGTTGGCCTCATCAATAGCCTGGGCGACCTGCTGCTGGGTTACCTTGCGACTAGCCATGCGCACCGGATCAAGCACCACCTGGTATTGTTTGACCATCCCGCCAATCGGTGCCACCTCGGCTACGTTGGGCAGCGTTTTCAGCTCATAACGCAGGAACCAATCCTGCAATGAACGCAGTTGAGAAAGATCATGTGCCCCAGTGCGATCCACCAGGGCGTACTGAAAGATCCAGCCCACCCCCGTGGCATCCGGGCCCAGCGCTGGGGCAACCCCGGCCGGCAGCCGGCTTTGCACCTGACTCAAATATTCCAGCACCCGCGAGCGTGCCCAGTACAGATCGGTACCGTCTTCAAACAATACGTAGACGTAGCTGTCACCAAAGAATGAATAACCGCGCACCGTCTTCGCCCCCGGCACCGACAGCATGGTGGTCGTCAGCGGGTAAGTGACCTGATTCTCAACGATCTGCGGCGCCTGGCCGGCATAGGGCGTGCGGATAATAACCTGCACGTCGGAGAGGTCCGGTAGCGCATCAACAGCCGTGTTCTGAACTGACCAAACACCCCATGCCACGGCAAACAGAGTGGCGAGCAGAACCAGGAAACGGTTGGCCACCGACCACCGGATCATCGCGGCAATCATGGTTGGTCTCCCCTTGAGCGCTGGTCAGCAGGCTCCAGCTTCTCGATACGTTCTATCAACAGGCCTTCATCAGACTCGCGCACGCCAACGCGTATCCGGTCACCCGTCTCCAGTCCTTCGAGCAGAGCCGGATCGGCTACTGGGAAGGGCATGGTCATGCCAGGCATGCCCAGCGTCTTGAACGGCCCGTGGCTCAGGCTCAGCGTATCCTCTTCGATCTCGACGATGGTCCCCTCGGCCTCATGCAATGCCGGCTCCGCCGCAGGTGTCGGCTGATCCGGCGCTTGACCAGTCAGTCCGCGCAGACTAGCCTCGGAGTCGAGCAAGAATTGTCCGGAAGCGACAACCTGTTGGCCCTCCTCTAGTCCGCTCAATACCTCCGTATTGTTTCCGGCCTCACGGCCCGTACGTACTTCGACCGGGCGATAACTGCCCTCTCCTTCCGCGACCATAACCAGGGTGCGCCGACCAGTGCGGATCAACGCCTCGGTAGGCACGAGTAAAGCAATCTCATCGTCACGGTTCAGCGTTACCTCAGCGGTCATGCCGGGACGCAGGCGCTGCTCAGGGTTGGGCAGCTCAATCCGGACCCGTACGGTTCGGCTGTCCAGATTGGCTTCGGACAGCACCGCTTCGATGGTTCCCTCCAATGTGTCACCCGGAAATGCCGACAGCCTGGCCTCGACCGGCTGGCCTATCGCCAGGCCGCCCACTTGGGCCTCCGGTACCGCCACCTCGAGCCAGACGTTTTCCAGGCCGTTGATTCGCGCTAGCGGCGCGCCAGCTGGCAACGTCATGCCTTCGCGCACATCAAGCGTCTGGAGCACGCCGCTGATCGGGCTGGTTACCGTCCAGGTCGATTTTGCCTTCGCGCTGCGCTCCAGTTGCTGAATGAACTCGGCCGGCATGCCCGCAAGACGGAGACGCTGGCGAGCTGCTTCCAGCAGTTGCGGCTCGTTCAAGCCACGCAGGGCAAGGTACTCTTCCTGCGCGGCGACCCATTCCGGCACCAGCAGGTCGGCCAGCGGTGCGCCTTTTTCCACCACGTCTTCCGGCGCCCGATCATAAACGCGCTCGACGAACCCTCCGCTACGCGCCTGCACTATCGCCACGTCACGCATGTCAAAGGTCAGTACGCCGACCGCGCTGACGGTCTGACTAATGGGCTCGCGTGTCACGGCGGCCACACGCATCCCCAGGTTCTGTATGACGCTGGGGTCTATTTTCAGCGTGGCGCCGTCGCCACCTTCCTCGGCATAGCGCGGCACCAGATCCATATCCATGAAGGGCGAAGGACCAGGCTCATCGAAGCGCTGCTGGGGATACATGGGGTCGTACCAGTACAGGACTTCTTTGTCTTGCTGCTCGGCAGGTTGAGCTTGGGCAGGGACCGCAACCAACAACAAACTCGCGACCCCCATAGTGCTGGCAATCATCGGCAGGCTGATCAGCAGTGCCAGTCGTTTGATTAAACATGTCATGGTTGGGTATCTCCAAAGGCGAAATGCAGACGGGCATTGATCAGCGAGCGATCCCGGGCCAGGTCGATGCGCCGCAGTCGCGTCTCGACGAGCTGACGGCGGGCATCAATTACGCTGGTAAGCTCGCCACTACCGGCTCGGTAATCAGCCATAGCCAACTGAACCTTTTCTTCGGCCAGCGGCATCAAGGTCTGCTCCAGCCGAGCAAGGCCTCGCTCGAGGCGCTGAAATTCGGCCAGACCGGCTAGCAAAACCTGGTTATGCTCACGCAACACCGCCTCTCGCTCCGCTTCAATCTGGGCCAGACGGGCGCGTTCGGCGGCGATGTTTGGGTCCTGCCGCGAACCAGCGAATACCGGTAGGTCGAAGCTGACGCTGAGACTGACCATGTCGCCGAAACCGCGGCCACGCCGCTGGTAGTCCACACCCCAGCCCCAGTCAGGGGTTTTCTCGGCAACCGCCTGAGCAATCTCGGCCTGTGCCTTACGCTCCATCGGCTCAAAGGCCAGCAATTGTGGATGCCGACTCAGATTGTGCTGGTAATGGGCAAAATCATCCTGCCACTGCGGCCAATCACCGGTAAGCGACTGGCTGGCGGCAACGCCAACCCAGCGGCGCAACTCGGCTCTGGCCACTGTTTCATTGCGCAGCAGCAGATCTTCCTCATCGGCCAGCAATGCCGCTTCCTGCTTCGGCAGGACGCTGTCTGTTATCTGGCCCCGTCCTCCGGCAAGCCGGGCAGTCACTACGCGGGAAAACAGCTCGTTTTCCTCATACAGCTGCTGGAACAGCGCCAGTTTGCGCTCGACCGCCAAGGTAGCAATCCAAGCTTCGGCGGCTTGCTGGCGTACCTGAAGCAATTCAATGGTGTGCTGTACTCCGGCCAACGCCACGGCAGCTTCCGCCGCGTCAACCCGTGCGCGACGTTTGTCACGATTGGGAACGTCCTGCATGACGCCGACCATTTGCATGGTCATGGGCTCGTTGCCCAGCCGCCAACGCGACTCGCCTTCAATGGGAACGTTTTGCAAACCTAACCTCAGTTTGGGGTCCGGCAACTCACCGGCAGGGATAGCCGCGCTCAGTGCTGCCTGGCGATTAGCCGCCTGTGCAGCCAGCGAAGGCGCTTCGCGCTCAGCCAGGATTAGGGCCTGCTCAAGGGTGAGAGCGACCGACAGCCCGGGCGAGCCAAGTGAGCCGACCAACAGGGCAGCCGCGCAGAAGCGGGCCCTGGTGATGTTGTGTTTCATAATGACTGATTCCGTTTATGCTCCAGCGCAGGCCAAAAGGCGCGCGATGACCGCCCAATAGCCTCAGAGGCAGCGAGCGGCGTTCAGGACAGGGGGGGGAATCAGCTACGGGGAGGATGCCAGACGACGTCAGGCGCCAGGGAGGGCACTCGATCAATGGACAGACCGGGAGCATGCTGGTCAGGCGAAAACAGAGGAACTTTGACTACAGATACCTGAAGCAGGCTACTGGTTTTACATTCCTGGCCACTCTTGCATACGAGGGTGGTGGCTTCCTGGTCACAGCATTCATGGTCGCCAGTCGTCATGGCTGTTATGTCGTGCTGCGAATGCTGCAGATCGTGTATTTCATGCATCTCATGCGCCGTTGACTGCGCAGCCATAGTCGGCATCTGGGCCATTCCGGTAATCGGAAGGGCGATGCTGAGGAACATGACGAGGCAGAACCGTACGTAGAGCTTCATGCGCCCGAGTCTATTTGAAAAGAAAACGTCCCGCAAGCCGAGGCTTCCCTTCCCCGCCTGGCGCCTGGAAGATGAACCAAGGCTAACGAACTCGCCGGATCATCCCCACCATTGCACCATCAGCCCTGCCATCGCGCAAAGCCCCAACGTTTTCATGACCGACAATTTCAGCCCGAACAGCGCCACCGCGGCGCCCGCTGCAATGGCAGCGGAGGGCCAGTCAAAAGACCCGTCGAACCCTTCTGGCCATAGCACATGGTAAGCAAAGAACAGGGCCAGGTTGAGAATAACGCCGACTACCGCAGCGGTGATGCCCGTTAAAGGTGCAGTAAAACTGAGCTCGCCATGGGTCGATTCGACCAGCGGCCCGCCCCCCAGAATGAACAGAAAAGAAAACAGAAAGGTAAACCAGGTCACCAACGTAGCGGCCACCGCGCCTGCCAGAAAAGCCTGCTCTGGACCAAAAACCTGGGCTACATAACCGCCGACGAAAGCAACGAACGCCACCACCATGATCAACGGCCCAGGGGTGGTTTCCCCCAGTGCCAGCCCATCAATCATCTGGGTAGGGGTAACCCAGCCATAGTTTTCCACAGCACCCTGATAAACATAGGGCAGCACCGCATAAGCTCCGCCAAACGTCAGCAATGCTGCCTTGGTGAAAAACCAGCACATCTGGGTTAAAGGCCCATCCCATCCATACAGCCAGATCAGGACGCCCATCGGCACCAGCCAGAGAACCGCCCCGGTGACGAGCAACCGAGTCAATCTCCACCAGGCAAAACGGGCGTGCTCCGGCGTCGGTGTGTCGTCGTCAATTACGGCCGGGCCGTAGGATGACCGCGCCGTCTCGTGTGCTCCGCCTGGCTGAAAATGATGAGGCACCCATTTGCCGCCAAGATAACCGCACAGCCCAGCGCCCATAACGATCAGCGGAAAAGGTAATCCAAAAACGAATATCCCGACAAAGGCGGCGCCTGCGATCCCCCAGAGCCAACCGTTTCGCAGCACCCGTCCGCCAATGCGCCAAGCTGCCTGGAATACGATAGCGGTAACCGCCGGCTTGATGCCGTAGAAGATGCCTGCCACCACCGCGAGATCCCCGTAGGCCAGATAGACCCACCCCAGCCCGATGAGCAGGAACAATGACGGCAATACGAACAACGCGCCAGCAACGATGCCGCCCCAGGTGCGGTGCAACAACCACCCGATATAGATCGCCAGTTGCTGCGCCTCCGGTCCCGGCAATAGCATGCAGTAGTTCAGCGCATGTAGAAAACGTCGCTCCGATAGCCAGCGGCGTTTTTCCACGAGCTCCTGATGCATGATCGAGATCTGCCCCGCCGGACCACCGAAGCTGATAAACCCCAGCTTCAGCCAAAACAGAAAGGCCGCACGGAAACTGATCTCTACAACGGCCGCTTCTCTAACATTTTCTGGCTGCTGGCCACTCATTAACGGCACCTCGGAAAATTCAATCGTTCAGTATGCCGCAGCAACATTGCGCGGGTGTTAACGGCCGAGGCTGGAAGCATGGACGAACTATCGCTTCGCTTGCCAGTCCTATGTTGCGTTGCACCAGTGGATTGTCAACTTAAGGAGTTCGAATCATGACCCGTTTCAACAAGTACCTGTCCATGCTGTTCATGGCATTCACGATGGTCGCGCTGATCGGTTGCAGCGTTGCTTCAGGGCAAAAATCAGCGGGCGAGGCAGTCGACGATACCGTTATCACGACACGAGTCAAAGCCGCCTTGATTGAAAACTCGGAGATCAGGGCCGGGGAAATCAACGTAGAGACGTTCAAAGGCGAAGTACAATTGACCGGTTTCGTCAGTTCAAGCGCTGCGGCGACCCAAGCGGTTCGACTGGCGCGTGACGTCGAAGGCGTGACCTCGGTCATAAACGATATGCAGGTCAGGTAATATCCCGCGCCCGGCATGCAGCCGGGCGCACCCAGTCGACTTGCAGATTACAATGCCAGCCAGACCGGCCAGGCCGCATACAAGCCCATCAGCAGAAACGCGATGGCAGCGACTCGCCGAATTATATCCAGCGGCAATCTACCCGCCGCAGCGTTGCCCATGAAAACCACCGGTACGTTTGCCAGCATCATGCCCACTGTGGTTCCCAGCACAACCCAGACGTATTGTTCGAACTGCGCCGCCAGTACCACCGTGGCGATCTGCGTTTTATCACCCATTTCCGCCAGAAAGAATGCCACCAGCGTAGCCATGAACGCGCCATAGCGACCGATAGGCGCCGTGTCGCCCTCTTCCAGTTTGTCCGGTATCAATGTCCAGCCAGCCACGATGATGAACGAAACCGCGACAATGGCGTGCAGCACGATATCACTGAGATAAAGGCTGACTATCTGGCCGAGCGCGCCGGCCAGGGCGTGGTTGACCACCGTCGCCACTAGAATTCCCCAGACGATGGGCCAGGGTCTGCGGAAACGGGCAGCGAGCAGCAACGCGAGCAATTGAGTTTTGTCGCCGATCTCTGCCAGCGCAACAATACCAGTTGAAACGGTAAAAGCTTCCACGGAACTTCCAGAAAGGGCGGGTAAGCTAACCAATGACACGCGCACATCCCCGCCCTCGGCTGATGCTCGCATGTCATAGGTCTCGCCAAACCCAGTCACATGCGTGACGGCGGGTCGCAAACGCCACGGCCTGCGGGCCAATTATGTTGACGTTTGCCTCAACAGAGAGACTACTCCCCTAAGACGGGCCAGACTTTAACAAGACGTGTCAGACTAATCAACCAGGCGCAACGGCGGAATAAACCTTGAAGCGGGTATTCTCACGCAGCACATTGCACGGCCCAATGTGCGCTTCGATAAGTCCCGGATACTTGAGAAAACCGTTAGCGACGATACGCAGTTCACCGCCGGGCACCAGGTTACGCGTAACCCGCTCGAAGAACCGCTCCGCGATGCTGGTGTCGTGACGGATGCCGGTATGGAACGGCGGATTGCTGACCACTGCAGCAAAGCGACCATGCACGTCGCTCAACCCATCGGAGGGATACACCTCTGCTTCCACAGCGTTGCGAAGCAGCGTCTGCCTGGCGCAGTAAAGCGCCAGCGCATCAACATCGACCAGTTCAAAACGTGCAGCCGGATTGCGCCGAGCAAGGGCCGTAGCCAGCACGCCAGCACCACAGCCGAAATCCAGCACCCGGCCCGCTGGCAGCTTCCCAGGCTCATCAAGCAACAGCTCGCTACCTTCATCGAGGCGCCCATGGCTGAACACGCCGGGCAAGCTCACCAACTCGATGGTTTGGTCGACCAGTTCCAGCGTGACGCTGCGCTGCCAATCGCCAAGGGCGAATGGCGCAGGCGTGGCATTTCTAACCGCCCGCCATAGCTGGCAATGCCGTGCGGAATCAAGCTTTTCGCACTGATCACCGTACGGTTGAAGCAGCTTTTCGGCGCGGCTGACACCACCCTTTTTTTCGCCTGTCAGATAGAGCGGACAGCCCGCTGCCAACAGCGGCGCCATCTGGGCCAGGGCGTATTCGGCGCGCTCCAGCGCCTTTGGCATGATCAGCACCACTGCGTCGATATCCGCCACATCAGGGCACAGGTGTGAAAAAGTCAGACGCGCCGTGTCCAGCCGGCCGTTCAGTCCAAGCCAAACGGAGTAATCCCAAGTCCATACATGCCAGTCGGCAGGTAATTCGGCCGTCAAACCATCAGCGACCGGATTGACCAAAAGCACGCGTTTGCCGGCAAACAACTCAGCGCTGCGTGCAAGAATCTGACTGGTATTGTCCATGACTGGCTCCTGGAAATAGGGGCTGGGATTGTAAGGGTTCGGACAGGCAGCGAGAAGCAGTGCAGGCTGATCCGGCTGAAAACGCCCGGTTCGCTACGTTCAATCCTTTCGGGGTTTGGCACGACGGGTTGGCTCAGCCTGGGATGGATCATCGGGCCAATAATGTTTGGGGTAACGGCCTTTCATATCCTTTTTTACCTCGGCGTAACTACCCGCCCAGAAACCAGCCAGATCCTGGGTCACCTGCACGGGCCGCTGCGCCGGAGACAGCAAGTGCAGCTTCAACGCCATGCGACCGTTGGCTACGCGCGGGGTTTCGGTACTGCCGAACATTTCCTGCAGGCGCACTGCCAACACCGGAGGCTGCTGACTATAATCGATACGTATGCTGGAACCAGTTGGAACGGTCCAGTGCGAGGGGGCTTGAGCGTCCAGCTCCTTCGGCAATGGCCAGGGCAGCAGGCCGACGAGAATGCCGCTGAGGTCCAGGCCGGCAAAGTGCGCCAGACGGCTGACCTTTTCCAGATAGGGCGCCAGCCAGTCCTCCAATGTGTCCAGCAGATGCTCATCCGACAGATTGGGCCAGCGACTGGTTTCGCTCTGCTCAAGGTCAAGCTGCCTGAGCAACATGATCCGAGCCTGCCATTGGCGCAGGGCCGGGGTCCAGGGCAAGAGCGCCAGACCCTGCCGTCTCACCACCTCGCACAGGGCCCGGTTACGCTGGGCGGGATCGATTTGCGGCAAGGCTTCACGGCTGAAAATCAATGATCCGATGCAGCGCTGGCGTTCAGCCACGAGCGTCTCGCTGCGCGGATCCCAGTCCAGTGTGTCATGCACGGCCAATAGCTCGGGAAGATGTTTCTCGATGAGCGCAGGCTCCAGCGCCGCGGCCAGGAAAATGCGCGCACTACGCTGGCTGCCCTGCCCGCCCAGACTGGCCACGGCCAGCCAGGGCTGTTTCTGTAGGACATCCACCTGCATAAAGGCTGCGGACCGGCCGTTTGCCAGTCGATACTCGCTGCCCGCCTCGCCACGCCGGCGCGCCACACGGTCCGGGTAGGCCATGGCGAGGAGCACGCCTATCCACCGCTCGTTGTCCGGCTCCGCCACGCCCGTGCTGACCGGAACACGCCCGATGAGTCTCTGCCACTGTTCCACCAGACGCCTGCTACGCTGCAATGCGCCCCGGTCTGCGGCCGCGTCCGCTCGCGGGGTCTCGAACAGCGCCATGCGCCGGGAAATATCGGCATCCTGCACACCGCGCAACAGATCCCGCTCACCGATGATCGCCGCGAGCCGGCAGGCGCAGGTTCCCAATCCCAGGCTCTGGCCACGCAGCAGCATGTGCGCCAGCCGGGGGTGCATGGGCAGCGCCGACATATCGGCGCCATGCTGCGTTTGCCGCCAGCCCTTGTCGGTCCGCTCCAGCGCACCCAACCGCTCAAGCAGCTCGCGCCCCTGTTCAAGTGCCGCTGCGGGTGGCAAGTCTAGCCAGCTCAGTTCTGCCGCATCATTCACGCCCCACTGGGCCAGTTGCAGCGCCAGCGGCGCCAGATCTGCCTGCAGCATCTCCGGCTGACCGTGCGCGGCGAGCTGTTCCTGCTGACTGGCGGACCACAATCGGTAACAGACGCCAGGCTCCAGCCGCCCTGCTCGCCCGGCACGCTGCTCCGCTGAGGCTTTGGATACCTGGCTGGTGTGCAATCGCGTCATGCCTGATACCGGATCGAAGGCTGGCTGGCGGGACAGCCCGCTGTCGATCACCACGCGAATACCTTCAATTGTCAGGCTGGTTTCGGCGATGGACGTAGCCAGTACTACCTTCCGCCAGCCTGGCTCAGCGGGCCTGATCGCCTGGCGCTGCGCCTCGAAATCGAGCTCGCCGTACAGCGGCGTTACCTGAACATCCCGGCGGCTGGTCAGGGCCGTTTCCAGTTGCGCCTGGACTCTTCGAATTTCGGCCGTGCCCGGCAGGAACACCAGCAGGCTGCCGCTTTCTTCGTCAAGCGCTTGCTGTATGGTCTGGACCACTACAGGTTCGATGAACTGACCCACCTGAGCTGGAGCTCCATAACGAATCTCTACGGGATACTGACGCCCATCGCTGCGAATCAAGGGTGCATCATTCAGCATCGCGCTGACCGCTTCGGCATCCAGCGTCGCGGACATCACCAGCAACCGGAGGGGCAACTGCTCACGCAGGTACTGCTGTGTTTGCAGGCACAGCGCCAACCCCAGGTCGGCGTCCAGACTGCGTTCGTGAAATTCGTCGAATATGACCAGGCCCACACCCTGAAGCTCAGGATCGCCCTGCAACAAACGGTGCAGGATGCCCTCAGTCACCACCTCGATACGGGTGGCCGCGCTGACCCTGGTTTCCAGCCGGATGCGATAACCAACGGTCTGCCCTACCGGTTCACCGAGCATCTGCGCCAGGCGCTCAGCTGCCGCTCGCGCTGCAAGCCTACGGGGCTCCAGCAGGATAATCTTCTGTCCGCCAAGCCAATTGCTTTGCAGCAAGGCCAGGGGAACCAGCGTGGTCTTGCCCGCCCCCGGCGGAGCCTGCAGCACTACGCAGGGATGGCTGGCCAGAGCCTGCTCCAGATCGGCAAGAACAGCATTAACGGGAAGTTGGGTGGGCTGGATCAAATAGACTTCGCTACACTGAGAAGGAAATGAGCCTGCTATTCTAGCTGGCATCGCCGCCACGTATAGTAGCGCCACGTTAATGGAACAAAGGAGTTTTCCCTGATGCGTTTGAAACCGCTCGCCAGCGTCATCCTGTCTGCCGCCCTCGTCACCCAGCTGACCGCCTGTGGAACGCTGTTCTACCCGGAGCGTCGCGGCCAGATAAACGGTGAAATCGATTCCGCAGTGGCTGTGCTGAATGCCATCGGTCTACTGTTTTATCTGGTTCCCGGCATCGTGGCGTTCGCAGTGGATTTCGCCACAGGCGCGATCTATCTGCCTGATCGCAACTACAGTGTTGCACCGGAAAAGCTCAACCAGGCCGTGGGCGAGAATGGCGAAGTCGATGCGGTGAAACTCAAGGCCATTCTCAAGCAGGAACTGGACCTTGATATTCCCCTGGAACACGCGCGCCAGATGTCCCGGCCCGGCAGTCAGCAGTTGGCGTTGCTTGGTCTGACCCCTCAAGCCTGATGGCCACAGGGCTGATTACCGATCCCGAAGAACGGGCGCGGCTACTCAAGATCGCAACCTACGCCTCGGTAGGTGTCGCGGTGGCGCTTGTTGCCCTGAAGGGCTCAGTATGGCTGGCATCCGGTTCCGTCAGCCTGCTGGCTTCGCTGATCGATTCCTTCATGGACGCGGGTGCCTCACTGATCAATCTGTTTGCCGTGCGTTTCGCCCTCAAGCCAGCTGACAAGGGTCACCGCTTTGGCCATGGCAAAGCAGAAGCGCTGGCCGGGCTGGCCCAGTCAGCCTTCATCATCGCCTCCGCCGTGCTGGTATTGGTTCAAGGGGTTCAGAGACTCATCGATCCCCAACCACTGGATGCCGCCTGGCTTGGGGTGGGGGTCATGCTGGTCTCAATCGCGGCGACTATCGGTTTGTTGCTAGTGCAACGGCATGTAATTCACAGAACCCAGTCGACCGCGGTCAGTGCCGACTCCCTGCACTATCGATCTGACCTGTTGATGAATACCAGCATCATCGTAGCGCTGATACTGGCGTACTACGGCGTCGCCCGGGCGGATGCACTGTTTGGTCTGCTGATAGCGATCTATATCGGCTATGGCGCGGTACGTATCGCGCTGTCGGCAATCGAGATTCTGATGGATCCCGAACTACCGGACGAAATTCGTGCCAATGCGCTGGCTGTCGCGAGGGCAGTGCCTGGCGTGGTCGGCGTTCATGATCTGCGCACGCGCCAGTCAGGTCAGCACTGGTTCATGCAGGTGCACGTTGAGCTGCCCGCCGAGCTATCGCTGCGAGAGGCACACGTTCTTGGTGAAGATGTGCGCCTTGCCATCGAACATGAATACCCTCAGGCAGACGTGCTGGTGCACACAGATCCGGTGTGATTCTGCGCTACGCGCACCTGAACGAAAACGGCCGAGCCCTGTGGGATCAGCCGTTTTCGTTTGTCCTGTAGCATCCTGGTGGGATGGTGCCTGTTCCCCAACCTTGTGAGCAGGGTGACCGATTGACAACTGACCCGGTGAACTCAGCTGTCGACACCCCTGTTGGTTGGAGGAGTGTCTGGACGAACCGGTCTTGGCTTCGAACCTGACACCATGCTACCCCCTGACGAGCGACATTTCTTGCCTAATATTGTTCATATATGCCTGTTTACAGCAATCTTAATCTAATATATTGCGATCACAAGCAATCAGTTAAGGATAATTCATGAACGAGAACAATCTGGATCGCTACGACCTGAAGATTCTTGCGGAACTGCAGCGCGATTCGCGAATCAGCAATCAGGAATTGGCAGAACGTATCGGCTTATCGCCATCGCCCTGCTCGCGACGAGTCAAGCACCTTGAGGACAGCGGCTATATCCTGCGGCAGGTAACACTCCTTGACCCGGCCAAGCTTGGGTTGAAGCTCACGGCCTTCGTGCTTATCGGCATGGACCGCCACACGCCGGAGCGTTTCGCCGGATTCGAGCAGGTCATCAGAGAATGCCCGGAGGTACTCGACTGCTGCCTGGTGACCGGGATGGACGCTGACTACCAGCTCCGCGTTGTGGTACCCGATATGGAGCATTACCAACAGTTCCTGCTGGGCAAGCTGACCCGGATCGAAGGGGTTTCCAGCGTTCGGTCCAGTTTCATGTTGAACCAGGTAATCAGCACAACAGAACTGCCGCTCAAGCATATGAAACAGTCCTGACGGAGGCTGTGACGAACTGCCGCAGTTGCTCGCTCCTTCAGGCGGTATAATGCAGACCGAATGGCAATTATTAAGCGGGCTTCTCGCGTTGACATTGCGCTTCAGTGAGCCAGAGCCCCACCCCCTCACCTCGTCATTCTCGGCGCAGGCCGAGAATCTACCGTCCGCATTGGCGCTGACGAAAGCCCCGGCCTGCGCCGGGGATGACGGTGTAATGGGCGAAAGAGCGTTAAGGTAAGTGCCATTCAATGCAGCCCCGTCTCACCGAGGAGAAACGCGTTGGATTATCAGCAGTTTGAAGCCATTGCCATGCCACTGATGCTATTCGCCCTGGTTGCCTTCATGGGTTTTATTGTCTGGGATCTGGCGAAAAAATCCAAAGCCGGGCGCTACGGCACTTTGATCCTGTTCCTCGCGCTGGGGCTGGGCGTTGCAGGGTTTATCATCAAGGCCGTCATTCTCGCCACGGTGGACGGCTGAAACGCCACCTGTTCTGTCCAACCTGCCCGCTGTAGCAAGATCTGAATCCTGATTCACTCGACTGACTGCGGATTCGAGAATCAGATCATGGTCTATCGCGTCACCGATGCCCGCCTGGAGCGAGACCAGGCACAACGCGAACACATTCTTGGCTGTGCCCAGCATCAGGTCACCGAAGGGGGCTTTGCTTCCCTGACCATGAGCGGACTGGCATCCTCGGCCGGTATCGCCACAGGCAGTCTCTATCGCCATTTCCCGAGCAAGGGCGCGCTGGCAGCTGAAGTTTTTGCCCGCTCTACCCGGCTTGAAGTCGACACGCTCAGGGCCCAGTTTGACAGCAAGGGATCGGCCGCTGAGCGCTTGCGCAAGGGCATCATCCTCTTCGCTGCACGTGCCTGGCATAGCCGCCAACTTGCCTTTGCATTGATTGCCGAACCGGTCGAAGCTGAAGTTGATGCGGAGCGTCTGCGCTACCGTGAATCCTACGCCGAGCTATTCGCCAATCTGTTGCGCGATGGCAATGCCGATGGCAGTTTCCAGGTGACCAACATTCCGCTCACCGCAGCCTGCCTGGTAGGCGCTACTGCCGAGTCCCTGGTCGGCCCTCTTTCTCCGCAGCAACGTGCTGCACGCGCCAGCGGCTTGCCCGGCGAAAGCCTGGAAAGCGTAACCCGCAACCTCGTCCAGTTCTGTCTACGCGCCCTTGGCGCGAAGGAGCAAACCCCATGACCTTGCATAGCTACGTCAAAACCCATGCCGAGACCCATGAAGTCACCAATCAGGTGCCCTCGCTGGACGGCCTGAATCTTTATCGCGCCGACCTGCCTTTGCAGGAATGGGTCCGCCGCTACCATGGCGGCTGGGCTGACCAGCAACTGTCGGAATACGGTGCGCTGGCCGGCGGCAGCCTGATGCGAGCCGGATTCATGGCCAATGAAAACAAGCCGGTCTTTCACAGTCACGACCGTTACGGCCACCGAATGGATCTGGTCGAGTTTCACCCGGCTTACCATGAGCTCATGGGCGCCGGCATCGCGGCGGGTGTTACCTCCGCGCCCTGGACTGACCCGCGCTCTGGTGCTCAGGTGGCACGGGCTGCGACCATGTATCTGCACAATCAGGCCGAGGCTGGCACCAGTTGCCCGATGACGATGACCTACGCCTGTACACCTGCGCTAAAACTGCAACCAGACCTGGCAGAGACCTGGCTGCCAAAAATTCTTTCCCGCGAATATGACCCACGCAACCTGCCGATTGCGCAAAAAGCCGGTGCCACCATCGGCATGGCCATGACCGAGAAGCAGGGCGGCACCGATGTGCGCGCCAATACCACCCGCGCTCATTCGATGGGACTTGGCGGGCCGGGCCAGCCCTATGAACTGGTCGGCCACAAATGGTTCTGCTCTGCGCCAATGTGCGACGCCTTCCTGACGCTGGCCTATACCGACAAAGGGCTGACCTGTTTTCTGCTGCCACGCCACCGTCCCGATGGCGCACGTAACGAGTTCTACATTCAGCGGCTGAAAAACAAGCTGGGCAACTGGGCCAACGCGTCCAGCGAGGTCGAGTTCCGCGGCGCTCTAGCCTGGATGGTCGGTGAGGAGGGCCGCGGCGTTCCCACCATCATCGAGATGGTCTCGTTGACGCGCTTTGACTGCATGATCGGCTCGAGTTCATTGATGCGGCAGGCGCTGACCCAGGCGGCGCATCATTGCGCACACCGCACCGTGGGCGGGCGGGTGCTGGCTGATCAGCCACTGATGCAGAACGTGCTGGCCGATCTGGCGCTGGAAAGCGAGGCGGCGTTGGCGCTGACCATGCGCATGGGCCGCGCCCTGGATAATCCGCACGACGAGCAAGAAGAGAAATTTGCCCGGCTGGTCACCGCCATCGGCAAATACTGGATCTGCAAGCGAGCGCCGGTGATGATCAACGAGGCGCAGGAATGCCTGGGCGGCGCCGGCTATGTGGAAGAAACCATACTGCCGAGGCTGTATCGCGAAGCGCCAGTCAATTCCATATGGGAGGGGTCCGGCAATGTCCAGTGTCTCGACGTGCTGCGGGCCCTCTCGAAGGAGCCGGGCGTGCTCGAGGCGCTGTTTGCCGAACTGGGCAACGGCCACGGTGATGTCCGGCTCGCTGCACACATCAAACGCCTGCAAGCGGATTTTCGTGACACCGACGATATTCAGTATCGCGCCAGGCAGCTTACCGAAGATGTTGCCGTAGCCCTGCAGGCCAAGCTGCTGCTCGAAGCTGGCAATACGGACGTGTCCGATGCCTTTCTAGCCAGCCGCCTGGCGGGACACGGCCGCGCATTCGGCACCCTGCCCCGCGGCGTGAATGTCGAGGCGCTGGTAGCCCGCTCGACCCCCAACTCAGCATAAGGAGGATCAAGCATCAGCGAGCAACAGCGCATCCTTGTCGAGGCGGGCTTTGCTCGCGAAAACCTTGCCGGGTGCGGTCCGCCGCACTAGCATGAACGCCGATTCCGTTACGTGCCCATCCTGATGCCCAGAAAACCCGGTCCAAAGGGCTCTCGCCCGAACGCCAGACCTCGACGCCAAAGCGCGGCCCCGCCAGCCAATCCACGGCTGATCGCCATAAACAAGCCCTTTGATGTGCTGACCCAGTTCACTGATGGTCAGGGCCGCGCCACGCTCAAGGATTTTCTCGACATACCGGGTATCTATCCGGCCGGTCGCCTGGACCGTGACAGCGAAGGTCTGCTGTTGCTTACCAACGATGGCCAGCTCCAGGCACGCATCACCGATCCGAAGCACAAGCTGGCCAAAACCTATTGGGCGCAGGTGGAAGGTGAGCCGACAACGGAACAGCTGGAGCAATTGCGCGCCGGACCGCAACTGAACGACGGGCCGACTCGGCCGGCAGAGGTTGAAAGAATCGATGAACCGGCGCTATGGCCACGCAACCCGCCGGTGCGCTTTCGGCAAAGCATCCCCACCAGTTGGCTGGCTATTACCATTCGTGAAGGCCGAAACCGCCAGGTGCGACGCATGACCGCCGCGGTTGGGTTGCCGACGCTGCGCTTGATACGAGTGCAGATTGGCGCCTGGCGGCTCGACGGCCTGCAGCCAGGCGACTGGCGCGAACTTGATCTGGCGACAGGTCAGTAGCGCAGCCCGAACGTTCGGAATACGAAACCCAGCAGCCAGATCGGGCCGATCAGCAGAAACTGCATATCCTTGAAAAAGGAAGGTTTCTTGCCCTCCAGATGGTGGCCGATAAACTGCCCTATCCAGGCCAGGATGAAGATTGCCACCGAAGGTATGAAGACGTAGGTCATGCTGTTGAGAATCAGCAACATCAGCAGACTCAGCACCATCATCACCGCAGCGATACGCCACGACAGCGACGCGTAAAACGCCAACGACAGCGCCACTGCCAGCAACGAAACCCAGGGATGAATCGCCCAGAGAAGACCCAGCACACTGAAAGTAATCAGCGGCACACAGATCCAGTGCAGCATCTTGTTGACCGGATTCAGATGGCTTTCACCATATTCATCAAACCATTGATCGATTGCTTTCATAAGCCCATACCCATTCAGAATTGTTATTGGTTTTTACAACAGATGACATTCTGGTTCCAATCGCGGAGCTCGTCATTAGCCTCCAAAGCCAAGCCGCTGACCTGCCGTTACCGCGTCCATGATGATAAGCTTAGCCCATGAATACACCTATCCCTTCCCGCCCTGTCGTCCTCTGCATTTCCGGTCATGATCCGTCCGGTGGAGCAGGCCTGCAGGCTGATATAGAAGCACTAATGGCACAAGGCTGTCACGCGGCCCCCACGATAACAGCCCTGACCGTACAGGACACCGTGGATGTCACCGATTTCAGGGTCCTGGACCGCGAATGGGTGCTGGCTCAGGCTAACAAGGTGATCGCCGACATGCCTGTTTCGGCCGTCAAACTTGGCATGCTCGGCTCGGTGGAGATGGTCGACACCGTGCTGGAGCTCATGCAACAGCTTGCCCACGCGCCGCTGGTCTGCGATCCGGTGCTGCGTGCGGGCGGCGGCGGTTCGCTGGGCAAGGATGACGTCGGCTATGCGATGCGCGAAAGGCTGCTACCCCTGTCGCGCATCGCTACCCCCAACCTGCCCGAAGCGCGGATTCTGGCAGAGTTGCCCCACGGCACGGCAGATGAATGCGCCGACAAATTAATGCCCTTTTGCGAGAACCTGTTGATCACTGGCGGCCATGGCGACGAAACCGAGATTCACAACAGGCTTTATTGCAGAAGCGGCAGCTCGCATACCTTCATATGTCAGCGGCTGCCCGGAAGCTATCACGGCTCGGGCTGTACCTTGGCCAGCGCGCTGGCTGGCCGGCTGGCCTTGGGCGAAGAGCTGGTCAGCGCGGTGAAATCAGCGCTTGATTATACCTGGCGCACATTGCGCGATGCAGAGCAGCCGGGCCGCGGACAGTTTGTGCCAAGGCGCCTGCCTTTGGATTCGTTTTGATGGGCGATCTACCCAGACTACGAGGCCTGTATGCAATTACCGACGGCCAGCTGCTAGCGGGAGACCGGCTGATGCCCTGGGTAGACGCTGCATTGGCAGGTGGCGCGAGCTTGCTGCAGTATCGCGACAAATCCGACGACGCCGGCAGGCGCTGCGACGAAGCGACGCAATTGAAGACGCTGTGCTCCTACTACGGCGCGAGTTTGATCATCAATGACGATCTAGCGTTGGCCGATGAGTTGGGCGTAGGCCTGCATCTGGGTCGGAGCGACGGCTCCCTGCGCGAGGCTCGCCAGCAGCTCGGCCGTGACGCGATCATTGGCGCAACCTGCCATGACAGTCCACAATTTGCCGAGCAGGCGGCTGCAGCTGGCGCCAGCTATCTAGCCTTCGGCCGTTTTTTCCAGTCGGTGACCAAGCCCGGTGCGCCGAGCGCTACACCGGTTCTGCTGGAACAGATTCGTCGACGTTTCGCCTTGCCGATAGTGGCAATAGGTGGGGTGACGTTGCACAACGCGCCGCAGCTGATTGGCGCTGGCGCTGATCTGATAGCAGTGGTCAATGGTCTGTTTGCCGCCAGCTCGCCGGCTGAAGTCGAACGCCGCGCACGCGGCTTCAGCGACCTGTTTCAAACCCTTTGAGAGAATATTATGTCCCGCTCCGAAATGCTTTTCGCCAACGCTCAGAAACACATTCCAGGCGGCGTCAATTCCCCCGTCCGCGCGTTCAAGAGCGTGGGCGGCACGCCGTTATTCTTCAAGCACGCGGAAGGCGCCTACGTTACGGATGAAGATGACAAGCGCTACGTTGACTACGTGGGCTCCTGGGGTCCCATGATTCTCGGCCATAGCCACCCGGACGTGCTCGACGCGGTTCGCCGTCAGTTGGAGCACGGCCTCTCCTATGGAGCGCCCACCGAAATGGAAACCCAGATGGCGGATCTGGTGTGCCAGCTGGTGCCCTCCATGGACCTGGTGCGCATGGTCAGTTCAGGCACCGAAGCAACCATGAGCGCGATACGTCTGGCCCGTGGCTTTACCGGGCGCGACAGCATCATCAAATTCGAGGGTTGCTACCACGGCCATTCCGACAGCCTGCTGGTCAAGGCCGGGTCCGGCGCGCTGACACAGGGCGTGCCAAGCTCTGCGGGGGTGCCGGCCGCCTTTGCCAAACACACCCTGACCCTGCCCTTCAACGATATTGACGCGGTTGCAGAAATGCTGGCCGACGTAGGCAGCGACGTGGCGTGCATCATCGTCGAGCCGGTGGCGGGCAACATGAACTGCGTGCCGCCAACGCCTGGCTTTCTTGAGGGCCTGCGCAGTCTGTGCGACCAGCACGGCGTAGTGCTTATATTCGACGAGGTGATGACCGGCTTTCGCGTTGCCTTGGGCGGCGCTCAGGCCCACTACGGCGTCACACCGGACCTGACCACCTTTGGCAAGATCATTGGCGGCGGCATGCCGGTCGGCTGTTTCGGCGGCAAGCGAGCAATCATGGAAGTCATCGCGCCGCTGGGCCCTGTCTACCAGGCCGGCACCCTGTCGGGAAATCCGCTGGCCATGGCTGCCGGGCTGGCCACCTTGAAGCTCATCAGCCGTCCAGGTTTTCATGCTGAACTGACCGACTACACCAGCCGCCTGCTCGCGGGCCTTCAACAACGCGCCGACGCGGCCTCCGTACCCTTTGTCACCACCCAGGCAGGTGGGATGTTCGGCCTGTACTTCTCCGGCGCCGATAACATCATCACCTTCGACGATGTCATGGCCAGCGATGCAGACCGATTCAAGCGCTTTTTCCATCTGATGCTGGAGGGTGGAGTCTATCTGGCGCCGAGTGCCTTTGAGGCCGGCTTCACCTCCATTGCCCACGGTCCAGCAGAGCTCAAGCTGACCCTGGATGCCGCGGAAAGGGCTTTCGCTGCCCTATGACCGCCACTGTCTATTTATTGCTGGCCGTGACCCTCTGCGGGCTGGCCTTCTGGGTATGGTCGCGCCGCTCGCCCCTGCATAACGCAGCTCACGGCGCGCTGGTGGCCAGTCTGGTTGGCCTATTCCTGGCCGCCGCCAGCACGCTGATGATTCTTGTCGCTCAGTGGGGGCTCACTGGTGATGTCTTGGCCCACGCTCAACGCATGCTGGGGTTGGCGGCGCAACATCTGAGCATGCCGCTAATAGGCTTGGCCGCGTTGTTTCTGGCCCGTGGGCTCGCCTGGAACCCGAGCATATGGGGCAAGATCATCCTGGGGGGCATGGCTTTTTTTGAGCTGTCCCGGTATCTGGATGTGCAACAGGCCTACCATTGGCTGGTCAACATGACTGGCCTGGGAGCGCTGCTGATCGCCGGACTACTGAACAGCAAGGAAGACAGGCGGGTGCTGATTCTTTGCCTTGTTGCAGTAGCCAGTGTCCTTGCGCCTGCGCTGATACACCCAGGCCTGCCCTTGGCTGGGCTGTATACAGCTACCCACCACGCCAGTTGGCTGATCCCTGGATTCGTTGCCTCGGGCCTTGCGGTTGGCCTGCTCGCAGAACAGGCGCACAATAGCACCATCTCTCTTGACCAGAACCTGACGAACAACCCATGAAACCGCTTTCCCACTCTGTCTTAAAAGGCTTTGCTCTGATTGTCGCGCTGGGCTCGGCCACAGCAATCGGGCAGACCGGCAATCCGTTGCTGATCACAGCGGAAGATCGCTGCGGGTTCAATCGGGTGGACGACGAAAGCCTGCAGCTGGCGCTGGAAAGCTGTGAGACAGCAGCCGAGCAAGGCGATATGCAAGCGCAGTTCGAAATGGGTGATTTTTATTATCAGGGAGAACGGACTGAGCGTGATGTGGAGCAGGCCATCAAGTGGTTCGAGGAAGCCTCGCTCCAGGGTCATCCAGCGGCTCAATACCGGTTAGGGCTGATGCATTATCAGGGGGAAGGCGTCGATCGCAATCTGCCGCAGGCTTACATTATTCTGAAAATGGCAGCCGTGAACGGTCAGGATGCCGCCATGGATGCCAGCGACCACATCGCCTTGCAGATGAACGAAGAAGAACTCGACGTTGCGACGCAGGTACTGGGTACGCTGTTTCGCAACTATCTTGCGCAACTACGCGAGGAGCAGTTCAACCGGGCCTTCAACGGAACCGAGAGCGAAAGCACGATCAGCGCCCCGCTCCCGAACGAGGAATAGATTTCTACTGCCCAGCCCCAGGCGGCATAGGGAAGCTCATCACGTTGCCGCCACCGCCCTTGGCTTCGCTGATCTTGGCCTGGCCAACACGCTCCACCTCGTCGATACGCACAATGGCTTGAGCCGGGATAAAGCTGCGACTGACTCCCTCGAACTGGTTCTTCAGTTTCTCTTCGCCTGGATCGACCAGCATCTGCGAACGCTCGCCAAATACCAGCTCTTCCACCTCAAGAAACCCCCACAGCTCACTCTGGAAGATATGCCTGGCGTAAAGCTCGTACACCTGGCCCTGGTTGAGGAATATCACTCTGAAAATTGGTTGCTTGTCTTTACTCATGGAGATGACTGAGTGTCGCTCTTGAAATGCTGGGAAAATCCGGGATAAGCCGGCCGGCCTTTGCTAAAGGGGGCGGATCATACCACAGAGCAAGACATAACAAAGGCCCTCTCATCCGTGTATAATCGCGCCTTTTCCAAGGTTACGCTCAGTAGATCCCATGGCCAAGAAACTCTTTATCCAGACCCACGGTTGCCAAATGAACGAGTACGACAGCTCGCGCATGGTCGACTTGCTTGGTGAACATCAGGCAATGGAACTGACCGACCGCCCGGAAGACGCTGATGTCATCCTGCTCAACACCTGCTCGATCCGGGAAAAGGCGCAGGAAAAGGTCTTTTCCGAACTGGGCCGGTGGCGTCCGCTGAAGGAAAAAAATCCCGATCTGGTTATTGGCGTTGGCGGATGTGTGGCCAGTCAGGAAGGCACTGCCATCCGTGATCGCGCTCCTTATGTCGACGTGGTTTTCGGTCCGCAGACGCTGCACCGCTTACCGGAAATGATCGATGCCGCCCGCACCACGCGCAAGCCCCAGGTGGATGTGTCATTTCCCGAGATCGAGAAATTCGACCGTCTGCCCGAACCTCGCGTTGATGGCCCCACCGCCTTCGTCTCGGTGATGGAAGGCTGCAGCAAGTATTGCAGCTTCTGTGTGGTGCCTTACACGCGCGGCGAAGAAGTCAGCCGGCCCTTTGATGATGTGCTCGCCGAAGCCATCCATCTGGCCGAAAATGGCGTGCGCGAGATCACCTTGCTGGGTCAGAACGTAAACGGTTATCGGGGCCAGACCCATGACGGTCGCATCGCCGATCTTGCCGAACTGATCCGGGCGGTCGCGGAAATAGACGGAGTAGATCGCATCCGTTACACCACGTCCCATCCGCTGGAGTTTTCTGACAGCCTGATTCTGGCCCATGCCGAAGTACCGGAGCTGGTGAAATATCTGCATTTACCGGTGCAATCAGGCTCCGATAGGGTCCTGGCCGGCATGAAGCGCAACCACACGGCACTCGAATACAAATCACGTATACGCAAGCTTCGCGCTGCCGTACCTGACATTCTGCTCAGTTCTGATTTCATTGTCGGCTTCCCCGGCGAAACAGACCGTGATTTCGAGCAGACCATGAAGCTGATCGAGGAGGTCGGCTTCGATTTCTCCTATTCGTTCATCTATAGCTCACGCCCTGGCACACCAGCCGCTGACCTCCCGGATGAAACGCCCATGGAAGTCAAGAAACAGCGACTGCAGATTCTCCAGAATCGCATCAATCAACAGGGCTTCGAACACAGCCGCCGCATGGCCGGCACCACCCAGCGCATCCTCGTGACCGACTACTCGAAAAAAGACCCCGGCATGCTCCAGGGTCGGACTGAGCATAATCGTATCGTCAACTTTCGCAGTGACAATCCGCGCCTCATTGGCCAGTTCGTTGAGGTGTTGATCGACGAGGCCCTGCCGCATTCGCTGCGTGGAACGCTGTCCAGCGCGGACACGCTTCACTAAAAGTGGGGCGCAATGCATGACTGCTGATCTTTGCAGAGCATGCATTGCGCGCTATGCTGTGTTTTCGTGAATGTCACATGGGGTATAACAGACTACTTTGAACGCATCCTTGCAGATTCACCGATTTACCATAGAGCCAATTGATTCACGCCGTTTTGCCAGCCTCTGCGGCCAGTTTGACGAGCATCTGCGTCTTATCGAACAGCGCCTGGGCATAGAAGTCCGGAACCGTGGAAACAAGTTCGAGCTCATCGGTGACCCTGATCTAACCCGCTCCGCCGAAGCTGTGCTACGCCAGCTCTACCGCGAGACCAGGGATAATTCCGACCTCACTCCCGATACCGTCCATCTGTTTCTTCAGGAGTCGGGCCTGGAGAATCTGAGCGAAGCGTTGCAGGATGATTTTCACAGACCTGTGGTGCTGCGCACCAAGCGGATGAATATCCAGCCGCGCGGCCCTAATCAGCAGAGTTATGTGCGCTCCATTCAGGAACATGACATCAACTTCGGTATAGGTCCTGCCGGTACCGGCAAAACCTATCTGGCCGTCGCCTGCGCCGTGGATGCACTTGAGCGCGAACAGATCAGACGCATCCTGCTGGTACGCCCTGCGGTAGAGGCCGGCGAGAAGCTGGGATTCCTGCCAGGGGATCTGTCACAGAAAATCGACCCTTATCTGCGCCCCCTTTATGATGCGCTGTATGAAATGCTCGGCTTTGAGCAGGTCGCCAAGCTGATTGAGCGCCAGGTTATCGAGGTTGCGCCCCTGGCTTATATGCGTGGTCGGACGCTGAACAACAGCTTCATCATTCTCGATGAGAGCCAGAACACCACCCTTGAACAGATGAAGATGTTTCTGACGCGTATCGGCTTTGGGTCCACCGCCGTGATCACCGGTGATGTTACCCAGGTTGATCTGCCACGTGGCACCAAATCAGGACTAGCCCACGTTGTTGAGGTATTGAAGGGCGTCAAGGGTATCGGTTTTACCCATTTCCTTTCCAAGGACGTGGTCCGCCATCCTCTGGTGCAGCGCATCGTCGAAGCTTATGACCTGTTCGATAGCCAGCAGGAAGAGCTGCGGCTGGAACGCAAGGAAAACCGGGCCACCAGGGACCGTGACGATGACCGTTGAGCTGGAAGTCGATATTCAACGCGCTTCTGCCGCACCGGACCAACCTGACGACGAGAGTTTCAGGCGCTGGGCCGGCCTTGCACTACGCAGCAAGCCCGGCCATGAACTGACCATCCGTTTGGTTGACGAGGCGGAAAGCCGAACGCTGAACAATGATTATCGAGGCAAGGACTATCCAACCAACGTCCTGTCGTTTCCTTCGGACATCCCCCCTGAACTGAATATTCCCCTGCTGGGTGACCTGGTGATCTGTGTGCCCGTGGTGCTGCGCGAAGCCGCCGAGCAGGACAAGAAGCCCGAAGATCACTGGGCTCACATGGTCATCCACGGGTGCTTGCATCTCACTGGTTACGACCACATCGAAGATAAAGAAGCCGAGGAAATGGAAGACCTGGAGCGCCAGATATTGGCAGAACTAGGAATCCCCGACCCCTATATTGCCCCTGACGAGTAAGGACCCATGAGCGAAGATCGATCAACCAACGGACATAAGACCTGGCTGGACAAATTGGTTCAGGCTTTTGTCCACGAACCCCAGAATCGGCAGGAATTACTGGAGCTACTGCGCGAAGCGCACTCCAATGACGTGCTGGACATCGAGGCCCTGTCGATTATAGAAGGCGCTTTGCAGGTTTCCGACATGCAGGTCCGGGATATCATGATCCCGCGCTCACAGATGACCACGATCAAGGCAAACCAGCCGCCACGCGAGTTTTTGCCAGCGGTGATTGAAGCGGCGCACTCCCGCTATCCGGTAATAGGCGAGAGCATCGACGACGTTCTGGGCATTCTTCTGGCCAAGGATCTGCTGCCTCTGCTGCTCGAAGACAATATGGACCGCTTCAATATCAAGGATATGCTGCGACCCGCCACCTGTGTTCCCGAGTCCAAACGGCTGAATGTTTTGCTCAAGGAGTTCCGCGCCACCCGCAATCACATGGCCATCGTGATCGACGAATACGGCGGCGTATCGGGGCTGGTAACGATCGAGGACGTGCTGGAACAGATTGTCGGCGAGATCGAGGATGAACACGATATCGATGAAGATGACCACATCAAGCCCTTGCCCAGCGGTGACTTTCTGATCAAGGGGTTGACCCCTATTGAAGACTTCAACGAGCACTTCTCCACAGAATTTCCCAATGAGGAGTTCGATACCGTGGGCGGCCTGGTCATGAATGCGTTCGGTCATTTGCCCAAGCGCAACGAGGTGGTGGAACTGGATGGTTTTCGCGTAAGGGTTCTGAATGCCGACAGCCGGCGAGTTCATCTACTACGGGTTACCGTCGTCAAATCCTGAGGTTGCGGTTGTGAAATTTTCCCTTATCGGCCGGCTCTGCGGTCCGGGCTGGCCAGGGCACCTCCTGGCTCTGCTGGGCGGGTCCTTATCCACTCTGGCGCTCACACCCTTTGATCTCTGGCCCCTGGGCCTGTTATCAGTCGCCTTGCTTTACGTCGGGCTGCGGCAGCTCGGCGGGAGCCAGGCGGCCATTCGCGGCTGGATGTGGGGAGTTGGCCTGTTCGCGACGGGCGTGTCCTGGGTCTACATAAGCATTCACGTGCACGGTTACGCGTCGCCAGCCCTCGCGGGCCTGCTGACGGCGTTATTCGTCGGAGGTCTGGCGCTGATTCCCGCGCTGATGGCCTGGCTATGGGCACGCTGGCTGCGCCCTGACGGATACGTCTGGCTGGCCTGCCTGGGTTTCGCCGCACTCTGGGTAGCCCAGGAAATATTTCGGGGATGGTTTCTGACGGGCTTCCCCTGGCTATATCAAGGCTACGCCCATACAGATACCTGGCTGGTCGGCTGGGCCCCGGTCGGGGGAGTCTGGCTGGCCAGTTTTTTCAGCGTGCTCACTGCCTGCCTGCTCATTGAAATTCTCAGCGCGGGGCGTCTACGCCAAAGAGCCGCTGCCGCTGCCCTGATTGCTGCCATCTGGCTGGGCGGCTTGATGCTTTCCACCATCGAATGGACCAGGCCAGTCGGCGAGCCGTTATCCGTCGCGCTGATTCAGGCCGATATTCCCCAGTCCCGGAAATGGGACCCGGATCATATCGAGCATACCCTCGCGCTTTATCGTGACATGAGCTATAGCCAAGGCCCTGTTGACCTGATCGTCTGGCCCGAAACGGCGGTGCCGGTGTTGCAAAGCCGCGCGGCCCCTTTTGTAGAGGCCATGGCGGCCAACCTTGCGGAGCAGGGAACGACCTTGATCACGGGGATTCCCGTCGATGAATACGACGCCGACGGCACCATGAGCATCTATAACGGCATCATGGTCGCGGGGGACGATTCAAATCAGTATCTCAAGCACAAGCTGGTGCCCTTTGGAGAGTACGTTCCGCTGGAAAACTGGCTACGCGGGCTGATCGCTTTCTTTGATCTGCCCATGTCGAGTTTCGCCCGCGGCCCCGAGGTGCAGGAGCCATTGCAGGCCATGGGTTATCGTCTGGCACCCTTTATCTGTTACGAGACCGTCTATCCCGACTTTGCAGCGCGTCTGGCAGCCCAGAGCGAACTACTGATTTCGATCAGTAATGATAGCTGGTTCGGCAAATCGATCGGGCCGTTGCAGCATTTGCAAATGGCCCGCATGCGCTCCATTGAGAGTGGTCGCTGGATGATTCGCGGTACCAATAACGGCGTCACCGCGCTCATTGACAACAAGGGAGCTATAACAGTCGATATTCCGCAATTTCGCCAACTGGCCCTGCGCGGACAGGTTCAACCCCGGGAAGGGCTGACTCCGTATCTGCGCTGGAAAAGCTGGCCTCTCGGGATTCTAGTGATGGCGTCTATGCTGGGCTGTTTCATCCAGCGGCGAGCGGCTAATGTAGTTCGGTAGAGACGGTTTCTCTCCCAAAGTGTCGAGTATTCGCCAGAGAACCTGAAGATCCTCCTTGCTTAAACCGCTGACTTCCAATTCGGTGAGCCCAGGAGACTGGCCCGCCAGCCATTGCCTTGTTCGTGCCAGATCCATCGCCTGATCGATTCTTCGCAGCAGACGACCGTATGAGGAATCCCGGCTCCAGCACAAGAGCGGCTCCGGTTCCGGTGTCTTCATTTGCGGCCCTCCTTCTTGATGTTTGAGTATCACTGCACTCAGGAACACTCCCTTACCCTGAGCATAGTCGGCGTTGAGCGGTGCAATCAGCCCGGCGACGAATGGCATATCACTACCTGACCAGAGCCCAGTGGTGTATCCTGCCCCATTACTTTTTGTGACATTGATGAGTCGATAAAAGCCCACGCCATGCAAGAACTGTATTCTCCCCGCGAAATTGAAGCCGCCGCCCAGGCCGAGTGGAACCAGACCAACGCCTTCCAGGTCAGCGAAACACCTGATCAGGAAACGTTCTACTGCCTGTCCATGTTTCCGTACCCCAGCGGAAAGCTGCATATGGGCCATGTGCGCAACTACACCATCGGTGATGTGATAGCGCGCTACCAGCGCATGCAGGGCAAGAATGTGCTGCAGCCGATGGGCTGGGACGCCTTCGGCATGCCGGCCGAAAACGCCGCGATGAACAACAAGGTGGCTCCAGCTAAATGGACCTACGACAACATCGATTACATGCGCACCCAGCTCAAGAGCCTTGGGCTTGCCATCGACTGGTCCCGCGAATTCGCTACCTGCACCCCGCAATACTATCGCTGGGAACAATGGCTGTTCACTCGCCTGTTTAAGAAGGGTGTGATCTATCGCAAAAATGGCACGGTCAACTGGGACCCCGTCGATCAGACGGTGCTGGCCAATGAACAGGTAATCGATGGCAAGGGCTGGCGTTCAGGCGCGGTTATCGAAAAGCGCGAAATCCCGATGTACTACTTCCGCATTACTGACTACGCCGAAGAACTACTGAGTTCGCTGGACGACCTGCCCGGCTGGCCTGAACAGGTCAAGACCATGCAGCGCAACTGGATCGGAAAATCAGTGGGCATGGAAGTACAGTTCCCCTACGACCAGGCCAGCATCGGCGAGCAAGGCACGCTCAAGGTCTTTACCACCCGCCCTGACACGCTGCTCGGGGCCACCTATGTGGCCGTCGCGGCGGAGCATTCTTTAGCCACCCAGGCGGCTAGCGGCAACCCCAAGCTGCAGACCTTCATCGAGGAATGCAAGCGAGGTGGCGTGGCCGAGGCGGATATCGCCACACAGGAGAAAAAAGGGATGCCTACCGGCCTTTTCGTCAGGCATCCGTTGACCGACGAAAAGCTGCCGGTATGGGTCGCCAATTATGTGCTCATGAGCTACGGGGATGGCGCGGTAATGGCCGTTCCAGCCCATGATGAACGGGACTTTGCGTTCGCCACACAATACGACTTGCCGATCAAGCCAGTAGTGCGCACCTCTGCAGGCGACCACACTCCGGCTCCCTGGAATGAGGCCTATGCCGAGAAGGGCACGCTGATCAATTCAGACGAATTCAACGGCATGGATTTCGCCAGCGCCTTCTCCGCCATGGGTGAAGTCCTCAAGCAAAAGGAACTAGGCAACGCGCGTACCCAGTTCAGGTTGCGTGACTGGGGCATCAGCCGTCAGCGTTATTGGGGTTGCCCGATTCCGATTGTTCATTGCGATACCTGCGGCGACGTTCCCGTACCGGAAGATCAGTTGCCCGTCGTATTGCCCGAGGACGTGGTTCCTGACGGGGCTGGCTCACCACTGGCAAGAATGCCCGAATTCTACGAATGCACTTGTCCTACCTGCGGCTCACCGGCAAAACGTGAAACCGACACCATGGATACGTTCGTGGAAAGCTCCTGGTACTTTGCCCGCTATGCCTCGCCACATTATGAACACGGCATGGTCGACCCCAAGGCAGCCAACCACTGGTTACCCGTTGATCAATATATCGGCGGCATCGAGCATGCGATCCTGCACCTTCTATATGCCCGCTTTTTCCATAAGCTGATGCGTGACGAAGGTCTCACCGATTCCAGCGAGCCATTCAGGAATCTGCTGACCCAGGGTATGGTCATTGCGGAAACCTACTATCGTCTGGGGGAAAACGGCAGCAAGAGCTGGTTCAACCCCGCCGATGTCGTTGTAGAACGTGATGCCAAGGGCAAGATCATCGCTGCGCGGTTGGGCAGTGACGGGCAGCCAGTGGAGATAGGCGGCATCGAAAAAATGTCCAAATCCAAGAACAACGGTGTCGATCCCCAGTCCATGATCGACCAGTACGGCGCCGATACCTGTCGCCTGTTCATGATGTTCGCCTCACCGCCGGATATGAGTCTGGAATGGTCGGATACTGGCGTAGAGGGCGCACACCGCTTCCTGCGTCGCGTCTGGCGTCTGGCGAACCAGCACAGCCAGAACAGCCCGCCGCCTCGCCTGGACAAAACCAGCTTGAGCGATGACCAGAAGGCTATCCGCCGCGCCATCCATCTGGCCATCAAACAGGCGACACAGGATATCGGCCAGAACCACAAGTTCAACACCGCCATCGCCCAGGTAATGACCTTGATGAACGTACTGGAAAAAGCCCCTCAACAGAGCAACCAGGATTGCGCCCTGCTGCAGGAAGGGCTTGAGACGGTCGCGCTATTGCTGGCCCCGATCACCCCGCATATAAGCCATGCCCTGTGGCAGGCGCTGGGAAATCAAGATCCCGTGATCAGTGCACCCTGGCCGTTACTGGATGAGGCCGCCCTGGTTCAAGATAGACTCGAACTGGTTATTCAGGTTAACGGCAAGTTGCGCGGGCACATCGAAATGGACGCAGATGCTAGCCGGGAAGACGTCGAAGCGGCCGCACGCGAAAATGAGAATGTGCTGCGCTTCACCGAAGGCCTGACCATCCGCAAGGTTATTGTGGTACCAGGCAAGCTGGTTAATATTGTCGCCAATTGATTGCAACGGAGAGCCAAGATGCTCCTGAAACGTCCCTTATATGTGCTGACCTACCTGCTGCTCGGCGTAACACTGTTTCTGAGCGGCTGTGGTTTTCAGCTGCGCGGAACCGGCGTCGACAGCATCAAGCTTGAACAAATTCGTCTGAGCAGCAACGAGATCAACAGTCCAATCTACCGGCAGCTGCGCGATACGCTGGAAGCCGAAGGTGTCGAAGTCACGGACACCGCCCGCTATCATTTGCAGTTACTGGAGAGTCGCAACGAGCGGTCGGCCCTGAGCTACACCGGTCGTGCATCTGCTGCGGAAATAGAGATACGTCAGTATCTGACCTTTCAGATCACCGATACCGAGGGGCGGGTGCTGATAGGCCCTGAAACCCTGACGACCCAAAGGGTCTACATCAACGACCGGGACAACATCGTGGGAACGGGCGAAGAAGAAGACCTGCTGATTCGTGAAATGCGCCAGGACATGACTCGTCAGATGCTGTTCAGGCTTGCAAGCCTGACCGAAAGCGATCTGGCGGCACGCGAACAGGCGCTCGATAGTCGAGCTCCCTGAGCCTGACGATGAAGCTAAACGCAACTCAGCTGTCCCGCCAGCTCAAGGAAGGGTTGGCGCCGGTCTACGTCGTCAGCGGTGATGACCCACTGTTGACCGGCGAATTGGCGGATCAGATCCGCCACTCATGTCGGCAGTTTGGATGTGAGGAGCGTCAGGTCTTTCATGTCGACCGCAGCTACGACTGGAGCCAGCTCTACGACGCCAGCCACAGCCTGTCGCTGTTTTCCCAGAAGCGTCTTGTCGAACTACGCATTCCGGGCGGCAAGCCCGGCGATGAAGGTGGCAAGGCGCTGATTGCCTGGCTTGAATCCCCACCAGAAGACACTACCCTGCTGGTAACCCTGCCCAAACTCGACGGCAGCGCCCAGCGCAGCAAGTGGGCCAAGGCGTTGATGGAGCACACCGCCACGCGGTTCGTCCAGATCTGGCCAGTGGATGCCCAGCAATTGCCCGCCTGGATGCAGGACCGGCTGGCAAAGGCCGGAATTCAAGCCAGCCCGGACGCACTCGAACTGCTCTCCGCCCGGGTAGAGGGCAACCTCCTTGCAGCTGCGCAGGAAATCGAAAAGCTCAAGCTATTTTGCACAGGCGGAGTGCTGGATCTACAGACGGTCCAGGATGCGGTTGCCGATAGTGCCCGCTTCGACGTATTCAACCTGGTCGACGCCATGCTCACCGGCCACCCGCAGCAAGCGCTGCGTATTCTGCAGGGCTTGAAGGGTGAAGGCGTGGAAGCGCCGGTCGTACTCTGGGCGCTGGGCCGGGAGCTTCGAAGCCTTACCGGTATGGCCCATTCCATGGCGCGGGGCCAGCCCCTGGACAAGATTTTCGCCAGCCAGCGCCCGCCTGTCTGGGACAAGCGCAAGCCACTGCTGGGTAAGGTATTGCAGCGACATCCCACGCAAAGCTGGGAGAACTGGCTACGTATTGCACAGCAGGTAGACGAGCAGATCAAGGGCCAGTTCCCAGGTTCGGCCTGGGACGGCCTCGCTCGTATAGCCGTGGAGGTCGCCGGGCTCAGAGTAAGGCTGTAACATTCATTGCGCACCAGTGGTCCTCTCTTTCCTTTGCACTTCCTTGAAATTCTCAGTTTTGGGTGAACCTTCAGTCGATATTGGTGACAAAATGTTTCAAGCACCAGTGCTGGACGATGCGCTCGCCTGCTGGAAAAACAAAACTGGATTATCGGCTGGCAATCAGCTGGGGATAAGGAAAAAACCCTCATGGATATCAATCGTGTTAGCGCAAGGGATGTGGACAAGCAGCATTACGAACTGGTGGTAATAGGCTCCGGTTTTGGTTCTTCCTTTTTTCTTACCGAAGCGCTCAAGCACATATCTGGTCGTGTGCTGATCATCGAATGGGGCGACTTTTATCCCTGGGCCTGGCAGATCGAGACCCAGGCCAGTTCACTGATAAAGCCCGAAGCTACCTACAGCAACCAGGGGGAAAAACCCTGGAATACCACGATTGCGCTAGGTGGCGGGACAAATTGCTGGTATTCCCAGACCCCTCGCCTGCATCCCAGCGATTTCGCCACGAAAAGTTTATACGGTATCGGCAACGACTGGCCCATCAGCTACGAAGACCTGGAACCTTATTACTGCCAGGCCGAGCAAATCATGTCCATATCCGGAGATCCGGACATGGCGCGAATTTTGCCTCGTAGCCAGCCATTTCCCCAGCGCCCCCACAAGGGCTCGTCCGTGGATGAGCTGATGAAGGCGTCCATGCCCGATCATCATTTCATCATGCCCACGGCCCGCGCTCGAGTGGCCACGGAAAACCGTAGTGCCTGCTGTGCGAACTTCACCTGCAATCTATGCCCCGTGAATGCCAAGTTCACTGCCCAGAACGGTCTGGCCGAGTTGTACAGCCACCCCCAGGTGGACGTGTGTCTGAAAACCGAGGTGAAGAGCCTGGAATACGAAGGCAGCACCATCAAGAGCGCCCGCATCGAAACGGATGGTCGCGAGTACGAGGTATTCGGCGATATGTTCGTACTTGGCGCCAACGCCATCCAAAGCCCGGCCATTCTGCTCAGGTCTGACCTGGCCTACGGTGAGACCGGCATGGGGCTACATGAACAGGTCGGTGCTGATGTGGAAGTCTATCTCGACGGGCTGGGAAACTTTGACGGAAGCACTATTACCACGGGATTGAATTATTTTTTTTATGATGGTGATTTCCGCCGGGAACGGTCTGCCTGCCTTGTCTATTTCGAGAATCGCTGGCCATACGGCATGCGCCCCGAGAAAGGACGATGGAACGAAGTTCTTCCGCTGATGCTGGTTACCGAAGATCTGCCGAACCTGGATAACCGGGTCACTGTGGATTCGCAGACAGGACAGGCTGTGATCAATTACCACGGCGAATCCGAATACGCCAAAAAAGGCGTGGAACATGCCCTGGCGAACCTGGACCAGTTGCTGGCTGCGCTACCGGTAGAGTCGATCCATTTGCGCAACTGGCGCCTTACCGAATCCCACGTTCAAGGGACACTGCGGATGGGCATAGAGGGGGACGGCTCAGTCGTTGATGATCACATGCTCCATCACCGGATGCGAAACCTGATGGTGGTCGGGACCTCGACCTACCCAAGCTGCTCACCGGCCAACCCCAGCCTGACCGCCGCAGCCTTATCCATACGTGCGGCCGACCTGCTTTACAGCTAAGGGAGCATCAGATGAATCGTCGTAAATTTCTCGCCTGTTCTGCCGCCACCTTGGGCGTTGCTGCACTGGGCACCACAGCCATGGTTTTCGAGGACAGTTCCTCGTTCATTCCAGGCCTTCTGCATAAATTGGTAGGCGAGTTCAGCATGGATGAGGCGCAGCAGAAGCGGTTCGTCGACTCCATAGAGAACCGCTACGGCAGCGAAAAGCTGGCCGCGCTGATCGGCCTGTATCGCATTCGCTCGGGGACCGGCCTAGGGGTTTCCTATACCAACAGCAAGGTTGATCGCTTCGAGCGTATGCTGCTGACCGACTTTATGGTTTCTACCGACTACCTCAAGAAACAGCATGAGAAAAATCCCCGCGTAAATTTCCTGGGACATTTCCCCTGCAACAACCCCTACGCCCGCTATACCGCCTGAAATCTAACGCAACAACAGCAATGGGCGGAAAGTACGTGTGAGAAGATTAGTGGTAGTACTGCCAACAAGAAACTGGCGAATTCGGGAATGGCCGTAGGCGCCCATCACGATCATGTCGATATCGTGTTGCCGCTCATAATCGAGCAAGCTATTTTCCACTTCGCCGGCCACCATGCTCGTGACTACCTCGAAGCCCGCAGCTTCCAGTTGTCGCCCGGCGACGTTCAACGCCTCCCAGGCCTCTGCGCTCTCCGAGCCAACCGTCACCAGGTGAATAGGCAATCCTTTGAACAGAGGGCTGGAAGCGATCATTTCAAGGCCCTTGCGAGTGCTGGGTCCGTTGTCGAACGCCAGCATTACGCTGCGTGGTTGGCGGAACTCGCCCACGGTTACCAATATCGGACGCCGCGTAGTGCGTATTACGCTCTCCAGATGACTGCCCACATGCTGCCCCATCGCGTCGCCTTCCGTACCCTGCCGCCCGATAACCAGCAAACGAGTCTGTTCTTCAAGTTCCTGCAGGGTCTCAACCAGATCACCGTGACGCTGGCGACTGAGTGGGGCGGTTATACCGTCGCTTCTGACCCTTTCCACCGCCGCCTCAAGCATCAGCCGGCCCTGCTCACGCATTAATTTGCCGCGCTTTTCGTCCAGGTCGGCCAGCTCCTGCAACAGATATTCACGGCTACCGAGGCCAATTGCTCCGGACAGATCAGGCTCGGCTGGATAATGTGAGTGGTCAAGTACGTGCAGCAGCAGCAGCGGTGCCTGCAGCCGTTTACCGGCCCAGGACGCATAGTCACAGACCGCTATGGAGGATTCGGAGCCGTCGATACACGCTGTTATATGAGTCGTCATGTTTGTCTCTCCTGGCACGTCAGTGACCCATCAGTTGGTCAACAGCATCGGGTTTGTCGTGAACGCCGAACCGGTCGACGATGGTTGCGCTCGCTTCATTCAAGCCGATAATGTCGACCTCGGTCCCCTCCCGGCGGAATTTGATGACCACCTTGTCTAACGCTGCCACAGCCGTAATGTCCCAGAAGTGGGCACGACTTACATCAATAATCACCTTTTCCAGCGCTTCCTTGAAATCGAAGGAACCGATGAACTTGTCAGCAGAGCTGAAGAAGACCTGGCCGGTTACCTGGTAGGTGCGCTGCGGCCCGTCATCTATAGCCGCGCTACTGATGAGCAGGAAATGACCAATCTTGTTGGCGAAGAACATGGCTGCCAAGAGGACGCCGACGAATACCCCGTAGGCCAGATTGTGGGTAAACACGACCACCGTCACCGTGGCGATCATCACGATATTGGTGGATAGCGGGTGCTTTTTCAGATTTCTCAACGAATCCCAACTGAACGTCCCGATCGACACCATGATCATTACTGCTACCAGCGCCGCCATGGGTATTCTGCCCACCCAATCGCTCATGAATACGACCATCAGCAACAGCACTACGCCAGCGGTAAAGCAGGACAAACGGGTCCGACCACCGGATTTCACATTGATTATCGATTGGCCGATCATCGCACAACCGGCCATGCCTCCGAGCAGACCCGAGCCGATATTCGCCACACCCTGCCCCTTGCACTCGCGGTTCTTGTCACTTGCCGTATCGGTCAGGTCATCGACAATGGTCGCGGTCATCATCGATTCCAGCAGACCCACCACTGCGAGCGCGGCCGAGTACGGGAAAATGATCATCAACGTGTTGAAATCAAGGGGCACGTCTGGCCAGAGGAATATCGGCAGGGTGTCGGGCAACTGACCCATGTCGGATACGGTCCGCACGTCAAGATTCAGGTACAGGGCTAGTGCCGTCAGCACCAGAATACACACCAGCGGCGATGGGATGACCTTGCCCAGCCTGGGCAGGTAGGGGAACAGATAGATGATGGCCAAACCCCCTGCGGTCATCGCGTAGACATGCCAGGTAACGTTGGTCAGTTCCGGCAACTGCGCCATGAAAATCAGAATCGCCAGCGCATTGACGAAGCCTGTCACCACCGAACGGGAAACGAATCGCATCAGAGAGCCCAACCGCAGATAACCTGCGGCGATCTGCAGGACGCCGCAGAGAATGGTGGCGGCCAACAGATATTCCAGACCGTGCTCGCGTACCAGCGTAACCATCAACAACGCCATGGCGCCGGTAGCCGCGGAAATCATCCCGGGCCGCCCGCCAGTGAAGGCAATCACTACCGCAATGCAGAACGACGCATACAGCCCCACCCGCGGATCGACCCCGGCGATGATCGAGAACGCAATCGCCTCCGGAATCAATGCCAATGCGACGACCAGCCCGGCAAGCAGATCACCGCGTATATTGGAAAACCATTCGTGTTTTACAGATTGAATCAGCGTCATTACATATCCATCTTCAATGAAAAGGTTCCAGCTGTGGCCACCATAAGGTTGTGCTATTGGCCAACAGGCGTGGGAGCGAACGTGGCATAGACGGGTCTTGAAGCCTGATCAGAACGCCAGGTTCCGGCCGCAGAAGAGAGGAAGGCTAAGGTGGAGTCACGCCTGAGAAAGTGTGCATGTACGGATTCATCCCCGCGCTATTTTGAGGGCCAGCAATCTACCATGTACCCGATTGCCCAGCCAGGCGTTAGTTTCGCGCGACCATTGCAGACCCGTTGGAGCGCCGCCTACGCAGTCTGATTATCAGGTCGCGAGCCAGCGCCACGATGGCATATATAGCGAGTATCGGGTCCAGCAGATAATCCCAGAAATTATCCGACGGTTTCAGATCCAGGATGAACGCGGCAGTGGCCGCAATCAGCATGCTCACCCCCAGACCGTTGCGCAACAAGACAAGCAGAAGCGTCAGCAAGCCGGCAGCCACAATCAGTCCCCGTGGAACGAAGCCCCAGCGGTAGGTATCGATCATGCCAATTCCCAACGCTGCGGGATACAACACCAGGGCAGCCAGTGCAAAGCCGATCCATAACTGTCGACGGGTAGCTAGCGGCCATGCTGGTAAATAACCAAGCCTTGCGATGGCCGCAGCGGCCAGCCACACCAGCGTAGTAATAGCCAGATCGTCGGTGAATCCCCTTAAATAACCGGCCAGCGATAACCCCCCCGGCAACGGCACTATGCCAAGCGCCAGCACGATGAGAAACACCATGGCGCGCCCAGCCATGGACAACCGACCAAGCGGCACCAGCGCAAAGACAATCAGGGCAAAACTGATATAGGCCTGCAAACCCAGCACGATCATGGTTGCGACTCCAGCCAGGCTGTATTAAAGGTTACATGCTTGATGAAACTGTTGTTCCAGGCATATACCAGGTGGTAACGGCCATCGCTGGCGCGAATAAGCGAGGGGTACTCATACTCGAAATCGCACATGTCCGAGCGGCAGACGCGATAGTCCAGCAGTCCCATAAAGCCGGTCAGCAAGCCCTTGCGCTCGGTGCCGCTGGAACTGATAAACTTTTGTTTCATGATGGGCTCATACTCGAGCCTTGGAATGGGGTTGCCCAACGGATCTGGCGAGGCGTCGAGATGAGCTACCACAGACCATGAACTCAAGTTGCTCGTGGCCTTGTCCAGGCTCAGCCGAAAACGCCCGTCGATCAGATTGTTCTGGGCGACCAGCAGACTCCCTTCGTCAGTTCGCACGGCCGACAAGGAGCTATTCGGATTCCACGGAGCTACTGCCCATTCTTCCTGCCAGGTCTGCCCTGCATCCTCGGTCATCGTGGCCAGCACATGCCCCTCGTCCCCTGCGTAGCGCAACAGTGCGATGGCACGCTTCTCGTCAAGGGGGACGACGGTGGGCTGCAGGGAATTGGTGCCATCAGCGATACGGAATTTATCCTCGATATGACCGTTGGAGTCCAGGTAGAGGTATTCCGGAAACTTGCCGAGAAATTCGTGGTAAACAGGCAAGCCGATCGATCCATCAACATGGAAAACCGGCGTGGTACGAACCAGCGTACTGATATTGACGAAGGGAGTAGTCACCAGTTGATGTGGTTCTGACCAGGTTGCTCCGAGATCCTCCGAAACCATTACATTGATGGCGCTGCCGGCCCAGCCCCCAATTGATACCGAGACATAGAATAGCCAGAGGCGCTGATCCGGAGCCAGAGCGATGACCGGGTTACCCAACTTGCGAATGGGTTTGCCCACCGCCTGACGTGTCATCTCCCTTGTCACCAGTACCTTTTCACTGCCCCACTGACCGGTTTCAGCATCATATCTGGCCGATCTTATATCAACATCCGCTGCTCCTTCCCGAGACCCGGCAAACCAGACAGACATAAGCCCACCATCCGGCAAGGCAGTGATCGAAGGGGAATGAACAAACTCGTCCAGGTCGGATGAGGCGAAGCGTTCTTCAAAAACCGGCGTCTTGTCCACGCTGCTCGATTGCTCGGCCGAGACAATAAGGTCGGTAGAGAAGTTGGACATTTCGTAATCAGGGTGTTGGATCCAGGCCAGCGTAAAAACAATTACCAAAGTAGGCAAAGCCCACTTCTGCCACCGATTCAAATCTGTTATTAGCGCCATTCCATGCCTTTCAAATTTTATATTTCTTGCTGCCAGAGAGGAGTTGATGGGCCAAGCCAGCGGATAGGCCAAGACGGCCATAATCATAACAGGGACAACCGGCTAGCGGCACCTTTAGCAAGACAAAATAACCAGAACACCAGCGCCTGAAAATGGTCAAGTTCCAAATGCGGCGGTTGCCCCGCGCCGCTGATGCCATGCTACAGTTGCCCCACCATTGAATGTTCGGAAAACCTTAATGTTTAGAACGCTAATGCGCTGCCGCTCTAGAGGCCACCGCTTGTCTTCAGTTGGCGCGTGCCTGATGTTGTTGGCAGCCTGCGCCAATTCGTCGCCCGAGGCGCCCGGCCAGCAACCGGTTTCGCCCACCATACCCCTTTCGGCAACGGGGTCGATAGCACCCACACCGCCGATTGATTTCGCCGGATGGCGCAACCAGTTTCGTCAGGAAGCGCTGGCTGCCGGCATACCGGCTGACGTGTTTGATCGCGCCTTCGCCGGTATCGAACCCGACCCCGCGATTATTCGCGCAGACCAGAGCCAACCGGAATTCACCCGTCCGGTCTGGGAGTATCTGGAGAGTGCCCTGTCGCCCCAGCGTCTGGCGGCCGGCCGCCGCATGCTGGCGCAGCACGCCGACATACTTTCGCGCATTGAACAACGCTATGGCGTAGACCGCCATATCCTGGTTGCAATATGGGGCCTGGAAAGCAACTTCGGCAACAACATGGGCGACCGGCTGGTGGTCCGCTCACTCGCGACGTTGGCATTCGAAGGACGACGCCCTGCCTTTGCTCACACCCAGCTGATTGAGGCGCTTGATATTCTGCGCCGCGGGGATGTCGCAACCAAGGAGCTCGTCGGGTCCTGGGCGGGCGCCATGGGTCAGACTCAGTTCATACCCAGCACCTACAACAGCTTCGCAGTTGACTTCGATGGCGACGGTCGACGTGATATTTGGGCATCCGCTGCGGATGCCCTGGCCTCAGCGGCAAACTATCTTCGCGAATCAAAGTGGCAAACCGGACACCGCTGGGGAATGGAAGTCCGATTGCCGGAAAGTTTTGACTACGCCTTGGCTGATATGTCCACGCGCAAGACCGTGGCCGAATGGGAACGTTTGGGCGTCAGCGAAGCGTTGGGCGATGCGTTCACTACCAGCCTTTCTGCAAACCCGGCCACCTTGTTGTTACCCGCGGGCCACAAAGGACCGGCATTTCTCATAATGAACAATTTTCGCAGCATTCTGCGTTACAACAACTCGAGCAGCTATGCCCTGGCTATCGGCCTGATGTCAGAGCGACTGCAAGGCGCTGGCGAGATTCAAGCTTCCTGGCCGACAAATGATGCACCCTTATCCCGTAGCGAGCGCATGGAACTGCAGGAACGGCTCGAAGCAGGTGGGTTTGAACCGGGTGGCGTGGACGGAATTATTGGCGCCAATACTCGCCAGGCCATCCGCCGATTGCAGCAAAGCCTTGGTTTGCCGGCCGATGGGTACCCTACCGTCGAGTTATTGAAGACGCTCAGACAAAACTAGCGATGCGTAACAGGGAGGCTTCCCAGCTTCCCTGTTACGCTGGCCGATGACCAGATATTAAGTGATCTTCCCACCGTGAGCCTGCTGGTCAGCATGATAGGAGGAACGAACCAGGGGTCCCGAGGCGACATTTCTGAAGCCCATCTTCGCGCCTTCCTCGGCAAACCAGGCGAAGGTATCGGGATGAACGAAACGCTGGACCGGGAGATGGTTGCGCGAAGGCTGCAGATATTGTCCCAGGGTCAACATATCTACATTGTGCTCGCGCAGACGATGCATGACTTCTATCACTTCCTCGTCGGTTTCCCCCAGACCCAGCATCAAGCCTGATTTGGTCGGCACGTGCGGCACGCGCTTCTTGAAATTTTCCAGAAGGTCCAGCGACCACTCGAAATCCGAGCCGGGACGTGCGGCCTTGTAAAGCCGTGGCACGGTTTCCATGTTGTGATTAAACACATCCGGTGGCTCCTGCTCAGTTATCGCCAGAGCGACATCCATGCGACCACGGTAGTCCGGCACCAGCGTTTCCAACTGCACACCGGGCGAAAGCTTACGAATCTCGCGCAGACAATCGACAAAGTGCTGGGCGCCACCGTCACGCAAATCGTCACGATCCACAGAGGTGATGACCACGTATTTGAGTTTGAGGTCGGCGATAGCGATTGCCAGGTTCTTCGGCTCATCGAGGTCCAGCGGTCTGGGTCGACCATGGCCAACGTCGCAGAACGGACACCGGCGCGTGCAGATATCACCCATGATCATGAAGGTGGCGGTACCACCAGAAAAACATTCGCCCAGATTGGGACAGGACGCTTCTTCACAGACGCTGTGCAGGTTGTGTTTGCGCAGCAGCTGCTTGATGCGATCTATTTCGGGGGAAATCGGCATGCGCACCCGGATCCAATCCGGCTTACGTGGCATCTCATCAGTCGGAATTATCTTGACCGGGATTCGCGCGACCTTCTCGGCGCCACGGAGCTTTACACCCGCTTCGACCTTCTTCTGACCCGCCGGTTTTGCCGTGACGGGTGAATCGACTAGCTGTTCCATATCGTTAATACCCACCTTGTGAGGGGTTTCAATGGCGGCATTTTGAGCCGTTCAATGGCCCGCAGTATAACCAAGTTCGTGCCTCAACGCGCGCTCGAGCCGCTGCTCAATCTCCGCGATGCGCGGCGGCGCAGCCATCAAGTCACACATCTGGGTCATAGCCAGACCGGCGTAACCGCAGGGGTTGATGCGGGCGAACGGCTCCATGTCCATATCCACATTCAGGGCCAACCCATGGAACGAGCAGCCCCGACGGATGCGCAGGCCCAGCGAGGCGATTTTCGCCGGCCCGACGTAGACGCCCGGCGCATCAGCACGGGGTGCTGCCTCGATGCCATAGCCTGAGAGCGTAGCCACCAGGCTTTGCTCCATGGCTGATACCAGGTCGCGTACGCCGATGCCCAGCCGGCGTATATCCAGCAACAGATAAGCCACCAGCTGGCCCGGCCCATGATAGGTAACCTGCCCACCCCGCTCCGCCTGGACCACCGGTATGTCACCGGCAAACAGGATGTGTTCTGCCTTGCCTGCCTGACCCTGGGTGAACACACCGGGATGCTGAAGAAACCAAATTTCGTCAGGTGTGTCCGGACCACGTTCTGCGGTCAGGCTGCGCATGTTTTCCAGGGTCGACTGATAATCCACCAATCCAAGGTTGCGAATTATCAGTTGCACAGACATCACAGCACCATGTGCACGCGGCCGGTGGCTTTCAGATCAGCGTGCAGGGCTTGCAGCTGTTCTGGGCCAGTGGCTGTGATGACCAGTCTGAGGGACAAAAAACGTCCATTTTTGCTGTCCTTGACCTCGATTCCTGACGTATCGATACCGGGGGAATGACGTTCCACAATATTGAGGACCAGTTCCGAAAAGCCCTCGCCTGCCTCGCCGATGACCTTTATCGGATACTGGCAGGGGAATTCGATACGCGGTGCGTCCGGTGGTGTAGCGCTCATTTTTCGCTCCGCCAGCTAGTTGAACAGACCATAGAAAAACAACCGGATACTATCCCAGAGACGACCGAATATGCCTGCCTCAGCCACATCCGCCAGGGCGACCAGCGGAGCGGTATGCACCACTTCGTCACCATTACGCACTTCAACCTGCCCAAGCACGTCGCCCGCTGTAATAGGCGCCTTCAGCGGAGAATCCATTGTGGTGCTGGCTTGCAGCTTTTCCAGTTGGCCTTTCGGTAAAGTCAAAACCAGGCCGTTGGCCAGTCCCACGTCCACGGCGTTTTCCTCACCGGCCCAGACACGGCCCGTCGACAGCACTTCACCTGGCTGATAGAAGGTTTTGGTTTCGAAGAAACGGAAGCCCCAAGTCAAAAGTTTCTGGGTTTCAGAGGCGCGTGCTGCCTCGCTGTCAGTGCCCATCACCACCGAAATCAGGCGCATCCCGTCACGCTCGGCGGAAGCCACCAGGCAGTAGCCTGCTTCTTCCGTATGACCTGTCTTCAAGCCGTCAACCGTGCTGTCACGCCACAGCATCAGATTGCGATTGGGCTGCTTGATACCGTTCCAGAAGAATTCCTTTTCCTTATAGATACCGTAATGCTCTGGATCGTCACGGATAATCGCCTTGGCCATCGTCGCCAGGTCGCGGGCGCTCGATACATGGCCCTCGGCAGGCCAGCCCGTAGAGTTTTCGAAATGGGTATTGGTCATGCCCAGCCGCTGGGCATGGGCGTTCATCAGGTCGGCGAAGGCCTCTTCACTACCTGCAATATGTTCTGCCATGGCGATGCTGGCATCGTTTCCAGACTGGATAATGATACCCCGAAGCAGATCAATCACCTTCACCTGGTTGCCCACTTCGATGAACATCTTCGAGCCACCCTTGCGCCATGCTTTCTCACTGACGAGCACCAGATCATCCTCTTTGATCTGGCCGCGCATGAGTTCCAGGCTGGCGATGTAGCTGGTCATCATCTTGGTCAGGCTGGCCGGCGGCAGCGGCTGATCGGCGTTTTGCTCAACCAGCACCGCACCGCTGTTGGCATCGATCAACAAATAACTTGTCGCAGCGAGCTGCGGCGCCGTTGGTACGATGGGTAATGACGCAGCGACCGAGTCCAGGGCCGGCACGGGGGCCGGAGTCTGCGCCAGGGAAGCGCCGCTCAACAGCGCTGAGCTGGTGATCAGTAGGGTATGGATCAGTTTCTTCAACATGTCAGTCTCAATAATTGGGCGTATCAAAATAGGTACTGGGTAAATCAGTTATTGGTCACCAGGGTCGCGGACCCCAGGTTGGCCGAGCGTAACGCGTCCATCATCCGTTGTGCTTCTTCCTGACTCGCTACCGGTCCGAGACGGACCCGATGCAGGGTCTGGGCGTTGTGCTGCACAGGGCTGACAAATACGGTGGTATTTACGACATTCTGCAAGCGACCCCGTAGCTGCTCCGCTGCGGGACCGGATGAGAAAGCCCCTACCTGGAAGTAAAGCGCCTCCGCCGATTGTGGCGTAGGCAAAACCTCCTGCGGAGGGTCGGTCTTGACCAGGTAGCCAGGGTTGTTCTGCCGCTGCCAGGCTACCGGATCGATCCCTTCGACCAGCACGTTCGCTATGCCTTTTTCTGCATAGCCCAGCTTTTTGGCCGCCGCGTAGGACAGATCGATTATCCGGTCCGAATAAAACGGACCTCGATCATTAACCCGGACGATGACTGCCCTGTTGTTTTCAAGGTTGGTGACACGCACGTAGGACGGCAATGGCAGGGTCTTGTGTGCGGCGGTCATCCCGTAGAGATCGTAGTCTTCGCCATTGGCCGTATGCTGGCCATGGAACTTGGTTCCATACCAGGAGGCGGATCCCTTCTCGCGATAGGAACGGCCGTCTTGCATGGGGGTGTAATGCTTTCCCAGTACGGTATAAGGGGCAGCTTTGTAGGCGCCGGTATGGGGCGTGGGAATCGCATCCGGAATCGTCGATACGTCCATATCGTAACCGGGCGGCCCGTCATGCAGGGGACGTGTTCCCGGGCTTCCCGGCGCACCACTGCCGCCGACCTGCGGCGAGGATGAACAGGCGGCCAACAGCCCCAGCGACAAGCACACGCCAGCGGTGCGCATTGACAAGAGTAGCGACATTTTCATTCCGCCCTACCCTCACGTATCAGATCGGCCAGTTGGTGCACCACCATCGCGTACATTACGCTTCGGTTGTAGCGGGTGATTACATAGAGGTTGTTCAACCCAAGCCAGTATTCCATCTGCCCACCTGTGTCGAACTCGTATGCCATGACCTCTGTCTCATCGTCCAGGCGGCGTTCAGGTTGCCAGCCGAGTGCCTTCAACTCGCCAACGGTACGCCGGGCTTCAAGCCCTTCTGCGATAGTAAGGCCTTTGGAGAACTCATCACCGGAAACCTTGGCGGGAACCGCGACCGCGCCGCCAAGCTCCCAGCTGTGTTCCCTGAAATAATTGGCCACGCTGCCAATTGCATCGACTGGATTGTTCCAGATATCTACCTTGCCATCATCATCGAAGTCAACGGCAAAGGCCTGGTAGCTGCTCGGGATGAACTGGGGAAAGCCCATGGCTCCAGCATAGGAACCCGTCAATGTCAGGGGATCCATCTGCTGTTCGCGGGCCAGCACCAGAAAAGCCTTCAGTTGCCGACGAAAAAAGTCGGCGCGCGGGGGATAATCGAACCCCAGCGTAGTCAACGCATCGATGACCCTGTGGCTTCCCTTGTTGCCACCATAAAAGGTTTCCACACCAATGATGGCGACGATGACCTCTGGCTCGACGCCAAACTGCTTCTCCGCCCTGGCTAACGCCTCGGCGTGTTCATCCCAGAATGCCAGTCCCTTCTGCACACGCTGATCGGTGATGAAGATCTTGCGATACTCATGCCATGGCCGGACCCGCTCCGCCGGCCGTGAAATGGCCTCCAGAATGGATTCCTTGCGTTCGGCATCGGCCAGCAACGCCTCGATGTATTCTTCGGTAAACCCGTGCTCCGCCTGCATTTCAGCTATGAATGGGGCGACGGCCGGGTGCTCTGCGGTGTAATTGGTGTCAGCCAGCACAAGCGGGCTGAAGCCGGCCAACGCCATTATTGCACCGTGACGACGCAACCAACTGGAAAAAGTCTTTACCATGAAGAATCCTGATTCTCCGAGAACGTGAAAATCATCCCTGGGTCATCCATTTGCGGTGCGTATGGATAGACATCAGGATGCCGAAACCCGACAACAGCGTAACGAGCGCGGTGCCACCGTAACTTATCAGGGGCAAGGGTACGCCGACCACCGGCAACAGGCCACTGACCATCCCGATATTGACGAATACATATACAAAAAATGTCAGGGTGATACTACCGGCAAGCAATTTGCCGAAGCTGTCCTGCGCCTGCAGGGTTATATAGAAGCCGCGGGCTATGACCAACAGGTAAACCATCAGCAACAGACAGACCCCGACCAGTCCGAACTCCTCGGCGAGCACCGCAATGATGAAATCCGTGTGCCCCTCCGGCAGAAAGTCCAGATGAGATTGTGTACCCTGCAGCCAGCCTTTACCGAAAACACCCCCCGAGCCTATCGCTGCCTTGGATTGGATGATGTTCCAGCCTGAGCCAAGCGGATCGCTTTCCGGGTTGAGGAAGGTCAGCACCCGCTGTTTCTGATAAGGGTGTAATACGAAGAACCACATTGCTATCGCCGCCGGTGCCAACAGAACACTGGCGCCTATGATATAGCGCCAGCGCAAGCCGGCGAGCAGCAGCACGAAGATGCCAGCAGATGCCACCAGCAGAGAGGTACCCAGATCAGGCTGTTTAAGCACCAGCACGGTCGGAAGCAAAATGATCAGCATGCCGACCGCGACATATTTGAAACTTGGCGGCAGATTTCTTCTCGCCAGATACCAGGCCATGCTCATCGGCATGATCAGCTTCATGAGTTCAGAGGGCTGGAAGCGCATCACGCCGGGGATGGTCAGCCAGCGTTGAGCTCCCTTGGCTTCGGTGCCGACAAGCAACACTGCAAGCAGCAGAAGTACCCCGCCGATATAGGCAAAAGGTACCCACCTCTGCATAAAGCGCGGATTGAACTGCGCAATGACCAGCATCGCTCCCAGCCCGATGGCAAACGAAACTCCCTGTCTGGATAACACGGGGATACTGCGGCTACTACCGGAGTACAGGACAAATCCGCCCACTGCGCCCAGGACCAGTATCAGCAACAACAGCCATGGATCGACATGGATGCGCTGCCATAAGGGCTCCCTGCGCCGCAGTCCGACTTGGCCACCCGTCGCAGCCCGGGTACTCGCCCACGTTTTCATGGCTGAGCCTCTTCTGAAAATTCCACCGGTTCCACAGCGGGCAGCAACCAGGCATCGAATAACGCTCTCGCTACCGGAGCCGCTACCCGGCCGCCCGACTCACCGTTCTCGACCATCACCGCCACCGCTATCTTGGGTGCATCGACGGGTGCGAATCCGACAAACAAGGCGTGGTCCCGATGCCGCTCCTGAAGACTTTCCGAGTCGTAGCGCTCACCCTGAGCGATGGCGACCACCTGCGCCGTCCCGGTTTTACCAGCCATGCGATACGGTGCTCCAAGCGCGGCGGTTCGGGAAGTGCCATGCTCCGCGTGCATCACATCTTCCATGGCGCTGATAATGAAATCCCAGTCCTCAGGATTCTTCAGTTCGATGTTTTCGGGTGTGCCGGATTCATCCGGAGGCTGGCCATCGGCATGCATCAACAACCGCGGCCTGCGCCAGACGCCTTTATTGGCGACCAGGGAAACCGCCTGGGCCAGTTGCAGTGGAGTGGTGAGCATATAGCCCTGCCCAATTCCGGTAATCAGAGTTTCGCCTGGATACCAGGGCTGGCGTCGAGCATTGCGTTTCCACTCCCGTGAAGGCATCAACCCCGCCGCTTCTTCGAAAAGATCCAGCGAGACGCGTGTACCCAGGCCAAACTTGCTGAGATAGTCGTGCATACCGTCAATCCCGATCTTATGAGCAAGGTCATAGAAATAGGTATCGTTGGATCGGGCAATCGCACGGGCCATATCGACCCAGCCGTCGCCTCCCCTATTCCAGTTACGGTATTTATGGCTGTAGTTTGGCAGCTGATAAAAGCCAGGATCAAAGACCCTGCTGGACCGGGTGGCTGCCCCCGAGTCCAGACCGGCTATGGCCACCATTGGCTTGATGGTCGAGCCAGGCGGATAGAGTCCCCGCAAAACACGATTGAACAGAGGCTGATCAAGCGAATCGCGCAGCGCTCCATAGTCCGCGTAGCTGATACCGGTAACGAACAGATTGGGGTCGAAGCCAGGCTGACTGACGAAGGCCAGCACGCCACCGGTCTCCGGCTCTATGGCAATGACGGCGCCGCGGCGGTTGCCTAACGCCCGCTCCGCAACCGCCTGCAGCCGGCTGTCGAGATGCAGCGTAAGATCGCGGCCAGGCAAGGGGTCCGTTCGCTTGAGCACCCGGAGCACTCGACCGCGGGCGTTGGTCTCGACTTCTTCATAGCCCACCGTACCGTGCAGCAAGTCTTCGTAGTAGCGCTCGATACCGGTCTTGCCAATGTAATGGGTGCCCGCGTAGGCCACCGGATCGATACGCTTGAGTTCCTGTTCGTTTATGCGACCCACATAACCCACCGCGTGGGCAAAATGCTCAGCAAGCGGATAGTGACGTACGAAGCTCGCCTGAACCTCAACCCCTGGCAAGCGGAACTGGTTGACGGAAATCCGGGCGATCTGCTCATCACTCAATTCGAACATGACCGGCACCGACTCAAAGGGCCGGCGCGATTGTGCCAGGCGACGCCGGGAGCTCTCGATGTCCTCGTCGCTGAGCTCCAGCAGTGTCTGCAGCAGCTTGAAGGTCTCGGGCAAATCAGGAACCCGTTCGCGGGTGATACTCACACTGAAACTCGGCCGATTCTCGGCCAGTATCACCTGGTTGCGATCATAGATGCGCCCACGGCCAGGTGGTATCGGCTGGACGTGGACTCGGTTGTTTTCGGACAGAGTAGAGTGGTGCTCGAACTGCGTCACCTGCAAGTGGTACATGCGAGCTACCAGGCCGGATATCAACAGGCACACCAAGACGGCAGCCAGCACGATGCGCTGCTGAACAATTTGCGAGTCTTTGCTGTGGTCCTTAAGGTGAATCGGCTTGGCCATGTATCACTTGTGGTAAGGGTGGCGATTGAGAATGGTCCAGGCACGATACAGTTGTTCGGCCAACAAAATCCGTACAAGCGGATGGGGCAGGGTCAGCGCAGATAATGACCAGCGTTGCTCGCTCCTGACCGCCACTTCGTCGGCCAGCCCCTCGGGACCCCCTACCATCAGGTTGACAGTCCGCGCCTCAAGACGCCAACGATCAAGCTGTTCGGCCAGATCCTCGGTAGACCAGTGCTTTCCAGCGACTTCCAGCGTAACGATGCGATCGCCTGGCTGGGTCGCGGCCAGCATCTGCTCCCCTTCCCGGCGCATCAGCCTGGCAATATCGGCGTTCTTCCCGCGCGTTGACAACGGGATTTCGACCAGCTCCAGCGGCAAGTCAGCGGGCATGCGCTTGGCATACTCCTGATAGCCCTCCTCTACCCAGCGCGGCATCCGCGACGCCACACTGACAAGGCGGATACGCAAAAGCCCTACTCAGCGTCGGGCATGGGCTGTTGCTGTTGCGCTCGACGCGACTCGGCGCTCTGCCACAGGCGTTCAAGGTCATAGAACTGGCGCGTGGCTGGCTGCATGACATGCACCACCATATCGCCCAGGTCGACAAGCACCCATTCTCCGGACCCTTTTCCCTCTACGCCGAGCGGACGGCAACCCGCTTCCTTGGCCTTTTCCACGACGTTATCACTCAGCGAGCTAACGTGACGGCTAGAGGTACCGCTGGCGATGATCATGTAATCGGTGACGCTCGTCAGTTCGCGCACATCGATGCGCACCACGTCTTTTGCCTTGAGCTCATCCAGTGCACTTTCCACTACCTTGATCAGGTCATCAATCTGCATTCGGGTTTAAATCCTCTTTATCAGGGCTGATATAGCCCATTTATTTCAATATAGTTAAGCACGGCGTCAGGCAGCAGAAAACGCGGCGACCGCCCCTCCCCCAGTAGCGCGCGGATATGGGTGGCAGAAATGGCCAGGGGCGTTTGCGCCAGACAGACGATTTCGCCATGACTGGCGTAACTTTGACCAGGATCAGTCACACTGCGTGCGGCGAGAAGATCTTTCAATACTTCCGGCACTTCCAGATCGTAATCCGGCCGTTGCAACACGACCAGGCTCGCCAGGTCCAGCAGCGATTCCCAGCGATGCCAGCTTGGCAACCCACAAAACGCGTCCCAGCCCATGATCATGAAAAGGGCGACATCATCGCCGATTTCAGCTCGCAGGGATTCGAGTGTTTCGACAGTATAAGACGGGCGGTCACGCAGCAGCTCACGGTCATCGACCACCAGGTTGCCACCTGCCTCAGCGGCCAGGCGAACCATATTCAGCCGTTGCCGAGCAGACGCACCTGGCAGACTTCGATGTGGCGGCCTTGCACTAGGAACCAGTCGGACCTCATCCAGACCCAACAGCTCACCCACTTCCAGAGCGCTACGCAAATGCCCGAAATGGATAGGGTCGAAGGTACCTCCGAGCAGACCTATGCGGCGACTCATGCCCTGCTCACGAGCGGATATGCCCGTCGCCGAATACCACGTATTTCTCGCTGGTAAGCCCTTCAAGTCCTACCGGACCGCGTGCATGAATCTTGTCGGTTGATATGCCGATTTCAGCACCAAGACCGTATTCAAAACCATCAGCAAACCGGGTCGATGCGTTGATGATGACCGAACTCGAATCCACTTCAGCAAGAAACCGGCGCGCCCTGCTGAAATCTTCGGAAACCATGGCGTCGGTGTGCTGCGAACCGTAGGTGTTGATGTGTTCTATCGCGGCGTCCATGTCTTCAACCACCTTTACCGAAAGAACCGGCGCCAGATACTCGGTACTCCAGTCCTCTTCGGTCGCCGATACGATGCCCGGCAGGATCGCACAGGTCATTGAACATCCGCGCAATTCAATTTGTTTCTCGGCGTAACGCTGCGCCATCCGGGGCAAGAATTCAGCCGCCACAGCACGGTGCACCAGCAATGTCTCCATGGCATTACATACGCCGTAGCGATGGGTTTTGGCATTGAAGGCGATAGCCTCTGCCTTGCTCAGATCGGCTCGATCATCCACATAGACATGGCAGATGCCGTCCAGGTGCTTGATAACCGGAACCCGCGCGTCACGACTTATGCGCTCGATCAGCCCTTTGCCTCCGCGCGGCACTATGACGTCAACAAACTCGGGCATGGTGATCAGCGCGCCCACTGCTGCACGGTCAGTGGTTTCCACCACCTGGACCACTTCGTGTGGCAGACCGGCGGCATCAAGTCCCTGGCGCAGGCATTGGGCAATCGCCTGGTTGGAATGAATGGACTCCGACCCGCCACGCAGAATGCAGGCATTGCCTGACTTGAGGCACAAGCTGGCAGCCTCAACCGTCACGTTTGGACGTGACTCATAGATGATACCGATCACGCCGAGGGGCACGCGCATACGGCCCACCTGGATACCGGAGGGCAGAAATTTCATATCGCGAATAGAGCCGATCAGATCGGGCAGCCCAGCTACCTGTCGCAAACCTTCGACCATCTTGTCGATGCCGGACTGGGTCAGGGCTAGTCGATCCAGCATCGCCTCATCCAGACCATTGTCGCGTCCGGCCTGGAGATCGAGCGCATTGGCTTCGATCAATCGGGCGGCAGCGGTCTCGATTGCCTCGGCGGTAGCCAGCAGAGCCTTGTTCTTGACGGCTGTAGTCGCACGAGCGATGACCCGTGAAGCCTGGCGGGCTTTTAATCCCAGGCCGGTCATGTATCCGGTTACCTGTTCTGTGCTCATCTGCATGGTCAAATCGCCCGCCGAAACAAAAGGCGCATTATAGCGGGCCGCCAGGGTAACGGACAGGGCGAACCTGCTATCATCTGAATATGTTTTCCTCATATCGCCCATGGCCGTCCGCCCGGCCGTTAACCGACAGTTTTTTCGACCGCGACGCCGAGCAGGTGGCCGTCGGACTGCTCGGCAAGATAATTCGCCATAAAGTGGTAGACCTATGGTTATCGGCACGCATCATCGAAACCGAAGCCTACATGCTGAACGAGCGCGGCAGCCATGCTTCCCTTGGTCTGACCCCAAGCCGCAGGGCTCTTTTCATGGAGGGCGGGACTATCTACATGTACTACGCTCGAGGCGGTGATTCGCTGAATATCGGCGCTGCCGGACCGGGGAATTCGGTGCTGATCAAATCCGCCTATCCGGTGACTGACGACGTCAGCGGACCTGAGAGCCTGGCGGCCATGCTCAGGCTCAATCCGGCCCGTAATGGCCAGCCGAGAGCCCCGGAAAAACTTTGCGCCGGCCAGACCCTGCTGTGTCGGGCACTGGGTCTCAAGGTGCCAGAGTGGAATGCTCAGACTCTGGACGCCTCGCGCCTGTTTATCGACGATGACGGTTACCGGCCCGACAACATCATACGAACCACCCGCCTCGGCATTCCCAGCGGTAGAGACGAGCACCTGCCCTATCGCTTTGTCGATTCGGCCTACGCCTCCTGTTGCACTCGCAGCCCACTGGGCCGATCACGCCTGGAAGGTGAGCACTACCATTACCTGGATACTGATCAGCAGTGGAGAACCTGACGACCGGTCTGATGGCCTGGCTGGGAGACCACTCCCAGTGGCTGGGGCCAGCCATTTTTCTGATCGCTCTGATTGAATCCCTGGCCGTCGCCGGGCTGCTGGTACCTGGGGTTGTCTTGCTGGTCGCGGTGACAGCCATGGCCGGCAGCGGCAACCTGGACATATTCGCCGCCCTGACCTGGGCGTTCGCTGGCGCGGTGTGTGGCGACCTGCTGAGTTTCGCGCTGGGCCGGGTATTTCACCAGGACATAAAACGTCTGGCAATGTTTCGACGTAATCCTCAGTGGATAGAGGGCGGCGAAGCATTCTTTCGGCGTTACGGAATACTCAGCGTGATCATCGGGCGGTTTGTCGGCCCGGTGCGCCCGGTCATACCCATGGTTGCGGGCATGCTCGATATGCCCGTCCTGCGCTTTGTACTGGTCAATCTGCTGTCCGCCCTGGCTTGGGCGCCGGTCTACGTATTGCCCGGCTACATGGCGGGCCAGGCAGTGCACTGGCCAGTACCGGCGTTTTTCTGGACCCAGGCTTCTGCTCTGGGTGCGGGCCTGGCCGTGTGGGCGTTCGCTACATTGATGGTGCTGAAAACCCAGGAGCGCTGGGCTCCGCTGGTCGCCTCGGCCTTGGCCCTAGCCTGTCTGCCCCTGCTGCATTATGTCCACCCCTGGCTGACCATTTTCCAGGACACCGTGACGGACTGGCTGACGCTCAGCGCGGCAGAGTTTTCCGGCGCGACGGCTTATCTGGTTGCGACGGTGACCCAGCCGCTCTTTCTGTTGTGGCTGGTGCTTTTACCCGCTACGGCACTGGCGGTCACGATGCACTGGCGCCAGCTCATTTTCCTACTGCTGACGTTATTACTTTCCATGATCTCTGCTGTCGCGGTCGGTCTGGCGCTGCCGAGCATGACCTTGGCTGGAAGTCTGGCTGTGACAATTTGTCTGGTGGTGGTCTGCAATCGTGATCAGGGATTCTGGCGGCGCACGTGCTGGCTGGTTGGCATGCTGCCGGTGCTGGCTCTATTGCTCACGGCGCATCTTGTTTCGCTGTCCATCACGCCGCTAAGCGCCGTGGCAAGCCTCCTGGTAGCCTGTGCGGCTTCCCTTCTGAGCCTGTGGCTGGTTGATCGGGGCAGCGTGATGGCGACAATGCCCCTCCCTATGCGCTGCTTACTGCCGCTCTGGCCGATCATCGCTGCGCTGCTCGCGGGTCTGGTCGGTTGAGTTGAACGCTCGAGAAGCCAAACTTTCAGGACTGCAAGGCCTGCAACCAGTCGCCGATCTGATCAAGCCGCTCCGCAGAGGGACCGATGTGCATCAGTGCAGCCTTCTTATCCAGCGTGAACGGCAAAAGGTAAGCCAGCTGATAGGCTAGCGCCTGCTGACTGTTTTCGACGCCCGGCAAACCCAAGCCAGCAGCCATGGGATGCTGCAGCAGACTATCGCGCAGCGCTAGCAAATCCGAGTATTCAGGCCCAGGAGGCATGTCCCGTTCTTCCACCAGCCATTCGATATCGGCGGTAACCAACCCATCGGCCGCCACTTCCACGGCACTCGCCCGGCCGCGCCTATGCCCAGCGACGCGAATGCCGAGTAAGCCATTGTCCCGTTGCTGCCAATCGATGATGCGAGCTTCGCAACCCAGCGCGTTGAACCGCAGATTGCCAGACCCTGTCTCAGGACCTGCCTCGAGCCCTACTATCAAAAAACCCTGGTCCTGCTTGAAACACCGACTGATCATATCCAGATACCGCGCTTCAAAAATCTGCAGATCCAGGACGCAATAGGGAAGGAGGATGCTTTTCAGCGGAAACAATGCGTAGTTATCAGTCATCAACACCCCTTGAAATTCGCCATAGCCGTGAAGGATAGCGAAGCGCGGCGGTCAGGTCATTCAGCAAATCTATAAATACAGACGGTTGATTGACCGGGCGCTGGTACCTTGCAAACATGAGCCATAATATGTGTACATCGACGACGTTCCAATATTGATCATCGCCGAATTCGACTCCTGACGGAGATCACAATAATAGAGCCATGGAGAACGCCATGACAGCAGTACCTGTTTCAGAACTCAAATCCTACATCGGCAAGGATTTAGGCCACTCCGACTGGCTGCTGGTAGATCAGCAGCGGGTCAATCAGTTCGCCGAGTGTACCGGCGATCATCAATTCATCCACCTGGATGAGGAAAAAGCCAAGCAGACCCCATTCGGCGGAACGATCGCCCATGGATTCCTTTCGCTGTCGCTGGTTCCGGCTTTGTCCGCTGGCCTGCTGATTCGTCCGGAAGGCTTGAAGATGGCAGTGAACTACGGCCTGGACAGCGTCCGCTTCATCCAGCCAGTACGCGTAGGGTCACGCGTGCGGCTGAACATCACCGTACTGGATGTGACTGAGAAGAACCCCGGTCAATGGTTGATCAAAGCGCGCTCCACGCTGGAAATCGAAGGTGTGGAGAAGCCAGCCTTTATTGCCGAAGGGCTCAGCCTGTATTTCGTCTGAGGCCTGCGCTGTCCGGGGCGGCCAGTGGCCCCGGACTTTGGCGTCGGCAGCCACACTAACCTGATACCTTTATTCACCCCACGCGGGCATCAGTTCCTGGGCAATTCCCAACTGGTTCAGAATCCGCGCCACAACGAAATCGATCATATCGCTTACAGAGTCGGGCTTGTGGTAAAAACCTGGACTAGCCGGCAATATCACCGCGCCCATCTGGCTCAGCTTGAGCATGTTCTCCAGATGGATCGTTGAATAGGGCGATTCACGCGGTACCAGTATCAGCTTTCGCCTTTCCTTGAGTGCCACATCCGCCGCTCGCTCAATCAGGTTGTTACTCGCACCGGTGGCGATGGCAGACAGGCTCCCCGTCGAGCAGGGGCACACCACCATGGCGCCGGGCGCGCCGGACCCAGAGGCCACCGGCGCCATCCAGTCCTGTTTGCCGTAGACCCTGATCTGCCCAGGTTTTGCAGCATAATATTCAGTCAGGAAGGCCTCCAGCGCCTGAGGTTTTGGCGGCAGATTGAGATCTGTTTCGGTTGCTACAACCAGCTGAGCCGCTTGGGAAATCAAAAACAGCACTTGCACGTCGGCCTTGACCAGACACTCCAGCAGCCGCAGCGCATATTGTGCGCCAGAGGCCCCGGTGAGCGCCAGGGTAACGCGATGATCAGCCATGACGGGCCACCAGGGCGTCAGCCATTCGCTGGTGGATCCCGGCAAACCCGCCGTTGCTCATGATGACGACACGCGTACCAGGCTCAGCTTTTGCCACAATGTGCTCGATGATCTGTTCGATTGAGCTGGCCACGCGGGCCGGCACCGGGCTTGACGCCACCACACTCTCCAGCGACCAGTCCAGGCCCTCGGGTTGGTACCAGACGACCTCGCTAGCCTGGGCTACGCTGGCAGGCAGCGCTGCCATATGGCTACCGAGCCGCATGGTATTCGAGCGCGGCTCTATCACGGCAATCAGCGGAGCGTTGCCAATCTGTGCGCGCAAGCCGGCCAGCGTGGTAGCGATAGCCGTTGGATGGTGGGCAAAATCATCGTAAAGAACGATGCCATTTATCTCCAGCAACTTCTCCATCCGGCGTTTTACGCTGAGAAATTCCGACAAGGCGGCAATTCCCTGCGCTGGCGCAACCCCCACATGGCGAGCTGCGGCCAGGGCAGACAAGGCGTTGGCAACGCTATGCGCCCCGGTTTGCGACCAGTTCGCTTCGCCCTGCATTTTCCCATCGAGCCAGACTTCAAAATGGGAGCCGTCGAGCGCAAGCAGACGCGCCTCCCAATTACCGCCCTCGCCGGTCGTCTGCCGTGGCGTCCAGCAGCCCATTCCAATTACGCGATCAAGCGCCGCTTCACCCGCAGGATGGACAATCAACCCGCTGGCTGGAACGGTGCGCACAAGATGATGAAATTGACGTTCAATTGCCGCCAGATCCGGGAAAATATCCGCATGGTCAAATTCCAGGTTGTTCAGGATGGCCGTCCGCGGCCGGTAGTGAACGAACTTGGAGCGCTTGTCGAAAAAAGCACTGTCGTATTCATCGGCCTCGACGACAAAGAACGGCGTTTCGCCAAGACGCGCCGAGACGCCAAAGTTCTGCGGCACTCCACCGATCAGGAATCCAGGGGCCATGCCCGCATGTTCCAGAATCCATGCGAGCAGACTGGAGGTGGTGGTCTTGCCATGGGTACCGGCTACAGCCAGCACCCATCTGCCCTGGAGTACATGCCGTGCCAGCCATTCGGGGCCGGACAGATAGGATAGCCCCTTGTCCAGCACATGCTCGACGGCCGGATTGCCCCTCGACAGCGCGTTACCAATGATCACCAGGTCTGGTGCCGGATCGAGATGCTCGGGAAGATACCCCTCCATGAGCTGTATGCCCTGGGCTTGCAGTTGGGTACTCATGGGTGGATAGACATTGGCATCGGAGCCGCTGACCTGATGTCCGAGTTCGCGGGCCAGCAGGGCCAGCGATCCCATGAATGTGCCGCAGATACCAAGAATGTGCAGGTGCATCGTCGATTTCCAGCTCCGATTATTCATGTTGAAACGCACCGAGGCATACTATCACGTGCGCCCATGCAACATTACCGCCGGCTGGAGGTCCATGCAAAGGAAGCGGCTTTCCGCTATCATTGCCGCCATTTGCCGTACGCCGCACCTCCGCTGAGCGCGACGACCAGCTGGTCGTCGCAGGGAGAGGCTATCAGCACCAGGCCATCAGCTTACAAACATGGAGTCAGCATGCCAGTCAAGAATGCCTTTTATGCCCAATCTGGCGGTGTGACCGCCGTCATCAACGCCTCGGCAGCCGGTGTCATTGAAACCGCCCGCCAGCACCCCGACAAGATTGGCAAGGTATACGCCGGACGCAACGGAATTATCGGAGCTTTGACAGAGGATCTTATCGATACCAGCCAGGAGTCGGCAGAAAATATTGCAGCACTGCGTCACACCCCTTCCGGCGCCTTTGGCTCGTGTCGCTACAAACTGAAAAGTGTGGAGGCCAACCGGGCCGAATACGAACGTCTGATCGAAGTATTCAAGGCCCACGACATCGGTTACTTCTTTTATAACGGTGGTGGCGATTCGGCTGATACCTGCCTCAAGGTGTCGCAACTGGCCGAGACCATGGGTTATCCCATTCAGGCAATACACGTTCCGAAAACCGTCGACAATGACCTGCCAGTCACCGATTGCTGCCCTGGTTTTGGCTCGGTTGCCAAGTATGTGGCTACTTCCATACGCGAGGCAGGATTTGACGTGGACTCCATGTCAGCCACGTCGACCAAGGTTTTCATCCTTGAGGTTATGGGTCGCCATGCCGGCTGGATTACCGCAGCCTGCGGCCTGGCCACTGAAGGCGAAGGCCAGCCGCCACACATTCTTCTGTTTCCAGAAATCCAGTTCGATCAGGCTGCGTTCCTCGCGCGCGTTGATGAATGTGTCAAAACCTATGGCTATTGTGTTGTGGGCGTTTCGGAAGGCATCAAGAACGCAGAAGGCAAGTTTCTGTCCGAATCCGGCCTTACCGATGCATTCGGACATGCTCAACTGGGTGGCGTAGCGCCCACCATTGCCAGCCTGATAAAGGACGAACTGGGCTACAAATATCACTGGGCCGTAGCGGATTATCTGCAACGATCGGCGCGTCATATTGCCTCCAAAGTAGATGTCGAACAGGCCTATGCGCTGGGCCAAGCGGCAGTGCGTATCGCGCTCGAAGGCAAGAACGCAATCATGCCGGCTATCCGGCGTTTGCAGGATAGCCCCTACCAGTGGGACATCATCGAAGCCCCGTTGAAAGACGTAGCCAACGTGGAGAAGTTCATGCCGCGTGACTTCATCACCGAAGACGGGTTCCATATTACCGAGGCCTGTCGCCGCTATTTAGCGCCGCTGATCCAGGGCGAAGACTTCCCACCCTTCGTAAATGGCATGCCGGACTACGTGCGCCTGGTAAACAACATGGTCGAGCGCAAGCTGCCTGCCTTCTCCGTGTAGGGGAACGCCGGACAATCAGCCCGCCCCCTCTGGGAGGCGGGTTTTTTATGTCTGCAGATTGAAGATTGGAACGCCTTGGGGCAGGATGTCATTTCGTGACTCAGTCGGTCGACCGAGCCAACTTCTGAATCATATAGGGAATCTGTATGCGCATTGTTCAGGCAAACGTGGATCGTCTCGACGACATTACCCCTTTGTTCATTAAATATCGCGAGTTTTATGGGCAGCTTCCCAAGCCTGAGGCTTCTCGCCGTTTCCTTAATGATCGTCTGGTCAACGAGCAGGCGGTGATTCTTCTCGCAGAGGAAGAAGATTCAGGCAAGGTGCTTGGTTTTTGCCAGTTCATCCCCAGTTTCTCCGCGCTTACCCTAGCGGCTACCTGGGTGCTGAAAGGGGTGTACGTTGTCGAGGAGGCTCGGCGGCAACTTGTCGCTGACAAACTGATCAATCAGGCCAAACACCTGGCAAGGGAAGCTGGAATCAAGCGCATGACGGTCATGACCGGCGAAGACAATGACGCAGCACAAAGTCTTTATCGTTCGCTGGGTTTCAGTGATGATGCCGATTTCAACTATTTTGCTCTGAAGCTCTGACTCCTGCTCCTTCACGATTTCTCGTTCGGGCTGCCTGCTATCTTCTGCCACGGAACCAGGCGGTCCCCCGGCGCGACCCTTTGTTTGACTATGGTCTATGTCTTATCGCTTGGTATCCGGAACTTATGCCTCTATAATCCCGCCCAAGATTTTGAGGCGTTACCGAAGAACCCTCGGCCAAACCCGCTAGAATGGTTGTTCAGTACCTCCTTCCTCCAGTGCCCGAATCAGGTAAAACATGAGCTACGACCAGATCCCCGCAGGCAAAGACATACCCAATGACATTTATGTTGTCATTGAGATCCCGGCCAACCATGCCCCTATCAAGTATGAGATCGACAAGGACAGCAGCACGCTGTTCGTTGATCGGTTCATGGCCACCCCCATGTTTTATCCGGCTAACTACGGTTATATCCCCAATACACTGGCGGACGACGGCGACCCGCTCGATGTGCTGGTAGTCACCCCGCACCCCGTGGTGCCTGGCGCGGTCATTCGTGCCCGTGCGGTCGGCGTTTTGCACATGACAGATGACGGTGGTGGCGACGCCAAGCTGATTGCCGTGCCACATGACAAATTGAGTGTGCTGTATCACGACATTCAAGAATGCTCTGACCTGCCACCGCTGCTGATGCAGCAGATCCAGCACTTCTTCGAGAATTACAAGGATCTGGAAGCAGGTAAATGGGTCAAGATCGACCGCTGGGGCAACGCTGACGAAGCCCGTGCGGAAATTGTTAAGGCAGTAGACGCTTACCAAAAATAAGCGTTTCGCCCAGTTGAAAAGCCGGCCACAAGCTGGCTTTTTTTATGTCTATGTCTCGTCCTGAATAAGGTTTACACCTTCTGACTCATTTTCAGGAGGCTCTATGAAATCAACGGACAAGCGTAGCCAGTGCGATTATTCGCTCGCTTTTAAATTAGCGGTGGTCGATCAGGTAGAAAAAGGCGAAATGAGCTATAAAGAAGCTCAA
>LAZR01000096.1_pt1 | contig 119204 bp, 121 predicted proteins | sample 329461 | NCBI WGS metagenome assembly LAZR01 (sample SAMN03002196, study PRJNA259156) | marine sediment metagenome | biome: sea floor; feature: Hydrothermal impacted sediments; material: marine sediment; isolation source: Loki non-amplified sample from Loki's castle hydrothermal vent sediment ... | reverse complement strand
GGCTCAAGGTTCAAACGAATTCATTTCAATTTACATTGTCATGACCGCTTGCCTTGATATTTGGTGATTTGTCACCACCATCAGCAAGCGCCCACATGAATTACCTGATCAAATTGTTAAAGAGCTGGTCGCTGAGGCCGTGCCCCGTTGACGTGTGGCGTATACTACCCGAATTCCCGGTGGGGTCAACAGCGAATTGAATATTTATCAACAAAACTCGTTAAGAATTAACACTCCCTCAGCAAAGCCTACTTTGCAACGCAACTATTGATCCAGGACAAAACGGCTACTCCCCTCTCCCGTAAGCTAATCAATAAGCGGTTTCAAACCGCGGACTGTAAAAGCAAGGGAGAATAATCATGACTATAAAAGCTACATCACTAGCCATACTGGCAGTCGGTAGTGTAATGGCCAACAGCACCGCTATTGCTGACGATGGGCTAGAAAATTATCGCAACCGCTTCGAAGCCTTACCCTATTTACCTCCTATTCCTGCGGATAATTCGCTGACAGACGAGAAAATAGAGCTTGGAAACATGCTGTTTTTTGAACCCCGGATTTCATCCAGTGGGGTTATCAGCTGTGCTACATGCCACAACCCTGCGCTTGGCTGGGCCGATCGTATTCCACGGGCAGTGGGGCACGATGGTCAAGTTGGTGAACGTAACACCCCGACCGTATTGAATAGTGGCTTTTTAGGGTCACAATTTTGGGATGGCCGCGAGCCTGACCTGGAAGGCCAAGCATTAGGGCCGATTCAAGCGCCAGTAGAAATGGCCATGGAATTGGATCTAGCAATAGAAAGGCTGGTGGGGTTCGAGCTTTATCAGGAAAAATTCAGCGAAGCTTATCCCGATCAAGAAAACCCCATCACCGATGATAATTTGGCACATGCATTAGCCTCTTTCCAACGCACGCTTAATACTCCCAACTCACCCTTTGACCGCTACCTGCATGGTGATTTAGGTGCCATTAGCCAAGCAGCTAAGGAAGGTATGGTGGCCTTCGTAGATAATGGCTGTATTGCTTGCCACCGTGGACCTGCGCTTACCGATAGCCAATTTCATGCCATTCAAGTCCCGGGTTCAACAGATTTAGGCCGCTATATCGTTACCGAAGAAGAGAGCGACAAATATCGTTTTAGAACGCCCACACTACGCAATGTTGCGGTGACCTACCCTTATATGAACAATGGCGCGACAGAAACGTTAGAGGAGGCCGTCGCCATTATGGGCCAAGAGATGCTTGGGCGAGAGTTCGATGATGATACCATTGACAATATCACTGCTTTCTTACATACCCTAACTGGCGCAATGCCTGACTTCGAAGTGCCTGCGCTGCCATAAAGAAGTGCTACAAATCAGCAACACCTTTAATCAAGTGCCGCCTGCTTTACCAGGCGGCATGCAAATTTGTAGCGTTCTTATAGCGAAACTAAGCGCGCTAAAAGTTCTTCACGACGTTCGGGAGTTGTGAACGCCTCATCAATAGCATTCTTCGTTAGTTGTCGAAACACAGACTCATCCCAGCTAAACGCTTCTGCGCATGCGGTATGGTTAGCCAGCATTCCACCGCCAAAATAAGCTGGGTCATCCGAACTAATGGTCACCTTAAGCCCTTCTCTCAAAAGCTGGGGTAAAGGGTGATCACGTAGATCCTCTACCACTTTAAGGCTCACGTTAGACAGCGGACAGACCGTTAGAACTATCTGCTCACTGCGCAAACGCTCAACCACTTCGTCACTCTCTATACAGCGCACACCATGATCGATACGCTGCACACCCAATTCGTCCAAGGCCTCTTTAATGTACTCGGCCGGGCCCTCTTCACCAGCATGGGCAACGCATACCAGCCCGAGCTGTTTAGCGCGCTTAAATACCTCGACAAACTTTACCGGCGGGTTATTTTGCTCCGCGCTGTCCAACCCAATGGCATCCAGCATCTTCCAGTAAGGTGCCGCTTGTTCAAGCACGTGCAATGCTTCATCTGCGGGGCGATCACGTAGAAAAGCCATGATCATACCGATGGAAAGATCGAGAGTTGCTTCTGCCTCTTGCTTGGCTTTTAACAGTCCGCTCATAACTGTCTCTAATGGCACGCCCCGCTGCAGGTGCGCCTGAGGGTCAAAATGCATGTCGATATGCACCACGCCCTCTTCTCTAGCGCGTTTGAAATAGTCCATTGCAAGATCATAAAAGTCCTCTTCGCGGCGAAGCACATTCATGCCCTGGAAATAAAGATTTAAGAACCCCTGCAGATCGTTAAAGTGGTAAGCATCTTTGGCTTCTTGAACCGTCGCATAAGGCAGTTCAATCCCGTTGCGCTGCGCCAACGCAAACATTAACTCGGGCTCAAGCGAACCCTCAATGTGCAAGTGGAGCTCTACTTTAGGAAGGTTACGTAAAAAATCTTGCATAGCGGGCTCCTAACAGGGAGATCAATTAGTCAAGTAAACATTGGCTCAGTTTACCGGCATCAAGGTGCCAGTGATACTCAATCCCAGGGGGTCGGCTTAATGAGCTAAGTTGATGAACAAAATAGATAACCGTTCGACTCGCGAGCCATTGATCTAATGACATGGCAATATGCTTAGCCGTTGCCGCATCGATGCCCGCAAACGGTTCATCAAGCAGCACGACCTTGGGGTTGCGTAACATTAAGCGCGCTAACGCGACACGCCTCGCTTGGCCACCTGAAAGCTGCTGACCTTTCTCACCCACTGCTGTATTTAGGCCTTTCGGTAATAGCTTGACCCAGCTATCCAACGCGACGGCTCGAAGCACCTCCCACAGCATGTCATCACTAGCAGAAGGGTTAGCGATACGCAGGTTCTCAGCCAAAGAGCTGTCAAAGAGATCCACTTGTTGAGTGAGTACCGCAAAATGCTCCGCACGACTTTGCGATGAAAGCGGCCAAGGCGCTACGCCCCCTACTAACACCTGACCTTGAGATGCTTTAAGCCGGCCAATCAATACGCTAACCAAAGAAGACTTGCCCGCGCCAGACTTGCCAGTAATAACCGCACGCTTACCCGCTGGCAGAAGAAAAGTAACATTACTTAATGCAGGCTGCAGAGCTTGAGGATAGCGCAGCATCAGCTCCGTGACGTTAATCGCCAAGCCTGAGCCTTTCGGCAGGTTTGGCTGTGTTGCAGGTAATGAAAAGTCATCCGTTAAGTTATTTAAGCGTTGTACCGCAGCATAGCTAGCTCCTAGCTTTATAAAGCTACTGGGTAGCGCGAGGAAGACTTCATTTATACCTAAAGCGATTAACACCACCATGACTACAATAGGCGCTGCTACCAACTGCTGAAAAAAAACTTGGCTGGCTAACCACAGCACCGCTACCACCAACAAACCGGTCACACTACTGACTAGACAGTTGATTAATGCTGTCTTACGGCCCAACCGCTGCTGATTGAGCAGTGCTTGCTGCTCCTGGGCAGCAACAAGACCACGATGCCACGGGGCGCTTTGATAACTCATCAATTCTGCTGAGGCCTGTACCTGATCAACCACCAAGCGGCGTAAGGATTGTTGATCAACTGTCTGTTGGTAGCTCTGAGAAAATCCCCAGTTAGCAGCAAACAGCGTCACCATTAACCATAGCAAAAGCAGCGTTAACGCCATTAATACGGCCACGCCCGGCACCCATAACGCTACAAAAACCACGACCACTAACATACTAAGCAGCGCTACCAACGGCGGCATGAGAATACGCAGATAAAAATTATCTAGCGTATCGATATCAGCGGTTAATCGACTCAACCAATCACTGGCGCGCTGACGGCGCAAACTGGCATCATCAAGGCGTGTTAACGAGCCAAATACGCGATAGCGTAGGTCGGCAAGCAGTGTTAATACCGTATTATGGTTGTAGAGCCTCTCGATATAACGCGCCACAGTACGCAGTAAGGCAAAAAAACGAATGCCTCCACCAGGTACGTAGACGTCTAAACGCGCAGGAATTCCCGCTGCCAACGCTAACCCCGTCAGTGCACTCGCAGTAATAAACCACCCCGACAGTCCTAGCAAGGCAAGGCCTGCCAAAAGTGTTATCCAAACAAGCAGCGCCCCCACAAGAAAGCGCTGACGACGCCGAACCAGCAATTGCAACCAAGGAAGAAAGTCACGAAAAACAGCCATCATTTGGCCACCTCCGTTAACTCACCTTTTTCAAACATAAAATGGCGCTGCGCAGCGGAGATCACCGCCGGGTGATGGGTAGCAATGACCAATGTACGGCCGTCATTTGCCAGCTCAAGCAGTGCAGCGATTACAAGCTTCTCAGTATCATGGTCCAAACTTGCGGTCGGCTCATCCAGCAATACCAGAGGAGCTTTGCTAAGATACACACGTGCAAGCGCAAGGCGCTGTGCCTGACCGCCGGATAAACCTATGCCGCGCTCACCGATCAGGGTATCTAATCCGTCAGGTAATTGTGTCAAAAGTGGCGCAAAACCAGAGTGCTGCAGCGCGACTAGCATCTCATTTTCAGACGCGTGCGGTGCTGCCAAACGAAGATTGTCTGCTAAGCTACCGTGCAATAGACAAGGTTGTTGATCCAGCCAAGCCACCTGACTATTTGCCTGCCGACGGTACTCCCCGCTGCTTGGCCTTATAAAGCCTGCAAGCAATGCCAGCAGTGTAGATTTGCCACTACCGGATGCACCGCTAATAGCCACAATCTCGCCCTGCTCAATCGCAAGGTCAATAGGACCTATTACATGGCCGCGTCCAGGGTAAGCAACACAGGCGCCTGCCAGTTCAATCACCGCTGAGGCTTCATGAGGCCCCAAATATTCTTGAACAATCAAATCAGGCTCATTGAGTATATTAACGACGCTCTCCGCCGCCCCCAACGCCGCAGCGCGGTCATGATAATGCTGGGAAAGCGTGCGCAGTGGCTGGAAAAACTCAGGCGCCAGCAGTAATACGGCAAGGCCTGAAAAAAGAGTCAGTGCTTGAGAGGGACCATATTCGATATAGCCGAGCAGCCCAAAGCCGACATACATCGCCACTACCGCAATTGCCACCGAAGCGAAGAATTCAAGTACTGCAGAAGAGAGAAATGCTAGCCGCAGCGTGCGCATGCTAAGCCGGCGATACTCATCGGTGGCATACCAGACGTCACGCTGCGCAGCCGAAGTGTGACCAAAGAGCTGTAGCGTGGCCATCCCCCGCACCCGGTCAATGAAGTGCGCAGATAGCCGTGAAACAGCCACAAACTGGTCTCGATTGAGCCGCTCGGCCCCCATGCCTACGAGCGCCATGAATAGCGGAATAAGCGGGGCAGACAGCAGCAAAAATACGGCAACAAGGTAATCCAACCAGCCGACCACTACTAAAATTAATAGCGGTAAACAAAGCGTAATCCGAAGCTGGGTATAAAAACGCGCAAAATACCCTTCTAACGCATCAATATGCTCCACCACCTGGTTAGCCAAAGAACCACTGTGGCGATTTGTCAGCCAGATAGGTCCTAACTCAGCCAGTTTGTCTAATAGCTGAGCCCTAGCGCGCTGACGAATACGCAAACTAGCTTCCAAACTGAGCGTTTCATGGCCCCACTGAAAAGCAGCACGTAACACGACACAGCCTGCCAACAGAGCAAAAATGGGCAGCAATACTGATGGAGAGCGAGCCTCAACAACCAACTGTTGAATCAGCCACGCCAACCCCACCACCAGCGTAATAGTTTGGCTACCCGCTAAGACGCCACAAAGTGACGCACCCATAAGACGCTTACGCTCGCCTTTAGCTAACTCAGACAACCAGCTGCGCGGTGTTAAGAGACCGCTTTTATCCGCCACCATCCGCTTAGTGATATCCCTCGCCTACGCGTACTTTGCCGCGGAACACCCAATATGCCCAAGCTGTGTAGGTCAAGACAATTGGGATAATAAAGACAAAACCAACCAGCAGGAAGAGCTGGGATTCTGGTGCAGAAGCGGCATCCCACAGCGTATAGTTGGGCGGCACGATGATGGGCCATTTACTTACAATCAGCCCTAAGTAAGTAAATAAGTAAATGCCAATAGTGGCTAGAAAAGGCGCAGCCTCGCGACGCTTTTGCACCGAACGATAGACGATAAAAGCGCAGGCCATGGCAAGGAATGGAAAAATCCATATCAACTGAATATTACCGAACCAACGCTCCCACACCAGCGGGTTCACAAACGGCGTCCATACACTAATGATACCGAAAACGAGCAGCACAAGCGCCAGCAACATGGGGGTAATCTTATAAGCCCAATCTTGAATATGCCCTTCTGATTTCAGAATCAACCAGGTCGCCCCCAGCAAAGCATAGCCCGCCATCAGACCGAAGCCCGTTAATATAGTAAATGGTGTCAGCCAGTCGAATGCACCGCCCACATAGGCGAAGTTTTCAACGGGGAAGCCTTGAATATAGGCACCGACCACCGCCCCCTGAGCAAAAGCGGCAATTGCAGACCCCCAGCAAAATGCGCGGTTCCACCAGTGCCGGTTACGCTTAGATTTAAAGCGCAGCTCAAAGGCAACACCTCGGAATATGAGTCCTGCCAGCATCAGGAAAACGCCGATATACAGAGCAGGCAAGAAGACTGAATAAACTAACGGGAAGGCACCCAATAGACCCGCACCACTGAGCACCAACCAGGTTTCATTGCCATCCCATATAGGCGCGACCGAGTTCATCATCACGTCCCGGGCATCTTCATCTGGGGCAAAGGGATATAGAATTCCAAGCCCCAAGTCAAAACCGTCCATCAGCACATACATCATGAGGCCAAAACCGATAATGAAGGCCCAAGCCACTGTTAAATCAAACATTTCCATGTTCATGTTTAGCTCCTCACCGGGTCAACATCATCGTCAAAAGGAGTATGCGTAGCAGATAGGGGTCGCATTGGGCGTTTAAAGTTTTCACCGGTGGTTTCGCGCTCCTCATCTGGCAACATGCCGTTGCGCACAACACGCGTGAGGTAGTAAACACCTGCATAAAACACCACGCCGTAAACCAGTACGTAGCCGATTAAGGTAAACAACGCCATGGGACCGGTAAGCGAAGGCGTTAGCCCCTCTTCATGGGTCATCATCCCATAAACCAACCAGGGGGCACGGCCCGATTCAGTGACAACCCAACCAGCCAAGACGGCGATAAAGGGCAGTGCAATCATCCGTGTCAACGATTTCAAAAACAGCTTGCTCGAATATATACGTCCTTTGCGGCGCAAAACCAGACCTGTCAACGAAACCGCAATCATTAATAGTCCAATCCCTACCATTACCCTAAAGGCCCAAAACACAATCCATACTGGAGGCTGCTCTTCCGGTGGAGCTTCACTAATTCCCGGTATTTCACCATCGGGGGAGTGGGTCAAAATAATGCTGGCTAAGTTAGGAATACCGAACGCAAAGTGGTTGGTCTGAGCTTCTTGATCCGGTATTGCAAACAGAAGTAGCGGCACATTGGTGGCTGTCTCCCAGTGCCCTTCCATTGCAGCAACTTTAGTCGGTTGGTACTCCAGCGTATTTAAACCATGGAAGTCACCAATCACGGCTTGAAGTGGCGCTAAAAATAGCAGCAGCCAAAGACACATTGAGAGCGCACGGCGATTTGCCTCAGGGTCGCGGCCGCGGAGCAAGAACCATGCACTAACACCCGCCACAACAAAGCCGCCGGTTAGAAATGAGGCCACTGCCATGTGAGAGAAACGGTATGGAAAAGAGGGATTGAAGATAGCCTCGCTCCATGACGTCACATGAAAGCGAAAATCTATTAACTCGACGCCTGCCGGGGTATGTAACCAGCTATTGGCCGATAAAATCCAAAAAGCGGATATGAAGGTGCCTATCGCCACCATAATGGCAGCAAACAGGTGAACACCCTCAGGAACCTTACCTCGCCCAAAAAGCAACACGCCTAAGAACGCCGCTTCCAAGAAAAAGGCTGTCAGCACCTCATAACTAAGCATGGGCCCAAGAAAGTTCGAGGACGCTTGGGAAAAGTTGCTCCAGTTAGTCCCAAACTGAAACGACATGACAATGCCTGACACCACCCCCATACCAAAGACAACGGCAAATACCTTTGTCCAGAATAGAGCCAGTCGATCCCAAGCAGGATTCTCAGTCTTGTAAAACAGGCCGTGAAGTAACGCTATGTAGGACGCCAAGCCTATGGTAAAAACGGGGAAAATCGCATGAAACGACACAACGAATGCAAATTGCAATCGTGATAACACAAGGGGATCAAGTTCCATTTCACTCTCCTAAGACTGAATAGGTTTCCCATCAATGGGTTAACACAAGCTTAGTCGAGCCTTTTCGGCACCGCACTTTTAGTTATAAGCACTAAGCTTATTTCTTAATACTGCTATTAAATTGTTACAATCATGCCAAGTTGGACAGCCATCATATAATAGTAAATGAGCGTCTAAGATGTGTCGCATTGACGCACAGCGCACCATAGCAGTGCGCTATGACAGTGACTGTCATTTCTGCATACATAACAACTATCTGGACATAACAACGATGCTCACCATATAGCCGGTGTAAGCAATGAATAGCCCTAACAGGATGCCCCCTTCCAGGCGATTAATACGCCGCGGACGGCCACGCCAGGAGAACGCAAAAATAATCATCAACAGCGTCATTCCTGTCATCACACTCCAGTCGCGAACTAATACTTCACGACCGGCGTCAATGGGGGCAATCACACCAGCTAAGCCCACCACCGCCAGGCTATTGAACAAATTTGAACCAACCACATTGCCTAGCACCAGATCGTGCTCTTTACGGCGCAACGCGCTAATCGAAGAAGCTAGTTCTGGTAGCGATGTACCTATAGCAACTACAGTTAATCCGATAATCAAGTCGCTCACTCCGAAACGTAACGCAATTTCAACAGCGCCCCAGACCAGTAAGCGAGAACTTGCAATCAAAAACACCAAACCCACCAATGTCCACATAATGGATTTACCACGGGACATTGGCTTGCTATCCAAGGTTTCAGCTACCTCAGCTTCCAACGCATCCGCTGGCTGATTGCGTGAACGTACAATGCTAACAACAATAAACACCACCAGCGCCAGCAATAAACATATGGCCTCCCAGCGCGCCACGAACCCATCCAGCAGCATTAAGCCTGTGGCCAGCATAACCAGCATTAATAACGGCATTTCTTTACGAATAACGCTTGAGTGAACAGCAAGAGGCGAAATAAGCGCTACTAAACCCAGGATTAAACCAATATTGGCAATATTCGAACCGTAGGCATTTCCCACCGCCAAACCTGGATTTCCATCAATAGCTGCCAAAACCGACACCATCATTTCTGGCGCTGATGTGCCAAAGCCGATAACCAGCATGCCAATCAGTAGTGGCGAAAGTCCAAGCCAGCGGGACGTTGCCGCCGCTCCATCAATAAATTTCTCAGCACTCCACACGAGCAATGCCAAGCCAAGCAAGACCGCTAATAAGGGAAGTAACATTTCATTTCCTTCATGGCTTAATTCCAGGCACTATTTCTTCTAGGTAAGATTGATTAGCAACGTATGTGTCGCTTCCCACTCATACTATTATGTTTTTCATACACTACATGTTGATCTCTAGCCGCTGCGCCGCAGCATCGTTATTTAAACGTTGCTGTGGTCAAGCGCCTTCATAACGTTTTTTAGACACTATTCAGGCAGATAGACTTGCTAAATAGCGAATTTGACAGCTTAATCCGCCACATCCTAGTAGCTTTACTTAAAACACGCACTGAGAGTTTTGGTTTTTGGCTCAACATCGATTGATCAAACGTCCTAATCTAACGGTCAACACACCTCTCGTTGACCGCTCACCGCCTGAGGTTAGAACTCAGCGGCGACGCCTGCGTGCCTGTCATGAGTGCGACTGGGTATCTGCTCTACCCCCATTAAATGCTGGCGAAAAAGCGTCCTGCCCCCGCTGTTCACACGTGTTGGTCAAGCGACACCGCTTTCCGGCGCAGCGAAGCATGGCCTTGGCCATTGCGGCACTTACCGCCCTGGTGCTAGCCATCTCGTTCCCGTTCATTAGCTTCTCTGTCAGTGGCATTGGTAACCGAATTGAGCTGTCTCAAACGGCCACTACCTTAATTGGCTTTCACCAGCCACTCGTTGCCATTGCCGTTATAATGACCATTGTCGTGCTTCCCGCAGTTTATTTGCTGGGTGTCATTTGGCTACAATTTGGCTTGCTACGCGACCGCCCCTTGCCCTATAGCAGGGATATCGCCCGTACGTTGGCACACCTAATACCGTGGATGATGGCCGATGTATTTATTATTGGCGCGTTGGTCAGCCTTATTAAAATAGTCGGAATAGCGCAAATTGAATTAGGCATCTCATTTTGGGCGTTTTGCGCTTTTGCCATGCTACTACTCATGACCACGCAATCGATTGACGCTGATTGGATGTGGTTTTCATTGGAGGGAGAACCATTAGCGCCTGAAGGCACTCAAACCGGGCGCCCTGCTGCAGAACAAAATCTAACTGGCTGCCCCACCTGTGGGCTTATAAATCGGCTGTCCGACCAAGGCCGAGGATACTGTAGCCGTTGCCATGAAAAACTTCATCAACGCCTGCCTCATAGCCTACAGCGCACATGGGCTCTATTGGGCGCGTCGGCGATTATGTATATTCCTGCTAACGTCTATCCCATTATGACCACTACCAGTCTTGGCCACTCCTCTCCCTCGACCATTATTGGCGGTGTTGTTCAGCTCATTCAAATGGGCTCCTGGCCTATTGCAGCAGTTATCTTTATTGCCAGCGTTATCGTACCAGTGGGTAAATTGGTCGCTTTAACATGGCTTTGCATAGTCGTTAGACGTAGTAATGTATTAAATGCTAACAGCCGTACGCGGCTTTATCGCTTAACGGAATTCATTGGCCGATGGTCAATGGTCGATGTATTTGTTGTGGCCATTTTAGTTGCTTTGATTCGCGCTGGCTCATTGATGTCAATTACACCCGGGCCTGCAGCGCTCGCCTTCGGCTGTGTGGTTGTGTTAACCATGTTGGCAGCGATGACTTTTGATCCACGTTTAATTTGGGATACGCCCTTACCCTCTTCTGCCCGCCGTAAAACGGCCACCAAGGATATTGTTGATGGCTAACGAAACATTAACGCCGAACACTGACCCATCAGATGAAACTGATTTAAATAAAGCCAAAACATCGCGTCAGACTCGTTTATCTCCGATTTGGGTGGTTCCTATCGTTGCCATCGCGATTGGCTTATGGCTGGTATATGACAACTACTCAAGTCGCGGCACGCTGGTAACGCTCACCATGGATAGCGCTGAAGGCATTGAGGCAGGTAACACGTTAATTCGCAGTCGCAATGTCGAAATTGGCCGGGTTCAGACCGTACGCTTGTCCGATGATCTATCCCACGCCGTGATGACTGCACGTATTCAACCAGGCGTGGAAGACATGCTGCGTGAAGACAGTCGCTTCTGGGTAGTGAAGCCCCGCATTGGTCGTGAAGGGATCAGCGGTTTGGGAACAGTATTGTCCGGCGCTTACATACAGCTTGAACCCGGCACCCAAGAAGCCCCTCGTCGGGAATTCCCAGTAAGTGATATTCCGCCTGTCGCGCCCAGCGGCCAAGCGGGACTGCGCCTTAGCTTAACCAGCCAGCTAGGCAATTCACTACGCGTCGGCGACCCGGTTTCTTATCAAGGTTATACCGTAGGGCGTATCGAAGAGAACCGCTTTGATGCTGCCTCACGAACTATGCAACATCAGGTCTTTATTGAAGAACCCTATACACAGCTCGTTACCGACAGCACACGCTTTTGGACCACCAGTGGCGTTGATTTTCGGTTAGGTGCCGATGGCGTCCGCGTCAACGTTGAGTCCCTAGAAGCGCTACTCGGCGGAGGCGTTACCTTCGGCGTACCTGAAGATCTTCCTATGGGGCAGCCCGTTGAAGCCAATACACGTTTTACGCTTTATGCCGATGAAGATGAGGCACGGGAAGGGACGTTCAATCGCTACTTGGAATATGTACTACTCGTAGATGAAACTGTGCGCGGCTTATCGAGAGGTGCGCCAGTTGAATTTCGCGGCGTACGCATGGGAACTGTCGCTGCTGTACCGTGGAATTTTACCGCTCCTCAGCCTGACTCACGCGCGCGGTTTGCGATTCCCGTACTCATCCGCATAGAGCCTCAGCGGCTCGGTATTGAAAATAGCGACATCGACCTGGGTGAGTGGGAAGCACGCTTCAATCGTATGTTCGGGCTAGGGCTACGTGCCTCGTTGAAAAGTGGCAGCCTGCTGACGGGCGCTCTGTTTGTAGACTTAAACTTCCAACGTGACCTAGCCGATGAGTATGTCCCCGAACAGTTCTCGGATCTTAACGTATTCCCTACGGTTGCCGGAGGTTTTGCCCAGATACAGGCGCAAGTTACCGATTTATTAGAGAAGCTCAACGCGCTTGAAGTTGAGCCTCTATTAGCCGGACTAGACCGTAACCTGCAGGCTTCGGAAAGCGTGCTTAACGAAGTCCGTGATGTCAGTGCTTCACTTAATCAATTGCTTAGTGACCCGGAGACACAAGCGGTGGGTGGCAACTTAAATGCAACGCTTGATGAGCTACGCAGCACAATGCAAGGTTTATCGCCCTCGTCTCCTGCCTACCAGGAGCTAACGAGCGCCATTGAACGCCTGGATCGCTTGATGCGTGATTTGCAGCCACTGACACGCACACTAAATGAAAACCCAAGAGCACTGCTGTTCGACAACCTAGATGCGCAAGACCCCATCCCGCGTGCGCCACGTGAATAAGGAGCTAAGTATGTCGATGACACGTAACTTGATAGGGACAGGTAGGTTTTCATGGTTAAGGTGCCTAGCATTGCTAATGGCCTGCCTGTTAGTAACTGCTTGCGCCAGCAGCGTTACGCCGCCAGCACGCTATATGCTCACAAGCGGTCAGCTAACCAGCGCACCTGCCCAGCCAGAAGGAACACTTCGCCTTAGTGCCCCTCGGCTGGCTCACTATCTGGATGTTGAAGGTATCGTAATGCAGTTGGACGACATTACGTTGAATGCGGCACGTGAACATCAATGGGCAGAAGGGTTAGGCCGCCAGCTAGAGCGAGGCCTTCGCGCCCGCTTGTCACAAACACTGCCCACTCTCAGAGTTGTCCGTGCTGAAGGAAGCCAACCCGGCGCATTAACACTGCGCATCGAAGTTGACCAGTTTCAGGGGCGTTTTGACGGTTTAGCCGTTGCAAGCGGTCAGTGGCAACTAGTGAATGCTGAGGGTGAGATGCTGGCAATGGAAAATTTTTATGCCGAAACTTCTCTTGAGGAAGATGGTTATCCTGCGCTAGTGCGCGCTTTAAGCAGTAGCTGGGATAAAACTGCCGAGCTCATTGCTGATGATATACGCTCAGGCGCTTATTTCGACTAAACTATTATTAACTCAAGCCATTGTAAGGCGGCTCATATGACAAGTGATGAACATCCAACGCCCCTACCTGTTGAGCAATTACGGGATGGCATTGACGCCCTAATGCAAACGGTGACCTCATTACTAGATGACGAGGCATCGCTGGCAACTCTTGAAACCGCACTGCATAGCCACGATGCACTTAGCGACCAGTTAGCCGTTTACACGCTCGATAGCTCAGCGTCGGATGCCCTTCAACGCATTGAGCATTTTATTACCCTTCAAGCGGGGCAATATTTTAAGGATTACCAAGCGACGCTTGAGGATCAAGAAAAAAACCAATTTATCTCACTTTTCGCGCGCCAACTGCTCGCCGTTGAGGGCATAGGTCCAGCCACTGCCCGTCAACTATTTCAGAGTGGCATTTTCACCCCTGAAGCGCTTTACTCGCTAACCCCCCAAACGCTTGAAGCCCTTGAGCTACCGCCTTCGACCTTGGCGCGCCTTTTATCGTTACGTGATCAGCCACCTAGCTGACACGAGGCAGCTAAACAAGCTGCCTTGTTATAACCGTGTTACACTGCCCGGCTTATTACTGACACGAATGTATTCAGATGTGTCCGTGCACATCAGAATACAGCGCTGTTTCGCGCTGTAACTCTCTTGTCACCTGTCACGGTCAATCACGGCTAACCAACGACCATCGCGGCCTAGTGAAATATCTGGCACACTTCGCTGCCGCGAAGGTGAATCAACCTCGCTTTTTGAACATTACATCTAGTGATAACAACTACTTACCAGTACTGACTCACTAGGTGATTGCGGAGAACGCATGAGCTTTTCTGATCTTGGCCTGCACGCCGATTTGTTACGCGCTGTCACAGCGCAAGGTTACACCGAACCTACTCCTATTCAGCGAAAGGCAATCCCTGTCGTATTAGAAGGTCGCGATATGTTAGCCAGCGCCCAAACCGGCACCGGCAAAACAGCGGGCTTTACTCTTCCGATGTTACAACGGCTAAAAGATGGCAAACGTCCCGGCAGACGTCAGGTGCGTGCGCTGGTGCTGACACCGACACGCGAGCTGGCTGCTCAAGTCGGTGAGAGTGTAGCAACCTATGGCCAACATCTATCGCTGCGCTCTCACATTATCTTTGGCGGCGTTGGCCAACAGCCCCAAATTGACGCACTAAAAACAGGCCTGGACGTACTTATCGCCACACCAGGTCGCTTGTTGGACCTACACCAACAGGGTCACGTGGACCTATCCACGGTTGAAATCTTAGTGCTAGATGAAGCAGACCGTATGTTGGATATGGGCTTTATCCACGACATTAAGCGCTTGCTCCGCCTGGTGCCTAAAAAACGCCAAAACCTGCTTTTTTCAGCAACATTTTCAAACGAAATTCAAACGCTTGCGCAACAGCTATTAGATAATCCTGCACTCATTGAAGTGGCGCCACGCAATACCACGGCTGAGAGAATCGAGCAGGCTATTTACCGCGTAGATCGTGAGAAAAAGCGTGAGTTATTAGCCCATCTAATCCAGCAGAATGGCTGGTTTCAAGTACTGGTATTTACGCGTACCAAACATGGTGCAAACCGCCTTGCCGAGCAGCTCTCCAAGCAGGATATACCTGCCATGGCGATCCATGGCAATAAAAGCCAAGGGGCTCGTACTCGTGCACTTAGCGCTTTTAAGAGTGGTGACCTGCAGGTACTTGTAGCGACCGATATCGCTGCACGCGGCTTGGATATCAATGAGCTACCGCATGTTGTCAATTTCGACCTACCCAATGTGGCCGAAGATTACGTTCACCGCATTGGCCGTACTGGTCGCGCTGGCAGTAATGGCGAAGCGGTATCGCTGGTCTGTGTCGACGAGCACGCCCTGCTAGGCAATATCGAGCGGTTAATTAAACAGACACTGCCAAAGCATATCGAACCCGGTTTTGAGCCTGATCCAAACATTAAGCCTGAACCCATCGAAAACGGTCGCCGCAACCAACGGCAGCCACGCGCTAAACGCAAACCCGAAGGCCAAAGTGCCAATACTGCTGGTGAACGTAAACGTCGCGTTAGACGCTAGCTCCTAGTGCTGGAATATGCGAAGGTAGCTCCCTTGCATATTCCAAGCCGCTGTTTTTAGCATTTATTTCCAGCCTTCAGGCATGAACATTTTTTCACGGAGTGATTATGGCATCATCCCAACTCATGGCCGATTACCGCCAATGGCTGACATTTCAACGTCAAGAGCAGCTCAGCCGAGAACACCAAGGGATTGTGCAGCGTTTAGAGGACGCCCGCGCCACAGCCAATCAAGTGGTTCAGGCTTATCGAAGCATGGCTGAAAAAGCCTCTATTGAAGGCGCCTGCTACCGTACAATTTTTCTGCGTCAGCGTGAAGATAACCATGCCTTACCCTGTGAAGGCTGGCTATTTGTAAGACGCGTGCTTAGCGAGGGCAACAGCACACGCGTACGTGTCACTTTAGTTGAAACGTTCTCGCTTGAAGACGGCATTATGGCAGCAGGAGATAAGCCAGCACGTAAGCTTACCCTTGAGATATTTGATCAGCTGCACATGGATAAAGGTATGCGTACCACGGTAAGGGTAGACTGCTTGGATGCTCCGCAGGATTATCATTTTATCACGCTACTTGATGCCGTTCGTGGAGACTTGCGCCCTCACCTTAAGTAAGCGCCAGGGCTCAGCATGGCATCTCGTCGGTCAATTACATTTATCTTACTGATGGTAGTGGTGGGGCTTAACTTACGCCCCGCCATGTCATCGGTTGCCCCCTTACTCACTCGGCTTCAGGAAACGGCTGGGCTATCGGCAACCGCCGCAGGCTTACTCACCACCCTTCCGGTACTTTTCCTGGGTTTGTTTGCCCCACTTGCACCCACCCTAGCTAAACACTTTGGTAGTGAAAGGACGCTCAGCGCAGCACTTTTACTGTTGGCGGCTGGACTTATTTTGCGTGGACTGCCACTCCCCGGTGTGCTTTTCGTAGGCTCAGCCATGGCTGGCGCTGCGATTGGTATTGGCGGCACCTTACTGCCTGCTTTAGTGAAACGTGAACTTCCTGATAGCGCTGATTTACTTACCGGCCTCTACACGATGGCGCTCTGCTTGGGGGGCGCCCTAGGGGCCGGGCTTAGTGTACCGCTGACCCAACTGCTTGGCAGTTGGCAAGCTAGCTTAATGAGCTGGTCGTTACTGTCACTGTTCGCTCTAGTGGTATGGCACTTCAAAATGCCACGCACATCCTCATCAGCACCGCTCACCTCAGCCAATAGCGGTACTTTAAGACTGCTTAAACAACCGCTCACATGGCACGTCATGCTGTTTATGGGGATACAATCTTCCATGGCCTATATTGTGTTTGGCTGGCTACCGACACTGCTGGTCTACCGCGGTTACAACGAAGCTGACGCAGGTTGGACTATGGCGGTTTCTATTATGTGTCAGTTAGCTTCTGCACTGGGGGCTCCTTGGCTTGCACGTATGGGGCGTGACCAGCGCCCTGCCCTGCTACTTGTGTTATTGAGCACAGGCCTAGGCCTGTGGATGCTACTCATCGCACCACTAGTTTGGAAATGGCCAGGGGCGGCCCTACTCGGCATAGGTCAAGGAGGCAGCTTTAGCCTCGCCTTAAGCTTACTAGTCCTACGCACCGCCAACTCACGGCTGGCAGGACAGCTCTCAGGGCTTGTTCAGGGCGGTGGCTATACACTCGCTGCTTTAGGTCCCTTTGGCGTAGGCGTTTTACTTCAGGCGGGCGCTAACACTGGGCATATTGCTTGGGTATTAATTGTGCTTATAACCCTTTGCTGTGGTTTTGCCTTATTGGCTGGCAGAAATCAGCGATTAGATGACCAGACGGGAAAGCTCCAAGTGCAGCGTATAACTCGTTCTTATTGACCTATCCAGGAAAACCCATGAGTCTACAAAACTCCCCTTTTGCGAGCACAATGTCGTCGAACGCAGAGCGTCTTCTTGTGATCTATACGGGAGGCACGATCGGCATGCAACAGCATGCCCATGGGCTTGCACCAAGCGGTGATTTTGAATCACGTATGGCGGTAGCGTTCACTCAACTATCGCTGGCTCAGCAGCGAACGTTACCGCCTTATGACGTCCTCAGTTATTCAACACTGATTGACTCAAGCGCTGCCACGCCGCTTATCTGGCAAAAGCTCGCTCAAGATATTAATGACCAGCTTTCCGCTTACGCTGGCTTTGTGATCATTCATGGAACCGACACGCTGAGCTGGACTGCGTCAAGCCTGGCATATCAGTTACAAGGGCTCGATCGTCCCGTCGTAATGACGGGCGCTATGCAGCCTCTTGAAGCAAACGGCAGTGATGGTCTGGAAAATCTATACGGTGCACTCCAGTTTGCTGCAAACCCAGCGCTTCAAGAAGTGACTATTTATTTTGCCGGAAAATTACTGCGCGGCGCCCGTGCTATCAAGCAACATAGTGAATCGTTTGACGCCTTCACCAGCCCTAGCTACCCCTTGATAGGTGAACGTGTTGACGATGATTTTGTGTATTACTCAAGCCGCAGTCTCGGACATCATCAACGTGGAGCCCCACGCTTTGAACTGCCCGACTACCGCTCAGTCAATCAAGGGGAAGTCATTCGCATCGTGCTTTGGCCAGGAATCAATGCCTGGCAGCTTGATGCCTGGTTAAGCGACCCTCGTATCAAAGGAGCGCTGCTGCAGCTTTGGGGGGCTGGAAATCTACCTGATGATGCTAGTTTGATGGAAGTGCTTGCACGGGCGAGTGGGGAAGGCAAGCTTTTGGCCGCCATAAGCCAGTGCCCGCAGGGCAGTGTGCAACTTGGCGCCTATGCAGCAGGCTATGGGCTTAGCGACGCAGGCGTGCTATCAGGCGATGACATGACGCCTGAAGCGGCCTACACCAAATTGATCCACTTGATAGCTCAGCCGCTGCCCTTAGAGGTACAGCGCCAGCGCTTTTTAACATCGCTTGTCGGAGAACGTTAGCTAAACTCCTGACTGCCAATACTGGCGTAAACTGAGATTCACGCTATGGTGTAGGTGGTTAACCTAACAGTTTGAAGGAGCAGTAGAATATGGAAAAGCCAGTACACCATTTCAGCGAACTTTTTGAGCAATTAGGCCTTGCTTCAGACGCCGATTCAATCGAGCGCTTTATACAGCGAAATGCCCCACTGCCTGAACTGATGCCACTGGCTGAAGCCCCTTGCTGGAATGAAGGGCAGGCTGAATTTTTAAAAGAAGCGGTGGCAGAAGATGCAGATTGGGCAGAGGTGGTTGACCACCTTGATGCTTCAATGCATAAATCACACTAGGCTCAGTACCAAAACTGACTGGGCTAGAGCAAAGGGAGCTAAATAAAAATCGGCCTGTACGCGAGTACAATCAAAGCCCTCATTTATACATTGTTAACTCGGTGTCCTTGCCGACTTTTCAGACTGAACCTGAGAACCATGACTCCTTAAACGTCCCGCGCCGCCTCTACGCGGCGCCTAAACCACGCCCCAACCAGCAGTAACAGTGCTAAAGCAATCAGCGGCAACACCACATCAAACTGCAGCGCATCCTCCGTCTCGATAGCCTCTAAGGCACCATATATAGCGCTACTATAGACTCCCCACTTTATCGATAATCCCAGCGCTGCTGCCAATAGATACGTTTTAAGAGGAATAGTCCTTAAACCGGCTGCGAAATTGATAACCGAGTGGGGGAAACCAGGCAGTATCCGCAATGCGCACTGGGTCATTAAGTCACTTCGCTGCTCCAGCATCTGCATAACTTTTAATGTTAGCCCTCCTGGCGTCCAGCGCTGACCTGCCCGCGCGGCAATTTGATAAGCCCCAAAAGCGCCCGCCACACTACTTAGCGTTAACATCACAGTGGCGATTAATGGTGGATAAAAGGGCGCTATAAGCCAAAGCCCAATACTCCCTGGCAACCCCACGGCTAAGGTGACGGCCATAATTAACATCACCCCAATAATAACCACGGGATGATGTGATGCCTGGGCAGCCCACTGCTTAACTGCCATCAAATCTGGTGAATACCATAACCATACATAAGCCAACATGGCGAGACAGGCAAACCCTAACGCCCAGCGCCAGGGGTGTCGCGGTGCATTATTCATTCAATCGTGCTTCCACTCGTTCAAGAATCTGACGGCTTACTTTGCCAACTAACGGCTTAGCCGCTTTATTAACAGCCTTTTCCATTAATCGATTACGGATTTCGTAAGTGAGTGTCAGCGCCACTTCAGTTCCTTCAGGGACTTCGCGAAGACGATAGCGCCCCTGGTTTTTAACCCCATCTAACGACTCCCATGCAAGTATGTAGGGAGCTTGAATATCGGTGACCTCTACATCAAATGCCCAATCCATTCCGGCTGCCCTCACATGCCATCTATAGCGGTTACCGCCAAGAGGTTCAATTGAGCGAATTAGATCAGAGTAATCAGCAAAATCTTCTACGCGGCGCAACAACTCAAATACGCGCTCAGGTGTTGCCTTAACAATTTCACTGTGTTCAATGGTGGCCATTGGTTTCTCTCTAACAGCATGAATGGTTAGCGTAGCATGATGATATTAACGCTGTCCGCCATCGCATCATTAAGAGCGCATATGGTCAAACACTAGCCAGGCTAGCGGCTATTGCGTAAACTGCCGCCCTTCCGGACCGGATCCCGGAACGCCGCAGCAGCCATTGGTTGCCTGCGATCAACAAATTCTCCGACAAAGAGTAATTCTCATGTCATCATCACCCAACGTGGATCCCAATTCCGCCTCCACGACTGTTGTTATCTATTCCGGCGGAATGGACTCGTTTACAGTACTTCATCGCGCGCGCCAAGAAGGTCTCACCGTCCATGCGCTCTCCTTTGATTATGGTCAACGGCACGCCCGCGAGCTAGACACGGCGCGTCACGTTTGTGCTTCACTTGGGATCCCCCACCAAGTCGTCGATATTCGCGCAATTCATGGTCTGATCGACAATTCAGCGCTTACCAATGCAGAAGTGGCCATGCCACACGGTGATTATGCAGCGGATAATCTTCGCAGTACCGTGGTGCCAAATCGCAATATGATTTTGCTTTCACTTGCCATTGCCAAGGCCGTCAATATCGGTGCTGGACGAATCGATTACGGTGCTCATGGCGGCGACCATATTCTTTATCCAGACTGTCGTCCCGAGTTCGTTGAAGCGATGAATCACGTGGCAGGCATTGCCAACTTTGAGCCCGTGCAGTTGCATGCCCCCTACTTATCGTCTACTAAGGCTGACATCCTGCGTGAGGGACTGGCCATGGGGCTTGATTATCGCCATACCTGGACTTGCTACGAAGGCAGGGAGCTGGCCTGTGGCGTATGCGGCAGTTGCCGAGAGCGTTTAGCGGCCTTTAGCTCGAACGGCGTCACTGATCCTCTGGCTTATGAGCCAACTCCAGCAGTGAGAAAACGCTGATGTATCAAGTTAAAGAAGCGTTTTACACCCTGCAAGGTGAAGGTGCCCAAGCAGGCAGGGCAAGCGTCTTTTGTCGTTTTAGTGGCTGCAATCTCTGGTCAGGCCGTGAGTCCGATAGAGCAACCGCTAAGTGCACTTTTTGCGACACAGACTTTATTGGCACTGATGGCGTTAATGGCGGAAAATTCTCCACCGCTGCTGCGCTAGCTAAGCATATTGCCGCGTTATGGCCTCAATCGAGCAATAACGCTACGCCTTATGTCGTGTTTACCGGCGGTGAGCCTCTGTTACAGCTTGATGTGGCATTAATTGCTTCACTGCATAGCTATGGTTTTGAGGTCGCGGTGGAAACTAACGGCACGCTTGCGCCACCCGCAGGCATTGACTGGCTCTGCGTTAGCCCCAAGGGAAATAATCCTCTAGCGGTAACAAAGGGTGATGAATTAAAGCTGGTTTTCCCCCAGGTAGATGCACCGCCTGAGCAGTTCTCAGGCCTAGGATTCAGCCACTTTTTCCTACAGCCGATGGATCTTGCTCCGTTAAACCAAACCACCTCGACGATTGTCCAAGCGACCGCTTATTGCATGGCCAATCCGCAATGGCGTTTATCGCTACAAATGCACAAAATAGCAGGATTCGATTAATGTCCTTATTCGTTAAGCAACTGACGCATATCGACGTCTCCCTCTGGTGCCCAACGCGTGGCCTTGTAGGCTGTAGCTGGCAGGTAGATGCAGTGTTGGATGGCGAGCTGGGTGAAGATGGCATGTTGTTTGATTTTGGTGAAGTCAAACCATGGATCAAGCGCACGCTGGATAGCGGTCTCGATCACACCCTGCTGGTGCCCACCCAAGCACCTGGCGTTGATGTGGCTGAATGCGCTGAAGGCTTATGCATTCGCACTGCCACACCCTATCCTATGGAGGTACGTGGGCCTAAGGAAGCCTTTACCCTACTCCCCTGGCAGTCCATTTCGATTGACTCTATTGCCGAGCACTTAAGCAGCGAGCTGACTGCTCAGCGGCCCCAAAATGTCCACCAAGTCACTCTGACGCTAAGCGATGAAACAGCCAGTGGCGCGACCTATGGCTATAGTCATGGCCTTAAACGTCATTCGGGTAACTGCCAGCGCATTGCCCATGGTCACCGTTCTCGGCTGTATATCTGGCAGCAAAACGCTCGCCAGACACAGTTAGAACAGCAATGGGCAGACTGGTTGGACAACCGTTATTTACTTGAGCAAGCGGATATTGCTGAACAGAACAATGAAACCCTGACTTGTTGCTATCAGGCTGCACAGGGCAACTTCTCCATCACATTACCGCAACGGCTATGTACGGTATTGCCGGGGCCCACGACGGTGGAAAATATAGCCATCTGGCTGGCTGAAAAAGTCGCTTCTGAAAGCGGCGTAGCAACGCGTATTCAAGCATTTGAGGGAATCAACAAAGGCGCTTTTGCAAAGTTTTCACCAAGTATTGCGCCATGAGTGAAGGGTGCCGTGCAGGTTGTGGCGCATGCTGTATTGCGCCCTCCATTAGCTCAGCCATCCCCGGCATGCCAGAGGGCAAGCCGGCGGGTGTACGCTGTGTACAGCTCAATGAGTTCAACTTATGTCAACTATTTGGCGATCCTAGCCGCCCAGCGGTATGCGAGCGCTTTACATTTGACGTCAGCGTTTGCGGCGAGCACCGTGAACAGGCGCTCGCCACATTGACCTGGCTGGAACAGGAGACCTGCTAATGTTAGCCCTCAATGCCTACCGGATGAGGCAGTCTACGATCCAGTAGACTGATCCAGCGGGTCAGCACCGGTGCATCGCTATGGCTGACTTCGCTCAGCAGCAGTCTGAACCGCTCTTTTGCCTGCTGATCATTAGCATCGATTCGCGTGAGCCACAGCTCAAGCGCCGCTAACTCCTGATGTTGATTACCATGCTCACGGGATTGGTTAATTGCCATCTCAGCAATCGCTTTCACCTCGCTAGCCGGATGTCCCAGCAAATCACGTACTCTGGCAAGCTGAGTAGCTAACTCAGGTAGAAACAGCGTCGTCCGTTCACGAGCAATCACTAAACACTGGTCAAGATAGTCTTCGGCCGCGTTTAGCTCGCCTAGCTCAATACAGGCATCGGAATACCAGAGAACAGGGCGCTGATAGCGATCTCGTCCATTAAGCTCCGCCATCTGATCCAAGCTGTCACGTAGTTGCACTAAGCCGGTCCTATCGCCCGTCAAAGCCCGCTGCCAACCTAGAATACCTTGCGCCGAAATCTGCCATAGCTGCAAATCAGGTGTACCTGTCATTGCAGCCGCTCGCTCTGCATGACGCGCCGCTAAATGCACGTGGCCAAGCTGACGGTAAAGCGCTGCGGCAAATAGCAGTGCCATTGCTAATGTACCTGGGTGAGCGATCTTTTCTGCCAGCCGAATAGAGGCAGATATCTGCCGCTCGGCGCGCGGATAATCGCCACGAAGGCAGAGTGCCCAGCCTTGAAAACAGGCCGCTGACACTTGGGGATGATCAGAAAACGGCAGCCACTCAATCATCATCTGGGCATTAAGCGGATCAATCTCATCTAAATGATCATGGGCCTGCTGAATGCGACCCGCCCAATACTCACAGTTGGCGCGCGCATAATCAGCCAGCCGCCGATAACGCGGGTCTTCTAGACGCGACGCTATGTCAGCAAGGGTGGAGGCCAAAGCAAAGGCATCGGCATGGGCGTAGCGCTGACTGCGGCCTACCCACAGGCCCCATTTGACCAGAAATATTTGTTCTAAATCTTCCGGGTCTTCCAAACTATCGCTGCCGGATTCGCGTAGCAGCTCGCGGGCGCGCACAAAGCTTTCATGGGCGGTAGGCGAGCCATGACCCTCCAATGAAAATGCCGCCTGCCCTCTCACAGTCAATAGACTTACTTCCCGCTCGATCTCATGCTCAACGTGGCGCAGGCTAGCCAAGCCAAAATCTGCCATTCGCAGCGCTGTGCGGTTGGCGCTGACTTTAAGCGCCTCACGGGCAGCCAGCTCAAAATAGCGCGCCCCTCTGGCATAGTGCCCACTACGGCGTAAGTGAGTTGCAAAGTCACCAGGATGCCGACTAATCCACACGGGGAAGCGCTCTTCGATTAACGTCACTACCTGCTGGTGCAGTTTGACTCGGACATCCCTCGGGCACGAAAGATAGGCTGCTTCTTGCAATAACTGATGACTAAATTGGTACTCTTGCTCGCCACTCTCTTTATCGACCGGCTCAACAATTTCCAGCAAACGCATATGCTCAAGGGCCTGATTAAGGCGACCTTTTTCCCACCCGCTGCACTCAAGCAAGAAATCTAGTCGGAAGCGTTTGCCTAATACCGCCGCCACGTGAGCAATTTCCCGGTCGCTCTCCAACTGATCAATACGACTAGCTAACAGACCCAGCAAGCCTTTGGGTAACTCATCAAAATGGACGCTGCGCCCTTCTCGACGATCCATATCCAACCGGCGACATATCTCCTGCATATAGAGTGGCACACCGTCGCAGCGCTCGATAATTTGGTTACGCAAGCGAGGACTTAGATGAATACGATAGCGGCGTGAAAGCTGTGACAGTAAGCGGGATGATTGCAACGCATCTAAATTACCTAAACCAATTTGCTGATCCCAATGCAACTTAACCGGCAGACCATCACGACCATGATGGCTAGCAACCAGCATAAAGGCGGTGTTAATGGGCAAGCGCGCTTGCAGTCCTGCCAATACCTTAAAGGAAGGTTCATCTAGCCACTGCAGATCGTCGATCATCAGTACCAGGGTATGGGTCATCGCTTGACGCTCAATCAAGCGGTGCAGCAGCACCACTACCAACTCAACAGCTTCGCCGCTTTGTGCAAGCTGAGTGATTTCTTGGACGTCATGCACACCCAGTGCTTCTTCCAACAAGTGCTGCCGGTCTGCATCCAACCGATCAAGCTCTAATGTTGTCTGTAGCGCGCGAATAGACTCTACCGTTAGCGACTCTTTCAAATACCAACTAACCAGCGTACGAGCGACGCCGTAGGGGTCAAGCACCGACATCCGCGTGGTTGGCTGCCAACATATTGCCGCATCGCGGCTGAGCTCTAACTGGCGAAAACCCACCATAAGCGCGGACTTGCCCATGCCGGAAGCACCTCGCACCAATACACTCTGGCGCAGACCAATGCCTGCACGCGCTAGCGCATCACGCAGTGTACGCAGGGAGGTTTCTCGGCCCACTAAGCTCGGTGGCAACGCATCACGCCCACCTTCATTTTGACCAAGTACCAGCGCACGTAAGCGTACACGACCATCACTGGCCACCAAACGTGACACTAGGCGCGGCTGAAGATCAAGCGCGGGAGGCATATGCTGGCTGGCTTCCTGAGAGATCACTAACTCGCTGCCTTCTGCCGCGCTCATCAGCTCCAGCGACGTTTGGGTTACCTGCCCCAAAGGATCGGCCAACTGGCGCTCCGGCAAATAGACAACCCGCCCGCTATGCAGACCAGCAGCTAATTCAAATTGTGGCACGTCGCCTTCGCCTGCCCAATGACGAGCACTCTCTAAAGGAAGCGCCTGACGGCAATGCTCATACAGCGCAACTAATTCGGCTAGCTGATGCGCGGGACCGTGAGTGCCAAAACAAGCAAGACCTAACCCCCCTGTTGCACCGGGTAACCAAAAGCCGCCCAGGTGATGACACTGCTGCTCCAGCCAGCGCAATAGCTCTAGCTGAAGGGCGAGGCAGTTGCGGGTCGCCGCCCGATCTTGCCAATCACCTTTTAAACGTAATCGAATAGCCATCACTGAGAGCTGGCGCAGCTCAATTTCATCTTCACGCAATGGTTTACTATCTGCCGCCAAGGCGCGGGAAAAAGCGCCTTGGGGGCTAATCATGCGCGGATCATGGTGACCGTCTGACCAGTAGCTGGCCAACTGTAAAAAGCTTGGTTCCGGTTGTTGTCCCGACAGCGCCAATAGCTGTAAATAGCTATTATACTGTTCATGTGCGGCGGCCATTTGGCCCTGTTCAGCCAGTTGGCGCACCAAACGCTCGTGAAATGGACCATACCCGGAGAAGCGACTGACCAACGCCTCAAGAATAGCGTCGGGCACATCCGAGTGAGCCTCCAGCACCTGTTCGGCAAAACGAATAACACGCTGACGCCACTCGTTGCGCACCTGCACTAACCATCGCTGAAACTCGCTGCAGCTTGCTAATTGGAGCTCTTCGATTAAATCGCCCTGATAACAAGCCATCAACGATTCAAGCGTATCTAAGTCGCGGGACCCTTCAAGCAGTTGCTGAAGCTTATGCAAGTCCAACTGCCAATTCGTCGGCAGTTGAAAAGCTATGGTTTGCCGGGAAACACTTAACACTTGATCAGCACTTTCACCCAGCGATTGCCGCAAACAGTGCAGCGCGTGTCGTAAGTTGGTTCTGCCGGAAGATAAGCCTTGATCAGGCCACAGGAGCTCAGCCAGAGCCGCTCGATTAACCGGCTGACGGTGCAGCAGCAGATAAACAAGCAGCGCTTTCACTTTGTCATAGCTAAAGTGGGTGATTGCATCTTCGCCTTGGGTAAGCGAAAAGTGGCCAAAAAGAGTTAACTGATCAGTTTCACGAGCATCGCGCATGATAAATATCCTGCCGGGCTAGGCGGTTTAAGCTGGCACACCGCTATGAAAACGAAAAGCCGTATCGGGCGAAGTAATCAACTCCGCTTCACGCGCCACAAAAAATGCGATCCGCTCGTCAATTGAGTCCGACGTCTGCTGACGAGCAAGCATCAAATAGTCTTCAAAGTGACGACCTTCTGACTTCACTAAGGTCCGATAAAACTTGGCAAGCTCTTCATCCAGATAAGGAATTAAGCAAGAAAACCGTTCGCAGCTACGCGCTTCAATTAATGCACCGATAATCAGTACGTCAATTAATCGCTCAGGGTCATTACTCCGTAAATGGCGACGCAAACCTTCCGCATAACGCGAAGCGGTTAAATGCTGATAAGCAACACCCCTTGCCTCCATTAACGACACTACTTGCTCAAAATGCAGCAGCTCTTCGCGGGCTAATTGTGACATTTTGCTTAGCAACAGCGGCTGATCAACGTAACGATAGAGCAAACTCATCGCTGTAGATGCGGCTTTTTTTTCACATTGCGCGTGATCGATAAGAAGGATTTCTGGGTTTTCCAGCGCCCACTTTAACCACGCAACAGGGGTCGGGCAGGCCAAAAACTGGTGCAGACTCTCTGGTAAAAGATCGTCAGCTTGAAGCGTATGACTAGCAGTCTCTAATGTGCCAGCTTGCAATTTACTGAGTTGTATCGACATAACACCATTACCGAGCTTGTATCTCATTATTGTACAACATTTAAGCGTGCATGACGCTTAGTTCCCCGTTACTGCTCATACTCAATAACCTTGCATTTACTCTTACTAATGTAGCGGTACGCTCAAAAATGCTCCACACACTTTATAAACACAACGCTTTAATACGACTCTGAGGTTATAAATCAACCACTATGGTAACGCGCTGTAACAACAATCACACCCGCACAAGGCCAGGTTATCCATTTTTTTGGAAAAAATTTCCGCATCTCCTCCTCAAATGGTTAATTAAAAGCGTATTTTTGATTAGTTAACATCCATGCATCAGCACAAAGTACAAGATACGCTGCTGCTTGCCAGCTTAACATTGTCGACAGTTTGGCGTAGAATCCCCCTCATCCAACCAGACGCTGTTTGTCAAGCGTATATCACAAGTGGTCGGCCACACTTCTAACAATGCACAACCAGCACCGTGCAACGTGAAGGCCGTCACCATAAAGTAAATGAGAACGTAGATGAGAGGGCCCCAACGTGATTGAAGCTTACCGCCAACATGTCGAGGAACGTGCCGCTGAGGGCGTCCCCCCCAAACCTTTAACCGCCGAGCAAGTAGCTTCATTAGTTGAACTACTGAAAGCACCGCCAGCGGGTGAAGAGGAATTTATTCTCGACTTGATCACCAACCGGGTTCCTCCAGGCGTTGATGAAGCTGCCTATGTTAAAGCCGGTTTTTTAACCGCTATCGCTAAAGGCGAAGCAAACTCTCCTCTGATTGATAAAGTGCATGCAGTTAAGCTGCTTGGCACCATGCAGGGCGGCTACAACATCGTTTCCATGGTTGAGCTGCTCGATAACGAAGAGTTAGCACGCGAAGCCGGTGAACAGCTCAAGCACACGCTGCTAATGTTTGATGCGTTCCACGACGTTGAAGTACGCGCCAAGAACGGTAACAGTGTTGCTAAAGACGTTATTCAATCCTGGGCTGACGCCGAGTGGTTCCTTTCTAAACCAGCACTGGCTGAGAAAATCACCCTCAGCGTGTTTAAAGTGCCCGGCGAAACCAACACTGACGATCTATCTCCAGCGCCCGATGCCTGGTCACGCCCCGACATTCCGCTACACGCCAATGCCATGCTCAAAAATGAGCGTGATGGCATTGAGCCAGTAGTACCAGGCACCACTGGCCCGCTCAAGCAGATCGAAGACGTTAAAGCTAAAGGCTTCCCAGTCGTCTATGTCGGTGACGTAGTGGGCACCGGCTCTTCACGCAAATCGGCAACAAACTCCGTACTTTGGTTCTTCGGCGATGATATTCCTTACGCGCCCAACAAACGTGCTGGTGGTTTTTGTTTCGGTAGTAAAATTGCACCTATCTTCTTCAACACTATGGAAGATTCCGGCGCATTACCGGTAGAAATGGACGTTACCAATCTGAATATGGGCGATGTCATCGACATCTATCCATACGAGGGTAAAGTCTGTAAACAAGGCAGCGATGAAGTCCTGACGACATTTGAACTGAAAACGCAGCTGATTCTTGATGAAGTGCGTGCCGGTGGTCGAATTCCCCTCATCATTGGCCGAGGCTTAACAGGCAAAGCGCGTGAGTCACTGGGTCTACCGACCTCTGACGTTTTCCGCCTACCTGATCAACCTAAAGATACCGGTAAAGGCTTTACTCTAGCGCAGAAAATGGTTGGTAAAGCTTGCGGCCTGGAAGGCGTTCGCCCTGGCATGTACTGCGAACCCAAGATGTCCACCGTTGGATCGCAAGACACCACTGGGCCAATGACCCGTGATGAGCTGAAAGACCTTGCTTGCCTAGGCTTCCAAGCTGACTTGGTAATGCAGTCCTTCTGCCACACCGCGGCTTATCCTAAGCCAGTGGATGTCGATACACACCACACTCTGCCCGATTTCATAATGAATCGCGGCGGCGTTTCATTGCGCCCTGGCGATGGCATCATTCACAGCTGGCTGAACCGTATGCTGCTTCCAGACACGGTCGGTACTGGCGGTGATTCACACACACGCTTCCCCCTGGGCATCTCTTTCCCAGCGGGTTCCGGGCTAGTAGCGTTCGCTGCGGCCACAGGCGTTATGCCACTGGATATGCCCGAGTCTGTATTGGTACGTTTCAAAGGCCAGCGTCAGCCAGGTGTGACGCTGCGTGATTTGGTTCACGCCATCCCGCTTTACGCCATCAAGCAAGGTTTGCTAACGGTTGATAAAGCAAACAAGAAAAATGCTTTCTCAGGTCGCGTGCTTGAAATCGAGGGTTTAGAAGACCTAACCGTTGAACAAGCCTTTGAGCTTTCTGATGCATCCGCTGAGCGCTCTGCCGCTGGCTGTACCATTACGCTTTCAGAAGAGAGCGTTACCGAATACCTGAAATCTAACATTACTCTGCTAAAGTGGATGATAGGTAATGGTTACGGTGATGAACGTACTATTAGCCGTCGTATCGAAGGAATGGAGGCATGGCTTGCTAATCCAAGCCTAATGCGTGCTGACCACGACGCTGAGTACACCGAAATTATTGAAATTGATCTGGCTGAAATTAAAGAGCCGGTTCTGTGTGCGCCGAATGACCCCGACGATGCTCGCCTGCTGTCTGAAGTAGCTGGCCAGAAAATTGACGAAGTCTTTATCGGCTCATGTATGACGAACATTGGTCACTTCCGTGCTGCTGGTAAACTGCTTGAAAAACAGCCTGCTGGTAGTTTAAAAACACGGTTATGGCTTGCACCGCCTACTAAAATGGATCAGCATCAGCTGACTGAAGAAGGCTACTACGGTATTTACGGTCGTGCCGGCGCGCGTATGGAAATGCCGGGATGTTCATTGTGTATGGGTAACCAGGCTCGCGTTGCTGCCAAGAGCACCGTCGTGTCTACGTCTACACGTAACTTCCCGAACCGTCTTGGTGATGGTGCCAATGTGTACCTCGCCTCCGCGGAGCTGGCCGCTGTTGCCGCAGTAGAAGGACGTCTACCAAGCGTTGAAGAGTACCAGCGTTATATGAGTGAATTTGACGCTATGGCAGGCGAGATCTATCGTTACATGAATTTCCACGAAATTGAGGAGTATCAAAAAATCGCCTCAAACGTGATTCCGGTCGCTCAAGAAGCTTGATAGTTAATGTAACTCTTGAGGCCGCCCCATCGCCGATGCTCGCAACATCACAGAAAAGTAATTTATTATATTTTCTGAGTCGATGACCGAACGCCCCGCCACTGTTTATCAGGGCGGGGCGTTTTTTTAATGATACCCACGGGGGCGCCTTGAAGCCCTTGCGTTTATGTATTTATTATCCGGTTAATTAAGGAGCCTGAAATGACGAACCCCATTCAGATAGTGACACCTGACCTATGTGATGCACACCCAGATGTCGCTGTACTTGACCCAATGTTTGCCAACTTTGGGGGACTGGAAGCTTTTTACGGCCCTATCCGCACGATAAAATGTTTTGAAGATAACTCACTGGTTAAGCAAGCCGTAACAGAGCAGGGTAATGGTGCGGTTCTCGTAGTAGATGCTGGTGGATCACATCGCTGCGCCATGCTTGGCGATATGCTGGCAGAACAAGCGGTAGCGAACGGCTGGGCAGGCGTTGTGATGTACGGCTGCGTACGCGACGTGGATATACTTGCCACCCTTCCCCTCGGCGTTCAGGCCGTTGGCAGCCATCCTCGCAAAAGCGACAAGCGCGGCGAAGGCCAGCGTGATGTTGACGTCACTTTTGCCGGTGCCACTCTTAAGCCAGGACAGTGGCTGTATGCAGATAACAACGGCATCATTGTTGCTGAGCAAGAACTGCCGCTTGCCTAGCGATGGCTTTGCTAGCTACTCACCCCATGAGCCTTAAACGACACTCTTGCCAGGTGTGGCGGTTACTGCCACCCTGGTACTTCATTCTTACCGTTTAATGACGATGCAGCCTTTAACCTACCTTGGCTCTGCCTTACTACGTACACTACGCGATCATCTTCGACCGCTGATCGCCTATCACCTGTTTTTTACCCTGCTTGCATCTGCGCTGCTGTTGCCAGCCATCACCTGGGTAATTCGTGGCCTATTAGCTCAACTCAATCGCACCGTTGTCACTAATGATGAGTTAATCGCCCTGCTATTTAGCCCGTTAGGGTTAGCGGGCATGCTCGTGAGTCTTGGTCTCACTTTCTTAGTTATTTACTGGCAGCAGGCCGGCATGCTTCAAGTCGCCGTCAGGCCGCGGGATAATCACTATCGACTGGCACTTGAAGCCCTGTGGCTGAGCACACGGCGACTGCCCGCCCTCGCGGGTTTGGTTATCCTCCAGGTAGGCACGCATTTACTCTTGCTTGCGCCCTTTATGGCTGGCCTTGCTTGGCTTTACAACGTCTGGTTGAGCGGCATAGATCCGTACTATTTACAGCGGGTGCGCCCTCCTGTGTTGTGGTATTTCATTGCCTGCGCGCTGCCGTTGATTGCTGCCTGGGCATGGGCAGCTTCGTGGCTCTATTTACGCTGGTTACTAGCGCTTCCCTTGGTGGCACTGGAAAACACGCCTCCTTGGCAGGCATTAAAGCGTAGCGTTCGTTTAACCCGTGGCTGGCGCCGCTCTATCGGTGCAGCCGTTCTGCTTCTATTAGTGATTATTGTCAGCTTGCCATTTCTGGCCACGCTGCTGTTTGACCGATTGTTCACGCCGCTGCTCTGGTGGTTACCTGAACACAATGCCGTGCTCATTCCTGCCATGCTGGCGTACTTAATTGGCTATGTACTGGTCACGCTCACTATTACCTTTGTCGGTATTGCCACTAACGCACTGTTGTCCGCTTGTCTCTATATGCAGCTAGCGCACCGCGAAATGCGACCTGCAGCGCCCCCTGCAGACACCAACGCAGGAAAACTCGCCTGGGCCGTTGAGCTTAGCGTGCTGGTATTTGCAGGCCTTCAGGCATGGTGGATTCTGAATAGTTTTGAGATACGCGATAATGTTGCAGTGATTGCCCACCGTGGAAGCTCAATGGTGGCACCTGAAAACACACTGGCCGCCGTCAAGCAGTCTCTCATTGACGGCGCTGATTACGTCGAAATTGATGTTCGTTTAAGCAGCGACAATCAGGTGATGCTTTACCATGACCGCAGTTTGGCACGCTTAACCGGTGATAATCGTGAGTTTGGGGATCTCACCAGAGAAGAGTTGAGCAAATATGATGTGGGCAGTTGGTTCGGCGATGCTTTCCAAAATGAGACCATTCCAGGCTTGGATGAAACACTTGAGGTGGTGCGCGGAAAAGCGGGCTTAATGATTGATATGAAGCCTTTACCCGGTCAGGAGCAGACGCTAGCCGATGCGGTTATTGATGCACTTAATGCAGAAAGCGATTTGCGGTATCGCTGTTGGGCCACACAGCAAAGCGCCTTCGATGGATACACTGCCTGCGGGTTTCCCAACGCGCTTTTAGATATGCGCGTAGCGACGATGTCACCTGCTTTATTAACACACCTGAATAGTCGGGCGCCTGAACTGCGCATCACCCTACTCGCCCAGCTAATCCTGCCTGGGACGTTAAATCGGGGTAATTTTGACGCGCTAGGATTACGCCATAATCGCATTACCGAAGGGGAAATCCGTTTAGCGAGGCTTTATGGCTATGAAATTCACGCCTGGACCGTTAACGACCGGGCAAGGATGTCTACCCTGATAGATCTGGGTGTCGATGCCATCATCACCGACTACCCAGATCGTTTAACGGCGCTTATTCAGGATCGTCGCGAGTTAAGCGACGGTGCGCTGATGCTTGTCAAGCTACGCAACTGGCTCCGCCAATAAAACGCTACTCTCCCATTACCACGCCTTCGCGCCGTGGATCAGCACCGCCAAAGAGTGTGCCATCGTTAAGACGCATAATCGCTTGCAGACCACTGGTTAGCTCGCGCTCGCTCACGGTGTGACCACGTTCACGCAGTGAGTCAATCGTCGCCTCAGCGAAACGGCCCTCTTCGACAAACACACCATCACCCAGGGTAATCGCATGCGGAAGATTCAAGGCTTCCTGCGCATTTAGCCCCCAGTCACGTAACGCGACTAACGTTCTTGCGGTGTAATGAATAATGGCAGCACCACCGGGTGATCCTAAGCTTGCGACCAATTCTCCACTTTCCTGATCAAACACTAACGTGGGGCTCATACTTGACCGTGGTCGTTTGCCTGGTTCAACTCGGTTGGCAACAGGCTCGCCCTCTATTTCAGGCTCAAATGAGAAATCAGTTAACTCGTTATTAAGCAAAAAGCCACCCGCCAGGCCCGTGCCACCATCCGATAAGATGCGCGAGCCAAACGCCTGCTCAATCGTTGTCGTCATCGCCACAGCGTTGCCATCTTCATCAATAATACTGATATGGCTGGTACCGTACTCAGGCTGCTCTGGCTGGCTAGCCCAACTAACCTCCAACTCACCTGGATTACCGGGCTCCGCCGTGTCGCCCATACTCATTTCGTCAATCAGCGCACTGCGCTGCTGAAGATACTGAGGTGCCAACATCAGCTCCCAATCGCCACCGGGTGCGTCCACAAAATCAGGGTCAGCGATGTAACGTCCACGATCAGCAAAGGCTAGCCGAGAAGCTTCCAAAAATTGGTGCAACCATCCGCTGCTTGAAGCGCCATTATCTAACGGTGCTTCAAGTAGCGGCTGCTTATCAAGCATACCCAGTATCTGCATGACGGTGAGATGACCTGATGAGGGCGGTGGAAAGCCACACACTTCCCATTGCTGCCAAGGAGTACAGATCGGCTCACGATCAAGCGCTTCATAGCCACTCATATCATCAAGCGTCAAACTGCCAGGACGCACCGAATGAGTTTGCACCCGTTGTACAAGATCCTCTGCGACAGCACCTTGATAAAAAGCCTCGCTACCGTGCGCCGCTACACGACGAAACACTTCAGCTAACGCCGGATTCTTGAGTGTTTCTCCAACCGCAATGGGTTCGCCGTCAGCATCATAGTAGTATTGGCTTGCCAATGGGTCTTGGCGCAGCAACTCTTCACTGGCAAGGCTAGTATGCAAACGATTGCTGACAGCAAATCCTTCCTCAGCCAAGGTAATCGCTGGCGTAAATAGGTCGGCCCAAGCCAATTGACCATGCTGCGCATGGGCCTTTTCCAGCATCCGCAGCGTGCCAGGTACTCCGACTGAAAGACCACTTGCAACGGCGTCCATAAAGGCTAAAGGCTCGCCATCTTCGATAAATAGCTCACCGCTAACTCCTTGCGGTGCTGTTTCACGACCATCATAGGCGCGCACTTCAGAGCCATCGTAGTGCATCAAAAAAGCACCACCGCCAATCCCACTCGACTGGGGTTCCACCAGGTTCAACACCATTTGCACTGCAATAGCAGCATCAATGGCGTTACCACCGGCTTGAAGGACTTGATAGCCTGCATCAGTTGCTAACGGGTTGGCAGCAGCCACCGCAAAAGATTCAGCCGACCAACCCGGCTTTTCCTCATAACCTGATTCTACTTCAGGTGAAATGGAGGGTGCTTCATAGCTAAACCCCCAACTATACAGCGGCAATACCAGCAAACCTGGCAGCACGTACTTTACCCGTTTTGGGGACATCAGGCGTTCTCCGTGTCTTGTGAAACAACGAAACGATTTACAACAGCAACTTACAAAACAAGCTATAAAAGCAATTTACATAAACGCTTTACAAAAAAGATATGTAAAGCTATCTGAAAAACTCGCTCCAACAAAGGGTAGCTTATAAAAATGACAACGCCCGACACAATGGTCGGGCGCAAATGAAAGGCAAAACAGTCTCGATTACTCGATTTTCTGACCTGCCAGCATAAACCAGGTTTCCAATACCGCATCTGGGTTGAGCGATACTGAATCGATCCCTTGCTCCATCAGCCATTTAGCTAGATCAGGATGATCTGAAGGTCCCTGTCCACAAATACCGACATACTTCCCTTTCGCTTTACAGGCCTGAATTGCCATGGCAAGCAGCTTTTTAACAGCGCCATTTCGCTCATCAAAAAGATGCGCGACAATGCCTGAATCGCGATCTAGCCCAAGTGTTAACTGGGTCAAATCGTTTGAACCAATTGAAAAGCCATCAAAATACTCAAGGAACTCATCAGCCAACAGAGCATTCGCAGGCAGTTCACACATCATAATGACTTTAAGGCCCGCAGGGTCAGCATCACCACCTCGCTTCAACCCATTGGCCGCAAGTAGCTCGACAACCTCGCGTGCTTCATCGGTGGTACGTACAAAGGGAACCATAACTTCGACATTATCGAAGCCCATTTCTTCGCGCACCCGCTTGAGTGCTCGGCACTCCAGTTCAAAACAGGGTCGAAATGCTTCTGAAATGTAGCGCGAGGCACCACGAAAGCCCAACATGGGGTTCTCTTCGCCCGGCTCATAGAGCTTGCCGCCAATCAGGTTTTCGTATTCGTTAGATTTAAAATCCGATAACCGCACAATTACGCGCTGCGGGTGGAATGCCGCTGCCAGCGTTGAAATACCTTCAACCAGCTTATCGACATAAAAGCTGACAGGGTCAGCATAGCCAGCGGTACGCAAATCGATCACCTGGCGTAAATCCGCTGGCAGTGTATCGTACTCTAACAGTGCCTTTGGATGGACGCCGATCATACGGTTAATAATGAACTCTAAGCGTGCTAAACCAATGCCTGCATGGGGTAAGCTGGCAAAACCAAAAGCGCGATCCGGGTTGCCCACGTTCATCATTATTTTGAAGGGTATTTCCGGCATCGCATCGACGCTGGAAATTTTGCAATCAAACTCCAGCAGTCCTTCATAAACATTACCCGTATCACCTTCTGCACAGGAAACGGTGACATCAATGCCTTCCTGCAACTGGGTAGTTGCATCCCCACAGCCCACCACGGCGGGAATACCAAGCTCCCTGGCAATGATAGCTGCGTGGCAGGTACGCCCACCACGGTTGGTGACGATGGCGGAAGCACGCTTCATGATCGGCTCCCAATCGGGGTCGGTCATATCCGTGACCAGAACGTCACCGTCATGGATCTTGTCCATATCGTCAGGACTTAATATGACTTTGACAGCACCACGCCCAATGCGCTGTCCAATCGCCCGACCCGTGATTAGGGTGCGGCCCTTTTCACGCAGCTGGAAGCGCTCAAGCTTGCCGCCCTCCTGCTGTGAAACGACTGTTTCAGGGCGTGCTTGAACGATATAAAGCTCGCCGTCATCACCATCCAGCGCCCACTCAATGTCCATAGGACGCTGATAGTGCTGCTCGATCGTCATGGCTTGGCGAGCAAGATCCATGATCTGTTGATCGTTAAGACAAAAACGACCGCGATCTTTATGGGGCACATCGACCGTATCCACCGATTTGCCAGCACTGGCATCTTTGCCATAAACCATTTTAATCAGCTTTGAGCCTAAATTACGGCGCAATACAGCCGGGCGACCAGCAGCCAGAGTCGGTTTATGGACATAGAACTCATCAGGGTTTACCGCTCCCTGCACGACGGTTTCGCCCAAACCCCAAGAAGCAGTAACGAACACTGCATCTTTAAAGCCTGATTCAGTGTCTAAGGTGAACATTACGCCTGCAGCGCCGGTCTCAGAGCGGACCATTTTCTGTACGCCCGCTGACAAAGCAACATTCTCGTGGGCATAGCCACGATGCACGCGGTAGGAGATAGCGCGATCATTAAACAGCGAGGCGAAAACTTCGTGTACCGCACGCTTAATGTTGTCAAAGCCTTCAATGTTTAGAAAGGTTTCCTGTTGCCCAGCAAAAGAGGCATCAGGTAAGTCTTCGGCAGTGGCGGAACTGCGAACAGCCACTTTAAGCTGAGGATGTTGCTGCTGCAGTTGACCATAAGCATCCCGCAGGGCTGCTTCAAAGCTCGGGGGTAAGGGAGTATCGATAATCCATTGACGAATGTTGCGACCGGCTTCTGCCAAGGCCTTAACATCGTCGACATCCAGTCGATCAAGCGTCGCATTGATGCGTTCGTTAAGTTTTTCATGAGAGAGAAATTCACGGTAGGCATGCGCGGTGGTGGCAAAACCACCCGGCACTGTTACCCCTGCACCTGACAGATTAGAGATCATTTCACCAAGCGAGGCATTTTTACCACCCACGCGTTCGACGTCCGCCATACCTAACTGATCGAACCACAGAATGTACTCTTCCACGTAACCCCCTCGCTCATAAAGATCGACATAGCCAGTAATAGTCACCAAGACTATGGGCCATGGATTATTCATTGAGACACCCTAGCACCGCGCCACTCTATTCGCCATTGGTCTAATAGCGAAGGCAATGGAGGATTTTTACAACACCAGGGCTTTTAAGGCCATTTATGTAGTGAGTGCCACTCTGGAACTCCAGTAAGTTGTGCTGGCTAACCGCTCGGCTCACAATAGCGAGATGAATCAAAGGCACATCACTTACAGGCGGACTTGCTATGACGCGTACGGCTTTTTTTATTTCTGATGGCACCGGGATCACAGCAGAAAGCTTAGGGCGTAGTCTGCTGGCACAGTTCAGCGATGTTGAGATCAATATGCTGACCAAACCTTATATTGATACGGTTGAAAAGGCGCAGGCGTTAGCCGAGATTATTGAAACGACCGCCGACCGCGATGGTCAACGCCCCATCATTATTGACACTATTGTGGACCAGCAAATTCGCAACGTTATTCGCCAAGCCTCGGGCTTCAAAGTCGATATTTTTTCGACGTTTTTAGAGCCTTTAGAGCAAGAGCTTAACACCCACTCCTCTTATAGCGTTGGGCGTACCCATTCGATTGGCAGCGATGATGTCTATATGGATCGTATTCACTCGGTGCATTTTGCGCTGGATAACGATGACGGTGCGCGCACCCATCAATACGATAAAGCCGATATTATACTTGTCGGCGTTTCGCGCTGTGGTAAAACGCCGACATCGCTCTATTTAGCGCTACAGTTTGGTATCCGAGCGGCCAACTACCCGCTAACCGAAGATGATTTAGACGAAGATGGCATGCTTAAGCTACCCAAGGCGCTAGCTCCCCATCGTCACAAGCTGTTCGGACTCACCATTGATGCACGCCGGTTAGCTGCCATTCGCAATGAAAGGCGCCCGAATAGCCGGTACAGCTCAATGGATCAATGCCATCAAGAAGTGGAGCAGGCTGAGTCGCTCTACCGCACCATGCACATACCCTTCATTGACGCGACGCGCTTCTCGGTAGAGGAAATTTCCACACGAATGATTGCAGAGACAGGATTAACGAGACGCTTCTCGCCTCGTTAATGTTTTATTGCCCCGAGGTCACATCCCCTTAGGGGCAAAAATACCCGGCGCATTGCGCCAATAACCTTTGTAATCCATACCAAAACCGAACACATAGCGATCAGCTACTTCCAAACTACAGTAGTCCGCCTTCAAACCAGGTACGGCTTTACGGTTGTGCTGTTTATCCACCAGCACAGCCGTTGTGACACTGGCAGCCTGAGCCTCTTCACAGTAAGCCAAAATCGCCGCCAAGGTAGCGCCCTCGTCCAGAATATCATCGACGATAACCACATGACGACCCGCCATGGGCACCTCTGGCGAGACACGCCAAAAAAGCTCGCCACCGCGCAGCTCATTGCGATAACGGGTAGCGTGTAGATAATCAACTTCTAGCGGAAACCCCAAGCGAGTGAGTAAGTGGCCGGTAGTGATCAAACCGCCGTTCATGACACAGTAAAACACCGGCAGCTTATCGCCTAAATCGCGCGTGATTTCTTCTGCCATGCGATCAAGCGCCCGCTCCACCTCTTGTTGAGAAATTAGGCAGTCAGCGTTATCCATCAGCTCGCGCATAGAATCCAGCGACTCTAACGCTTCTTTATCCAACTTTGACATTTACCAACTCCAGAGCGGTTTAAGGGTAACAATTTTATTAAATCGCAGAATGACTACTTACCCGCCAGCGCTTCTAGCTTAGCGTGAGTGCGCCGCCAGCGGCCTAGCGCGGTAAGTGCGTCTAGATCAGGGCGTGCACGGCTATAGCGGAGCTTGGCGGGACGCTTAGCCTCAATCCCTTTACACGCCTCTATCACTTCAAGTGCGGCTTTCCGGTCATTACACACCAGCAGCATATCGCAGCCTGCGGCTAACGCTGCGCGGGCACGCTCCTGTGGATTCCCTGCTTCATGGGCACCCGCCATACTCAAATCATCAGAAAAAACGCAGCCTTTAAAGCCAAGCGACTCGCGCAACATGCCCAGCCAGCTGGGTGAAAACCCAGCGGGGCGCGAATCAAAGGCGCTATAAATAACGTGGGCGGGCATGACCCCTTCTAGCTGGGAGGCTAAATGCGCAAAGGGCACAAGATCGTGCTGCTTAATGACCTCTAACGGACGATCATCTACCGGCAGAGCAACGTGAGAGTCGGCGGCGACGCCCCCATGTCCTGGGAAGTGTTTACCTACAGCAGCCATACCTGCATCGTGAAGGCCTTGAATAAATGCACTACCCAGCTGGGCCACGTGTTGCGGGTCGCTGCTAAAGCTACGGTCGCCAATAACGCTGGAGATACCACTCTCAACATCGAGCACAGGAGCAAAACTTAAGTCCAGCCCACAAGCAGCCATCTCCATCCCTAGCAACCAGCCAGCATCCTTTGCCAATGCCAAGCCATCTTCATGATTCGCTTCATAACTTTCGCCAATGCGCGCCATTGCAGGAAGCCGGGTCAAGCCTTTTTTAATGCGCTGAACGCGACCACCTTCTTGGTCAACCGCGAGCAGCAAATCGGCGCGCACGCGTCGAATATCACTACACAGTTGGCGAACTTGATAACCATCTTCCACATTACGGGCAAACAAAATAACGCCCCCTACCTCAGGTTCAAGCAATAAGCGCTTTTCTGCGGCAGTCAGTTTTGGGCCTTCAAGGTCGAGCATGACCGGGCCTAACGGTTGAGTCATCTAGATAGGTCCATGAAAAGGGGCGATGATTCTAGACGATCGTCTAGCGGAGTCAAAATCTGGGGAGCTTCAACATGCGTTGCAGTTAATCAAAACTGAGTTAATCAAAACACTGCCGCTCGCCATGCAACCAAACCGGTGTTCCCGGGTTGGCTAAAGAAAAGATATACAGCAGGTCACTGTTGCGTAATCTAATACAGCCGTGGGAAGCGGCCACCCCCATTGGCTGGTCAGGCGGCGTACCATGCAAATAAATATAGCGACGCTGGGAGTCTACCTGCCCACCTCTATTAACCCCTTTCTCTAAACCGCACAACCAGAGAATACGAGTCAAAATCCAATCGCGCGCTGGATGAACATCGGCGAGCTCTGGGGTAAATACTTCACTTGTCCAACGGCGGCCGCGAAACACTGCATTTTCTGGCAGACCTTCGCCGATAGCGGCTCGAACATAGTGCCAACCATGAGGCGTTTTACCACTGCCGTTACGCTCACCAATTCCTGCGGCACCTGAAGAAATAGCACACTCATGCAACACCTTAGGCCCACGCCAACAGCGCAACTGTTGCTGAGTTGTATCAATCTCCAGCCAGATGCTTTCAGTGGGGGGTAGGTCAGCTAGCCTGGGCGTTTGCATGATTTCCTTCTTCTAAAGCAAGTGGTAACGGCGCGTTCATGGCAGCCACCACGACTGGCCGCAGTCGCCTAACTAAATCTCTAACGGAGACTTGTTCATGGTAATCCTTTTCAGCGATGTCGCGCAGTGCATCCAAACCTGAAAGCGTAAAAATCACCGTACCTAACATAAAGTGTAGCCGCCAAAAGCGCTCAGCGTCGGGGAGATCCGGCGTGGCTTTACGTACCAGCTCAGTGAAGCGTGTGAATACGTCACCATACTCTTGTTGAATATGGCGCCTCAAGTGCCCCTGAGCCTGACTGTAGGCAAGGCCTAGCAGGCGCATAAAGACTTTTAAACTGTTGCGCTCGGCGGGCACCGCAAGGACCGTAGTTGCCATGGTTTCAAGCAGGGTTTCAAGCGGAATCACTTGGCCTGTATGGGTCACCTCCAACTCATCAAGTGCGGTATGAAATCGCTGAGTGAAGGGGTCCAAATAGCGCGAAAAAACGGCCTGAATCAATGCTTTTTTAGAGCCAAAATGATAATTCACAGCGGCTAAGTTGACGCGCGCTTTACTAGTGATGTTGCGCAACGAAGTTTCAGCGAAACCTCGCTCTGCAAACAGCACTTCAGCGGTGTCGAGTATACGTGTCACCGTATCAGATTGAGCCATGTCGCTCTCCAGGGAAACGGGTGTTTAAAACATAGCAAAATACTATGCCATAACTCAGATAGGCTCAACGCTTGATTTGTTAATAAAAAAAGCCAAGCAATGCTTAAGAAAAAATATTGTTTCAAACAATTGGTAGAGTTTTAAGCGAGATAAATATCGGTATCGACAAGCCATATACTGGACAGAGGAACATACTGTATACTTAAACACTTATAACTTAGTCGCCATTTAATTTGTTACTGTCTATTCACTATTTATGGAGTCTGGTATGTCGCGTCCGCTAACCGCTCGCCAACAGCATGTATTTGATTTTATCGTTAAGACTATGGGCGAATTTGGCTACCCTCCAACACGTGCTGAGATTGCTAAAGCGCTTGGCTTCCGCTCGCCAAATGCTGCTGAAGAGCACTTGCGTGCTCTAGAACGTAAAGGCGTGATTCGAATTATCCGCAATACGTCGCGCGGTATCCGACTGCCCAACCAAGAGCCGCAGGAAATTATCGACCCGACTGTCGCTGCGCTGCCTGCCAACATCGATTCAATCCCCACGGGCTTACCGGTCATTGGTGAAGTGGCCGCTGGAAGCCCAATCTTGGCCGCCGAGCACATTGATCGCTACTGCCCATTACCACCTGAATACTTCACGCCTAAAGCAGACTACCTACTGCGGGTGCGCGGACTATCCATGAAGGATATCGGCATTTTAGAGGGTGATTTATTGGCAGTTCACCGCACAGAGCGCGTGCGCGATGGGCAAATCGTTGTAGCACGATTGGATGATGAAGTGACGGTTAAGCGCTTTAAACGCCAAGGGCACCAGGTAACACTGTTTGCTGAAAATAATGACTTCGCTCCGATTGAAATTGATCTGCGCTCACAATCTCTTGAGATCGAAGGCGTTGGCGTTGGCGTCATCCGCGGCGGCAATGGCCAAGCGCTCGGCTGAGCTCAGCTAAAAGCAGCCATCTACTGCGTATCGATATAGCGGTGGTCATTAAAAGTGGCCACCCAATCAGGATGGTAAACCAGCAGAATACTCAGCAGCATGCCAGTAATAAAAGCCTCTGACGGCATCAGTAGAGGTAAGAAGCGTGCATATTCCTGCGCTAGAAAGATCGCGTCAGGATCTGTTCCGGCGACAATGATCAGCAAAACTGCAGTAAGCCCACCCCCCAGCGTAGCCAAAGCGGCCCCGAAGAAACCACACGCAAATAGAAAGACCATTAAATTATCTGGCAGGCGGCGGTCTACCAGCCGCCAGACCACACCAATGATCGTCGCTGGCACAACCCCCGTCACCAACACATTCGCCCCTAGTAGCATCCACTCATTGCGGCCGATCATGACCATTGCCACATTGATCACTACATTGCTGATCAAAGCCAAAGGCACCTTGAATATCAGCGTCATTAAGACGGTAAATACCAGATGCAGCGTTAGCCAGTCGACCGCCTGGGCGCGTAACTGCCACATCAGCACCACCGCCAGGGTGGCGCCCAACCAGCGGTGCTGAAGCTCTGTATCGTCAAGTAATGCTTGCCAGGGCTGACGCCAGAGAGCCCAGACCATCACACATAACGAGAGTAGCGTGGTGAGCAGTAGCGCCCAGGGCGCTAATACGCTTTGCGCAAATGACATAGCAGCCTCCCTGGTGAATGAGCATTACGATGGGCTGTTAGCTGAAAACAACCGTTTTGTTGCCGTGAACAATGACGCGATCTTCTAAGTGCCAGCGTAAGCCCCGCGCAAGCACCGCTTTCTCAACATCACGCCCAAAGCGGACTAAATCGGTGGGTGTATGGCAGTGGCTTACCCGGTGAATGTCCTGTTCGATGATAGGACCGGCATCGAGTTCCTCGGTCACGTAGTGGCAGGTTGCACCAATCAGCTTAACCCCACGTTGATAGGCCTGATGGTACGGCTTCGCGCCAGCGAAAGAGGGTAAGAAGCTGTGGTGAATATTAATGACTCTGCCGACATAGCGCTCGCACAACTCAGGCGGAAGAATTTGCATATAGCGCGCCAGCACGATGCAATCGGCGCGAGCAGCGTCTATTTCAGCCTGAACCTGGGCAAATGATACCTGCTTATTGTCAGGGTCGACCGGCACATGGTGATAAGGGATACCGTACCACTCGGTTAACGAACGCATATCATCATGGTTGGAAATAACGCTGACAATATCGCAATCCAGCTCTCCTGCCTGCCACCGGTAAAGCAGATCAACCAAACAGTGTGACTCCCGCGACACCATTAGCACAACACGGCGACGCTTCTGTGTATCTACCAGCGACCACTGCATATTGAATTCGCTGGCCACTGGCTCAAACGCAGCCCTCAGCGCTTCCACCGACATACCCACTGAATCCGCTAAAATTTCGTAGCGCATAAAAAAGCAGCCGGTTTCGAGATCGGAGTGCTGACTTGCTTCAGTGATAGAGCCGCCCTGCTGAGCAATAAAACTTGAGACACTTGCAACGATACCTACCCGGTCAGGACAGGAAACAACTAAACGATAATAATGGGACATGTGAGCTACTCTTGACCTATTTCAACCCGACTGATTAGCAAGCCAGTCTCATAATTCCACGACTATGGATGTGAGACTGGGGTGCATAGTGTATCGGAAGGCCCTGGATGATTGTTAGCCGCCCCTGCCTTCCCGTATAGTTAAGGCATTACTTTTTAGGCTTTTCATAACTGATGCATTCACCACGCGTTCAAATTCGTCCCCGTCGTCGTCCCCCGCTGCGCTTACTGCCGCTGGGGGGATGCGGTGAAATTGGAATGAATCTAACGCTCTACGGCTATGATGACCACTGGATTGCCGTTGACTGCGGCATGATGATTCGCCAGGATCTTCCTAACTCGCCGCTCCAGGTGCCTAATCTTGATACCCCAAAAGCATTAGGCATTACTCCTAAAGCGCTGTTTATCACCCATGGACATGAAGATCATATTGGCGCGGTGGCTTGGCTGTGGCCAATGTGGAACTGCCCCATTTATGCCACCCCCCTTGCGGCGGGCCTTTTAAGGTTAAAATTTGCCGAGCATGGCCTTAGCAGTGCGGCTATTCAGGTGATTGAGCCTGGCGAAGCACTTGAAAGCGGTCCATTCACGTTACGCTACCTACTCTTAACCCACTCCATTCCAGAAAGCTGCGCACTGGTAATGATGGCAGGCGGTTACCGCGTTTTACACACCGGCGACTGGAAGCTCGACCCTGAGCCGCTTATTGGTACGCCGATGAGCGCTACACAGTTTAGAGCTCTGGCGCCCATCGATTTAGTCGTCGGCGACTCGACCAACGCTCCGATGCCCGGCCACTCAGGCAGTGAGGGAGACGTGGCCAAAGCATTAGCCAAAACCATCGCTAACTGCCAAGGCCGCGTGGTGGTCTCTTGCTTCGCCAGCAACTTGGCGCGGGTGCTTGCCATAGGCCGCGCAGCGCAAAAATGCGGTCGCCGGATCAGCTTAATGGGCCGCTCAATGGAGCGGATGGTCAGCGTGGCGCGCGGGCTTGACTATATGGATGATTTACCACCGCTGGTGCCCAATCATGATCTAGGCTACCTGCCAGCTGATGAGGTGGTGATTATCGCCACTGGCAGCCAGGGAGAGCCCCGCGCGGCATTGCAACGCCTCGCTCAGGGACGCCACCCATTTATCGAACTGCAGCCCGGTGACAACGTCATTTTTTCAGCTAAAGCGATTCCTGGTAACGAACGACCTATTGAGCAATTAAAAAAACGCTTAGCTCACTTAGGCGTGCGCCTTTATGATGAATTCACAAATCCTGAGTTACATGCCACTGGCCACCCTGCTCAGGAAGAATTAATCAAACTTTACCAGTGGATTAAGCCTACTCACCTAATGCCCGTCCATGGTGAGGCGCGGCATCAGCAAGCCCATCAGGAAATCGCCCAGCGGCTGGGTATCAGTGCCCCGCTAGCACCGGTCAACGGCGATTTAATTTGCTTTGATAGTCATGGTTTGCGCTGTGAGGCGCGCTACCCGCAGCCGCCCTGTATCGTCAGCCAGAACAGCGTTGTACTGCACCCTGGGCTTGAAAGCACTGCGACTCATATGGCACGCCGAGGTAGCTTATATTTAGCCCTGCCGGTAACCGCAAGCGCCACAGGCTGGACCCGGATTGGACGCCTGATGCTCGATGCATCTGGTGCCAGCCCGCTTGACGAAGATAGCTTTAGCAATTGGCTTGATGATCAGCTTGATGCGATTACCGCTGATACGTTAGCCGATTTACGTCAAGCGCTACAGCCACGGCTCATCCACTGGCTGGCTGATCACATGCAGCACCTGCCGGAAGTACACTTACAAATCATGGCCGCAGAAATGCCGGAGCCTGCTTCTTATGAAAGCGCGGCTAACAGGTAACCCCGCATCATGACGAGTAACGCAGCGACTCGGCAATCTTAATTCCAACGCGCTGCATCTTTTTGATCGGAGTGACGCTCTTTAACCCAGTACTCACCTTGGGTGGAGTGCTCTTTCTTCCAAAAAGGCGCCCGGGTTTTTAGAAAATCCATAATAAAATCACAGGCTTCAAATGCTTCTCGGCGATGGGCGCTGGCGACTAAAACTCGCACAATGGGATCACCCGGTGCCAAGTAACCTACCCGATGAATAATACGCACTGCCTGAAGCGACCAACGCTGCCAGGCCTGTTCGCCAATATCGATCAGCGTTGATTCCGTCATTCCGGGGTAGTGCTCCAAGGTTAACCCCGTCACATCAGGCGTTTCGTTGAAATCACGCACTAATCCGGTAAAGCTAACCACTGCGCCTATATCGCTGCGCCCTGCTAGTGCATCGTCATAACCGTAGGCCATGGCGAAAGGCGCTGCTTGAATTACGACCTTGATATCCAGCTTAATTTCCACCTTAGCCCCCCGTAACCGGCGGGAAGAAGGCCACTTCGTCATCGTCGGTCACTAATGCGTCGTCGTTTGCCATAACTTGATTAATAGCGCATAGCGTACGCTGGTCGGTTAACACGCTAAAACGCACATCACGCTGAACAAGTGCTGACTTTAAACCACTAATATCCCGGCTAGTCAGATCATCCAACTCAACTACCGCCTCGCTTTCACCCACCCTTTCGCGAAGCTCAGCCAAAAACTTTACCCGTACGCAGGGTGGCGAGAAGCGCTCACCTACACTGACCTCTCCCGACACTCCATCACCGGTCACAATGGGCGTCTGCACATTAGTGCGCTGATAGTCGCCGCGCTGTCCACCCTGCTTACTGTCGAGCTGAATAGCCTCGATACACATATTTTTGTCGACCGCTTTACACATATCATAAAGGGTCAAACACGCCACCGAAACAGCCGTTAGTGCCTCCATTTCAACGCCAGTACGACCATTCAAACGGCATAACGCGGTCACATTGACACACGAATCAGCAAGATTAACTTCAAACTCTACCGACACTTTGGATAGCGCCAAAGAGTGGCAAAGCGGGATTAACTCATGAGTACGTTTGGCCGCCTGAATGCCGGCGATACGCGCTGTCGCAAGCACATCACCCTTGGGTAACTCTCCGCTGGTAAGTAATTTCAGCGTTTCTGGCTGCATTACAATGCGCCCCGAAGCTACTGCTTCGCGGCGGGTTTCTTGTTTATCGCCAACATCCACCATATTGGCTTCGCCAAGGGCGTTGAGGTGGGTTAGATGCATATTGGTCACCTTTCCTTATTAAAAGCCAACGTACTTGACGCCAAAGCGTTATCGTTCACATTTACCCAAGCCACTATCCAGCGCGCAATCGCCTCACTATCGTCAAGGTTTAACTGCGCCACAGAAGCGGCTAATTGGACGGGTGCAGGAGCACTTAGCGCCACCGCCTTAACCCATGGGCCGGTCAAAATAGCGTCATCCCCAATACCCTCTCGGTAGAGCACCAGCTTGGGTATAGGCCAAGCTTTGAAGCCTTCGACAATCACCAAATCGGGTTGGTGCAATGCCATCATAGCAATCAACTGGGCTAAATCAGGCTCCGCTTGGCCAGGGGTTTCCTGCATCAAAGCAAACCGCTCTCTGGAGGCAATCAGCATCGGGGCCGCCCCGGCACGGCGCAGTTTATAGCTATCTTTGCCAGGCTGGTCGACCTCAAAAGAGTGGTGTGCATGCTTAATCACGGCCACTCTTAAACCATGCTCGCCAAGTAGTGGTAGCAGTTTCTCTAAAAGCGTCGTTTTACCCGTCCCGCTCCAGGCAGCAATGCCCAATACCGGAAAAGATGCGCTCAGTTCGTCAGCCATACCGCCGCCACTCCTGTTTACCACTTTCGGTACTTATTTCGCGTGAGAATGCCACCTTACTCCCCCTCTTGCTCCCGGGGTAATAGCCAGTTCAACGCAATACCCACCAGCGCCGCCAAGCTCACGCCTTGCAGGGTAAATTGGCCACCCCCAAACTGCATGCCGCCAATACCAAACACCAGAATCAGTGAAACCACGACCAGATTACGCGGTGCCGTCAGCGATTGCCCTGCACGCACCAGGGTGTTCATACCCACAACGGCAATGGAGCCAAATAGCAGTGTCATAATGCCACCCATTACCGGACCGGGTATGGTTTGTAACAGTGCGCCCAGCTTAGAAACAAACGCCAGCACAATCGCCAGAACGGCGGCGACAACCATATATTTGGGATTGAACGCACGTGTCAGCGTTACCGCCCCCGTCACTTCCGAGTAGGTCGTATTGGGCGGACCACCAAACAGAGCGGCTACGGTAGTGGCTAAACCATCGCCTAACAGGGTGCGGTGGAGGCCGGGTTTTTCGAGATAGTTTTTACGCGTCACCGAGCCAATGGCGACCATATCACCAATATGCTCTACCGCCGGGGCAATCGCGACTGGAATCATAAACAGGATCGCAGCCCAGTGAAAACTTGGTGCCGTAAAGCTTGGTACGGAGAACCAGGCAGCCTCACGCACAGGGGTAAAATCGACGACCCCCATTAGCAGCGCCAATACATAACCCGTGGTAATACCGCCAATAATCGGCACCAGACGTAGCAGGCCACGACCAAACACCGCCAGCAGCAGCGTTACCAGCAAACTGGTCATGGATAAGAAAATAGCCGCGCCGTAACCAATATTATCGCTGGTTTCACCGGTCGCCATACTCACCGCAACCGGTGCCAGCGCCAGGCCAATCACCATTATCACCGGGCCCACTACCACCGCAGGCAGTAAACGGTGTAACCAAGCGGTGCCCTTAAGACGAACGGCCTGGGAGATGGCGACATACACCAGCCCCGCCGCCATCAGCCCACCCATGGTGGCTGATATACCGAAACTCGCTACAGAGCCCTGAATAGGCGCAATAAAGGCAAACGATGAGGCCAAAAAAACCGGTACGCTTTGTTTAGTCACCGCATGAAAAATCAGCGTGCCAGCTCCAGCAGTAAACAGCGCAACGCTCGGGTCAAGGCCGGTCAGCAGAGGGACCAATACCAGCGCGCCAAACGCTACAAATAGCATTTGCGCGCCGGTTAGCAGTACTTTCGGCCATGGTTCAGCGTTACTGACAGCTTCGCTCATTAGAGAACTCCTGGAGTTTGAGAGTTAAAAGGGCAAAAAAATGCCCCTAACGCAAAGCGCAAGGGGCAATATTAGGAAGGACGCTTAGCGTGTTCCAAAAATCTTATCACCAGCGTCACCCAACCCGGGGACGATATAGCCATTTTCATCGAGTCGGTCATCTACTGACGCCGTGTAAATTTCAATATCAGGATAAGCTTCTTGCACCCGTTTAATCCCTTCAGGGGCGGCTACTAAAACAATCACTTTCATATGCTCACAGCCACGCTCACGCAGCATATCTAGCGTTGCCACCATCGAGCCACCTGTCGCAAGCATTGGATCAATGACAATCGCCATCCGCTCTTCGATATCGTTGGCAAATTTGGCAAAATAGGGCACCGGCTGAAGCGTTTCTTCATCACGATAAAGGCCTACCACACTCACCCGTGCACTCGGGATTAAATCCGTTACGCCTTCCAGCATGCCAAGGCCTGCACGCAAAATCGGCACGACGGTAACCTTTTTACCCTTTAAGCGACGTGTCGCAATCGGCTCACCGTTCCATCCCTGAATTTCATGGTCTTCCAACTCCAGTCCCTTGGTCGCTTCGTAGGTCAGCAGTTTGGCGACTTCGCCTGCCAGTTCACGAAAGCTCTTAGTGCTCAGATCAGCTTCGCGCATCAGACCCAGCTTATGTTGAACAAGCGGATGGTTAATGGCGTAAACACTCATGGGACTTCCTCACTGCAGGGGATTCAGTATGGCAACCAAGGTTGCGCATCAGCTAAGCACAAAATTGCGCACATTCTACCCGCAACCCCTTACGAGGTTAAGCGGTTTCAGGTAATTGCCACTCAATCGGTTTTCGGCCTTGCGCTTGTAGAAATTGATTTGCTTGAGAAAAATGCCGCGTACCAAAAAAACCGCGGTGTGCAGACAGCGGTGACGGGTGCGGCGCTTCAAGTATCAAATGGCGCGTCTGGTCAATCAGCGCTCTCTTTTGCCGGGCATGGCTTCCCCAAAGCAAAAACACACAGGGAGGCGCATGTTGGCTGACGGTTTCGATAGCACGATCGGTAAACGGCTCCCACCCCTTGCCGCGGTGAGACGCCGCATTGCCCTGCTCCACGGTAAGCGATGTATTTAACAACAGCACGCCCTGCTTAGCCCACGCTTCCAGATGCCCGTGACGGACTGGGGTAAAGCCTACATCGGTGGCCAACTCTTTATAAATGTTAACCAGCGAAGGCGGCACGGGCACGCCCGGTTGTACCGAAAAACACAGGCCATGTGCCTGATTTGGGCCGTGGTAAGGATCCTGTCCTAAAATTACCACTTTCACTTCACTCAACGGTGTCAGCTCAAAAGCGCGAAACCACTGTGATGAATGGGGGAAAATAATTTTCTTAGCGGCTTTTTGCTGGGCTAGAAATGCTTTTAACGCCAGCATATAGTCAGCCTGAAACTCATCACCCAGCCACTGGTGCCAGTCATCGGGAAGTGGATTGGCCATGACTACCTCTTCATTTGATCAACAAGCGGCTCAACGTACGCAACGCCCATATCCCAGGGGAACTGAATCCAGCACTGTTGAGCCACTTCTGTCAGGTATTGATCCACCAGTGGACGACCATCTGGCTTGGCGTAAATAGTCACAAAGTGGGCTTTTGGCAGCATTTTACGCACGGCACGTGCGGTTTTGCCGGTGTCCACCAAGTCATCGACCAGCAGCCAGCCATCGCCATCGTGATCAACGCCCTTCATGATATTCAGGCCGCCTTGATCCATGTGGTCATAGCTTTTAATACATACTGTATCGATGAGGCGAATATCCAACTCCCGGGCAATAAGCGCAGCTGGGATTAAGCCACCACGGGTAATCGCCACAATGCCTTTAAAGTCACGCTCAATCATCTGGTGACATAGGGTGCGCACATCGCGATGTAACTGATCCCAAGAGACAGTGAAGTGCTGATGGTAACGGTCGCTGCTCATGGAGAATTACTCGTCTTCGTTGAAAGAACAAACTGCGAATACGCTGTAACCAGCGTCGCGAATCTTCTGTGAACCACCCAGCTCAGGTAGATCAATAATGGTGGCGGTTTCAACTACATGACCACCGCTTCGCTGAATGAGATTAGCTGCGGCTAGCATAGTGCCACCCGTCGCTATCAGGTCGTCCATGAGCAGAATTCGATCATCTTTCTGAAAAGCGTCGGAGTGGAGCTCAACTTCTGAATGCCCATACTCAAGCGTGTAGGTCTCACTGATCGTTTTAAACGGCAATTTACCTTTCTTACGCACCGGCACAAAACTGCACCCCAACTCATACGCCAGCGGCGCGCCGATAATGAAACCACGCGCATCAATCGCCGCGATGGCATCTAGGTCCATCTCCTGGTAGCGGTGCACGAAGCTATCGATCAGCTTGCGAAAGGCAGCGCTATTTTGTAGCAATGGAGTAATGTCTCGAAAATTCACTCCCTGCTCAGGCCAATCGGGAACCGTGCGAATAACGGACTTAATGTAGTCGCCGTAGATGCTCATCGCGTCTCTCATTGAGTAAAAAAGTGGTAAGGGCCTATCACCCTAGGAATAGATATCTTGCCGCAAACAGCAGCGCTAATACGATGACCGCTGGGTTCAAGTCACTGAAACGCCCCGAAAGCGTTTTAATCGCCACATAGCTAATAAAGCCAAGCGCGATTCCTTCGGCAATTGAAAATGTTAGTGGCATCGCCAAGGCAGCAATCAGTACGGGCGCTGCGTCTGTTGGGTCTTCCCAGTTCGCATGGGCTAAGCTGCCCGCCATCAATACGGCGACATATAGCAATGCACCCGCCGTAGCGTAGGCCGGGATAGAACCCGCTAACGGCGCAAAGAACAAGCTAATAAGGAACATACCAGCCACTACCACCGCCGTTAAACCGGTACGCCCACCGGATGCAATACCCGCCGTTGATTCAATATAGCTGGTCGTGGTGGAGGTACCCAATGCTGCACCCGCCATAGAAGCAGTACTATCGGCCATCATAGCGCGACCAATGCGCGGTAACTTGCCATCTTTATCCAGCAGCTTACCCCGATGAGCCACACCCACCAGCGTGCCGGACGTGTCGAACAAGTCAACGAATAGAAAGGCAAAAATCACGCTGAGCATGGCCACATCAAGCGCGCCCATCAAATCCATCGCCATAAAGGTAGGCGCAATCGACGGGGGCATCGACATAAGGCCGCCGTACTCGTTATGACCTAGCACCATGGCAAGGACGGTAACGCCTAAAATACCGATCATTACCGCACCGGTGACTTTAAGATAAGCCAGTGCTGTGATCACAAAGAAACCCAGCAGTGCGTAGATAGCTGGAGGCTGGGAAAGATCGCCCAAAGAGACATAAGTTGCAGGATTAGCAACGACGATGCCAGCGTTTTTCAGCGCGATCATCGCCAAAAAAAGGCCGATACCCGCAGCAATGCCTAAACGTAGCGACATGGGAATCGCATTAATGATCCATTCACGAATTTTGAAGATGCTTAATGCAAAGAACGTTAGGCCGGAGAAGAAGACCGCACCCAAGGCCGCTTCCCAGGTATACCCCATTCCCAGCACAACGCCATAGGTAAAAAAGGCGTTTAGTCCCATGCCAGGCGCCTGAGCAATGGGATAATTGGCCCACAAACCCATTATTAAACAACCAATCGCTGCGGCTAAACAGGTCGCCACAAATACGGCGCCGTAATCCATGCCCGCTTCAGAAAGAATGCTAGGGTTAACAAAAATGATGTAGGCCATCGTCAGGAACGTGGTAACCCCGGCGATAACTTCTGTTTTGATGTTGGTCTTGTGCTCGGTGAGCTTGAAATAGTTATCCAGAAGTTTCATGAAGCTTATTATCCTTCGTGCTAATGCCGCATTCGCAGGCGATCTGGTACCGAGAAAAGCCGCACATATTACCTAAAGCCTCACTGTGTTGCGAGCGCCTCAGCATGACGGCTAATGAAAGCGGGAGTAGTCCCGCAGCTTAATGCCAAGCAATCTTTAGGCCATGACCTAACCGATCGGTCAATCAATAAGCAAAAAGAACCCATTATTAGCGTTATTGGGCCTTAATGTGCTGGGGCCCTTTAGCTATTCCCTCTTTGCTGGGACAGTACACGCTCTACCGTTTCAACAATCACCTGGGTCTGGGGATCAATTTCGATATTGACGAAATCTCCAGGTGCTCGGTCTTTAAGCGTGGTGCGAGAGAGCGTTTCCGGAATCAAATTGACACTAAATTCAATGTTGCCGCTTTCTGCTTGGCGCACATCACCAATCGTCAAACTAATCCCGTCTACACCAATATAGCCCTTTTCGAACACAAACCTACCTAGCCTTTCCGGTAAGGTAAACCACAGCCGACGGTTATTCGGCGCCTCTTCAATTGAAGCCACCTCAGCCATAGAAATAATATGGCCTGACATGGAATGCCCACCGATCTCATCACCAAAACGCGCCGCACGCTCTATATTGACGTACTGCCCGGGCTGTATTGCACCAAGATTGGTCAAACGTAGCGTTTCACGCATTAAATCAAAGCTAACATTATCGTCTTCAATCGCTGTCACGGTTAAGCAAACGCCGTTATGCGCCACCGATGCACCCAGTTCAAGCCCTACTCGCATCGAAGGCGGCAGTTCAATAACATGCACACGAAACGCTTCTAACTCACGCACAGCCACGACTTTAGCCACACCTTGCACAATGCCGGTAAACATATCGCCCTTTCCCCTTAAATCGAAATATTGACTAAACTCTATTCGGCAAGCTTACTACTGGTGCCTCAAAATTGTGCAGTGATCTTGGTAATAATTGACATGCCTACCGCCTATCTTTAGACTTTCGCCGCAATTGAAGTGACGCCGATTTGTACCCATATTGCGGGCGTCCACCGGACCACAGGCCTGGTGAAGTGCAGCTAAAAGGGTGTGTCCAGCGTTGATGGCCACCCATAAGGGTGGCTTTTTTTATTCCCCTTTCGCATGCTACCCCGCACTCCGTCTTCGGCCTACCGTTAAGGCAGACGCCATGATTGAACTTAGCAACGTCAGTAAAACCTATTTCAGCAACAACAAGGGTAGCGGCACCCATGCCGTCCATGCACTTAAAAATGCCAATCTCACGGTTCCGAAAGGCACCATTCACGGCGTCATTGGGCTTTCAGGCGCCGGTAAATCCACGCTAATTCGCTGCGTTAATTTGCTTGAGCGCCCAACCAGCGGCAGCGTTATTGTCGATGGCCAAGAGATGACGCGCTTAAGCAACGCAGCACTCAACCGGGCGCGCCATCGGATTGGCATGATCTTTCAGCACTTCAACCTGCTGACCACCCGCAACGTATTCGACAACGTTGCATTGCCTCTTGAGTTAATGGGGCAAAAGCGCAACGTCATCCGCGAGCGTGTCATTCCGCTGCTGGAAATGGTTGGCCTGGCAGATAAAGCCAACCAATACCCCGCCCAGCTATCCGGCGGCCAAAAGCAGCGGGTGGCGATAGCCCGCGCGCTGGCCAGCAAACCCCAGGTGCTGCTGTGCGACGAAGCGACCTCAGCGTTGGATCCGCAAACCACCAGCTCAATTTTAGAGCTGCTGAGAGATATTAACCACCAACTGGGTATTACCATCTTATTGATCACCCATGAGATGGAGGTGGTTAAATCTATTTGCCACCGGGTCAGCCTAATCTCTGATGGTGAGCTTGTGGAAGATTCGGAAGTGGGCGACTTCTTTACCGCTCCGCGCACTCAGCTGGGGCGTGAATTCCTCAACGACTTCCTGCAGTTAACACCGCCCAAGGAGCTGCTTGAAAGGCTCTCCGACATGCCGGGTGTCGATACGCATCCCGTGGTGCGACTAACGTTCTCGGGTGATGCGGTCTCAACACCGCTCATTTCACGTCTGGCCCGTGAGTGCAGTGTCGATGTCAGCATCCTTCAAGCCAAGGTAGAGTCCATTCAGGATCGCACCTTAGGGCTTATGATCGCTGAATTACTGGGTACGCCCGATCAAACCCAGCAAGCCATGACCTATCTTGAATCGCATCAATTACAGGTGGAGGTACTCGGCCATGTCCAGCGCAATGTTTGATCTTATTTTACAGGCTACGCTGGATACTCTTTATATGGTGGCGGTATCCGGGGTTATTTCCACGCTAGTCGGCCTGCCGCTTGGGGTGCTGCTCTACGTTACCCGCCCACGCCAAATTCTAGCGAAGCCAGTACTGAATCAAGCGCTTAGCATCATTACCAACATTGGTCGCTCGATACCGTTTATTATTTTGATGGTAGCCATCATTCCGTTCACCCGCATGCTAGTGGGCACATCGATCGGCATTAATGCAGCGTCGGTGCCACTGACCATCGCCGCCATACCTTTTGTTGCTAGGTTAGTTGAAGGTGCGCTTAACGAGCTCTCGCCTGGCTTAATTGAGGCCGCTCAAGCGATGGGCGCTACCCCCTGGCAAATTATCTGCAAAGTCCTTATTCCCGAAGCTCGCGGCGGTATTATGACGGGATTAACTATTACCGTGGTCACGCTGGTTAGCTACTCTGCCATGGCCGGCGCCGTAGGCGGCGGCGGCTTGGGCGATTTAGGCATTCGCTACGGCTATAACCGTTTTAACCCGACCATTATGCTGATTACCGTCGTAATTCTGGTGGTTATGGTTCAAGGGTTTCAGAGTTTGGGCGACTACTTGGTTCGCAAGAGTGACCGCAAATAGCACTTTTTAGTACTAGCGATCAGATATAACCAAAACGCATTAGATTTCTGTTTTTTATTACCGTATTATTATCTCATTCATGAACAACGCCACTGGAGAGTATCCATGCAAAAATTAATTATCGGTAGCCTGACGGCCCTTGCCCTAGCGGTTAACGTTGCTAACGCAGAAACGCGCAGCATTAAAATGGGCACCGTCGCAGGACCTGAAACGGAAGTGATGGAAGTTGCTGCACGCATTGCCAAAGAAGAATTCGACCTTGATGTCGAAATCATCGAATTCACTGATTACGTGACTCCCAATGCCGCCCTGGCAGATGGCAGCTTAGATGCCAATGCCTACCAGCATGAGCCCTACCTGCAGTCGATGGTAAATGACCGTGGCTATGACTTGGCTATTGCGGGTTACACCTTCGTTTATCCGATCGGTGCCTACTCTGAAAAGTATGACAGTATCGACGATCTGCCAGACGGTGCCCAAATTGCGCTGCCCAACGACCCTTCCAATGAAGGCCGCGCGCTGATCTTGATGCACAACGAAGGCTTGATTACGCTGAATGACCCGACATTCCTTGAAGCAACACCGATTGATATCGCGGAGAATCCACGCAACTTCCGCTTCCGCGAAATCGAAGCTGCACAGCTGCCCCGCGTTCTTCCCGATGTCGATATGGCGTTCATTAACAATACCTTTGCCCAGCCAGCTGGTTTAAGCCTGGACGACGCCTTGATCAAAGAGGGGCCTGAGTCGCCTTACGTCAATCTGATCGCCGTGCGTGGCGGTGATGAAGACCGTGAAGAGATCCGCCAACTGATCGATGCTTATCAGCGTGATGAAGTCATTGAAAAAGCGGAAGAGCTGTTTAAAGGCGCAGCGGTGCCAGGCTGGGTTGAGTAACACTTAGTCAGCCGTAACACAGTTAAGTAACAACGTTGTCATAAACCAATCAGGCCGGCGCTCATAAAGCGTCGGCCTGTTGCGCTGTATAGATGAGGAAGTATATGCAAGCTACTGTCGACTACTCGCTACTTAACCGCCAGCTCGAAGCACTGCTCGACACCCGCGACTGGCTTACCAATAGCGCTCAGACCTGTGCATTTATTCAACAACAGCTTAGCGACCTTAACTGGGTGGGCTTTTATTTGCAGCGCCAGCCCAACATTCTGGGCTTAGGCCCCTTCCAAGGCCTGCCCGCTTGTCACCCTATCCCTTTTAGCAAAGGTGTCTGCGGTGCCGCTGCTCGTGAACAAAAGACGCAGCGAGTGGATGATGTTCACGCGGTCGCTGACCACATTGCCTGCGACGCGAAATCCAACTCAGAACTAGTGGTTCCTATTGTTATTGATGGCCGAGTATGGGGCGTACTCGACTTGGATAGCCCCCTGCATGGGCGCTTCAGCGAGCAGGATCAAGCCGGTATTGAAGCCTTGGTTGCCACCTTCGTACGTCAAACCGATTTGCCCGAACTAACTGCCACCGCTTAGCGCACATATAAAAACACCCCATGCCAAGGCACGGGGTGTTTTCAATACAGCTGGTAGGACCAGGCGGATTTGAACCGCCGACCTCCACGATGTCAACGTGGCGCTCTAACCAACTGAGCTATGGTCCTATCTTAACTAAGAGCTACTTATTAAGAGCCAATGCGCAGAATATTAAGCGCAAGCGTGCCAAGCAACGGATGCGAATTTTACCCACTTGCCACTGAATTGCAAGCTATTTCCTTTCGTCATCAATATCCCGGTACGCTGTTCAATACACTGCAGAACATCAAAATCAACAGACAAATGGACACTCGTCTCACTATAGGACTAGTCTAAGCGCTCGATAATATGGATAACATAAATTAAGGGGGTAAACCGTGCTTGGTCCTTTGCTAGGAAGCATAGCCATCGCGTTATTAATAGCCACCTCAGTGGCACGCATCGAAGTCCACTGGTGGTGGATTCGGTGCTTTGAATTTCCCCGCTTGCAAATCGCATCACTGGCATTAGTCACCGCTGTATTGACGGTTTTTTTTGTTAATGACAGCCAATGGTATTGGGTAGCACTCATTGCATCCGCCATTACCTTAGTTATCCAGGCCAATTACATTTTACCCTGGACACGAATTTGGCCGGTGCAAGTGATAGCCGCTGAAACCCCCGATGACGAACACACAGTGACCCTGCTGATCGCCAACGTACTAATGCCAAACCACCGGACTGAAAAGCTAATCGAGATGATTAAGCACTATCAGCCTGACATTGTACTGACCCTTGAATCGGATCAGTGGTGGCAAGACCAGCTAGATCCAGTTCTCGCCGAAAACTGGCCACACAGCGTTAAAGTCCCGCTCGATAATCTATACGGAATGCACCTTTATTCACGCCTTGCTCTCGAGAACACTTCTGTCGAGTGGCTAATTCAAGATGACATTCCTTCTATTCACACAAATATCACACTCGACAGCGGCGAGAGTATTCGCCTATACGCAGTACACCCGCGCCCTCCCGCGCCAAGTGAAAGCGAAAAATCGCTTTGGCGCGATGCTGAACTACTGCTGATAGGTAAAAAGATCCATGAAGACCCCAAGCCTACACTGGTGGCCGGAGATCTGAATGATGTGGCATGGTCGCGCACAACACGGCTTTTTTGTCGCGTGGGAGGAATGCTAGACCCACGCCGAGGTCGCGGCATGTTCAGTACCTTCCATGCCAAATACCCCATGCTGCGCTGGCCTTTAGATCACATCTTTGTGACAGACCATTTCACGCTGGTTAGCATGCAGCGCTTAGATGCGTTTGGCTCAGATCATTTTCCTATTTTAGCAACACTGTGTTATCGCCCCTCGCGCAAAGATGAAAATGAAGCGCCTGAAGCAAGTGCCGAGGAGCGCCAAGAAGCTAGTGAAACGATCCAAGAAGGAAAAACCGAAAAGCAAGAGACCTGAGCCACAACATCTTCATAGAGGCCAATGCAGCACCCGCTTACTCAGGAATTCCCCCTTGGGTGAGCGCCTTCGGATCAAGTAATCGTTCTAAGGTTTCTCTATCAAGATCAGTTTTCTCTTCTGCCACATCAATGATGGGACGTCCCGCCTGATAAGCTTCTTTCGCAATGGTGGCAGCGGCATTATAGCCAATCTCCCCGTTTAGAGCGGTGACCAAAATCGGGTTGCGCGCTAGCGGGCCCGTCACATTATCTTCACGCACCTTGAATGTGGCGATGGCACGGTCAGCAAGGAGGCGCGCGGTATTACTCATTAAGCTAATGGATGTCAGCAAATTGGAAGCCACAAGCGGCAACATGACATTTAATTGGAAATTACCACTTTGCCCCGCCACGGTAATGGCGGTATCCAAGCCGATCACTTGGGCGGCTGCCTGAGCGGCTGACTCAGGAATCACCGGATTCACCTTACCCGGCATAATGGAACTACCGGGCTGCAAAGCCTCCAGCTCAATTTCACCCAACCCGGCCAGTGGCCCAGAGTTCATCCAGCGCAGATCATTGGCAATTTTCATAACCACGCACGCCAAGCCTTTCAACTGCCCGGACAGCTCCACGGCCGCATCTTGTGAAGAGAGACTAGCGAAAAAACTGTCGTTAGGGGTAAACAACAACCCGGTTTGTTCGCTTAACTCCTGAGCGACCAGCTCAGCAAACCCCACTGGCGCATTGATACCGGTTCCTACCGCTGTGCCACCCTGAGCTATGCGGCAAAGCCTTTGCATGGCGCTATCAAAACGCTCTAGCGCCTGGCCTACTTGGCTCGACCAGGCCCCCAGCTCTTGATCCATACGCAGTGGCATAGCGTCCATCAAGTGAGTGCGGCCGGTTTTCACAATGTGGCTTAACTCACCGGCACGCTGATCAATGGTATCGCGCAGGTGTACCAGCGCTGGCCGCAGCGACTCATGTACCGCAATGGCTGCGGAAAGATGAATAGCCGTCGGAATAACATCATTACTCGACTGACCCATATTCACATGATCATTTGGGGTTACCTCAATGCCCTCACGACTAGCAAGTGTTGCGAGTACCTCATTGACGTTCATATTGGTCGAAGTGCCCGACCCGGTTTGAAACACATCAATGGGAAATTGCTGATCGTGTTTGCCGGTTAGTACCTCGCGAGCAGCCTTCTGAATTGCTTCGGCTCGGGCTTCATCAAGCCCACCTAATGATTGATTGGCGCGTGCTGCCGCAAGCTTAATTCGGGCAACTGCGTGAATAAAGGCGGTCGGCATAGGTGAATGCGAAACTGGAAAGTTGTTAATCGCCCGCTGAGTCTGAGCGCCATAAAGCGCATCGGCAGGCACTTCCAGTTCGCCCATGCTGTCGCGTTCTATACGTGTTGCCATTGCACGTCCTCCTTTGATTAAAATAATTCCGGCTGTTTACTCTGAGCCATTAGCCTATATATCGTTCGCTTCAAACATTAATGATCTGCATTACAACGCATTAAGATCAAATGTTGCACTGCACAAAAACATTTGCTATGCTGCACCGCAAGATAGATTGAAAATTCTGCTTCCACTTCAGGCAGTCTTGCTATCACCCCGGAGGGTATAAATATGCGTACTGTAAATACTAACGAAATGACTCAACAGTTTGACAACATGTTCATGGCACCTATGCGCGCCTATATGGCTTTAAGTGTCGATTACACTGAGAAAATGATCAACGCCCAAATGGACGCAAGCAAGGCCTACGTTGATACTGGCATTGCTCAAATGCGCCAAATGATGGATGTGAAAGATGCAGAAGGCCTGCGCAGCTACATGGAAGGCCAGCAAAAAGTGGTTAAAGAATTAGCTGAGCGCGCTAAAGGAGATGCCGACAAGGTCGTTTCTCTACAGCAGGACTTTATTCAGAAAAGTCAGAAAATTACTGAAGATAATGTTAAGCAAGCACAAACTGCTGCTAGCAAGATGAGCAAAACCGCTTAAGACACTCCTTTTTGGAGGCTCCTTAAGCGAGCAGCGTGCTTCGCACGATAAAAATGCCCTCGTCGGCTTCACGCTGACGAGGGCATTTTTGTTACCAGCCCAGCGCCGACTTCACAAACGGGATCGTGAGCTTGCGTTTGGCCGACAGTGACGCTTTATCGAGTGTTTCAACTGCACGACATAACTCACCTAATTCACGCGGGCCGCGGTGCAGAATATAGCGCCCCACGTCATCAGGAAGCTGCATTCCTCTTACGCTGGCTCGCAGCTTTAGGGCAGCCAAACGCTCATCGTCATCCTCTAACGGGTGCACATGAAACGTGACTCCCCAGGTTAACCGTGAAGCCAAGTCGGGCAAAACGACATTCAACTGCCGAGGAGAAGCGCTGGCGGCAATGATCAGCTTTTTACCAGCGTCTCGCAGACGATTAAAAGCGTGAAACAGCGCCTCTTCCCAACGTTTTCGCCCAATCACACACTCTAAATCATCAATGGCAACGAGATCCAAGCGCTCGATATCTTCAAGCATTAATGGAGGGAAGTGACCAAGATCATTTAATGGCAAGTAAAGCGCGCGTTTATCAGCATCTGACGCCGCATGGCACGCTGCTTGTAGCAAGTGGCTTCGCCCTACGCCCGGCGCCCCCCATAAATAGAGAAACTGCTCCCCCTCAGCCGTTAGTTGCTGTGACACATGCTCAACCAGCGGCGCATTTGTTCGCGCCGCATAATAGTTATCGAAGGTTGCATCGTCACGCAACCCTACCCCTAGGGGCAGCTGTGCCGGCGGTCGGCTCATAGGGACTCCCGGTGATCTGGACGACTTGTGGCTTCACGATTAGGCGCATGGCGCCCCAGTTCAATATGATGGGAAGAACTCTCTTCCAAAATCGTCGTATGCTTATCGTTATAAAGCTCACTGTCTTGATAACGAATTTTTACTTCTTTTAGTAATACCAGAATCACCGCTGCAATCGGTAATGCCAATAGCACACCCGTTAACCCAAACAGGCTGCCACCGGCCAGAACGGCAAAAATGACCGCTACCGGGTGTAAGCCTATTTTATCGCCTAGCAATTTAGGCTGCAGCACTACACTCTCTGCGATTTGCCCGATGCTGAAAACAGCAATAACGCCAGCCACCCCCCACCAAGTTCCAAATTGAAATAGCGCAACGATAACAGCAATGACCAGCCCTACGATAAAGCCCAAGAACGGCACAATACTCACTAAGCCAGACACCACACCAATCAGCAGGCCAAAGTTAAGTCCCATTAATGTTAACCCTACCGCGTAAATAACACCTAAACACATCATTACCAGCAGCTGTCCGCGTAAAAAAGAGGACAGCACCTCATCGCAGCGGCGTGCCAGCCTAAAGGTGTCATCAGCGAACTGACGCGGGATTAAGTTAGCAATGCTAGACAACAAACGGTTCCAATCTAAAAGTAGATAAAACGTTACGACGGGTATTAGTGCGACGTACGTTATCCACGTGACAAATGCCATGCCAGAGCGACCAATTTGGCCTAACGCTTGCGCCAAATAGCCACCTGCATTTTGCCAGTTTTCAGCCAGCGACTCTTGCACATTACCAAGCTCAGTTGCTAAATCGTAGCCGGTCCACTCTTGCACCTGAGGCCCTAACACATTCTCTACCCAATCAAACACGCTAGGTATGGCATCACCCAGTTGCTTTAACTGCTGGACGATAAGCGGTATTAAAATCAGCAGGCTCGTCACCAGCATTAACAGCAGGACTAAAAAGACACTGCACACCGCCAGAGGCCTGTTCATACCCCAGCGCTGAAAACGGTTGGCCAAAGGATCGGCTAAATAAGCGAGAATCATCCCAGCAATAAAAGGCATCAGTACTGCATCTAACAAAACAATCAAGCCACCGATCACCACTAACAGCAGGATACCCCACCAAGAATTACGCATACATCCCTCTCAATCCTGGATTTAATCCGAACACTAACTATGCCGGATGTGAGCGAAAGTCGCTCGTTTAGCGTTGCATAATGTGTGACAGCGGTGCGAGCTGGGCCGCTGGGTGTTACAATCCGCTGCAGTTATCGCCCAGCACTGGCTATGTCGCCAGCACTACCAGCACCGCTATTTGCTTCACAGGATCTGTCATGACCGAGACCTCCTCTTCTTCGGCTACTCCTTCCCTCAGCTACAAGGACGCAGGCGTCGACATTGATGCCGGTAACGCCCTGGTTGACCGCATCAAACACGTTGCCAAGCGCACCACTCGCCCAGAAGTCATGGGTGGGCTGGGGGGCTTTGGTGCGCTTTGCGAAATTCCAGCAGGCTATCGGCAACCCGTGCTTGTCTCGGGCACAGATGGCGTCGGCACTAAGCTGCGCCTGGCAATGGACCTTGGCAAACACGATACAATTGGTATTGATTTAGTCGCCATGTGTGTCAACGATTTGATCGTTGCCGGCGCCGAGCCACTGCTATTTCTTGACTACTATGCCACGGGTAAGCTCGATGTGGATATTGCTGCTGACGTTGTCACCGGTATTGGTGCCGGTTGTGAGTTGGCAGGATGCGCGCTGGTAGGTGGGGAAACCGCCGAAATGCCTGGCATGTACGAAGGCAGCGACTATGATCTGGCTGGTTTTTGCGTAGGTGTCGTTGAAAAATCAGATATTTTAGATGGCAGCAAAGTAGCCGAAGGTGATGTAATTCTTGGCTTGGCATCATCGGGACCGCACTCCAACGGCTACTCGCTGATTCGTAAAATTCTCGACGTCAGCAACGCCTCGCTGGACACTGACATCGCGGGAACCAGCCTAGCTGATGCGCTAATGGCGCCGACCCGCATCTACGTTAAATCGCTGCTCTCTTTGATGCGCGGCAGCGATATTGCTGTACACGCCTTATCGCATATTACCGGTGGCGGTCTGCTGGAAAATATTCCTCGCGTGCTGCCCGACGATCTCGCCGCCCATATTGATATCAACAGTTGGCAGCGCCCGGCGGTGTTTGATTGGCTACAGGCTAAGGGCAACGTCAATGAAACCGAAATGCACCGTGTACTTAACTGCGGCATCGGCATGGTTGTCGTGGTACCGCAACATCAAGCGGAGCAAGCCATCGCCCACCTAACAGGCGAAGGTGAATCCGTTTACCGCCTGGGTCAGATTGTTAAGCGTCAAGAGGAAGCCGTTATTCTGGAGAACCTCTCGGCATGACCAATACGGACTACCAAAGCGATACTATTCGCGACGTAACGCCGGAGCCCCTTGGTGCGCGTCGCATTGTGGTACTTATTTCGGGTAGCGGGAGCAATTTACAGGCACTTATTGATGCCCAGTCTCATGATCGTTTGGGCGGGGGTGAAATTGTCGCTGTGATTTCCAACGTCGCGGACGCTTACGGCTTAAAGCGCGCTCATGAAGCAGGTATTGAAGCGGTCGCGCTGCCCCACCGTGAATACGATAGCCGCGAAGCCTATGATGGTGCGTTAATTAAAGTCATCGAGCGCCACGAGCCAGATCTCATTGTACTGGCTGGCTTTATGCGTATTTTAACGCCCCGTTTTGTGCAACGGTTTTTGGGCCGCATGTTGAATATCCACCCCTCACTGCTGCCAGACTACCAAGGGCTCAATACCCATGCGCGAGCGCTGGCAGGTGGTGTTTCCAGCCATGGCTGTAGCGTGCATTTTGTCACTGAAGAGCTAGACGGTGGCCCAGTAGTGCTGCAAGCAGAACTGCAGGTCAGCGCTGATGACACGGTCGCAACGCTGCAAGAGAAAGTGCATGCCCGTGAGCATCTGATCTACCCTATCGCCGTGCGGTGGTTCTTGGAAGGCAGGCTACAGTTCAGTGCAGAAGGCGCCAAAATGGATGGTCACCTGCTACCGGAATACGGCATGCGACTTTCCCATGCCGACGCTGCCGAAGAGCTTGATGAAGAGATTGATGAAGAACTAGACGAAAAAGCAGAAGAGTAGCGCAAGCAGTAGACATTAAAAAAGCGTCTTACGATTAACACCGTAAGGCGCTTTTTTTATAGCAAGACAGGGAGAATTAGGTGCGTGGCAGAGTAACGCCGCGCTGGCCCATATATTTCCCGCCCCGGTCTTTATACGAGGTTTCACACACTTCATCGGACTCTAAAAACAGCATCTGCGCCACACCCTCATGAGCGTAAATTTTCGCGGGCAGATTGGTGGTGTTAGAGAACTCAAGGGTCACATGGCCTTCCCACTCGGGCTCTAACGGCGTTACGTTAACAATGATGCCACAGCGCGCGTAGGTGGATTTTCCTAAGCAGATGGTGAGTACATTACGAGGAATACGGAAGTACTCAACCGTGCGCGCCAGGGCGAATGAATTCGGCGGAATAACGCACACGTCGCCTTTAATATCAACGAAGCTTTTTGCATCAAACGCTTTCGGGTCAACAATCGCCGAGTGAATATTGGTGAACACCTTAAACTCATCCGCGCATCGCACGTCATACCCATAGCTTGAAGTGCCATAGGAAATAACGCGCTGCTCGTTCACATAGCGCACCTGTTCGGCTTCAAACGGCTCAATCATCGCATCGCTTTTAGCCATACGACGAATCCAATTATCAGATTTGATACTCATGTGTTACTTCATCACTCGCTAAAGGAAATAGTTGGGCCATTGGCTTGGCTGGCATTAACCGCTTCGGCTACTTTTTGGGCAATTGCAGCAAAGGTCTGACTCACTGAGCCTTCAGGCTCAGATACCACGCTCGGCCGCCCAGAGTCCGTCAACTCACGGATAGAGAGCGTCAATGGCAACCGACCTAGCACTTGAGTGTCGTACTCATGTGCGATGCTGTCCCCACCACCCGTTCCAAAAATAGCTGCTTCGTGGCCACAGTTTTCACAGTGATACAGGCTCATATTCTCAACCACGCCCAGCACCGGAACATTAACCTTGCGGAACATTTCGATCCCTTTACGTGCATCAAGCAGCGCAATATCCTGTGGCGTTGTGACAATCACAGCACCTGCCACCGGCACTTTTTGCGCCAGCGTTAGTTGGATATCACCGGTACCCGGCGGCATATCAATCAGCAGAAAATCAAGATTGTCCCATTGGGTTTGTGTCAGCATCTGCTGAAACGCCCCCACGACCATTGGCCCGCGCCATACCATAGGCTCGCGTGTGTTGACCATAAAGGCCATCGACATCGCTTGAAGGCCATGGGCTTCCAGTGGCAGAAACTTATCATTGGCCGCCGCTTGAGGACGAACACCCTCTTTTACGCCAAGCATTTGGGCTTGGCTGGGGCCGTAAATATCTGCATCCAGCACACCCACGCGATACCCTTGTGCCGACAAGGCTAACGCCAAGTTCACGGTGACCGTGGATTTTCCCACGCCCCCTTTACCCGATGCCACTGCAATAATATGTTTAACCCCATCCATTCAATGGCACTCCTAGCGTTGTTAGGCTCTGCACATTAAAGCAGGCTCTGAATTTATGTTGAGTGAATGATACTCCTCAGGGCCTCAATCATAAACCAGCAACAAGAAAGCGGATGCCGGTTGCCCGACATCCGCTCTCATGTTGCTGGGTTAACGACTTACTGAGTGTTCATGATTAACCAGCGTTCTGCTCGGCTTCTTCACTTCCACCGTCGCTGTCGTTGGCACTCTCATCAGATGAGTTCTCCTGATCAGATGAACTGTCAGTCTCTTCACTTACCGACTGCTCAGTTTCGGCCATACGACTATCTAAGGAGGAAAGTTCGTCACGCCATTCGCTTAGCTGCGTCTCCAATCGCTCAAGCTGATTTTCGCGCTCTTCAAGATCGCTCTCAACGCTAGCTACTTCTTCACGTCCCATATCCAAAGCCACCATCAAGTCATCCATCTCACTACGCACTTGGCTGAGGCTCTGCTCTTCTTCTTCGCGAAGTTCAGTCAACGAATCAATCTCGCTTTGCAGTTCATCGCGCTCGCTGGCCAGCGAATCACGCTCGCTTTGAATACTGGCAAGCTCTTCCTGGGCGCTAGCCACTTCCTCTTCTAAACTACTGACCTGCTCATTGGCTTGGCTGATCTGCTCTTCCAGCTCAGCCAGCTCATCTTCGGCACTGCTTAGCTCTTCTACAGCCTGCTGACGCTGCTCCTCTGCTTGCTGGCGTGCTGACTCCGCTTCCTGACGAGCAGTGTCGGCGCTCTCACGCGCTTCTTCTACCTGCTGAAGGGTACTTTCAGCTTCATCGCGGGTTGAGACTATCTCATCGCGCTCTTCGCGCAACGTGCTCATTTCACCTTCAGCACCTTCTAACTGCTCAGTTAAGGTAGTAATTTCTGACTGTAGTGCATCGCGCTCGGATTCAAGTTCCTCAAGACGCGATTGAACCTCACTGGCTTCACCCTGAGCGCTTTCTAAAGACGCGCGAGCAGACTCTTGCTGCTCTTCCAGCAACGCCATCTCTTCTTGAAGCGCCGCTAAATCGGTTTCAGCTTCCTCAATTTCAGCAATGCGTTGGCTCAACTGGCTATTACGCTGTTCGGCGCTGGCAAGCTGCTCCTCTAAATTTTCGATGCGATCCTGACGGGTGCCCGCGTTCGATTGCGCCATGATTGCCCAAACAACTGCAATCGCGGCGATACCTGCAATGGCCTTAACTCGGTTATCTTGAAAGAGGGTTTTCATATCCGACTTTTTAGCCGGCTCTGGCTGTTTGGCTGGCGGCTGGTGATCGGTATGGTTGGTTTCCGTCATTATGCTTTCCTCTGTGGTCTAGGCTAACATTTATTTAAGCTAACGATAATTAGTAGCATTATTAATGCGCTAGCAATGGCTGATTTCCCTTTCAGCATACACAGCTCACTGGATCTAGCCAGTTTGTTAATGAAAACGTATACAAATGTTGCTGAAACGTTACTGGAAACGGTTCAATAAAACTTAAAAGCTAATCTCGCTTAGCTATCGAAGGTTGTTTACCAGAGTCAAAGCCTGATGCTTGACCGTGTGATGTGTCAAACCAAGCTAACGTGGAGTGCAGCGAAACCACGCTACCCACTACTAGTAGCGTAGGCGGTTTAATCGCACCCGCCAAGAAAGCATCTGGCAACCGTGAGAGCGTACCAATATGCGTTTGCTGTTGGCGCGTCGTGCCTTGCTCGATTAAGGCTAGCGGTGTTTCAGCAAGCAGTCCATTGGCAATCAGGGCGCGACTAATCAGCTCGACGCTGCCAAGCCCCATGTAAAACACCAGCGTTTGCCCAGGCCGCGCTAAAGCATCCCAATCCAACTCGCCCTGTTGCAAATGGCCGGTAACAAACCTCACCGACTGAGCATGATCCCGATGGGTCAATGGAATACCCGCGTATGCGGCGCACCCTGAGGCAGCCGTGATTCCCGGTATTACTTCCACATTAATCTTCGCCGCTACTAAAGCTTCCAGCTCTTCCCCACCGCGGCCAAATATAAAGGGATCACCACCCTTAAGCCTAACAACGCGTTTACCCTGTACTGCCCAGGTAACCAACGCTTGGTTGATGCCCTCTTGGGGAACACTGTGCAGTGAAGCTGCTTTACCCACATAAAAACGCTCAGCCTGATCAGAGATCAGCTCAAGAATCTCACTGCTCACCAAGCGGTCATATAGCACTACCTCAGCGGTCTGCAGCCGCTTATATGCTTTTAACGTCAATAACTCAGGATCTCCCGGCCCTGCCCCCACCAAACTAACCACACCTTGCGCTAAAGTAGCTCGCTCTTGTCCTACTTCCAAGACAGCACCTCAAAGAATAAAAATGCGATTTAATATATTAAAAAGTAATTAATAATATCACTAAATTCTTAAACCTCATTATTTACATATTAAAACATCGCATTACCACACATATACAAATAACGATATTCTAAAAAGATATAAATAATAGTTATTTTGTCCGCAATGGCTTACATCCTGGTAACGCAATTAGCGCTAATCTTCACGATTAAATTTTAATTGGCATATGTTTGGAGATTCACGCATGCCCGTGAATGAGATTAGAGCACCCCAGAACGTATGTGCTGATCAACTTGTAGCTGCTATACCTGGCGTCATTTTTCAGTTTCATCGTGCCCATAATGGCCATATGCACTTCCCCTATTTAGAGGGAGGTGCTGCTGTCCTTAAACATGTTGACCGAGAAGCGTTGGCGAAAAATGCAGGAGAGCTTGTTGAGCAATTAACGGGAAAAGATCATCCTAAAATTATGTCCGCCATTGAACGCTCTGCTCGCTGGATGTTGCCATTAACAACACGTTTTCGGCTGCCTTTTCCCAAAGCTAATCCCCACTGGATTGCGGTCAGCGCCCAACCAGAGCCCGTTAATGACGGGATTCGATGGAACGGCATAATGATGGATATTAGCGATCAGGTCATCGAAGAGCAGCGGCTGCGTAAATTGTGCGACACAGACCCCTTGACCGAGCTGCCCAATCGACGCAAGTTGATGGTACATCTCACTCAGTTGGCCTCTACCAGCTCGCGTCACGGTACACCGATGACTATTATGATGATCGATATTGATCACTTTAAGCGCTTAAATGATCGGTGGGGGCATCTGCATGGCGACGATGTTCTCAAACAACTTGCAGTTAAAGCAAAGTCGTTATTGCGCTGTGAAGACATGGTCGCTCGCTTAGGAGGCGAAGAGTTTATGGTAGTGCTGCCACTTACACCGTTGCAGCAATGCCATACGCTTGCCAACCGGTTATGCAAAACCATAAGCATGCATGACTTCGGTATGGGCGAGGGCCATGTAACATTAAGCATTGGCATTGCTGAGTACCGCTGTGGTGAACCCCTCACCAGCTTGATTGAACGGGCTGATCAGGCGCTATACAACGCTAAAGATAGTGGCCGCAACTGTGTCTGCCTTCTGCGCTAGAACATACACCTATTAAACAGGAGAACAATCATGGCAACGCTTGCTGAGCACCCTTGCCAGCCATGTAAGAGAAACGCTCCAAGGTTAAGCCCAGATGAGGCCAAAACACTGCTAAAAGGCCTCAGTGAGTGGCAGATTGTCGAGCACGATGGCATCATGAAGCTGTCGCGAAGTTTTACTTTTCGTGACTTTGCCAGCGCACTGAAATTTACCCAGCTCGTTGGCGATATCGCAGAGCAGGCTGGCCATCACCCCGTTATTGTGACGGAGTGGGGCAAAGCCGCCGTCACGTGGTGGACCCATACCATTGATGGCCTGCATCTTAATGACTTCATTCTTGCCGCCAGAACCGACGAGGTAGCCGACTAAATGTTTGAGCATATTGAGCGAGTCCCAGGAGACGCCATTCTCGGGCTGATCGAAGCTTTCAAAAAAGATACCAATCCACAAAAAGTGGATTTAGGTGTTGGTGTTTACCGCGATACCCAAGGCAATACGCCGGTAATGCGCGCCGTTAAGGAAGCAGAAGCTCGCCTGCTCAAGAATGAAACCACTAAAACGTATATTGGCTCTCACGGTGCTCCAAGCTACGGTGAAGTGGTACTTCCCATGGTGTTTGGCAGCGAATCATCGGTATTAAAAGCTAACCGTGCCAGCGCTACTCAATCGCCTGGAGGTACCGGTGCCCTGCGATTGGCCGCTGATTTCGTGGCTTCACAGCTGCCGGGCAAAGGTATTTGGGTGAGTGACCCAACATGGCCAAACCATCACGGTATTTTTACCGCTGCAGGTATTGAGCTGCACAAGTACCCTTACGTTGACCCTGACAACCGTTTAGATTTTGACGGCATGCGGGCAGCACTAAAAAATATTCCTGAAGGGGATGTGGTGGTACTGCACGCCTGTTGCCACAACCCGACCGGTTTTGATCTTTCTCATGATCAGTGGCAAGAAGTGCTAGAGATTGTCCGTGAGCGCAAGCTACTGCCATTGATCGACTTCGCTTACCAAGGCTTCGGTGAAGGTTTGGATGAAGACGCCTATGGTGTTCGTTTGATGGCCGAAAGCCTCGACGAAGTTATCATCACCAGCTCCTGCTCTAAAAACTTCGGTATTTATTGTGAACGTACCGGCTGTTTGATTATGGTGGCGAAAGACAGTGAGCAGATGGAAAACGTTCGCTCTCAAGTCGCTATTGTTGCCAGGGAGAATTACTCCAACCCACCGGCTCACGGTGGCGCAATTGTTAGCGAGATCCTGCACGACGCCGAGCTAACCGCGTTATGGCGTGAAGAACTCACCGAAATGCGCGACCGCATCAACACCCTGCGTCGTGACTTCGTTGAGGCATTGAAGCCCTATGGTTTGGATCAGAAATATGCCTGCGTCGCTGAGCAGCGCGGCATGTTCTCCTATACGGGTCTCACACCGACTCAGGTTGATCGTTTACGCGATGAGTTTGGCATTTACATGGTGCGCTCGGGTCGTGCCAACGTAGCAGGATTCTCCCACGAGAACCTTCCCTACCTTGCCAAAGCGATTGCCGCCGTTAACGACTGACAAACGCATAAGCGCACAATTATACGCCCAGGCCTTCCTGGGCGTTTTTGTGTGTTGAGTGCTTGACCGATCAGTCAACAATTCGGCACACTCAGCTCTGCCTTGTATACAACACACCATAATCAAGAGGCCTATCATGGCGGCTGCCAGCACCCACTACCCCTGGTACAAAAAAGAAGATACTGACGCTTTCTTCGCACTTTTTCAGAACAACATTGCCAACTTTGTGATTATTGCGATTACCATGCTGGGCATGGGGTTTCCCTCATCCATTGTATACGGGCAGGTTTTGCCAGGTGCAGCAGTGGCAGTGATGGTGGGCAACTTCTATTACGCATGGAGTGCCGCAAGACTCGCGAGGAAAGAGAATCGTGCCGACGTAACAGCGCTCTCTTACGGCATTTCAACACCGGTGATGTTCGTATTCTTATTCGGGGTACTGCTACCCGCAAAACAACTTACCGGGGATGCCGAGCTTGCCTGGAAGGTGGCCGTTGCGGCCTGCTTTATCAGCGGAGCGATTGAAGCGCTGATTAGCGTTATTGGACGCTGGGTGCAGCATCACCTGCCCCGCGCCGCCATGCTTGGTGCAGTTGCCGGTGTAGCGCTTACCTTCATTGCCGGTGAAATGCTATTTAAAACGCTGGAAATGCCTATTATTGGCCTATTGGTCTTGGCAATTATTATTGTCGGCTTGGTGGCTAGAGTCAGCATGCCGTTTAAACTACCCACCTCGCTATTCGCCATTATTGTGGGTACCACCATGGCCTATCTAATTGGCGACGCCGGTACCGAACGCTTTAGCGATGCGTTTACCCACTTGGGCTTTTATCCGCTACTGCCTAATCTCGCTTGGTTTGAAGGTCTGGGGCTACTGCTGACCAGCATGCTTGCAGTGTTGACGGTAGTGCTACCCATCACACTTTATAACGCTATTGAAACGATGAACAATGTCGAGGCAATGGAAGCCGCTGGCGATAAATACGATGTGCGGGAGTGCCAAGCGGTAGACGGCGCAGGCACCATGATCGGCGCTCTGTTTGGCGGTGTTTTCCCCACCACGGTTTATATTGCCACCGTAGGCGCGAAATGGATGGGGGCGGGACGAGGATATAGCCTGCTTAATGGTGCGGTGTATGCGATCGCCACCATGTTCGGCTTAATTGCCGCCCTAGCCGCGATCATTCCTGTATCCGTAGTAGCCCCCATTTTAGTCTTTGTGGGTATGTCGATGATTGCTACCGCGTTCCAGGCCAACGACACCCGCTACTACCCCGCGGTCGCGCTGGCCATGCTGCCCTACTTCGCCAACTACGTGATGACGCGCTTTAATCGTGGCGCTGGCGACGTAGTCACCGATATCTCCAGTGCCATTGTCGTGATGGGCCAAGGCGCAATGTTTATGGCGATCCTGCTCGGCGCTATGACAGTCTCAGTGATTGATCATCAGTTCAGACGCGCTGCCGCCTTCGCCGCCATTGCCGCTGGCTTCTCGTTTGTCGGTCTGATGCACGCTCCACAGCTTTCGTTCAATGCCGCCCCGGAGTTTGTCATGGGTTATTTAGGCATGGCGCTGCTGTTTATCTATTTCTCTTTCCAGGAAGCGGCACGTAAACGTTAGTTGACGAACCCCGCCTGCCGATGCGGGCGGGATAAAATACGTCTCATCACTTGCCAAGCCATCATTCCTGCCAAAAGGTTACCTACTGCCGCACCGGCAGCCAGCCCCCACCAACCGAAAAACTGCGAGCCCAACCACAGGCAGGGTAAGTAGCAAATAAACAGCCGTGCGCTTGATAAAAGCATAGCGCGAAGTGGCCAACCCAAAGCATTGCCCGCGGAAACCACCAACATACACACCCCAAGCGCTGCGTAGCTTGGCAGTAAAAAGCGAATCAATAGGGTTAGTTCGCTTTGCACATCGGGGTTCCCGGCTAATGCCATGGCGAGCCATGGTGCTACCAACGCCAATAGCACTCCAAGGCTTAATTGCCATACTAGCGCCACTTTAATCGCCAAACGCATAAGCTGCTGTATCTGGCCCCAGTCACCGGCGCCATAACAACGCCCCAGCCATGGCGGCAGCGACATCGTCATGGCTAAAATCACCATTAATGAGAGCGTTTCTAAACGGCTTGCCAAGCCCCAGGCTGCCACCTGAGTGTCACCAAGCCCGGCTACTACGGAGATAGCTAGCATAGCCGCCAAGGGAGGCATAAGTTGGCTCACCATGGCCGGTGCCGCAATCCCCGTAAAAGGTCGCCAAGAACGCTTCGCCTCTTGCCAAAGGCCATGTTGGGTTGCCCACTGACGGCGTAATAATCTGCGGCTAGTCACCAGTAAACCCACCGAGAAAGCAATGGCGGTTGCCCATGCTGCCCCAGGCAAACCCCATCCTTGCCAAGGCCCCACACCAAAAATCAGCAATGGATCTAAGACCAGGTTAATAATGCTGCTGAGCACCATCATCTTGCCCGGCAAGCGGGTATCACCATGGGCGCGGAATACACTATACATAAAATAGAGCAGCGCCCCGAGCCAAGCGGAGAACAGCTGTGGCCCCCAGTAAACACGAATATAGGAAAGCGTCGTTTCATCGGCTCCCAATAGTCGAAAAATGGGTACATGAAATACCCATAAAGCGATCGCTAATAGTCCAATCACCCCACCGCCAGCCATCAGCACTAAGCTATTCAATCGCTGGGCCCGGGCCTCTTCGCCAGCGCCTAGTGCGCGGGAAATTAGCGCGGCAATGGCAATACCCATCCCGACCTGAATACCGATGATCAAAAACGATAGCGGGAAAGTAAACGACTGCGCCGCCAACGGCGCAGTGCCCAAACGAGCAATAAATGCGCTATCAACAAGTTGAAAACCCAATAGTGCCAACACACCGATGGCCATTGGCCATGTTTGGCGCCATAGGGTTATCGCCAACTCGCGCTGCTGCATAACAATTGCCAACTAATCACTCCTTTTATCCGGCCACAACGCAAAAACGCCACCACCCCTAATGGGGTGATGGCGCTTGATCAAGCATATCGTTTACTGACGAATACCTTCGAACGTCACATAAAGCTCAAGCTCGTGCATGACTTCAGGGAAATCACTCATATCGATGCCGTAATCGCTCAGCGTCAAGGTAGTGCTACCTTCGAAGCCAGCGCGATAGTTGCCCCACGGGTCATCGCCTTCACCCATTAACTTAACCGGCATTTCAATTTCTTGAGTTTCTCCGTGCAGGGTCAAATCACCCGTTAGCACGCCTTCGTCATCGCCAGTTGGCTCAAAGCCAGTGGAGGTAAACGTAGCAGTGGGGTATTCGCTAGCATTGAGGAAGTCATCGCTCAAGAAGTGACGATCACGCTCTGCGTGGTTGCTGTTTAGGCTATTGACCTGAACTTCAATCTCAACGGATGAAGCTTCTAGATCTTCAGGATCGTAGGAAAACTGACCATCAAACTCTTCAAAACTACCTAAAATGTAAGAGTAGCCCAAATGATTAATTTTGAACTGAATGAAGGCATGTTGACCTTCAATATCAATCTGATAGTCGTCTGCCTGGGCTTGACTGAGTGGCACCAGTGCTACAGCGGCAATAGCAGATGCAAATGCGGTCTTTTTGAACATAATCGATAGCTCCTTGCTTTACTTTATGGACACCGTAGAGCGCGCAATCACTCTGCCGGTGTTTAGAAAATGTTTATGTCGGTCAGTTATGCTCTTTAGCTTTACTGTGACGATGGCTGTAGGTGGGATTCAACATACGAACCAGCGTTTTATCACGATTTAACCTATGATGCTTGAATGCTGCAAGCGCGTGCCCAGCCGCTAAAATCATCAGCGCTAAGGCAGAGTACCAATGAATATCGCCTGCCAAACTGGCCTGATTGGGCAACCCATGTAGCAGTGCAGGCACCTCAAACCAACCAAACACACTGATACCACGCCCATTAGCAGTAGAGATCAAATAGCCGCTAATCATTACCACCAAAACAAGCACGTAGAGTCCAATATGACCTAGGTGGGCAGCGATAGTTTCTAATCGACTACCCTCAGCTTTCGGTGTCGGCTGAACCAGGCGCCATACCAAACGCACCAAAGTGGCAAACAGCAGCAATAGTCCAATCGAGCGATGTATCCAGGGGCCTTGATTATACCAGGGGTCATAATAGCCTAGTCCGGTCATCCACCAACCTAGTGCGAACAGACCAATTATGGTCAGCGCACTAAGCCAGTGAAACAGTATGCTGATCAATCCCCATCCACTGCGACTATTGCGCCACATCACTCTCTTCCTTATCCATCGCTATTTATCAGCGAAACGTTGATAGCCAAAATCATATCGCGTAATGGCAATAGTAACCGCTGAAAAAAGCAGAATGCTCCATTCGTAAAAACCACTGTTTGTAACATGCTTATAAAAAAACCGGCCAACGACGTGACCGGTTTTACGGAGCAAGTTGTGCTAACGCGCTACTAATCCATCAAGTCCGCGGGCTAAATCACGCTGAATATCTTCCTGGCTCTCTAACCCTACCGCAACACGGATTAAGCCGGGGGCTATACCAGCTGCGGCCTTTTGATCATCAGAGAGTCGACCATGTGTGGTGGTCGCAGGGTGGGTAATGGTGGTTTTAACATCGCCAAGATTACCGGTAATCGACAGCATGCGGGTTGCGTCAATCACTTGCCACGCCGCCTCTTGCCCGCCCTTCACTTCAAATCCCAGTACCGCACCAAAACCTTTTTGCTGGCGTTTCGCCAAGGCGTGCTGAGGATGGCTCTCCAGACCACTGTAATAGACCTGGGTAACGGCCGGGTGTGCATGCAGCCAGCGCGCCAGCGTCAGGGCATTTTCGCAGTGCGCCCTCATACGCAAAGACAGGGTTTCTAAACCCTTGGTAAAAATCCACGCGTTGAAGGGGCTTAGACAAGGGCCGCAGGTACGCACCACGCCAAACACTTCTTCAAGTAGCGTGTGGCTACCGACGACCGCCCCACCAATAGCACGGCCCTGACCATCTAAATATTTGGTTGCCGAGTGAATTACCAAATCAGCGCCCAGTGCCAGCGGCTGCTGAAGCGCTGGAGTAAGAAAGCAGTTATCAATCGCCAATAGTGCGTCGTGACGTTTTGCTAATGCTGCTAGCGCTGGGATATCGGCAATTTCAGACAGCGGATTTGATGGCGTTTCAGCAAACAGTAAGCGCGTTTTTGGTGTGATCGCTGCTTCCCAGGCAGACGCATTGGAAAGCTCGACATAGCGCGTAGTAATACCAAATTTGCCTAGGTACTTGTCGAATAGGCTAACCGTGGAGCCGAACAGCGAACGAGAGGCCACAATTTCATCACCCGCCGCAAGCAGCGCTAGCGCAGTCGATAAAATAGCCGACATACCCGAGCTGGTCGCTACACAACGTTCGCCCCCTTCAAGCGCCGCCAAGCGTCGCTCAAAGGTATGTACCGTAGGATTGGTAAAGCGTGAGTAAACATTGCCAGGCTCTTGCCCACCGAATTTACGCGCCGCTTCAGCGGCGCTTTCGTAGACAAAGCTTGAGGTAGGAAAAATAGGCTCAGAGTGCTCCTGCTCGAAAGTACGCTGATGCCCTGCACGAATCGCCAGTGTCTCTAATGACCACTCATCCTGGTACTTGTCTTCCTGGTGCTTGTCATCATGCATAACGCTTAGCTCCTAATCGTCCAGGTCATCATCCTGATTATGCATATCGACCAAGGCATGGTCACCGGCACTCTGATCCTTGGCAGAATCATTACGGCTGGCTTCCAAAGCGGCCAAGTAGGCGTCATCAATGTCACCGGTCACGTAGTTACCGTCAAACACCGAGCAATCAAACTCTTCCATTTCTGGATTCACTTCTCGGCAGGCCGCCTTCAGATCGTCAAGGTTCTGATAGAAGATACGGTCAGCGCCAATCAGGTCACCCACTTCCTGCTCGGTACGGCCATGGGCAATTAATTCTGACGCAGCGGGCATGTCAATGCCATACACGTTGGGGAAACGCACCGGTGGCGCCGCTGAAGCAAAATAGACCTTACGCGCACCTGCATCACGGGCCATCTGAATAATCTGCTTACAGGTCGTACCGCGAACAATGGAATCATCCACGAGCAGCACGTTTTTACCTTTAAACTCAACATCAATGGCATTGAGCTTTTGGCGTACCGATTTTTTACGCTGGGTCTGCCCAGGCATAATAAAGGTACGGCCAATATAGCGGTTCTTCATAAACCCTTCGCGATAGGTCACCCCAAGGTGCTGCGCCATCTCAAGGGCTGAAGTCCGCGACGTATCTGGAATCGGAATAACCACATCGATATCGTGATCCGGCCACTCATTTAAGATTCGGTCGCCCAGCTTGCGTCCCATCTGCATACGGGTGCCGTAAACGTAGGCACCGTCCAACAGCGAATCAGGGCGCGCCAAATAGACATGCTCAAAAATACACGAACGTAGCTGCGGGCGATCAGCACAAACCTGGGTGTGTATATTGCCTTCGATATCGACAAAAATAGCTTCACCAGGCGAGAGATCACGCTCAAGCTCAAAGCCGCCCACATCCAGCGCGACGGATTCTGATGCAATCATCACTGCCTGCCCGTTCTCTTCTTCGCGGGTGCCAAACACCACAGGACGAATACCGAAGGGGTCACGGAAAGCCACCATACCAAAACCGTTAATAATAGCGACGGACGCATAGCCACCTTTGCAGCGACGATGCACACGGCGCACGGCATCAAAAATATCTTCCGCTTCCAGGTGCAGCCCTTGCTTACCCAGTTCATGGGCAAACACGTTGAGCAGCACTTCAGAATCGGAACTGGTATTGATGTGACGCAAATCGGTGGAAAACAGCTCCTGCTTCAACTGCTCTGAGTTGGTCAGGTTGCCGTTGTGCGCCAGCGCAATGCCGTAGGGAGAGTTAACATAAAAGGGCTGAGACTCAGCTTCACTGGATGAACCTGCCGTAGGGTAACGCACGTGACCAATACCCAAGTTCCCTTTTAAGCGAGCCATATGACGGGTGTGAAAGACATCGCGCACTAAGCCGTTACTCTTGCGCAGTAGGAAGCGTCCCTCGCTCCATGTCATCATGCCGGCAGCGTCCTGGCCACGATGCTGAAGTACGGTCAGAGCATCATAGATTCCCTGATTTACCGCCTGCTTGCCCAGAAGGCCCACTATACCGCACATTCACGTTACCTCGCTTAATGCCCTGGCTTACCTAAGCAAGCCCGTACGTTCGTAGAATCGTATGTTCAACAGGTCAATACCTGTTGGTGTAACTCAGTACTTTTAACCTGACCTTTACGCCCCCTCGCGAGGACGAAGTTCGGGTAAAGAAATATCACGCAAGGATGCTGGCGCATCAGGCAGTTCTCGATCCCATTGATCTAGCTGGCTGACTGCCCAATCGCGTAGTTGAATAAAGGTGGGGCGCAGCTCAGCCTCTTGCCACGCCTGCAGTTCAGACAAAGGCGTGAGCGTTATCAGCACGGTTGCAACGAGCAGTATCACCGCACCTCGCGCAACGCCAAAAGCGGCCCCCGCGACACGATTTAAAAGCCCCATACCTACCCACTCAACCGCTGCATGTACCAAGCGAATAACAATGCCGCACAGCAAGATAACTGCGAAAATAACCAGCACAAACGCCAGTACTAACCGGGCATCAGAGCTTTCGATAAACCCGCTCATCAATTCAGCGACCGGTTCTGCAATAACCCGAGCTACCATGAGTGCGACGACCCAAGCAGCTAAACCCAATGCTTCGCGAACGAATCCTCGTACAAAGCCTGCCAGCATGGATAACGCCAGCACGGCTAAAAAAACTGCATCAATCCAGGTTAACGCCATCGTTTAGTCTCTTACTCGCACGAGAAGACCTTGCACATTGGCTCGCTCTTTAATGGATGTCATGGCCGCCTCACCATCTTCAGAAGTGGCATAAGGACCCACAAACACCGTGGTCATATTGTTATCACGCTGACGCTGATAGACAGTAAAGCCCTCGCCAGAAAGCTGCTCACTCAACCGACCGGCGTTGGACGCGTCACCAAAGCTGCCCACTTGTACCGCCCATTCACCCTGTGCGCTAGAAGAAGGGCTTGGTGAACTTGGAGCAGAGCCACTCGTACCGCTTCCACTGCTCGCAGTACCACTACTTGCACTGTTATTGGCTGCCACCAAATCCGCGATGGGATCACTGGTAGGCGTCGCAGATTCATCAGGTTCACTCGAACCAGCGGCTTCGGCAGTCGTGGGTGGTTCGCTGGAAGTACCTATTTGATCGGTTTGTGGCAACCGCGGCGTGGCTTCAATCGCATCAAGACCCACTTCCCCATCATCGCTCGGTGTTGATGACACAATGGGATCATTAATAGAGGCGGGGCGTTCAGGCGCAGGAACGTCTCGGCGCTCCACCGCCACCGGCTGCTCTATAATAAAGCTCGGTTGCGGGCGCTCTTCTCTCGGTGCGGGATCACTCATCAGCCATGGCACAAAAATCGCCAGTAGCGCGAGCAGAATGACAATACCGCTAATGCGTTCCGTTTTACCGTATTTCATTTCCGTCTCCATCAAGCGAAGCAACGCCTGTTGGCAGTGGCCGAGCTAACAGTGCCGCTACTGTAAAGAACGACCCGGTTGCCAAGACACGATCATTGGGCGTTAACACGTTAGCTAACCAGTCGACACCTTCTTCTGGTGTTTCGGCGCAAAAGTGAACCCGCCCTCCCTGAGCAATAATACGTTGGGACAACTCCTTCGCCTGGCAGCCTCGTTCACCAGGCAACGTTACACAAATCCAATCGTCTATGCGTGATGCTAATGCTTTTATAACACCTTCCATATCTTTATCGTTCAACATACCGATCAGACACCACTGCCGACCACCTGTCGGCGGTGAAGGCAAATGTTTTGCTACATATTCAGCGGCATGAGGGTTATGGCCTACATCCAAGCACCACGAGCCAATCCGCTGTAAGCGCCCCGGTAATTGAACGGTACTCAACGCGTTCAGAACAGCGGTTTTTTCTAACGCCAACCCGGTAAGCGCAAGCGCCTGTAATGCAGTGGCGGCATTATCAATCGGCAACCCAGGGTCAGGCAGCCCCTTAATTTCGATACGGCTACCATCGGCCTGCTGCCCCTGCCAACACCATTCAGCTGATGCTTCAGACGATGAAAAACGCTGAAAGTGCTTACCTAATACAAAGGCAGGTGCCGCTAAAGCTTCCGCACATTCAGCGACGCTATCGGGCAACTGTTGACTCCCCATCACTGCGGGACGCCCAGGACGAAAAATACCGGCTTTCTCACGCCCTATTTGTGCAAGGTCGGTACCTAGAAAATTAGCGTGATCCTGAGCAATAGTGGTAACGATCGCAATGTCCGCATCAATAATATTGACCGCATCCAACCTACCGCCAAGCCCTACCTCAAGCACCGCCACGTCGATTTCAGCGCTAGCCAAGCACCACAGCCCACACAGCGTGCCTGCTTCAAAATAGGTCAGGCTAATTTCAGGCTCCTGCAAGCGCGCGCGCTCAACCTGCTCAAACCCCTGCACGAGCAGTTGATCGTCCGCTTCAAGGCCGCCAATTTTGACGCGCTCGTTATAGCGCAACAAGTGCGGAGAGGTATAAGTGCCCACTCGCTGACCATGCGCGCGAGCAATACAATCAATCATGGCAAGGGTTGAGCCCTTGCCATTAGTGCCAGCCACGGTAATAACGCAAGGAGCAATGGGGCCATGAAGCAGCCCCATGCGATTAGCTACTTGCGAAACCCGCTCCAGTCCCATGTCGATTCCGACCGGATGCAACGTTTCCAAGTGCTGGAGCCACTGTTGCAACGTGTAGCTCGGCAATGAATGCGCCAGCGAAGGGTGTGGTTCCAGAGACTCAGGCATTGCGCGAATGGTCGTCACTCTTAGCGGTTGTGGTGCCAGTCTGTGACGTTTCTGCCGTGTTCAACGTCGTCTCAGCTGCGTCTGCCAATGCGGCCTCTTCAACGATAGGCTCAGCCACATCTGCTTCTACAACGTCCAGCGAACTATCAATCACAGCATCGTGATGTGTTAGCTTGCGCAAAATGCTGCCAACGCGCGCTCGCATTTCATGACGGTGCACAATCATGTCGACAGTGCCGTGCTCAAGCAGAAACTCACTGCGCTGAAAGCCTTCAGGCAAGGTTTCACGCACGGTCTGCTCAATGACCCTTGGGCCAGCGAAACCAATCAAGGCATTGGGTTCAGCGATATTCAAATCACCCAGCATGGCCAGCGACGCTGAAACACCACCAAATACGGGGTCTGTCAGCACTGAAATATACGGCACACCTTCTTGCTTAAGCTTCTCAAGCGCGGCTGATGTTTTAGCCATCTGCATCAGCGAGAAAAGCGCTTCCTGCATGCGCGCGCCACCTGAGGCAGCAAAGCACACCAGCGGAATATTCTCTTCCAGCGCTAAGGTCGCTGCGCGAACAAACTTCTCGCCGACCACCGCGCCCATAGAGCCGCCCATAAAGGTGAACTCAAAGGCAACCGCCACCACAGGTAAACCATCCAACTCGCCGCGCATGGCTACCAGCGCATCTTTCTCGCCGGTATCTTTTTGCGCCGCGGTCAGGCGGTCTTTGTATTTCTTGGAGTCACGAAACTTTAATCGATCATTAGGTTCGATTTCCGCTGCGATCTCTTCGCGTCCTGCTTTATCCAAGAACCAGTCCAAGCGTTTACGCGCCGTTAAGCGTAGATGATGATCGCACTTAGGGCAGACGCTATTGTGTTTCTCTAACTCAGGAAGGTAGAGAACCGCTTCGCACTTGGGACATTTACGCCAGAGGCCGTCGGGCACACTGGCGCGACGGTCTTTACGCTGGATACGACCCATTGAGGGCACGATCTTGTCTAACCAGCTCATATCAAAAAGGCTTCCGTTTTACGTCAATGCCTGGCAAAACCAAGCTTGATGAGTGTCGTCAATCTATTCAGTATAGGCGATAAAGCATTCCGCTTTAGGCATCCATCGCCGTACGCATTTCTGCTAATACACTTTTCAATTGGCCCGCGATGGTTTCCGGTGCCTCTACGCTCTCGGCTATGCGGTTGACCAGTGCACTGCCGACAATCACACCATCGGCAACTTTGGCCACTTCTGCGGCGGTCGCACCGTCGCGAATGCCGAAACCAACACAGAGCGGCAAATCAGTCATTCCACGCAGCGGTGCCAAATGTTCGGCCACATCGTCAGCGTTTAAGGTGGCAGCTCCGGTAACGCCTTTCAGCGATACATAATAGAGGTAGCCTTCACCGTGGGCGCATATTGTAGCGGCACGCTCGTTAGAAGTGGTAGGCGCAACGAGAAAAATCGCTGCTAAATCACGTGATTTTAGCAGCGGCCCAATCTCATCAGCCTCTTCAGGCGGCATATCAACAATTAGCACGCCATCAACACCAACACTAGCGGCTTGGTCGGCAAAATTCTCGTAGCCAATCCGCTCAATCGGATTTAAGTAACCCATCAAGACAACAGGGGTAGTGGCATCGGTTTGACGGAACTCTTTGACCATCTGTATGAGGTCAACCAGCCGCGTGCCCTGCTTTAATGCACGCTCACAGGCTTTTTGAATTACCGGACCATCCGCCATAGGATCAGAAAACGGCACGCCGAGTTCAATTATGTCGGCACCGGCTTCCACCAGTGCATGCATAAAGCCTACCGTATATTGCGGCGCGGGATCCCCTGCGGTGATATAGGGAATCAAAGCCTTACGGCCCTGCTGCTTAAGTTCCTGAAAACGCTGATCAATACGATTCATGCTCGCCCTTAAAAAAGCTGCCCTTAAAATTCTATGCCGTCAATCTTGGCCACGGTCATGATGTCTTTATCACCACGTCCGGAAAGGTTGACCACAATGTGCTGGTCTGTCCGCATAGTGGGCGCCAATACTTTGGCATGGGCCAGTGCATGCGCCGACTCAAGGGCGGGCATAATACCCTCCATTCGGGTCAACTCACGGAAGGCGTCTAGGACTTCTTTATCGTTAGCCGTCACGTACTCGACCCGCCCCACATCTTTCCAAAGCGCATGCTCAGGACCTACACCGGGGTAGTCCAGGCCAGCTGAAATGGAGTGCGTGTCAGACACTTGCCCCGCCTCATCTGACATCAAATAGGTACGGTTGCCGTGCAATACGCCCCGCGGTGCATTAGACGCCAGCGGCGCTGCATGTCGCCCTGTTTCCACGCCATCGCCGCCGGCTTCAACGCCGTACATGGCAACTTCGTCATCTTCAACGAATGGATAGAATAGGCCCAAGGCATTAGAACCACCGCCCACGCAGGCAATCAACGCATCGGGTAGACGACCGATCTGCTCCAACGATTGGCGACGCGCTTCACGACCCACTACGGCGTTGAAATCACGCACCAGCAGCGGATAAGGATGCGGGCCTGCTACCGTGCCAATGATATAGAAAGTGTTATCAACGTTGGTTACCCAGTCGCGCAGTGCTTCATTCATGGCATCTTTAAGGGTACGCGTACCGGACTCAACGGGAATAACCCGGGCGCCCAACAGGCGCATGCGGTAAACGTTCAGCTTCTGGCGCTGAACATCCTCCGCGCCCATATAGACATCACACTCAAGTCCCAGGCGCGCGGCAACCGTGGCTGAAGCCACGCCATGCTGGCCCGCACCGGTTTCAGCAATAATCCGTGGCTTACCGGTTTTTTTTGCCAGCAGCGCCTGTCCAATGGTGTTGTTTACCTTGTGGGCACCCGTGTGATTCAGGTCTTCCCGTTTTAACCAAATCTGCGCGCCACCCAGGCTCTCCGACCAGCGTTTGGCGTGATAAAGCGGTGAAGGCCTGCCCACATAGTGGGCAAGGTCATAATCAAACTCGGCTTGAAAGTCGGGGTCATCACGTAAGCTGAAATAGGTTTTTTCCAGCTCTTCCAATGCAAAGCTGAGGGTTTCTGACACAAACCGGCCACCGTAGGGGCCAAAATGGCCACGCGCATCCGGCATTCGGGTCAGGTCGCTGAACTTGGTTTTCGAAACAGTTCCAGAAACAGTCACAGTGATACCTCACTAGATCGCCAGAACAGGCAAACATTTAATGATCTAAATAAAACGCAGCTCGACAGATATATAAGCTACGCGATGTAATTTAACGGGCGTCGGCTAACGCCACATGGCGAACAAAAGAGGCCATCTTGCCACCATCCTTGTAGCCGTGAGAGGCTTCAATACCGCCTGACACATCAACCGCATAGGGGCCCACTTGGCGCACAGCCTCTGCAATATTATCAACGGTCAACCCACCTGCCAGGATAACAGGTTTTGTAAGATCTGCGGGGATTCTCGACCAATCAAAAGTCTCTCCCGTACCGCCTGGTGTGCCCGGACGGTAGGCATCTAGCAGGAGCGCTTGGGCCTGATGATAGCGCTGCGCTTCATGGGCCAAATCTATCTCATCGCGCATTCGCAACGCCTTCATCCACGGTAGAGAATATTGCTGGCACGCCGACGGCGTTTCATTACCATGGAACTGAAGCATATCCAGATAGGGCAAGCAGCGCTCAATCAGCTCAGCGGGCTGGTCGACAAATAGCCCCACCCTAGTCACAAACGCAGGCACCCGGGCAGAGAGCGCTGCCAGTTGTTCGATGTCCACACTACGAGCACTTTTCGGCCACATAACGAAACCTAACGCGTCCACTCCTAATGCGACGGCGTGATCGATATCGTCAGGGCGAGTAAAGCCACAAAATTTGATTCGTGTACGGCGCTGCTCACTCATAGCGATGCATCCTGTGCAGGGTTAGCGTACATCTCACTCAATGAGCGGGTACGGCGATAAGCTACCCGAGGCGTATCGGGAAGCTCACGCTCACCCGTCCACTCACCTGTAAACGAGAGAAGGTGTGGCCCTAGCGGCTCCTTAGGCAAGTCAAAACGCTCATCGTAAATTGAATCGACAAAATGCAGCCCAAAGGCAGGTGCCGTAACGTCACCTTTACGGCGGTTTTTAAGCGCCAACAGCTCTCTAATATACGCTTCACTTTGCGCGCCTCGCCCAACGCTCACCAGTGCGCCAGCAATGTTGCGAATCATATGATGTAGAAAAGCGTTACCTTGAATATCAATGACAACTAACTGGCCGTAGCGTTTCACATCAACAAAATGCATATGTCGCCAGGGAGTTTTGGATTGGCAGCCTGCGGCACGAAAACTGGAAAAATCGTGCTCGCCAACTAGCGCTTGGGCGGCCCGATGCATGGCTCCGGCATCCAAAGGGTCACGGCACCAAGTGGCATTGGCACGCTCCAATACTGGGCGACTTAATTGATTCAAAAACACATAGCGGTAGCGGCGGCCTAGTGCACACAAGCGGGAATGAAAGTCATCGCCCACTGGTTTGACCCAGCGAACGGCAATGTCCTTTGGCAAATTCGTATTGGCACCAAATATCCAGGCTTTTTCTGAACGCTTTGCAGACGGGTCAAAATGCACAACTTGCCGCGTTGCGTGCACACCAGAGTCGGTGCGACCGCTGGCGTGAACCCTAATAGGCTCGTTGGCCACCTTGCTCAGGGCATCTTCAAGTGATGCCTGCACAGAGGCGGCGTGCTTCAGGCGCTGAAAGCCACAATAATGGGTTCCGTCGTACTCAATGCCCATGGCTAAGCGCCCGGTTAGCGGTATTTTCTCATCTAAGTGATAGAACAGCGTCATCAAGCCACATCATTTTGAAGATTTTGGAGGACCGCTATTATCCCGGCCCCGCGGCTTGAATGCTACCTCTTCAATTTCCCACTCTTCCTCAATCGGCCTGCGCGGCTTTCTTACCGGCGCCTCGGCGAGTGCACGCTTCTCAGATGCAAACTCCACCGTTGGCTGCATGGGCGTTTCGGCACGCAAGGTCTCCTCGCCTCTTGAAGAGCCCGCCAAGCTAGGCGGGTGATAATCGATAAAATGACTATCCGTTGTCGTCGACAATGTAGCGCTGGGCGCTAGCGGCTCTTCACTGACAGACGGGGGAAGCGCAGATTGAGAGATAGTATCAAGTAATTGGCGCATAGATTGGGAGTCAGCCGGGGGAGAGAGTGATACGGTATCAACATGATCAACATCCATCACTTGTAATCCTAGCCGCCGTTGCCGTCCCTGCTCAGCCAAGCCTGCCGCTTGGCTCTTCTCAAAGCGAGAAGACTCGTCAATGGTCGGCTCAGCTGCTGATGGGGACGCTTGGTGGTTCTGTGGCTCTTCGATTGCTTGAGGGAATATGTCGTTAACTTTTTTGTCTTCCGCTTCCGCTTCCATTTCGACCTGAAATTCAGCCGTTTCTGATGTGGCTTTAAATTCAGCCGCTTCTGGCAAAGGCTTCTCTGCTACTTCAGAAACCGCCATAGGTCGTACACTAGGTGAAGGGGTAGTACGAATCACCGGCTCAGCAAAAGAGCCGGTCTCCCAGATCGCTTCCCGGCGCTTACGTAGCCAAACCAGCAGCCCTATTAGCAGCGCAATAGCGGCGGCGGCTAAGGGCCATTGGTAACGTGCAATTAACCCACTCAGGCTCTGATTATCCGCCTCACCGATACTGGCCGCTAATGGCGTTTGGGCCTGATCTTGCGCTTGTTGCTGGGCAGCCAACGCATCACTTAATGCTTGAGTGAGTGAAGCCACTTCGCCACGCAGGGCATCAAGCTCGGCACGCATCAGCTCACGCTCTTCAATCATCTGCTGAAGCGTGACCTGGCTTATACGCAACTGCTCGGTTAGCTCAGCACGGCTTAATGCGTCGGGCTCGTCGCTCTCTTGCGGTGTAATGTCATCCGTTTCGCTCGGTTCGCCTGCGCTTAGCGTTTGAGCAACCTCTAGTGAGGCCTCAGAAACAGTGGCTCTCGCCACTTCAGGTAGCGGTACCGCTTGAGGGGAGCCATTGCGGCGCGCCCGCCAAGCTTCATTCATCGCTTGAATGGCCGCTGCAGCGTCTGCGCGGGAGCGCGCCAGTACACGTTGCGTATCAGGCACATCAAGCGTTTGCCCTGCACGCATGCCATGAATATTGCCCGATGGAAAAACGCTGGGATTAGCTTCCAGCAGCGCCACCATCATTTGCTGGACGCTCACCTCTGCTGGTTTAACACGCTCGGCGACGCCCCATAGTGTATCGCCACTGCCAACATAAGCTGTGTTATCACCCCTGCTATTGGCATTACCACTTTCACTGGCGCGCGGCGGCATTGCGGCAGGAGCAATGGGCTCAGCCACTGAAGGTGGACGAGTATTGTTGACGGTAGCAGGCACAAAGCTTTGGGGCTGACGTTGCGTATCGTTGTCCGCGTAGTCTTGGGGATCAAACAGCAGGGTAACATCGCTAAACTGCTGCCCCCCCGGGTACTCAAGTGTGAGCAGCAGATCAAGCCACGGATCCTGCATGGCTTGGCCGGAACTCAGACGCACCTGGCGGCGCCCTTGATATTCCACCACTTGAGCACGGACACCCGCCGCCAGCGGGTTCCACTCAAGCCCTGCAGCGGCAAAATCTGACTGGTCGGCAACGCTGACACGGATATCTCTTAACGCATAGTCACTGCTTTCCAGCAACGGAATCGCAGCTTCCAAAGGCGTATCCAGATACGAGCTGACCGTCGCTTGCCCAAGTCCCACGGCTAGCGCGATAGGACTTACGGCACTCAACGACAGCCATGTAATCCATGTCAGTGTTTTTTTCATTAATGTTCCCTGGTTCCCGACTTACTTTTTGCTTTATCTAACTTTATGCTCTATCTAACTTTATGACTATCGATGCCAGCTTATTGTATTACGCCTTTTTTACCATAACCTGAAGAAATAGCGGCGTTTTTCACGCCAACGCAAAAATAGTTGCCAAAAAAAACGGGAAGCTGCTCACAGCTTCCCGTTTTCGAGTGACCTACCACCACAAATATTTACTGTTCGCGCAAAATCTTCAGCATGCGCTTAAGCGGTTCGGCGGCGCCCCAAAGCAACTGGTCACCGACGCTGAATGCGGAAAGGTACTCTCCACCCATCGCCAGCTTACGCAGACGGCCAACGGGAACTTGCAGCGTGCCGGTAGCAGCAGCTGGCGTTAGGCCCGCAACGGTGGCGTCTTTATCATTAGGAATCAGCTTAACCCACTCATTGTGCTTGGCGATGCGATCTTCGATCTCATCCAGCGGCACATCGTGCTTGAGCTTGATCGTAAACGCTTGGCTATGCGAGCGCATGGCGCCGATACGTACACACAAGCCATCAATGGGGATGGGGTTATTGTCGAGACCCAGAATCTTGTTGGTCTCAACGCTGCCCTTCCACTCTTCGCGACTCTGGCCGCTATCCATCTTGGTATCGATCCATGGTAGCAGGCTACCTGCCAGTGGTGCGGCAAAGTTATCCGTCGGGAACTCGCTGCTGCGAATGGCTGCGGTGACTTTACGGTCAATATCCAGAATGGCACTGGAAGGATCTTTAAGCTCTTCCCCTACGCTGTCACGCAGGTGGCCCATTTGGTTGAGCAGCTCGCGCATATGCTTAGCGCCAGAACCCGAAGCCGCCTGATAGGTCATGGAGGTCATCCACTCGACCATATCGGCTTCAAACAGACCGCCCAAGCCCATTAGCATCAGGCTAACGGTGCAGTTACCGCCCACAAACGTTTTAGCGCCTTTGGCTAGCTGGTCATCAATTACCTTGCGGTTGACCGGATCAAGCACAATGGTTGCTTCATCTTCCATGCGCAGGGTGCTGGCAGCATCGATCCAGTAGCCATTCCAGCCTGAGCTACGTAGGTCTTTATAAACCGGCTTGGTGTAATCACCGCCCTGACAGGTGATCACCACATCCAACGCTTTGAGCGCTTCAATATCAAAGGCATCTTTCAGCGGAGGTACATCTACACCGATATCGGGGCCGGGCTGACCAACCTGGGAGGTGGTGAAGAACACCGGCTCAATGCCGTTGAAATCACCATCTTCCTGCATGCGCTGCATCAGCACTGAGCCAACCATGCCACGCCATCCCACGAAACCGACTTTCAACATATGAAGTCCTCCTGCAAAGAATGAGTTTTTATATTATACACACTTCTTTACGGTGATTTTGAAACCAGAGATGGTAAAGGGCTACCCCTGCGACAGGCCTACGAGGGGGCGCTGTGAACCCATCCCTGGGCGCTACATTTGCCATCCATGGCAAATGACCCCCTCTACGGCCTGCCCCAGGCGCCCTTAACGCAGCCTCATTGCCAATATGTTACTGCTTAGAAAACGCCGCCAACACCGCATCACCCATGGCATCGGTGCCGATGGTTTGCATGCCTTCTGAAGCAATATCCGCGGTACGCAGGCCATCATCCAGCACGCTACCCACGGCGGCTTCAATACGTTCTGCCATGGCAGTTTCATTCAGCGAGTAGCGCAGCATCATCGCCACTGAAAGCATCATGGCCAGCGGGTTAGCCACGTTTTGACCGGCGATATCCGGCGCGCTGCCGTGGCATGGCTCGTACATGCCCTGCCCGCTCTCGTTCAATGAGGCGGAAGGCAGCATACCGATGGAGCCGGTGAGCATCGCGGCGGCATCGGAAAGAATATCGCCAAACATATTACCGGTAACCACCACGTCGAACTGTTTGGGCGCGCGTACCAGCTGCATGGCGGCGTTATCCACGTACATGTGGGAAAGCTCAACGTCCGGGTATTCCGGTGCCAAGCGATCCATCACTTCCCGCCACAAAATAGTGACTTCGAGTACGTTGGCTTTATCTACCGAGCAGAGCTTTTTGCCGCGCTTTTGGGCCATTTCAAAAGCGACGCGACCAATGCGCTCAATCTCGCTTTCAGAGTAGATGTAAGTGTTAAAACCCACCCGTTCACCATTGCGCACTTCAATGCCGCGGGGCTGGCCGAAGTAGATACCGCCGGTGAGTTCGCGGACAATCATAATATCCAGTCCAGCGACCAATTCAGGCTTCAAGCTTGAAGCACTGGCCAACTGCGGGTAAAGCATCGCCGGACGTAAGTTACCAAACAGACCTAAATTCTTGCGCAGGCCCAGCAGGCCTTTTTCAGGGCGCTTGGAGAGGTCTTGGATTTTGTCCCACTTAGGACCACCAACCGCACCCAGCAAAATAGCGCTGGCGGCTTTGGCTTTTTCCAAGGTTTCCGCGGGCAGCGGCTCACCGTGAACATCATAGGCAGAGCCACCCACCAGCCCCTCTTCTACCTCAATATCCAAACCTGCTTCCTGGCATGCCTTCAACAAACGTGCTGCCTGGGCCGCAATCTCGGGACCAATACCATCACCCGGTAGCAATAAAACCTTATGAGTCATGCTGAATCCTTAACGTGTTATCGAGCGGCTTTGACCGCTTGGCGCACTGCAATGGAGGGGCAGCGCGCTACCAAGCTTATTATGAGCGGCGGAAAGCCTTTAAGCTGACTGACGGAACAGCCAGGGGCGTGCCGCTTTATGCTTCTGCTCAAAGGCACGAATAGCGTCTTCGTCTTTTAGCGTCAGGCCAATATCGTCTAACCCTTCCAGCAGGCAGTGCTTGCGGAACTCATCCACCTCAAACTCAAGAATCTCGCCGCTCGGAGTAGTTACCCGTTGATGCTCTAGATCGACATCTAACTGGTAGCCTTCGTTGGCATTCACTTCAGCAAACAGGCGATCAACTACGTCTTCTGGGAACGTGATCAGCAAAATGCCGTTTTTGAACGAGTTGTTATAGAAGATATCCGCAAAGCTAGGCGCGATGACGACTTTAAAGCCGAAATCTTCCAGCGCCCAAGGGGCGTGCTCGCGGGAACTACCGCAACCAAAGTTGCGCTTGGCAAGCAGTACTTCAGCGCCTTTAAAGCGCGGCTGATTTAACACAAAGTCGGGATTGATCGGGCGCTGCGAGCAATCTTGCCCCGGCTCGCCTTCGTCTAAGTAGCGCAGCTCATCGAACAAGTTAACGCCAAAACCGGTGCGCTTAATCGACTTCAAAAACTGCTTCGGGATAATTAAATCGGTATCGACATTGGCACGATCAAGCGGCGCTACGATGCCTTCAAAACGCGTAAATTTCTTCATGGCTTAGGCCTCCTGAGCGTGAGTGGCGTCGTTGGCAGGCAGCTTGCGAACATCTACAAAGTGACCGGCAATCGCTGCAGCTGCCGCCATCGCTGGGCTAACCAAGTGCGTGCGACCGCCATAGCCTTGGCGCCCTTCAAAATTGCGGTTTGAAGTAGAGGCACAGTGTTCACCAGACCCTAACTTATCCGCATTCATTGCCAAGCACATAGAGCAGCCCGGCTCACGCCACTCAAAACCTGCTTCGATAAAGATTTTGTCCAAGCCTTCCGCTTCCGCCTGGCGCTTCACCAAGCCTGAACCCGGTACCACCATGGCCAACTTGATGGAATCGGCCACCTTGTTGCCCTTCGCCACCTTGGCGGCCTCGCGCAAATCTTCAATGCGCGAATTGGTGCAGGAGCCGATAAAGATTTTATCCAGCTTGATATCGGTAATTTTCTGGTTGGCCTGCAGGCCCATATACTCAAGCGCACGGGAGTGGCTGCGCTGAACGGTTTCATCCAGTGCGGCTTGTGGGTCAGGCACCTGCCCGGAAATACCGGTGACCATTTCAGGGCTAGTGCCCCAGCTAACCTGAGGCTCAATGTCCTCAGCCTGCAAAACGACCACTTTATCGAAGGCAGCGTCCTCATCGGACACCAATTGACGCCAGTCAGCCACGGCAGCTTCCCACTGCTCAGCCGTCGGGGCGAATGGGCGCTCGGCCAGGTAATTAATAGTGGTGTCGTCAACTGCGATCAAACCCACCCGCGCACCGGCTTCAATCGCCATGTTGCACACGGTCATGCGACCTTCCATAGAGAGCGAAGCAATCGCACTACCGGCAAACTCAATGGCGTAACCGGTGCCACCGGCAGTACCGATATTACCGATGATTGCCAACACCACATCTTTTGCCGTGACGCCCAGGCCCAACTCACCTTCAACGCGCACCTGCATATTCTTCATCTTCTGCGCCAGCAGGCACTGAGTTGCCAGTACGTGCTCTACTTCAGAAGTGCCGATACCGTGGGCCAAGGCACCAAAGGCGCCGTGAGTAGCTGTATGAGAGTCGCCGCATACTACGGTCATACCCGGTAACGTTGCGCCCTGCTCTGGGCCGACCACGTGCACAATACCCTGACGCGGATCGTTAATTTTGAACTCTTCAATACCGTATTCGAGGCAGTTGTCATCCAGGGTTTGTACCTGAATCAACGACACCGGGTCTTTAATACCGCTATTACCCTCGGCGCGCTCTTTAACCGTCGTCGGTACATTGTGATCAGGGGTGGCCAGGTTGGCATCTAAACGCCACGGCTTACGCTTAGCCAAACGCAGCCCTTCAAATGCCTGGGGCGAAGTCACTTCGTGAAGCAATTGGCGATCAATGTAGATTAATGCAGTGCCGTCGTCGCGCTGCCTTACCAAGTGCTGGTTCCAAAGTTTGTCGTAAAGCGTTTGACCTGACATGTGGCTCTCCTGGGCAGTGCCCTTCTCTTACTAGATGGTCGTGCTAGCTGGTCGTGCCGACGTCTTCGCGTCAGTGATGGAGTGAGTGTTACGCGGGCTGCACATAAAAGCAATTCATGTTATTCATAGTTTAGATTCCAAAATGGAATACATGCTTAAATTATCGGTTTAGAAATACTTGGCTTAGGGATACGCCTATGGATACGCAAAGTTTACAAGCGTTTATGGCCGTGGCCGATACGCAAAGCTTCTCCCGCGCTGCCGAGCTGCTTCATCTTACCCAGCCGGCGGTCAGTAAACGTATCGCCACCCTGGAATCCCAGGTGGGTACACGGCTATTTGATCGCATTGGTCGGCGTATTGCGTTGACGGAGGCTGGTAGTGTTCTACTACCTCAAGCACGGCATATTTTAATGACCGTTGACGATAGCCGCCGCGCGCTGGCTAACCTCTCCGGGCAAGTAGGTGGACGGCTTACCCTGGCGACCAGCCACCATATTGGCCTGCATCGTTTACCGCCACTATTAAAGCAGTACACACAGCGCCACCCAGAGGTAGAGCTAGACCTGCATTTTCTGGATTCAGAGCAGGCTTACCAAGGAGTCTTGGATGGCACACTAGAGATGGCCGTGGTGACATTGGCTCCCCATCCTCATGAGCAACTGCAGGTCGTTGAACTATGGCGTGACCGGCTCTGCTTTGCTTGCGCCACTGACCACTCTCTCGCCAACCAAGCCAAAGCCTCTCAAAGCCTGCTGTCACTAGCCGACCTATGCGAATACAAGTGTGTAATGCCGGGGGCAAAAACATTTACAGGATCGCTCATTGCAAAGCGTTTTAGCGAAGCTGGCCTGGAACTACCGGTAAGCATGGCGACCAACTATTTAGAGACGCTAAAAATGATGTGTAGCGTGGGGCTGGGGTGGAGCCTACTGCCGGAAAAGATGATCGACAGCGAACTGGTAGAGCTCAGGGTAGACACACCACCGATTTATCGGCCGTTAGGGTATCTAGTACATACCAATCGAACGCTTTCCAATGCGGCACGCAGAATGATTAAAGAACTGGAAGACCGGCGCCAGTCATAGACGTAAACCTCATTGATAGAAATGATAGGCGGAGCATGCAGCCTTGGCCCCACCTATCAATAGCTAACGTTTCTATAAAGCCGCTTTCACCGCCGCTTCCAGTGACAAGGTTGGCCGGCCGATAAGTTGGCTGAGCTGCTTGCCGTCATCAAACAGCGCGCCTTTAGCGACCCCGGCATCTGAGTCTGACAGCAGCTTCGCAAAGGCTTCAGGCAAGCCTGCCTCCAGCAAGACTTTGGTGTATTCCGCTTCAGAGAGGTTGACGTAGTCAATAGATTTACCACTTTGGCGCCCAATCTCAGCGGCAAGTTCGCTAAGCGTGTAGGCCGTATCGCCAGCCAGCTCGTAAACCTTGCCTGCTTGGCCATCGCTCGTCAGCACGGCAGCTGCAGCATCGGCGTAGTCGGCACGACCGGCGGAAGCGATGCGGCCTTCACCTGCGCAACCGTACACTGCCCCGAGGGATAACGCGGTTGGAACCCCATGGGTGTAGTTTTCGGTGTACCAGCCGTTACGCAGCAACACAAACGGTAGGCCGGAGGCGTTGAGCGCAGCCTCGGTTTCCCTGTGTTCATCTGCAAGCCCGAGTACAGAGGAGTCCGCGTGCAGAATACTGGTGTAGGCCAGTAGTTTTACACCCGCCCGCTTGGCAGCATCAATAACAGCTTGGTGCTGCGCTTTACGCTTACCCACTTCGCTGGAAGAGATCAGCAATACTTTTTCCGCGCCGTGCAAGGCAGCATCCCAACTTTCTGGCCGATCATAATCTGCCTGACGAATTTCTACGCCTAGTTCAGCCAAGTCCTGGGCTTTTTCCACATCGCGTACAGCAGCAACGAGACTTGCTGCAGGCACTTTCTTAAGCAGCGAAGCGATCACGAGGCGGCCTAGCTGTCCAGTTGCTCCTGTAATAACGATCATCTTTTCACCCTCTTCTTCTGTGGTTTTTTAGGAGAAAGGAAGAATATACGCTAGACTAACTTTTAGTAAGTACACACCAAAAGGTTAGTGATATGCACAATAAAGATACTGGCAAACTTGCCGACGCCATAAGGCGCGGTGAGGTTCTTGCCAAGGAATGCCCTTCTCGGGAAATCTTAAAACATGTGACAAGCCAGTGGGGCGTGTTGGTACTGGTGGTGCTGATGGAAGGCACTCATCGTTTCAGCGAACTACGCCGCAAGATTGGAGGTGTCAGCGAGAAGATGCTGGCGCAAACGCTACAGCAATTGGAGAAGGATGGGTTCGTTGACCGTCTTTCTCATCCAGTGGTGCCACCCCATGTGGAGTATTCGCTGACAGCGTTAGGAAAAGAGATTGGCCAACAGATAGAGACATTAACGGACTGGATTGAGATCAACCTGCCGAAAATACTTACGGCACAGAAGCAGCAGGCCTAATTATGTTAGTGCGCTCGCTGATGCATGTCAGCGTTGGATAGCACAAAAGATGAGGATTTAGAGCCTGTATCCAACGCCACCTCAATCATTGCTGCCGCAACGCGCTCAGTAGAGATTGGACGCACTGATTTAGGCAATAACGACCCAGCCGGTGCGAGCAGCACACTCGCTATTTTTTCCGCAAAACGACCATCATCAGGCCGCCCTAACAGCAATGAAGGGCGTGCAAAAAACACACTCGGCAAAGCGAGCGCCTGAATATCGCGCTCCACCTCGCCCTTAACGCGATTATAAAAAGCCGCAGAACTAACATTCGCGCCGTGCGCGGTCACCACCCCTAACCTACTCACCTCCGCCGCCTTGCAGGCACGTGCAAACGCAAGCACCAAACCATGATCGATACGACGAAACGCCTCGTCACTACCCGCCTGTTTTTTGGTAGTCCCCAGGGCAATAAAGGCGACGGAACCTGACGGCATCAAAACTGCTGCCTGCTGCTCCAGCTGATCAAAGTCAACGATATGGATGTGTATTTTTGAGGTAATAGCGCCTGGAAAATCGCGCTCCAGGTTTAATTCACGGCGGCTTAGCAAAATAATATCAGTGATATTAACTCGTTGGCTTAGCTGAATGACTAACTGCGTACCCACAGCCCCCGTTGCGCCTAAAACAATTGCCGTGCCATGCATCATCTGTTACCTCTGGGGTTTATTCTAAACGTGAAACCAGTCTCATCCCCTCGCCAGGCTTTTTCCTATAGGGTTCTATCGAGACCACCGCCATCGTGTAAGTGGTGAGAGAGCCATGTTTTGACATCGACCGTCTCTATACCTTTTTTGAAGTTGTAAGTTTTTGATTTTTCCCACCACATGCCGGTGCCACGAGCAAAAGCGACACGGTAGCGAAGCATGACATCCTCCGGAGTTTGTAAAAGCTGGTTATTAAGCTCGTCAAGAGTTAATTGAATACGCTTGAAAGGCTTTCCTGTCACCTCTTCAACAACCGTGGCTAGCTGAGCATATGAGATGGTATCCCCTGCTACGAAGATAACTTCGTTACGGATACGAGAACCTTCAAGGTATATGTCAGTTGTCAGCAAACCAATATCCTCAGGCGTGGTGACCGTGACACGGGTATCCCAGCTGCCAAGTGCCCGGACGGTATTCGTTGCAAGATCAACGACACCAAAGGTAGGTTCGAAAAGAAAGCTTGTAAACATTCCTGTAGAGACGATCACCCATTCTGTTATCTCTTGAGAGCGTAGCAGTGCTCTAACCTCATACTGCTCGTCGAACACAGGTTGGCCACTTCCTTTGCCCACGATGTCGTAGTCGACCCCGAACTGCCAGGGAAAGTATCTTGCAACCCCGGCGGCTAAAACCGCATGCGTAATTTTTAGCTGTGTCCCAGGACCAGCGATGAAACCAGTACAGCAGATGACCGTTTGAAATGCTGAAAATAATTCAGCAAGTTTTTCCTCAGTACCTTCAGACAAGTCGAAAGGGATGATATCGACCCCGCGCATAGTTAGCTCATCGGTAGCTTCTTTCTTGTATTTATCACTCGAGGTGGTGAAGCCAGGCTCCACAAGGATGGAGACGGCATCAGAACTGATCTTAGAAACCATGTTTCTAATCACTTGCATACCGAGCTGGCCAGCACCGAGGATAAGGATCTTTTCAACATGGACGTTTTCATTAATAGACATGAGCATCACCTAGAAGCAGTCAATAAGTAGAGCTGCATTAAGAAGCATCAGCAGGAATAACTTATGGCCCACCAATATCGTTTGCTAAAAGAATAGAAGTCTTGGCTTGATTCCCTCTTAAAGCAGAGCACATGCAGACTAGATGCTGCCATGTGTAATGTTAATAACTATTATTGGAAAACATAATGATTAAAAGTGAAAGAATCGGCTTTACGTATTATTGGCTTTTTTCGAAATATCTTTTGATTTTAGCGGAATTAAAAGTAATCAACTGATCGGCTACTCTGTTGCTTCTATTTTATTAATGGAGTTAACCCTGGCAATGACTTATTCCCCGACAATTCATAAAGAATTAAAAATCCCTGCCTTAGGCTATGGCTTGTGGCAGGTGCCAGAAGAAAAAAGTGCCCATCTGGTTAGTCACGCCTTACGGACGGGCTACCGCCTACTTGATACAGCAGAAGCGTATTACAACGAAGAAGGGGTCGGTGAAGGGATCAGTGAAAGCGGGGTACCACGTGAGGAGATATTTGTATCCACGAAGGTGTGGAATACGCACCACGGCTACGCACAAACCTTACAGGCATTTGATGCCAGCCAGAGGCGATTGGGCCTAGACCGAATCGACTTGTATCTGATGCACTGGCCCTCACAAATTCGTGATGCTTATGTGGAAACATGGCAGGCGATGGTTCGTCTACGTGATGAGGGGCGAGTCAGTGCCATTGGCGTCTGCAACTTCTCCATTGGGCAACTGCAGCGCTTGATTGGTGAAACCGGAGTAACGCCGATGGTCAATCAGGTTGAACTACACCCTTAGTTTCAACAGAAAAAACTGCGAGAGTTTCACCATGAGATGGGCATTATTACCCAGTCTTGGAGCCCGCTAGGCCTGTGGTGGCAGCACCCAGGTCCAAGCTCGTCGCCGCTGCAGGATCCTCAGATTCTTAAACTTTCCGAACGGTATGGGAAGACGCCTGCCCAAATCATCCTGCGCTGGCACCTTGACAGTGGTTTAGCAACTATATCGAAGTCCATACGACCAGAACGTATTGTCGAGAATTTTCAACTCTTTGACTTTGCGTTGACACCTGACGAGTTAGCAGCGTTGTCGAAGCTCGATCGTAAGGATGGTCGTCTAGGACCAGACCCAGAGACGGCAGACTTTTGAGCGGATAGATTCAGCCTTGGCTTGGCCCTACCAAGGGCTTCAGTTATGGAGCTAAGTTAATCAGCAGTTTTCTAGAGGGAGACGAGATGGATCGACTTCAAGCCATGCAGATATTTGCCCGAGTGGTTGAGATGCACGGCTTTAGTAAAGCCGCTGAGAACCTTTCCATCCCTCCATCGACTGTCACACGCACCATAAAGGAACTAGAGAAGTTCCTTGGTGTGAAGCTGCTTCAACGTACCACACGGCATTTGAATCTGACCCCAGATGGCACTCTTTATTACCAACACTGTTGTCGTTTACTAGCGGAAATTGAAGCAGTTGAGGCCAGTTTTCCTGGTAGCAATGGTCAGGCCAAAGGCAAACTGCGAGTCGGAATGACTGCCTCATTGGCACGTTTATTCGTGTTGCCTTCCCTCAAGCAATTCCAGGCCAGTTACCCTGACATAGAATTAACGTTGTCGTTGAGTGATCGAACGGTGGAACTGGTTCCAGAAGGCATCGATTGTGTCATTCGTGCTGGCGTACCGCATGATTCCCCCACGCTGGTAGCCCGTCGTATTGCAAATTTCGAATGGGTGACATGTGCATCACCTGATTACCTAAAGGAGCATGGTGAGCCGAATACATTGGAAGATTTACAGCATCATCATGCTGTTGGCTTTTTTTCAAAGCAACAGGGTCGGCCAATGAGTTGGCGCTTTGTAATTAATGACGAAGAGCTAGTCATACACATGCCGCAAACACTAGCCGTCAACGACACGCAAACATATGTTGATTGTGGTTTGGAGGGCTTAGGCTTAATACGTGCGGCGAACTACATGGTGTTGCCACACTTACGTAGTGGAAAATTACAGCAGGTTCTCAGTCATTACCCAGCACCTGCAGTGCCCATATCAGTTATGTATCCACAAAATCGTCATTTATCACCTCCCGTGAGAGCATTTGTTAACTGGGTCAGCCACCTTGTGCAAAGCGCCGAGCCCGAATGGCAAATCGGAGAAGAATTTATGGCCTCCTAGGGCTTGATGGCCAGGTCGATAAGGCTTGATCCGCAACTGCGTCCAGCATCTCACGACTGAAACCAGCCTTGGCCTGTACCGCGATACCGTGGGTCACTGCCATTATAAATGCAGCTAAGGCCGCACAGTTGGTTTCTTCCGGTAGATCGCCCTCCTTCTTGGCCCGCTCAAAGCGCTCATGCAGCGACTTCTCCCCTTTGGCTCGGGCATCCACCAGCGCACGGCGGACAGGCTCGGCAGCGTCCGAGCCCGCCAGAACTCCATGAATACCTAGACACCCCCTTTGATCGGGATAGCGGGTATTCAGCTCAACGGCGTTATATAGGATATGCGCGGCCACCTCCCGGGAGGTCGGCTGCTCCAGCGCCGCCGGAAAGAAGTGAAGATAGTGCTCGTAGTAGCGCTCCATCGCGCGGTGAAACAGCGCTTCCTTGTTGCCAAATGCCGAGTAAAGCGCTGGTCGTTCGACCCCAGTCGCCTTCGTCAGGTCGGTATAGGAGGCGCCCTCGTAGCCTTTGCGCCAAAACACGCAGAGTGCCGCGTCTAGCGCCTCATCCACGTCGAACTCGCGATGACGTCCCATTAGCTGGCCTCCCTCTTTTTCATAACGATCGATATTAAATCTCTTGACAGCAAATGTCCATTGCATAATGATCGTTATAGTAACGACCATTATGAAATAACTTGCTGCCGACATGGCGATTTAACTAACGAGGTTTTTATGCAGAACGTATTGAAAGGCAAGGTTGCATTGGTTACTGGCGGATCGCGTGGTCTAGGCGCGGCCATCGCAGAAGCACTGGCACACCAGGGGGCTGATGTTGCCATCAGCTATGTGGCATCAGCCGACAAGGCTAATCTCATTGTCGAAAAGCTAAAGGCAAAGGGAGTACGTGCCATCGCAGTGCAAAGCGACCAGGCCGACCTATCCGCCGCCAAGCCCTTGATTGAGGCAGTGGTCGCCCACTTCGGCAAGCTCGATATCCTCGTCAACAATGCGGCGATCGCCGTGCAGGGCCAGACCGTCGACGCCCCCGACCTGGATACACTCAATCTCGATCGCCAGTGGCAAATCAACGTCATGGGGGCGGTGGCAACCACCCGCGCGGCGGCGCCGGTGCTCTCCGACGGCGGCCGGATCATTTTTATTGGTTCCTTGATGGGTAGTCGCGTGCCCTTCGCGGGCGCAGCCGACTATTCGGGCACCAAGGCCGCGATCGCCGGATATGCCAGGGGAGTCGCCCGTGATCTTGGCAGCCGTAATATAACGGTCAATGTCGTTCAGCCCGGCGTTATGCCTACCGACATGGCGACGGCGGTGCTAGGTGAAGGAGGAGCACCCGATTGGCTGCTGGACCAGCACCCTATTCGCCGGATTGCGACACTTGAAGAGGTGGCTGCCACGGTCTGCTACCTAGCGGGACCAAACGCGGGGTATATCACCGGCAGCTCGATCGATATGGCCGGCGGCATGGGCGTATAACCCCTTCTGGGTGAGGAAGACTTCTCTTGCTCACCCAACATTTTGTACCAAAATTTAAACAGGAAACCTAGATGAATACATAGGCATCGTCGGTAAGGGCGAGAACGGCGTATACAGCGTCGGAATTAACGAACAGAGTAAACAGCGCTAAGTTGTGTTGAGGCCACGCTAGCGGCCAGGGGCGGCTAGCATGGCACCTAGAGCGCTCTCAGCGATCCTGGACGGAGCGACCTACATGTTGCGTCCGAAAATAAGGCAGAGCGGCACGACTAAGCTCGCACCCTAGGTCAGCGGGTTCGTTCATGCGTCGTCTTCGATAATCGTGCCAGCTCCACGCATCTCGTCTATCACGGTGACCAATTGATCCGGGTTCACTGCGCGGGTGGCAGCGACGATTAAGTGGGTTTCAAAGCCGAACTTACAGGCGTCTAGCACGGTAGCCTTGACGCAGACATCGCAGGCCAGCCCTCCAATCCAAACGCGCTTGATCCCCCGGCTCTCAAGAAAGCTCTGCAGGCCTGTGCCATCGAAGGCGGAGTAGGCGTCGCGGTCGAACGCGGTACCCTTGCTGACGCGCACGGTGCCCAGTGGCAATCTTAGCTCAGGGTGAAAGGCAGCACCTTCGGTGTCCTGTAGGCAGTGCTCCGGCCAGGGTCCGCCTTGAGCTTCAAAAGAGCAATGCGCCACCGGGTGCCAGTCCCGGGAAACTACAACCAGTGCGCCCTGTTGGGCAGCCTTGTCTAACCAATCGTTGAGCACCGGCACCACAGCATCGCCACCGTCAATGCCCAGAGCGCCGCCGGGGCAGAAATCATTCTGAACGTCCACGGCGATTATCGCGTCCTGTGGGCAAAGTACTTCCTGTTTAGGCATAAACATCTCCTTAGCTAACGCGTAAAGAACCCCATACACCTACGATGACGATAGACTTTTTGCCGCTGAGCATGAAAAGTTACTTATTACCTGCTCTATAAATTATGGAACAGACAATACCTGCGACTAAGCCTGGTATGCCGAACATTATCAGCAAGGTTGCAATTGAGTTCGTCTCATCATAAATAGTGCCGCCGAATAGGATTGATAAAAAAAGCCCCACTAAGCTAATTCCAATAGCAGCACTCCAACCAACGCCTCCCGGCTTACGGCTTACTACAGGCACCGCAGCGCAATAGTAGTAAGTCAGTCATCTAGCGTATCTTCGAATGCATCTGTCGTACGGTCCAGATCCTTCTGCAGAACACCGTCAGCTACCGCTCTGCGTCGCTCGGCTTCGGCTTCGAGCTCGGCAAGTTGGGATTGGTAGCTATCGGCTCGATCATCAAGCTGTTCGCGCAAGGCGCTGGTGGCATCACTGTCCAAGCCCTGCTCAAGCGCCCATCCAGCCAGACCAAGGCGTTCCCGGCCAGTCGCGGCCTCCAGGCATAGTTTGGAGCGCGCCAGCATGCTCGAGGTACTCAGTGCATTTTCCGCCTGGCCGCCATCGGTATTGAGCTGGGTGCGCGACAACGCCCCCTGGTTCGCCAGCCGGTTTTGCGCCGCATCACTAAGGCGGCTCTGCAACTCTCTGGCGTTAGCGGCCTCCAAGAACACGCCGTTGCCAGCCTCGGCCACAGCGAGCAGCGCATCGCGCTCGTCGCTAGGCAGATCAAAGCCAATTATATTTACCACCGCGCGTACATCGGATTCAGATAACTGTCGGGCGGCCTCGACCGGATCGCCATGGCAGGTTTCCTCGCCGTCGGAGATGATGTAGACCACCTGTTCGCCCGGCACCTCGGACGGCTGGAAGCTTTCACCGGCCTGCTCGATGGCGGCAGCCAGTGGCGTCCAGCCGGTAGCTGATGCGCTCTCCACTTCGCGGATAAGTGCTGAGCGATCACCACTCTGGATCGCTTGGGTTAGTTCTACGCCACGGCAGCTGTCGGCCCTGCCTGATTGCTGATTAGTACCGGTATGCCCGAACAGCACCAGGCCAAGCTCGATCTCTTCATCGAGATTGGATACGAAGTCGATCGCGGCGGCGCGGGCAATGTCCATCTTGGCTTCCCCACCTATCAGGCCCGCCATGGAGCCGGATGCGTCCAACGCCAGCACCACCCTGCTTATCGGGACGCTGGCTGTACCCTGCTCACCCTCGCCCATGCCTAGACCCAAGCCCCGGTCGCGCAGTTCAGGAAGCTCTTCTAAGCAGGCGGAGAGATCCTCGCCACGTTCAGTAATATAGTCATCGAAGTCCCTCTCGGAACCTTGAAGCGGGACGGAAAAAAGCAACATTGCTGCGGCTGCACCGCCCAACAATGTAGGAACTAGAATCCAGCCGCCGTTGCGCCGTGCTGACTTCAGCATTCTCCGTCCTCCTGTTTCAGTGACCGGGAATCAGGTTCTTGGTCGGTTCTCTGATTCTAGCGCAGCTTGATGTTAACGTTAGCCGAATCAGGCTTGCATCATCATCATGATACCGGCCAGAGCGGCAGCAATTCCCGTTAGCTGAAGTAAGGTTGCCCGTTCACGAAGAATGAGGAAGGCCAGAATGGCAGTCGGGATTGGCGTCAAAGCGCCCGCCACAGCGACTACCGACAGCATGCCTTCCCGCGCAGCGATGACGAAGGTAAGCGTACCGAGCGTTTGGAACAGACCGACAGCGCCCACTACCCACAGGCTTTTCACTGGCATTTTCAGGGATGGCCGCAGCGCCGGAATCAAGGCAGCCACAGCAAGCGCGGACGCCACTGTAGCCGCCGCAGCTGGCCAAAGTGGGCTTTCTGACTGGGGCTGATCCAGGAACACAAAGAACAGTCCCATCCAAAGGCCCGCCACGGAGGCCTGAAGAATACCGCTATCGCAGGCTAGAAATCCGCGCTGACGCAGATGGCCACGATTGCTGCTGGCAGGATGTTCGGACTCTTGAGGCGGCTCCTGCTCATTGGCCTTTGCACCGCCACTAACCAAAGCGATGGCAACAACAACCAGCACGATTCCCATCAGGGCTATTGTCGAGGGCCGCTCCCCCAGCGACAGACCGATAACAAATGGCGCAACCGCCGTCCATACGCCTGTGACGGCAGCGATGACGCCCATCGTACCGTTGGCCAGAGCGCGATAGTAAAGAATAAAGCCCAGCCCAAGAACGGCCCCCGCCGCACTCCCCCAGGCCAGTTCAGAAGCGCCTGGCCTGCCAGCTAACGCAACCGCCAGCAAAGTAATCACCACAGCACCGATGGATTGCGAGTAGAGCACCAGTGTCAACGGTGACATTCTTCGCCCTACCAGGCCCGCCAAAAAATCAGCGACACCAAAACTAATCGCAGTTAACAGCCCAAACAGTAAAAACACAGGAACCCCCTCGCGCATCGCATAGAAGTACAACCGTTCAGCCCTGATTGGGCTGTAGCGAGGGAGCCTGAAGGATGTACGAACTTGGCGCATCGGTCTAAAGACCGATGCGCTATGTCAGCCTGCCATTGGGGGGTATTAATCGGTGCGGCTGGAGCACTATCCAGCGCGGGGTGGTTTGAGCAGTGAAGTGTCTTGGGCGTACACAGCCAAGTGAACCCGGCTGGACATGCCCAGCTTGCCTAGCAAACTACTCACATGGGTTTTCACGGTTTTCTCCGTGATACCAAAACGCTGAGCTATTTCCGCGTTGCAGGCACCTTCCGCGATCAGCGTTAATACCTGACACTCCCGATCTGTGATGCAGTCGTGTATCTGGTCCTCCGCCAGCGCCTTGCACACAAGTGGATCTATCGCTGCCCGGCCCTCACTGATCGCACACAGGGCGTTGCGAATCTGTTCCGAACCGGCACCATGGGACAGGTACCCACTGGCGCCAAGGCGCAATGCTTCTTGAATGTACTCTGGATGCAGTTCACGAGTGAGGACAACCGCACGCTCGGTGCGCTGGTTCTCTGTCAGGTATTGCAGCAGCGAAAAACCAGGCTCGCCGGGGAGATCAATTTCAAGCAGCACGATGTCCGCCTCTATCACATCAAGAGCTGCAATGGATGCTTCCACCGTCGCGGCTTCTCCCACATGCGAGTAACCGGGCCAAGAGGCGATCAGAGTTCGCAATGCATCGCAGAAAAGGCGATCACTGTTTACAACGAAAATCCTAATGGGTTTCTGCACGGTTTCATTTCCTAGCTGGCAAAGCAAACGCCATAAACGCGCTAACGACTATAGGGAGTGGATTTAATGGCTTGGTTAAGCTCGTTAATACTTTTGCGGGTACACAATAAATGCCAACTTATTTCCATCCGGGTCACGAACATAGGCCGCATAAAAACCCTCCGCATACTGAGGCCGATAGCCGGGCTCACCTTCCGAATGACCACCACCACTCACCGCAATTCTATAGAGCCGGTCAACAACCTCTGGATCATGCAACTGGAAAGCCGTCATGACACCGTTACCGACGCTCGACGAATTTCCGTCAAAAGGATAGCCAACAATAAACCTTGGGAAGTCTAGGTCTTTAACTCTGCCATATGAAAAACACGACTCATCTTTCCAGCATAATTCGAAGCCCATTTCTGCGAAAAGAGGCTGATAAAATGCCTGTGCTTTTTCCAGGTCTTTTGTGCCCACCATCGTATAAGCAATCATAAGAAGGTGTCCTCCTATTGATATCTTGTATAACGCCCACAGCAAAGGAGAATTTGTAACGTAGCGAAAAATTGTGCCTCTGGCTTTTAAGGCTTCTCCGCGCTCGCTCCGGCACTCTTAGACCAACTTAGCCAGCTCATAATCCTCAATCATTTCCATGATAGCTTCATAGGTTTCAGCAGGCACAAGTTATGCGGTAACCCTCAAGGTCGCTAATTGATGAAGCACTCTCCCCGAGAGGATTCCATTGCTGGAGAATTTCTGAGACAGATGTAACCACATGCTCTTTCATAAGCTGATCGATTTCGACAGGTTGAGCTGCCAAGAAACGCCATACCTATCCTTTAACCAGCCAAACTGTTCACTGAAACCGTAGTTATCCAAAGGCATTAGCTCGGCGCCACCCTCGGCTAGGGCATGAAAAGCCTTTTCAATTTCGCTCGTAGATTCACACTCTACATACAGTGACATCGATGGCGTGAAAGTAAATTGGTGATCAAGGTGGCTATCTAGCGCCAGAAACTTAGTACCATTTATCGTAAAGCTCGCCAGCTTGGTGGAACCCTCTGGCTCATTCTCGCCAGCTTGGTAGCGCTGAATATCGACGATCTCTGAATCAGGGAAGAGTGAGGTATAGAACTTGATTGCCTCTTCGGCCTTCCCGGCTTGCTCTCCGACAAACATTAGCGAGGTCGTAATGGATTTCATTGCTGCCTCCGTTCCAATTGATACACATTATGCTGAGCTTAGCGCCCTTGTAATGAAAGCGAAGCCAAAATAAAAAGAGCGCCCGGCGGCCGCGTACTATAGCCACTTGTCGATTTTAGTTTCGGGCCGCACCGTAACTCAGACTGACGACCCGCCAAACAGTGCCATCCCACTCCCAGGTTTCTGCAAACGCCACCACCGGCCCTTGGGATGATCCGTTAAGGGTATATCCCTGCCCAGTTATTACGGTATTCCCATCAGAATCCTGTATCGATAACTCAGTATCGTGTTTTCGCCCGCCTTGGGGAAACCAACATCCGTTCTGCTTGGCTGCAGAGATAGCGCCGAGCTGGGATTGCTTGGATTGGGAACCGCGTTCGGTAGTAACTGTGAAATTATCTGCCTGTACTTGGGCAAGGTGCTCAATGTCACCAGCAAAATAAGCAGCGTACCAGTGTTCTCGTACTTGTTTCAGACCCTCTTGTTTCATGGACTGATCCCTATCTTTAGAAATTAACGCCCACAGCTCGAGAAAATTTGTAGCGCAGAGACAACTTTGTGCCTATGAGTATTAGCGCGTCTCCCGCTGCTCTGCATCAAGACACGCCTCAGTTGATGTTTTCATATAAGAGACAAGCGCTTCGAACTCTTCCCGACGATCTTCCCACCGGTCTTCAACCTTGCCGAGGTAGCCGTCACGCGCGTACTGCAATAACTCCCCGTAATCAGAATGCGCCTGCTTCTCCGCCCAGTTTGCCGCTGTATCCTTGGGCGCGATATCACCCGTCGCAGCGGTTAACCACATCCGGGATAAGGTTAGAACAACGTTACGCTCATCTCCATCTGCCCCTGCAAGGAGATTGGGCAATGAGTCACGGATTGCCATTCGGATATCAGTCAGTGGGACAAGCTCGAAAAGGCTAGCTGCATCGCTACCATATAGCGGCACACTGTTATCAATTACCTGTTTCAGAACAATGGCAAGATCAGGGTCACGGACAGGTTCTGGGACGCATCCAGCTTCAAACCCCTCTCGCAACCACTCACCGTATACAAACTCAGCACGAGGCGGAAACTGCCAAGGCACAACATCAGAGACGGCTACGACTGACAGCTCTAGCGGCCTGATGGAGCGTTGATTTCCGATCGCGCCGGATACTCTCATCAATTGAGCGACAAGCTCTTTCCTTTGCCAGCAGGTAAGTGGGCTATTAACTGCGACCAAGATATCTACATCGCTGTTAGGCTTTAAGCCACCAGCAACGGCAGAGCCGAAAAGATAAATGCCGATGATTGAATCACAAAGCACACGCTCAACAACTAACTGTGCCTGCTTTGCTTCTTCTGGGATCTCTGGGTCTGCCATATGCCTTGAAATTCCATTAGCCATTACGCCAAGCGCACCTGCGCAAGTTTAAAAGCATCCGGCTGGTTCACTTGATTAACTATCTATTACATCGAGTTTGACGGAAGAATAAAACTCTAGAATTTCGTCACCGTTTTCCAGAACGTTCCCTGTAGCCTTCCATCCTAAGCGCCGATAGAATCCATGGGCTCGTATTGCTGGATTAGGGTCGGCGGAGAGCCATACAGAGTTCGAACTATGTTTCTGTAACTCAGCTACAACTCTACTAAGCAGAGTTCTGCCAATACCGTGTCCTTCGAAGTCGGGTAATAAAGCTAAAACCAAGATCTCCCCTGTTGGGATATGGCCGGTACAAAACCCGATTATTGTCTCTTGCTCTAAGCAAACCCATCCGCACAATTCACCGCCCTTGAACCCATTAGCACTACTGATGGAAGTAATTCCCATCTGAGCTAACCTTTCCTTGGAAATAGGATTTTCTCGCGTTTTGCTTCGCACCTCGAACAATGCGTCTATATCTTCAATTCGAGTCTTTCTGTAGCAAAAACTCATCTATAAACTCCATTGCGGATTTTAACACCTAGCGCACCGGCGACCTTGACACAGCGAAGCGGAGACAAAGACCCCCGAGTGCCGCTTTTGGTTAACTGGTTAGTTCGATATTGGCACGTCGTTTCCGCTCCTGCTCCATCATTTGTTCTAGGCGCTCCTCAAGGGAGTTCAACCCAAGACGCTCACGACGTTCATTAACCGCAGCAGAATCCTCAATAGGAAACGGTGTTGGCCAACCGTTTTCATCAACATCAAACTGAGTGCCGTAATATTGGGGCTTACCAGATAGAGTGCGCACCCGATCCTGCAGGAATGCCAACTGCCAGCCCGCTACATCCTTTCTCGCAACGGCATCTTCGAGTAATAAGGCACAGTTCGCCATGAACTCGAGATCTGAAACAGAGTGCTGAACGACTAGCCATGCAGCTTTGGCGCCCTCTTCTCCAACTAGCGAAATGCCGGGCCAGCCGTGACCGTCGATAATCGCTTTCAAGCGGGAAGCATTGTGCTCATGCAAGGCTTTCATCCGTGGATGATAAGACTCAGATGGCAGCTCACCCGAATCGAAGAGTTGCTGCAATAAGCGCTGGTCTTCCTTCATCATCGTGACCAGCTCATCCGCAAGATTCTGATTCATGGACTCCCTCCCGCTTAACGCTAAAACAGCACTAAAACAAATCGGCGTGTCGCACCCGCCCGCCTTCCTCGATATGTTAAGCAAAAGCCTATAGCCGTGGTCTCCCGCTACCCTTTAACTACCGAGTAAGCTCAATACAACCATTAAGGTTATAATCACGGGCTAAGCCAAACCCACTCAACAATTGAACGCCAAGCCTCAGGCCTATGACTGTGAACCCCCACCATCGAAGTGAAAAAAGCCGAGCCAAGCCTGTTCGCAAAGGCCTGCACCCGAAGAATCTACACAACCAAGGCTATGACTTCCCAGATCTCGTAAAGAGCCACCCAGCACTCGCCCCCTATGTGAAGCCGAACGCTTATGGCGAACTTTCCATCGATTTCGCAGACCCACTGGCAGTCAAAACCCTCAACGCCGCGTTATTAAACCGATACTACAACATTGTCGATTGGGATATTCCAGAGGGCGCGCTTTGCCCTCCCATCCCCGGCAGAGCCGACTATATCCATTACATAGCGGACTTAATTGGGTTTGGGCTTGGGCGTGAACAGTCCAGCATTAAGCTGCTCGATATAGGGACGGGAGCCAATGGGATATACCCGCTACTGGCCTGCCAAATTTACGGCTGGCAGTGTGTCGGTAGTGACATTAACCCTCAGTCGCTTGAGAACGTCGCCACGATTATTAACCACAACCCCACACTCAAAGATCGCTTCACGCTGCGCACGCAGCAGGATAAAAACCACATCTTTGAAGGGATCATTCAGGTGGGAGAATTCTTTGACATCAGCGTATGCAACCCGCCCTTCCATGCTTCGCTCGATGAAGCCCTTAAAGGTAGCCAGCGTAAACTCAATAACCTTGCACGTAATCGCGGTGAACAAAAAGCAAACACCAAATCCCCTACTCTGAATTTTGGCGGTATGGGGGCGGAGCTATGGTGTAAGGGGGGCGAACAACTGTTTCTTAAAAAGCTAATAAGAGAAAGCCAAGCGTATTCAACTCAATGCCGCTGGTTTAGCAGTTTGGTTTCAAAAGCTGACAATGTTAAGCCTGCCAAGAAGTTGATTGGTAAGCTTGGTGCAGTAGATATGCGGGAAATAGAGATGAGGCAGGGAAATAAGGTGACGAGGGTAATGGCCTGGACGTTTATGTGAGGCATTACTGGGGTGGGATATGATTAATCGAGGTCTGCCGTGGCATTACTCTGGTATAGGCACATCGCCGAGGATGTGAAAAAGAGAAGTGGAGGCGAAGCCGCAATGGATTAGACGTCGCCGTGCGTGTGATTGTTAGGAACTGCCAATTCATCTCGTAACGATATGATATCCGCTACGCCACCGGCAACGACTCACTGCTGCCCCAGTCGGCCCACGAACCGTCGTAAAGTGACAGCTGAGTATACCCGGCCAGCTCGGCCGCCAGTAGGATGATGCAGGCGGTGATGCCGGAGCCACAGGAAAACACCAGTTGGTGTCCGTTGTTGGGCTGAAGGGAGGGAGCGAGGTGGGCAAACGTTGACGTCAGCTGGCTGGCTGGCTTGAACCGATAACCCTCCAGCACCTCTGTAAACGGCAGGTTGAGGGAATTGGGGATGTGGCCACCGCGTACACCAGGCCTGGGTTCTGGCGCTTGCGCCATGAAACGTGCCTGTGATCGCGCATCGATGACCGTTACTTGCTCGTCCTCCAGGTGCTGGAAAACGTAGGTAGAATCTCGAACCAGGGTGTCGTCGAGCTTGCCAACCACACTGCCATGCCTGGCCGCATCTGACACCGCAGCAGAAACGGTGTCCCGCCCTTCGGCCAACCACTGCGGCAGGCCGCCATCCAGAACAAACACCTGTTTGAGGCCCATAGCCCGCAGAATCCACCAGGCGCGTGGTGACGAGTAGATACCCTGATCGTCGTACACCACCACCAGGCTCTCGGGCTCGATGCCCAATCTACGGACCTCCGCCGTGAACTGCTCTTCCGTCGGGAAGGCGTGGGCTTGGGAAGCTCCGGTATCGCAAAGCGTTCCTTCCAGGTCTATTCGGAAACTACCCGGTATGAACATCGGACGGTCATAAATGATCGGCTCCTTGCCAACGACATTGGCCATGCTAGCGTCGATCAGTACCAAATGTTCGTTATCCAGATTCTCCTGCAGCCAGTTAGTGGTCACGATGGGGGAAGGCATGGCGTTCTCCAGTCTAGGTCGATAGGTAACAGTACACGAACGCGGACGGATGCGACCAGCAAGTTGATGCGGACCGCGTCATCCGCAGCATGCTGATCGACGAACTACACTAATAGCCGACGCATGCGAGGATTTTAGCATCCGCGTAAACCTCGCAAGCAGACCTGATATCACTTCGGGACTACTTACCTCGCAGCCGCAATCCTCCTCATCTGAGGATATTGCAGCGCCCTAACGCTCGGCACTCGTGCCAGTTTGGAGGTGCAACCGCGACGGAAAATCGGTCCGCTTGCGCTACTGGTTATGAGTTGGCCGAATACTCGACGTCGCCGCTTGTTAACTCTGCATCAACGAAATAGCCCTCGTTACTTTGTATCTAATGCTATTCCGAAGCTTCTTATATCTAGGCAAAGGGTCGTAATAGAGCCCTCCATGACGAACTACCCAGTGCCTATATTTTTCCTGATACACAACAAATAACAGGCAAGTTGCCTCATTCCTCGGCTCTGAATTATGAAGTTTTGTACTGCCATGACCTAGTGCAGCCTGCATTTGCTTAACCTGGACATTGCCATTGGGCAACACCCAGCCGACTTTCTTCATCTTGGCGAACGCAGATTTATAGTCAGCATAACCCCGCACCATTGCAAAGCATGCCACTCCGTAACCAGTTTCTTTACTTTACGGATTGATAAGTTACATAGAGTTAACGATCGCATTTTCTGCTGGTTTGTAGCGCAGCGGAAAACCAGTCCGACAACATGCGCTTGTTAAGTTACCACTCCTCCTGCTTTCCTACTGTAGGTAAGAGTACCGGCACTTCAAATCGAATTCTGCTGATGGAACTGTTTTGAGAGATATTTGAACTAGCCGAAGTTACTGAAATAGACCCTACTGACTCACCGTCACTTGCCGTGGTTTGTTCTTCAGTCACTGTAACAGCAACATCAAACTCTACTTTTTGCAGAGGTACGCCCGTATCACTGCAAAATGCGTGTCCTTCCGTATTGCTATGAAATCTTGCCGAGTTCGGATTTACCTTTGCATTTTGTGTATTTCCATACTCCTGCGCGGATACGACCCCTTTAATGATCTGCTTTAATGTTTCTGATACAAAATCATCAAGCTTCATAAATCACCCCAACAGAGAAAGAATGAAAGAACCTATTGATGCAATACTTCCAGCGCTTGGTAAACTATTTAGAAGAGCGTTAACCACCGCCTTGCTAGGTTTGCCACTTTCGACCTGGGCTTCAACTGCATCAATTACCTCATAAGAGGCTAGCTGCTCTTCTTTTGAGAGGCCTAACCTTTCGATTTCATCACGTAAGGCCTTTAAGTGTTCTTGTATTTCTGTATTTGATCTTACGACATTAATAGAGTTGTCAGTTGAATTTTGATTGATCCGATTATTTGTGCCAGAAATATTGTAAGTTATATGCTGAACCGCAGCCTTAGCTTCTGGAATGCCGAGCTTTATAACGTCCATTTGGTATCCAGCGGGAATGCCGTGAAATCTCTCGTGAAAACCAGGATCAATGACCTTATAGGTTTCCTCTGCGCCGTTACTCATAGAGCGCTGAATTAAGTCGCCAGTTTCTATCAAAATATCAGAGCGCTGGATGAATATTTTGTCTTTTTGCACACTCGATTTGATATCCGTAATTATCTGTCCCTCTTGTTTTAGTACTTGAACCGTGTCGGTCAAAAGTTCATCAAATGACATTTTTTCGATCTCTCCTTGGTAACTTAACGCCTGAGCTGAGCGGCATTTGAGGCGACGGCCGTTTTTGCGGCAGCAAAAATGTGCGACGGGTCAAATGACCGCTGCAGCGATTTGTTAGATTTCACCCAAATCCCCCGTCAACTGTCTAATCAAATCCTCATCTGGAAGATCGGAATACGCGAAATCACCAGACAGTAAAAACTTCAAAAGTGGCACGTACTCTTTGTCGTTTCTACCTACGACTTGCTTGAACGATACTTTCCCTTTTACCTCACCTTTAATCTCAATCGCGTCTGCATCCCCAACCATCTCAAACACAACGTAGTTCGGCCCCCAATTGACCCAAGGAGTGATTTTGGGAGTTGGGTCGTAGATCGCGCACTGCATTACCATTTGACGAAATACCCGCTGCGTGATTTCCACAAATAACAACGCCGTATCGACGGCTGTTTCTGCCTGCTCTCGTGTCGGGTTCGTAAAATCGTGTTCAACTGCGTTTCGAATCCTATTGGTTTTTTCGAGTATCCGGGGAGCGATTAGTCCAAGCTTTCTAATGGCTTTGATCCGAACGGGAAACCCTCCCTTCACTTGAAGACCCAGTGTTTCTAACACCGCTTCAATCTGGCAATCAATACTTCTTTTCGCATTCGCGACTGCGTCTCGGTCACCTCCAGTAGATTCACGAGCTAAGCACTCTTCAGCTTCATTAATGTAGTTGTGAGGTGTAACTTGATAAGGGAAACCAAAGTCTCTGAAGGCACAGCGCTCGTACTCGGTGAGCAGAGCCCCGTGGTCAGACAGAAAGCGCTGAATGTTCATCAGTGAAATCTAACGCCTAGTTAAGGGGCCGGCTTTAGCCGGTCCCGAGTGAGCGAAGCGAACGACTTGAACCAATTGTTATACATGGCTACATCAATACCTCGGGATGCTTTTGAAGATACTCCCAGGCCCACGGCTGTATGTTGTATGGAAAGGTCGTATGATATTGCGACAGGTTTGAGGATCTGTAGATTATAGTGGCTGCCACAAGCCCGTTTATCATTCCATCGTTGTAGTGTGCGGACTGTGTTCTTGTGTTGTTTGTAATGTAGCCAGAAAGAAATGCTTTTTCTTCCGGAGTTAGGTTGTGCAGCCCTTTTTGAAGTCGTTTGAGGTTTACTCGCCACTCTATTCGCTTTTTTACCCACTTAAAGACTAGGTATATCGAGTCTGCAGCCGTTATGGATAATGAAACTAGCCAGACAACACCGAGCCATGGCTTTACGGCCTCTCTAGCCTCTAGGAGACCTAGTGTATTTATTAGCTCCTCAGAGCCAAACAGAAGAACTGATGAAATTAAAAATAATACCAATGCGTGTTTTCCAGAGAGCTTAAGCCACTCAAGATACTTGGGGTCCAGCATGATGGCTCTCCGTGTATAACGCCATGGTTCACTGCTTGCAATGAAGTGCAGTGGAATTGCAATCTATGTGCAACCGATTGTTATGCATTGGCTCAAGCCAATACCCTTCTTGTTTTTAGTTGCTCTCTCAGCGATTCAATACGCTGGATATCTTCTCGACAAACACATCGTAACTGCTGAAGCTCATGTTCTCGCTTTTCTTTTGGTATAACTTTTCCATCTTTAACGAGATGACTAAGTATTGGCTCATTTGAGTTTTGCCGGAAATCAGTACCGTCATAAATATGGTTAACATAGGCATAGAACCTATCTTCGTAATCAGCCTTAATCTGGTCATCTGATACTTCACCATATCTAGCTGCATGATAATATACTCTACCACCCATAAGTGACTTTCTGATAATGTCACTTTCTTTGGCTGTTGCCACGCCATCTAAATGTTTTGGCACTTCATGGTATGCCTTTTGAAGGAACACTCGGGAATAGTCTGTCTCGCTCTCATTGTGATCATCGAACTGCATCACAACTTTAAGATGATGCACACAGGTATCAATATATTCAATAACTCGTTGAACCTTCTCTTTCTCGCGATAAGCTCGAATACCAAAAAGCCTCAAAATTAAATCAACGATCATCTTAAATGGCTTTAGATATTCCATGATAATTCCTTGCATAACGCCCGTCATAAAGGGCGCGAGGAACGAGCGTCCCGCGACCGCATGGAGCGAATTTAATGGCTTGGTTATGTTGCGTTTAGTACAGCTTCAATTTTCGAACCTTCTATTCTTCCTTCCCTATAAAGTATTCCTACAATTTCTCGCATCTTACTCAGATGTAAATCAATTATTGGAGCAACAGTCTTGACAGCTAAAGTCATGCTGATCAGAGACGTGATGGTACATTTCTCTATCTATGGTGGCGTTATTGAAAATTAACTGGGTAAATTCTTTCTCATCGATTGCAGCTAGAAATCCTTTTCTCAAAAGGAGGTATTCAGTCGCGAAGCCTGCGCACAATACTAACGGACGTATATCAGGTGTGGTGTTGCACCTTGCTCGAGCAAAACCTCTTCCTTCATTTTCCTCGCCCATTATTTCAACAAACTCGACCGTCCCACCTAAATGCAAGCAAACCACAGTATGTCCTATTTCGTGCCAACATTTGTACTCGAGACTATTTACTTCCAAATTCATTGAATACCTCGGTTACAACATAACGCCCCAATAACCGGCAGCTGGAACGTAGCGAAGCGAAGTGTAAGCTGTCCGGCGCCACAGGTGCGTATTTGATTGGTTTGTTATAAGTCACTTTAGCGATGCCAAATATATAAGTTCTTGCACTACATTCCGTATATCTGCCATGACTTTGTCTATGTCCCTTCTCTGAGCGATAAACCTTCTACTGTGAGCCGATTTATCACCAATGTCTTTAAGTGCTTTGAGCGATTTCTTTGCATTCCGCCCGATATTCCATGAACTTTCAGACAAAGTAGCTGAAATGAGGTCGCTCAAATAAACAAAATCACCGGTTGTATTTTGTATCTTGTGCGCGATACCTTTCGATTCAAAACACTCAATGATAAGAGTTTCTACTAACCTCCGAATCATTACCGCGCAGGCATCATACCAACCGTTTTCATAGGTACCATTAATTTGATGAGACAATTTTTCTATATACCCACGCGTACCTTGCACTAGCGACATGTAGATTATTGGTTGCTCAGCGCTATGCCCGGTATCTTCAGGAGGGGGATTATTGGCCCTTAATTCATCGTTTAGTACTTTTATCTTAGAAAGTACAACCGAGAGATTCTCATCCACCATTAGCTCTTGAAGTCCTTGAGGTGCTTAGCCATAGATTCAAAAATCTTATCAATTTGCTCTGGTGAACTCTCAGGGGAGATATGCACTTGAACATCGATATGTAGACGAGGTGAAAAGCCATGCGTTTTTCCACCATTTGCTGGATTCGTATCCGATGTATCAGCGGGATTAGCTTTGCTCTCTGGTGCTTTTTTCTTTGTCGCTGCTGCTTTTTTGGGGTTAGCGGCCTTTGGTTTATCTGCCTTAGATTTAGTACCATCTTTGGTATATTCAGGATTTTTCTGAAGAAGCATAATGTAGGTGGCGGCGAACATTTTTGCTGCCGGCTCCCCAACTTTTGCATCTCTCATAAACCAAGAAGTCACGTCTGAGAGCTGAGCATCTGGAGTGTGAAAAAGATCCTGCAATTCTTGCGGGTAAGTTGATTCAATTATCTTTTCGCATACTTCTGGATACTTGGAATCATCCCGCCAATCGTAAGCTAGATCGGTTGGCTTAGAATCCTCACCAACTATCCCAAGTGCCTTCAGCGGAGAAACCACATTAGCTCTAGCTGATCCTTCTGCCATTCCCATCGCACTAGCGACATAAGATGCGCTAATTTCTCCGGGGACTCTCTGCTTCAGTTTGTCTCGCAGTCCAAACCAGTTCGCTTGCGCAATTTTTGGATATCCCTTTTTCTTTTCTTCAGCCATTTTGTGATTCCCTACATTGTTTCGATTGACTTATAACGCCGCGCTCTGCGGCAAATTTGGAGCACAGCGGAAAATTTGTCCGACAGCAGCGCCTTGTTAGCGGCGCTGTCGCAACTCGATGTATTCCTCATCGGAAATCTCTCGATCCTCATATTCAAATCGGTCATTTACAACTATTTTTGGAATCATACTTTCGACCCTATGCTTTGGACCAACGAGCGCCGAATTTGGTATAAAAATATGTTTTATTAAAGGGCGATCTTCCCATTCCTTTTTTATGTACATCTCGCCTGGAACACAGAAATACCATGGCTGTCTTCCAAAAGCAGAAAATTGAGCGCTGACGATATCTTGAACCAAGTGAATAGCCTGCAATGCCAATTCTCGATCATTGTGATCAGTTTCAGGGTTAAAATGAATAGCGTGATTACGCTTGTCATTTAGATCCCTGAGCTTTTCGGCAGCTTCTGGCAATAACTCACCCCAAGATTCCAGTGCATCTATCGCTACGGGCCAATAATCAAATGATTGTTTACGATATAGTTTTTTATATTCTGGCGATTCTTTGTGATAGTCTCGAAGCAGCAATACCATATGGTTAAGAATTCTTTCTCCTAGAGCGCAGGACCCTGTTAGAGCCGGATAATAACCACCCACCACAAATGAATTCCTGATCTGTTCTAAAAACTTATTATGAAAAGCTGCCACGGAAAACGGTTTTAATTTCAAATCCTGAAAGTTCTTAACTTTCTGCTCGATACTCCAATTCCCAAACTGTTCTGCAAGCCCCTTGATAGTCTTTTCTCTGTTTTGTATGTGCAATTCTTTTACTTTCTCATCCCATTGATCTTGCACAGGCTCTAAGCTGTGAGCCCTTGAATCAAAATCAAATGAGAAAATTCTATATCGTTTCATATCAACTCTGCCGGACCGCTAACGCCTGAATTAAGCCGCGCCGCGAAGCGGCGTCGGCTTGAATGAATTGTTAGGCGGCTGCCCCGTGCCCAGCACGTGCCGCCCGCCAACCAAGATACACGCACAGAAGACCAAACAAGGCCGTAAGGATCATGGCGAAATGTACCTGGCGGCAGCGCAGATGCTCTGCAAAGAGCGAAAAATCAGAGCCGCAGAAGCCTGAAGCCAGACTTGCGGCAGAGAATATCCACAGAAAACAGTAGAGCGACGCCAGTGCGCTGAGGATTGAGCCTGCAATGAACCAAGGGCGCGATCTAGCTTTCATAGCCGCCTAACGCCCCAAGCAGGGGCATATTTTTGCGTTTTGAGCGCAGCGAAGCAAAAATATGTCCCAATGCCTTGGTTTGTTAGCTGCACACTGCCTGTTTAATGCATTGAACCCTTGGATCACTTAAGATCGGCCCTTTCAATATCAAGATGTGAGCATTCACGTGCTCACGGTACGAGGCGTACTCTCCTACAACTTCGTGAGGGATAAGCAACGCCTCAATGATGTTGAAATGCTCGTCATAAATTACTGCGGCGAGAGCATCAAAATCTTTTTCGGCATACTTCCTGATGGCGCTAAGCTGGCGCGAATTATTTGTGGGAGTAACGCGGCGGCCCTTAATCTGTATGCGAACACCATCTTTACTGACACCGTCATACCCAGCTTTAGAGTTTGCTTGAAGCGCTAAATCCAAAGATTTCGCTACTAGCCACTCCGTATAATCGCCGAGCGGGTTATTTTGTGTCCGGACTATACCCCTGGCTTTAAGCTCATTTGTCGCGAATGCCTGCAACTGCAAAAGCTCTTTGTCCGTAAGTTCGCTGAGTCGCACTCGCTTTCCTCTTTATTAGCTAACGCCGCCATAAACGGCGCGAGCTTGCGAGCGTCCGGCGACCGCAGGGAGCAAATTTAATGGCATTGTTAGGCCTGTCGCTCATTCGAAAACATACGATTTTGGAGTTTTGTACAAAACTGATTTTTGACACTTTTTAGTGAAACCAATTTTCTGTTTGAAATAGTATATTAGTGCATTCGATAATTCAGCTGGCGCTCTTGGATCTATCAATATGCTATCTATCACTTTCTTTGCGTCTATTGGTATTCTAATACCATCATTGACCAATCCATCCGATGCTGATCGGCATGTAGCTATTACTCGATATTCAGACTCATGCTCGTAAGCTTCTCGCTTCATAAAAAGCAAGTTCGTAGCCAAATCAAGATTGAAGCCTTGCTTCAATTCATTTTTTATTTCACTGACTCTCAGGTTGAGATTGTGCTGTGATAGATACTCTACGTCCTCCATCCGAATATCTACTCCTAACTTCTGCCCCCCTGTAGACAACGCCATTTTTAGCTTTTTCGTGCTAGTTCCTATCCTCACGCCAAGATGGGAAGGAGAATATATTCTCCACATTGCGTCAGAAACTCCGTTACTACACCAACATTGGGCGTAAATTCTGTCTAGATCTCTGTGAACAAGTCTAGTCTCATATGGGTCTTCCCATTTTGACGGGTGAGAAAAGTACATCTCGCCTTTCTCAAAAATCTGAACGGCGTGGTGGAAGCTTATTATTCTATACAATCGTCCTGAGGAGTTTTTCAGTTGGCAGTCTCCAATGAGGCCTAACGCCCGTATTCACGCGCCAGCGTAGCTGGTCGCGTGCAATTGATTGTTACGTTTGGCTATAGCGATACACATTAGTATCACGCTTGGCAAACCCTATTTTTTTATAGAGTTCATTTGCCTCCACACGGGACGGACGTGACGTCAAATTGTAGTGGTCAAGTAAAACTGGCCACCGCTTTATAGTTAACCCAGTACTTTTCCTCTGCCTGGTTCGGACTCATACC